>ERZ781275.469-NODE-469-length-46445-cov-3.601832_pt1 | contig 46445 bp, 32 predicted proteins | sample MGYA00375853_ERZ781275 | MGnify/ENA primary metagenome ERZ781275 (study PRJEB29790, sample SAMN03653691) | human gut metagenome | host: Homo sapiens | place: USA: Dallas, Texas | collected 2012-07-23 | study: EMG produced TPA metagenomics assembly of the Gut...
GGCTGGGAAAAGCTGGTCATCGCTACCGGCTCCAACCCCGCCATTCCCGATTTGTTCAGGGATATTCCTGGGCTGCTGACCAACCGCGAGGCTCTGAACCTTCCGTATCTGCCCAAGGAGCTCATCATTGTGGGCGGCGGTGTGGTGGGTTGTGAGTTTGCCACCATTTTCAGTATTTTTGGCACAAAGGTGACCATGCTGCAAAACGGCAGCACCCTGATCAATGGCTTTGATAAGGAGGGTACCGCCTGTGTAGAGGAAAGCCTGGTTAAAAACGGCGTTACCATTCATTACAACGCCTTTGTCCGGGATATTTACAAGGATTCCGCTTCCAACTTCCACCTGGAGGTTGAGATGCGCAATGAGGAACAGCCAAAAAGCTTTTGCTGCGCCGATGTGCTCATGGCCACCGGACGCTGTGCAAACTTAAAAGGGCTGGACAGCCTGAACCTTGAGCTTGACCGCGGCTGGGTAGATGTCAATGATTACCTTGAAACCTCTGTAGCAGACGTCTACGCCATTGGAGACGTGACAGCCAAATCCCATCTTGCCCACGGCGCGTCCGCTATGGCCATGCGGGCCGTTGAGAACATGTTTGGCGGCAGACCCACTAAGATGAACTACAGCCTGATTCCCTCCTGCGTGTATACCCTTCCCGAGGTGGCCTCAGTCGGTATGCGGGAGGAAGCTGCGAGAGAAGCCTATTCAAACGTCAGGGTGGGGAGCTTCCCCATGAGCGCCAGCGGCCGAGCGCTGATCCGTGATGAAAGCCAGGGCTTTGTCAAGGTCATCACCGAGGATAAATACGGTGAGATTCTGGGCATTCACGTCGCCGGTCCAGGCGCTACAGAGCTGATCACTCAAGCCGAGACCATCATGGCTCTGGAGGGAACCATTGAGGATATGTGCCGGATCATCTATCCGCATCCCACCATCTCCGAAGCTCTGTTTGAGGCGGCTATGGATACCTTTGGCATGTCCATCCATCTGCCGAAGAAAGAAGCCTGAAAAGCCTATGAGAACACTGGGAAACATCATCTGGTTTCTGTTTGGCGGGTTGATTTGTGCCCTGGGATGGGTGATTTCAGGCTTGATCTGCTGTGTGACCATCATCGGTATACCTGTTGGGCTCCAGGCCTTTAAATTCGCCAGCTTTGTGCTCTGGCCTTTCGGGCGGGATATTGATTTCAGCGGAATGGGTACAGGCTCTTTTCTGGTGAATATCCTCTGGATCATCTTTTTTGGGTGGGAGCTGGCGCTTGCCTCACTGGCCTTTGGTCTTGTCTACTGCGTTACCATTGTGGGAATTCCTTTTGGCCTTCAGCATTTTAAATTTATGAAGCTGGCACTGATGCCCTTCGGCGCGGAAATTATTACAATTGATTGACGATTAACAGAAAATACTGGCTGAAAAGGGCTTGACAAAGCGTGATTAACGGATAAACTATATACATTAACTCATCAAGGAGGAAAAATGGCAGAAAGAGAAACAATTCTGATCATCGATTTTGGTGCCCAGTATAACCAGCTCATCGCCCGCCGGGTGCGTGAAGCAAGCGTTTATTCTGAGGTGGTACCCTACGATGTATCCATTGAAAGAATTAAGGAAATCAATCCAAAGGGGATCATCTTTACAGGGGGTCCCTCCAGTGTTCACGAAGAGGGCGCTCCAAAGTGTAACCCGGATATCTATACATTGGGGATTCCTGTGCTGGGAATTTGTTACGGCGCCCAGCTTATGGCCCAGCAGCTGGGGGGAGACACCGACTCGGCTGAGATCCGCGAATATGGCAAAAAAGCTGTGAAAATCGGGAAAAAAGACAGCGTGCTGTTCAAGGATGTCAAAGACGATTCCATAGTATGGATGAGCCACACCAATTATATCGCTCAGGTCCCCGATGGCTTTGAGATTGCAGCCACCACCGAAACCTGCCCGGTAGCCGCCATGGAAAACGCAGGGGCAAAAATGTATGCTGTGCAGTTTCATCCAGAGGTAGAGCACAGCCAATACGGAAAAGAGCTGCTTCGCAACTTCATCTACGATGTCTGCGGCTGCCAGGGCCTGTGGACCATGGAAAACTTCATCGAAGAGCAGATAAAGGCTATCCGCGAACGAGTCGGTGATAAAAAGGTGCTCTGTGCTCTGAGCGGCGGTGTGGATTCATCTGTAGCCTCAACCCTGGTGCACCGCGCCATCGGTGACCAGCTGACCTGTATCTTTGTGGACCACGGTCTGCTGCGTAAAGACGAAGGCGACCAGGTTGAGGAGATTTTTAAAAATCGTTTTAAGATGAACTTTATCCGTGTCAACTGCGAAGACCGCTTTCTCGGCAAGCTGGCCGGCATAGATGATCCTGAACGCAAGCGCAAGATCATCGGCGAAGAGTTTATCCGTGTTTTTGAAGAAGAATCCAGCAAGCTGAAAAATATTGATTACCTTCTCCAGGGAACCATTTATCCAGATGTTATCGAGAGCGGCACCAAAAACGCCGCAGTAATCAAAAGCCACCACAATGTTGGCGGCCTGCCCGAGGATGTGGATTTTGAGCTCATTGAGCCTCTCCGCAACCTTTTCAAGGACGAAGTCCGCGAGCTTGGCGAGGAGCTTGGGCTCGACCATGACTTGGTTTGGCGCCAGCCCTTCCCAGGCCCGGGTTTAGCCATCCGCGTTATGGGCGAAGTCACCAAGGAAAAGCTTGATCTGCTGCGCGAAGCTGATTTTGTTTTCCGCGATGAAATCGCAAAAGCCGGTCTGGACGAAGAAATCTGGCAGTACTTTGCGGTCCTTCCAGGTAACCGCAGCGTCGGCGTCATGGGCGACGAACGGACCTACGACTACACTGTTGGTCTGAGAGCCGTCACCTCTGTCGATGGTATGACTTCTGACTGGGCAAGAATCCCCTTCGATGTAATGGAAAGTATCTCTACCCGCATTGTCAATGAAGTTCCCCACGTTAACCGTATCGTGTACGATATTACGAGCAAGCCGCCATCAACGATTGAATGGGAATAGATAATAAAACAACAAAACCCTCGAAAGGTTTATACAAAACCCTTTCGAGGGTTTATTTTATTGTATAAGATTTATGATATTTTAACAAAAATCAAAAAATATTAACAAAATATTTACTTAGCCCTGTATATAATCATATACAGGGCTAAGCTCAAAAGAAGTAACCGGCACGAAGACGCTTTGTATATATGTCCGTTATCCGTTTTGTGGAGAATCAGATAAAGACATATTTATTTTATGTGGACATGTATCATGAAAATGCGCATTTATTCTTTCTTAATATCTTTTTTAAATTATGTACACTTTATTTATATGAAAACAGATAGAATAAACTGGCAATATCAAATAGGCAAACAGGAGGAATAAAAAAATGATGGATGTAATTATGGTAGGGACATTGATTGTCTGTATCGTTTCAATGCTGGGCTTCACTGTTTTTTGCAGTAAGCAGGTAGACAAAAAAAGTCCTGTCAAAAAGGAGGAATAGAGAATGCTGGTACTTGGAATTATTATTGTGGCAATGTTTGGTTATCTCACCTACGCACTCATAAATCCAGAAAAATTTTAAAAATAAAACATATTGCTGAGATGGCAGTAGCACTAAAATAAAAAAAGAGATGAAGGAGTATTAAATGTTACAAGTTGCTTTAACTTTAGCATTGTTTGTGATTATTATTTTTCCGTTGGGAACATATATTTATCACATCGCAACCAATAAAAAGACCTTTGCTGATCCGGTCTTTGACAGAGTTGACAATGCCATTTATAAAGTATGCGGCGTCGATATGGATCGACAGATGAACTGGAAACAGTATGCTGTTGCTCTGGTCGTCACAAATGCTTTTATGATTTTTATTGGTTACATCATTTTAAGAATTCAGTTTTTACCTGTTTTCAACCCAAATGGGATTGAGGGAATGGAAGCCAGTTTGTCATTTAACACAATCATTAGTTTTATGACCAATACAAACCTCCAGCATTACTCGGGTGAATCCGGCCTTTCCTATTTGAGCCAGATGCTTGTCATTATTTACATGATGTTTGTTTCAGCGGCCTCGGGTTACGGCGTTTGCGTGGCGTTTATCAGGGGTCTGGCTGGCGGTAAAGACGGCAGAAAAGCCATGGGAAACTTTTATGCGGATCTTATCCGTATCACTACCCGCGTTTTATTGCCGTTATCCATTATTTTGGGGACTTTCCTTATTTCTCAAGGGGTTCCGCAAACATTATTGGGAACCGCAACGGTTGCTTCCTTGGAAGGTGGTTTGCAGGATATTGCGCGCGGACCTGTTGCGGCGCTTGAAATTATCAAGCATTTAGGCACAAACGGCGGTGGATTCCTTGGCGCGAATTCATCAACACCGATTGAAAATCCAACGATTTTAACAAATATCTGTGAATTATTATCAATGATGATCATTCCAGGCGCTCTGGTCGTTGCCTTTGGTCTTATGATCAAGGACAAAAAGCAGGGATGGATGGTATTTGGAGCAATGGCCATTATTTTCGTAATTGGCCTTGGCGTATGTATGACGGCTGAACACGCCGGCAATCCGGCACTGGCAGAAGTAGGCTTAAACCAGAGCATGGGTAATTTTGAAGGGAAAGAAGTCCGTTTTGGGATTGACCAGTCAGCACTGTTTACAACGGTTACCACCTCGTTTACAACAGGTACTGTTAATAATATGCATGATTCCCTGACACCTCTTGGCGGCATGGTTCCGCTGCTTCATATGATGCTGAACTGCGTATTTGGCGGCGAGGGCGTCGGATTGATGAATATTTTGACCTATGCAGTGCTGACGGTCTTTATCTGCGGGTTAATGGTTGGCCGTACACCTGAATTCCTGACAAAGAAAATTGAAAGCAGGGAAGTAAAACTGGCGGCGCTGGTGATCATTATCCATCCACTGCTGATTTTAGGCTTTTCAGCCTTGGCGGTATCCGTACAGGCTGGTCTTGACGGCATTACGAATCCAGGCTTCCATGGGTTATCCCAGGTGCTTTATGAATATGCTTCTTCGGCCGCCAACAATGGTTCTGGCTTTGAAGGGCTTGCTGATAACTCAGTGTTCTGGAATGTTACAGCCGGCCTGGCAATGTTCTTTGGCCGTTATTTAGCGATTATCCTTCAGCTGGCTTTTGCAAGCTCCCTGATGAATAAAGCGTCTGTCAGCGTAAGCGCAGGCACGATGAAAACAAACAATGTTATGTTCATGATTTTGCTGGTTTTAATCGTCTATGTAGTCGGCGCGCTGACATTCTTCCCGGCTCTGGCACTTGGACCAATTGCAGAGCATCTTACATTGTGGTTCTAATAAAGGAAGGATTATAAATGAGTAAACAAGAAAAACAAACGAAATTTATAACAAGAGATATACTCAAAGATGCCTTGATTGGATCTGTTAAAAAACTAAATCCGGCCTACATGATTAAAAATCCAGTTATGTTTGTTGTTGAAATTGGATTTTTTATCTCACTGATACTGACCATTTTTCCAACTTTATTTGGAGATATTGGGGATGTCAGTCATCTGAGGCTTTATAATGGCATCGTAGCAGTTATTTTGTTGATTACGGTTCTTTTTGCAAATTTTGCTGAATCGGTAGCAGAAGGACGAGGCCGCGCACAGGCAGAATCATTAAAGAAAACCAAAAAAGACACACAGGCCAGAGTTATCAGAGCAGATGGAAGTGAAGAAACATTGAGCTCAAATGAACTCAAGAAGGGCGATATTGTCTTTGTTAAGGCAGGAGAGATGATTCCGAACGACGGTGAGGTTATCGAAGGGATAGCATCAGTGGATGAATCGGCGATTACTGGTGAATCAGCGCCGGTAGTGCGTGAAGCGGGAGGCGACTTTGCTTCTGTCACTGGTGGGACAACAGTTGTCAGCGATTGGCTGAAAATTAGAATTACAGCGGACCCGGGTGAATCCTTTTTAGACAAGATGATCAAGCTGGTTGAAGGCGCTTCACGTCAGAAAACACCAAATGAGGTTGCTTTGACAACTCTGTTAGTTGGCTTAACCATCATTTTCTTATTGGTAATTGTCACATTGTATCCGCTTGCGGGCTATTCCGGTGTTCAGATTCCGATTTCGACGATGATTGCTCTGGCAGTTTGCCTTATACCAACGACCATCGGAGCGCTGCTCTCTGCAATTGGTATTGCCGGAATGGATCGTGTTACCCGGTTTAATGTTATCGCAATGTCCGGTAAGGCCGTTGAAGCCTGCGGAGATGTCAATACAATGATCCTGGATAAAACAGGGACGATTACCTATGGCAACCGCTTAGCGGCGGATTTTATCCCTGTTGGTGTAGAAAGTAAAAACGATTTAACGGATTATGCTGTGATGTGCTCTATCAATGATGAGACGCCAGAAGGGAAATCGACAGTTGAATTAGGCAAACAGCTCAATACAAAGGGTATAACAGAGGAAGCAAAAAATGCAGAATTTATTGAGTTCTCTGCTCAAACACGAATGAGCGGCATAGATCTGCCCGATGGTACAACAATCCGTAAGGGCGCTTCGGATGCTATTATAGACCGCGTCAAAAAAATGGGTGGTGTCATTCCAAGAGATCTTGAAGAAACCGTAAATAATGTTGCGGCTCTTGGCGGAACACCTCTGGTAGTGTGTGTTAATGAGCGCATCTATGGGGTTATCTATCTGAAGGATACGGTAAAGCCTGGATTGGTAGAACGTTTTGACCGCCTCCGCCAGATGGGGATTAAAACCGTTATGTGTACTGGGGACAATCCTCTGACAGCGGCCACCATTGCGAAGGAAGCAGGAGTTGACAGCTTTATCGCAGAATGTAAGCCAGAAGATAAGATTGAAGCTATCAAGAAAGAACAGGCTGAAGGAAAGCTGGTGGCAATGACCGGTGACGGAACAAATGACGCCCCGGCACTGGCGCAGGCAGATGTCGGCTTGGCAATGAACAGTGGGACAACGGCTGCAAAAGAAGCCGCAAATATGGTGGATCTTGATTCAAACCCGACCAAAATTCTCGAAGTTGTTGAGATTGGAAAGCAGCTGTTAATCACACGTGGCGCCTTGACAACTTTCAGTATTGCCAACGACATCGCGAAATACTTTGCTATTATTCCGGCGATGTTTACATTGGCAATTCCTCAGATGCAGATTCTTAACATTATGCATTTGTCTACTCCCTACAGTGCTATTTTATCAGCGTTAATTTTTAATGCGGTGATTATTCCACTTTTAATCCCGTTAGCAATGCGCGGCGTCAAGTATAAGCCCATGAAATCAGAATCCATGCTGCTGCGCAACATTCTGATATATGGCCTTGGAGGCGTGATTGTGCCTTTTATAGGGATAAAACTCATAGACCTGATCATTGCGCCACTGGTCATGGCGATCGGGCTGGGAATATAAGAAAGGATTGATTTATAATGAAAGAAATCATCACGACAACGCTAAAGCCTGCTTTATTAGTAACCATTGTTTTACTGGTAATATGTGGTTTGCTTTATCCGCTCGCGCTGACAGGTATTGGACAGCTTGCCTTTAACCATCAGGCGAACGGCAGCATTATCACCGTTAACGGCAAGGAAGTGGGATCAGAACATGTTGGTCAGCAGTTTACAGAGCCATATTTCCTGAAGGGACGTGTCTCTGCCTATAATTATAACACTTACACAGAAGAAGACTTGCAGATAGATCCGGAAACGGGAGAGGCGAACTACACAGGCGTCGCATCAGGCGGTTCAAACTATGGAAACAGTAACCCTGAGCTGCAGGCCCGCGTGGAAGAAAGCATCAATGAATTTTTAGCGGCCAATCCAGGTGTCAAACGCGAGGACATTCCAGCTGATCTGATGACAGCCTCTGGTTCTGGGCTCGACCCGGATATCTCACCGGCATCTGCTGAGATTCAGGTGCCAGCTGTTTCAAAGGCAAGCGGTATTCCGGAGGATGAGCTGCGGCAAATGATTGCCGATAATACGGAAGGTAAGGTTTTAGGCATTTTTGGTCAGGACCGTGTTAATGTGTTAAAAGTAAATATTGAGATTGCTCAAAAAATGGGCCTTTTATAAACCTGAGAAGAACATCATAATTTTAAGCAGTAACATTTCTGTAAAATAACAGCCGTATATGAGCCAGCAATATTTTGTCTGGCAAGCATATACGGTTTTTTTGATTTTTTGAAAAAAACGCTTGACTTGAAGTGAACTTCAAGTGCTAAGCTAGGGGATGTAGAAAAGAGGGAATAAAATGACAGAAAAATCAAAGGAATACTTTAGTGGACTTTTTTCAGAAAACGACGGGAGCCTGTTTGGGACAGATCCTGAGTTTACAGATTTTTTCAGCCGTTTCGCGTTCGATGAAGTGCCAAACCAGGATGATTTGGACACGCATACCCGTACATTGGCGATTTTGGCAGCACTGATCGGCTGCCAGGGCGTAGAATTGTTCAGGGACATGCTGCCTGAAGCCATAGATTACAAAGTGACACCCGTTGAGGTGAAGGAAATGATCTATCAGGCAACGGCCTATCTTGGAATCGGCCGGGTATATCCCTTTCTAAGGGCAGCCAATAAGGAATTTACAGACCTGGGTGTAAAGCTGCCATTGCCAGGGCAGGCAACAATAACGGCAAATGACCGTGTTGAAGCCGGAGAGCAGCTTCAGGTCGATATTTTTGGTGAGCAGATGAAAGGTTTCGCTGAATCTGGCCCTGAGGAGAGCCGGCATATCAATAAGTGGCTGTCAGGCAATTGCTTTGGGGATTATTATACCAGGACAGGGCTTGATCAGCGCGAGCGTGAAATGATCACCTTTTGCTTTTTAGCTGCCCAGGGGGGCTGTGAGCCGCAGCTCATAAGCCATGCGGCGGCTAACATGCGTATTGGTAATGATAAGGCATTTCTAATTAAAGTTATTTCCCAGTGTATCCCTTATATTGGGTATCCACGCAGTCTAAACGCACTGCGGTGTGTCAGCGAGGCAGAAAAAGAATAAGCATAAGAAGGAGTTAGTGAAAATGATTTATAAAGAATTTCAGGATTTAAAACTTTCAGCCCTGGGGTTTGGCGCGATGCGCCTTCCAGTAAAAGATAATGACCCGAATGCGGCCATTGATGAGGCAGCAGCTGCGAAAATGGTTGACGAAGCCATTAAAAATGGGATCAACTATTTTGATACGGCGTATGGCTACCATAACGGCCAGTCAGAGATTGTGATGGGAAAAATATTGAGCAATTACCCGCGTGAAAGCTACTATCTGGCCACCAAATTTCCAGGCTACGACCTGTCCAATATGAGCCGGGTAGAGGCGATTTTTGAGGAACAGCTGAGAAAATGCGGAGTTGATTACTTTGATTTTTACCTGTTCCACAATGTGTATGAAAAAAATATTGATCCCTATATGGATGAAAAGAACGGGATAATGGAATACCTCCTGAAGCAGAAGGCTGCGGGCCGGATAAAACATCTGGGATTTTCTGCCCACGGCAGGTATGATACCATCAAACGCTTTCTGGAGGCCTACAGCGACCATCTGGAGTTTTGCCAGATACAGCTGAATTATCTGGACTGGACCCTTCAGGACGCCAAGGCCAAGGTAGAGCTGCTCAATGAATATCATATGCCGATCTGGGTGATGGAGCCGCTTCGCGGCGGTAAGCTGGCAAGCCTTTCGGATGAGAATATGGCAAAACTCAGAGCATTTCGTCCGGAAGCAGGCGCACCGGAGTGGGCGTTTCGATTTTTACAGTCGATCCCTGAGGTGACAATGGTACTTTCGGGCATGTCGAATGAAGAACAGCTAAGGGTCAATATGGCAGTCTATGAGGAGGAAAAACCGGTAAATGAGCAGGAGCTGGACTGTCTCATGGAGGTGGCAGACAGCATGGTGGACAGTCTCCCGTGTACAGCATGCCGCTACTGCACCACCTATTGCCCCAAAGAACTGGATATTCCAACCATTCTATCACTTTATAATGACGCCCGCTTTACCAACAGTGTTATCACACAGATGGCCGTGGGCGCCATGCCGGAAGAAAAACAGCCGAGTGCCTGCATTGGCTGTAAAAGCTGTGAGGAGGTCTGTCCGCAGCAGCTCAAAATTTCCTCGGCCATGACTGATTTTGTGGATATACTAAACCAGCCAGCTGGGTTATAATAGGTTATGAAAGTACGAACATAAACAGAGCAAAAGCCCTGAAAAGACAATACTTTTCAGGGCTTTTTTGATGGAAAGAAGGGATTGCTATAAAAAAGCTGCATAATGAAATAAAAACAGATCAATACAGAGAGCTCACCATTGACTGTGAAAACTGCTGTGGGCTGTGCTGTGTCGCCCTGTATTTTTCAAAGAGTGAAGGGTTCCCGGAAAATAAGCGGGCAGGCAAGCCCTGTGTCAATTTACAGAAGAACTTCAGATGCAGGGTACATACTGAGCTTGAAAAAAGGAAACTAAAGGGCTGTATGGCCTATGATTGTTTTGGAGCAGGACAAAAGGTGACGCAGACAGTTTATCATGGGAAAAGCTGGCAGGATAAAGATGTTAAGCCTGATGAAATGTACCGGGTATTTCTTGCGGTATATCAGCTCCACCAGATGCTCTGGTATTTGAACGAAGCGGCGCTGCTGATTCCCGCAGCGGACATCGATGGAGTAATTGAAAGTGCCATTCAGGATTTAAACAGGCTGACCCGGCAGACACCAGAGGCGCTGCTGAAGCTTGATCTGGAAGCATGCCGCGAGAAGACAAACCGGCTTTTGAAAGAGGTCTGGCACAGGGTTCAGAATACGGTAAAATCAACTGTTGAACCCCAAAAATCAGTAGATTTTATCGGTAAAGATTTCAAAAAAGCAGTGCTGGACGGACAGGACTTTAGCATGAGCCTGCTCATTGCGGCCAATTTGGAGGGATGTTCTCTAGGAGGTGCTAATCTTCTGGGGGCAGACCTCAGAGATGCAAATTTAAAGAATGCCGACCTGCGTGAAAGTATTTTCCTGACGCAGGCCCAGGTTAATACCGCAAAAGGAAATGCGTATACTAAGTTGCCTGAATTTATAACATGTCCAAAAACATGGAGAAAATGACAGGCTGCAGAATTTTAGCAGGGACAAAAGACACCCTTTAAATCAGCCAAATTACTTGTGTTTATGCGAATTATCATGTAAAATAAAAACAAGTCTATTTTAGCTTGGTTTCTTATAAATGTGAGTTAAAATAATTTAAGATGATGAAAGGGAAACGGATGATTGATAAAGATAACCAGCACAGCTTTGTAAAAACCTATGTGATTGCGGTCATTATCTGTATTGGATTCCTTGCTTTCAGTCTTTTGTTCATTTTTCACATTATGAGATTGAATCAGCAGGAAAGCGCAAACTACCTTAACGAATCGGCCCAGCAGAGCCAGACCTCTGTGGAGAAGCAGATCAGCGGTGATTTTCAAACGCTGGACGGCATTGCGGAGTGTGTCGGCGATCTGGATGTTTTAAACGCAGACCAGATCGGCCAGCTGCTCAAAAGGATCAATGACAACAATGTCTTTATCCGGATGGGATTTGCGGATAAAAACGGTATTATTGATTTTTATGATATTAATGGGGATACCCATAAAAATGTAGATATTTCAAGGGAATATTTTTTCAACGACGCCCTGACAGGTAAAGATGTGATCTCACGCACGGTAGAAGATCCAATAAATCCAGGGCAGTATATCAATTATTATGCGGTACCTATACGACATAACAACGAGGTCGTCGGGGTGCTCTGTGCGGTCAATGAGGCATCAGTGCTCCGAAAGATAATTGACACGCCGGTCTTTAATGACCGGGGATTTACCAATATTATCGACAGCAGCGGTGATATCATCATGCGTTCAGCGCAGACTGGTGAACGCTATAGCAATGTGACCAAGCTGAATGAGCTCGGAATATTGTCTGTCGGGGAACAGGAAAAACTAAATCAGGCTTTAAAAGAGGGCAAAAGCCTTAGCTTTGTCTATGACAGCGAAGATGGAAAGGAGATGGCTGTGTTAGAGCCTGTTGGTATCAACGGGTGGTTTATTTTAACCGTCGCACCTCAGTCCATCGTTAGAGATTATTATAATAAAACCGCCATTGGCATGATTTTGATTGTGCTGGCTGCCTGTCTGATTTTTCTTTATCTCTTGTACCATCAGAGCAAAATTATGTCTAAAAGCCGGAATGAGCTTTTGAGAGCCGCCTATGTTGATCCCCTGACTGGACAGCGTAACAACACGCGTTTCCGTATTGATGGGGAAGAGGTACTGAAGGAGAACAAGAACGCCCCCTATGGTATCTGGTACTGCGATATAAAGAAATTTGAATTTTTAAATGACTTGTATGGCTATGAAAATGGCGATAAAATACTGAAATGCTTATCGGATATTTTGCTGGATCACAGCAGAAAGGACGATCTTTTCTGTCGGGTTTCGGCGGATAACTTTGCCGGTATCCGTTCTTATCATGAACGTGTTGAGCTTACGGATTGGTTTAACGAGCTGGTCTGGGAAATCTCGGAATCAGTGATGGATAAAACCAGACATCTGCCCATCGAGCTTTGCATGGGTATATACTGTACCGATGACCAGTCTGAACAGCTTACACTCAATGATATGATTGACCGCGCGAATATGGCGCAAAAATCCATCAAGGATCAAGTCGGCAGTCAGATGACCTTTTATACAGAAGAAATTCGAAACCAGACCATCAAGGAAACCGAGATGGAAGCTCTTGGCAAAGAAGCGCTCGAAAAAGAAGAGTTTGTCATCTATATGCAGCCTAAGGTTAACATACAAAAGAATAATATCATTGCCGGAGCCGAAGCTCTGGTCCGCTGGAACAGCCGCCAGAAAGGGATGATCTCCCCAGGCGAGTTTATTCCGTTATTTGAAAAGACCGGTTTGGTCGTTGATCTTGATCGGTATATGTTTGAGAAGGCCTGCCACTGGCTCAGAAATTATCTGGACGCTGGACGGCCAGCTCTTAATGTGGCTGTCAACGTCTCACGGCTTGGCTTATTCCAGGAGGACTTTGTAGAGTATTATTCTGGAATCAAACAGAAATACCGGATTCCAGACTTTCTGCTTGAACTGGAATTTACAGAGAGCGTGATGCTGGATGACTCCAGTACATTTAAAAATGTGGTCGAGATCTTAAAGAAAAATGGTTTCCGTTGTTCTCTGGATGATTTTGGCTCAGGGTATTCCTCGCTGAATGTGCTGAAAAACCTTTCCATTGATATTTTAAAACTTGATATTCTTTTCTTCAAAGAGGGGACAGACCTTCGAAGAGAAAGGGTGGTCATCGCGAATACAGTGGCCATGGCAAAGGAATTAAATATCAAGACCATTGCTGAAGGAGTCGAAGATACGGAACAGGTCGAGTTTTTAAAGAGTATCGGCTGTGATGTGGTACAGGGCTATGTATTTTCCAGACCGATGCCTCTGATGGAATTTGATGAGATGTTAAAAACATTGAGGGGACGGTCGATTGACGTCCTGAAAGACTAATAATGACGGCTTCCCACTTAGGGAGGCCGTTTTTTTACTGTTAAAAAACATTGACGAACGATTGTTTTGGCAATATAATAGATACAAATAAATGTTCTTTAAAAAAGGAGCTGATCGAATGAATGTATATTATGATGTGAAACAGGTTGGTTTTTGCTTTGATCAGAACAGGATTCCGGTCACTCTGCTCACTGACCAGAGGCAATTTCGTATTAACAAGGTCTTTGATACACGGCATGTGCTGCTGACCGGCGGCAGGGCTGTGCGCTATACCTGTCTGATTGAGGGAAAGGTAAGGTATCTGTATTTTTGGAATGGGCGATGGCTTTTGGAAGGGCACGAGCGAACAGAAGAACAGGAAGACGCTGGTGAGATCCTGTATATGTAAGATAAATTATTGTAATTTAAAGGAGAATCATAATATCCTCTGAAATTTGTGTTAAAATGGAACTTAGTGTTTATTATCCGTTGAAAATGGGAATGATAATATACTGGTAAAATTTACAGAAAAGGAGGAAGTTATGGATACGAAGTTGATTCTGGCCATTATTGCCATCACGCTGGCTCTGGTATTTTATACCATTGGGGTATTTGGCGAGCGCAGAGCAAAGACCCTGAAAAAACAGCACGTTATTATTTTTTGGCTGGGGCTGTTGTGCGATACGACAGGTACAACCATCATGAGCCTTATCGCCCGTTCTGGGGTTAAGGCCATCTCACCGGCGGCTCAGATGCTGCACAGTGTCACTGGTGTTGTTGCCATTGCCCTGATGCTGTTTCATGCAGTCTGGTCCACATGGGTCCTGAACAAAGGCGATGCGAAAAAAAAGGAAGCCTTTCATAAGTTCAGCATTGTCGTCTGGGCAATTTGGCTGATCCCCTATATTTTAGGCGCTTTTGTCGGGATGTCCGCGTAAGAGAGGTAATAAAAAAGCACTTTACAGAATAAAATGTAAAGTGCTTTTTTTATAAAGGTTTTGAGGCTGATCTTATTTAACCGGAGACATACCGTTATCCTTGAGCATAACGTCGTGAGCGCCGCCTTCCACAATGCTGGTAGAGGATACCAGGGTCAGCTTGGCTTTTTCCTGGAATTCAGGAATGTTTAGCGCGCCGCAGTTGCACATGGTGGAACGTACTTTGCTTAAGGTCAGACGGACATTATCGCGCAGCGGGCCGGCATAGGGCACGTAGGAGTCAACGCCTTCCTCAAAGGAAAGTTTTTTGTCGCCGCCCATATCATAGCGCTGCCAGTTGCGGGCGCGGCTGGATCCTTCACCCCAGTATTCCTTCATATAGCTGCCGTTAATGTTGACCTTGTTGGTCGGGCTTTCGTCAAAACGGGAGAAGTAACGTCCCAGCATGACAAAGTCAGCGCCCATGGCCAGTGCCAGGGTAATGTGGTGGTCATAGACAATCCCGCCGTCGGAGCAGATGGGAATATACACGCCGGTTTCTTCAAAATATTCATCGCGTGCTCTGGCGACCTCGATAACAGCCGTAGCCTGGCCGCGTCCGATGCCCTTCTGCTCACGGGTGATACAGATGGAGCCGCCGCCGATGCCGATTTTAATAAAGTCAGCGCCTGCTTCAGCCAGGAAACGGAAGCCTTCACGGTCAACCACGTTTCCAGCGCCCACCTTTACAGATTCACCGTAATGCTCACGAATCCATTCAATGGTAAGCTTCTGCCATTCTGAGAACCCCTCAGAGGAGTCAATGCATAAAACATCCGCCCCGGCTTCCACCAGTGCTGGCACACGTTCAGCGTAGTCGCGGGTGTTGATACCAGCGCCGACAATATAGCGTTTCTGAGCGTCCAAAAGCTCCAGCGGGTTTTCCTTGTGTGAGGAGTAATCCTTGCGGAATACGAAATAAAGGAGACGCCCGTCCGCTGCCACGATCGGCAGGGTGTTCAGCTTGTGGTCCCAGATGATGTTATTGGCTTCCTTCAGGCTGGTGCCTTCAGGAGCGTAGATGATTTTTTCGAGCGGAGTCATAAATTCCTTGACCTTGGTAGAAGGGTCCATACGGCTGACACGGTAGTCACGGCTGGTGACAATCCCGACAAATTTGCCGTTTGCGGTACCGTCAGAGGTCACGGCAACGGTAGAATGGCCTGTTTTTTCCTTTAAGTCTAGGATGTCCTGCATGGTGGCGTCAGGAGTCACGTTGGAGTCACTTGGAACAAAACCGGCTTTGTAAGCCTTGACGCGGGCGATCATGGCCGCCTCGTTTTCCACACTCTGTGAGCCGTAGATAAAGGAAATCCCCCCTTCGGTCGCCAGCGCAATGGCCATTTTTTCGCCGGATACGGACTGCATGATGGCAGAAGTCATGGGAATATTCATGTATATTGAAGATTCCTCACCTTTCTTGAATTTTACGACAGGGGTTTTCAGGTTAACATTAGCCGGCATACACTGTGAAGAGGAATAACCTGGTACGAGCAGGTATTCGCTAAAGGTACGGGACGGTTCTTCAAAATAAAAAGCCATAGATTTAGTTTCTCCTTCTTTACTTTAATAAAATAAATCAGCACTTAATTACAAGAAAAGCAATAACCACGGATATTTGAGGCTATTGCTTATTGAATGTAATTCTGGTACGTTTGTCAGTACGATCTGTTGTAAGCTTTAGTATATGGCTTTTCAGCCGAACTGTCAAGGCGAAAGGGCGGCTTTTTAGGCGAAATTAAACTGTTAACCGTTGTCAAATTAAAGGTGAAATGATTGCGAACAGGTGTACGTTGGTGTATAATGTTTTTAACAATAACGAAGGGGATATTTATGGAGACCTTAAAAGGAACAGTAGATCATATTATTTTCCATAATGACAAAAACGGTTATACCGTAGCGGATTTTGATGTGGACGGCCAAATGGTAACGGTCGTTGGCAATTTTGAGGAGCTGAAGGAGGGCGAATTTTTAAAGCTGACCGGCTTCTGGAAGGAGCACCAGAGCTATGGCGAGCAGTTTCAGATCGAGAGCTATGCGCTGGATCTCCCGACCTCTGAGGAAGGCATCATCCGTTATCTGAGTTCAGGACTCCTGCCGGGTATTGGCGAAAAGACCGCTATTGAGATCGTAAACCATTTTGGAGCCGACACGCTGGATATCCTGGACAACCATCCAGACCGGCTGAGCGAGGTTCACGGCATCGGCAAAAAGACACTCGACAAAATAAAAGAGGTTTACAGTGAACAGAAGGAAATCCGGGATGTCATGATCCAGATCCAGGAATATGGCATTTCCTCGACCTATGCCATGAAGCTGTATAAAACCTATCAGAGTGATACGGTGCGTGTTCTTTTGGATAACCCCTACCAAATCATCAAGGATGTGCGCGGCATTGGCTTTAAAATAGCAGACCAGATTTCCGCTCAGCTGGGTTTTGAGTCCCAGAACCCTAAGCGGATTCTCTCGGGCATCAGCTTCTGCCTTCAGGACTGTTACTCAAGGGGCAACACCTACATGACCGAAAAAGACCTTATTGAGCACAGCGCCAGTATCCTCGGGGTTTCAAGGGAGGACATTGAATTTCAGCTTCAGGAGCTGGCCCTGCGGGGAGACGTACGCCTAGAGTTCATCGACGACGAGCCAGCCTACTATCCTTCAGCCCTTTTTGAGGCAGAGGACAATGCCGCCCTGTCCATGGTACGCCTGGCTGGCGCAGTCTTTGAGATGCAGGAAGTTGATATACCAGCCATGATCGCAGCCTATGAGGAGGATATGAGCATTCGTCTGGATAACCGGCAGGCAGAGGCCATTGAGGCGGCCATCGAAAATGGCATCGCCATTATTACAGGGGGACCAGGCACAGGGAAAACAACGATTATCAACGGTATCGTCTACATTTTTAAGCGTCTTGGCATGAAAACTGTTCTGGCTGCCCCCACAGGCCGCGCCGCCAAGCGCATCACAGAAACAACCGGTGAGCAAGCCAAGACCATCCACCGGCTTTTGGAGTATGACTATTCTGGTGACGATGATTTTCCATCCTTTAACAGGGACGAGGAAAACCCGCTTGAGGCTGACGCCATCATTCTGGATGAAGCCTCTATGATTGATATTGTGCTGCTCAACAGCCTGCTGGAGGCCATCAGGCCCGGCACGCGCCTCATTCTGGTAGGCGACGCCGACCAGCTGCCCTCCGTTGGACCGGGAAACGTCTTACAGGACCTGATCGAGAGCAACGTGGTCAAGGTTGTGCGTCTGGACCGTATCTACCGTCAGTCGGAGGAAAGCATGATCTCCATAAACGCTCATGCCATTAATGAGGGTATGATGCCGGAAATCAATAACCAGTCTGACTTTATGTTTATAAGGACAATGGACCCCGATAAGGTGCTGGATACCATTTTGGATCTGGTTGCCTGGCGTATTCCTGAAAAAAAAGGCTTTGACGCCATGAAGGATGTTCAGGTCATCTCACCCATTAAAAAAGGAAAGCTCGGCGTTATTTCGCTGAATAAGGAGCTCCAGGAGGTTCTGAACCCAGCGGCAGACTATAAAAAGGAAAAGACCTTTGGTACAGTGGTGTTCCGCGAGGGGGACAAGGTCATGCAGATTAAAAACAATTATAAGCTCAAGTGGGAGGATATCCACGGCTTTGAAACCGGAGAGGGTGTTTATAACGGCGATATCGGCAACATCATCCGCATTGATGAGTACAATAAAACCTTTGAAATCCTGCTGACAGATGACAAAAAAGTCGTTTATGAGTTTGACCAGCTCGACGAGCTCACCCATGCCTATGCCATGACTGTTCACAAAAGCCAGGGGAGTGAATTTCCAGTTGTTATCATGCCGATGGTAGGCGGACCGCCTATGTTTTTAAACCGGAAGCTGCTGTACACAGCAGTGACCAGAGCCAAAAAGATGCTGATGCTTATCGGGCCTCAGAATTATTTTTACCGGATGGTCAAATCCGGAGATACCAATGAACGGCGGACAGCCCTCAAACAGCGGATCAAAATGTATGGAGAGCTCAATGTCTGAGTCTGGATTTAAGGCAGGGGTGAAGATACTGCTCAGAGAGACACTGTTTCTGCCAAACGGTGTCTGTCCGGTGTGCGGCAAGGTACTTTTCAGAACAGAAAGCTATCTGTGTGAGCGCTGTGCACAGTCGCTGCCGAGAGTAACCATGCCTTCCTGCAAATATTGTGGAAAACCGCTGCCCGAAAAGGGACTGGATTTCTGCGGGGACTGCGGACCGCTGAAAGATCCAGTGCTGGCAGGCGGGGCAGTATGGCTGCATTACAGCGGCTCAGGACAAAGGCTGGTACACAGCCTGAAGTTTGGGCATCTCCCTCAGCTTGGCAGCTGGATCGGCCGGCAGATGGCTGAAGCCGTGAGGGAAAAGGACTGGGCGGGAAAGCTGGAACTGGTGGTGGCGGTTCCCCTGCATGAAAAACGCCTGGAGGAACGCGGCTATAACCAGAGCAGCTACCTGGCAGAGGGGCTGGCAGGCGCCCTGAACCTGCCCTATAAAAGAAAAGTACTGAAGCGTCTTTATGACACACCCCATCAGATCGGTCTGAGCCGTGAGGAGCGCCTGATAAACCTGACCGGCGCTTTCGATGTTCTGGAGAAAAAGGCTGTGTCCGGAAAGACTGTGCTGCTGGTAGATGATGTCAATACGACAGGCTCTACCCTGCGGGAGTGCGCCGAGGTGCTGAAGCGGGCAGGGGCAAGAGCCGTGTATGCAGCCGCCTGTGCCGGAGCCCAATAGGAGCAGGCAGCGGTTTGGCCGCCCAAAGATATTGAAGTTTTCATTGCGAATGTTTTCAACTTCTTATATAATAGAGCTAGTGAAACACAGGGGGATGATAAAATGATTGATATGCATAACCACGTATTATACGGTGTTGACGATGGAGCCCAGAGCATTGAGGACAGTGTCGAGATGCTTTTTAAGGCGAAAGAGATTGGCTTTTCAGGCGTTGTCTTAACGCCGCACTACATGTGCTATCAGAACTTTACCTCACCTGTAGCAGAAAATAAAAAACGATACGAAACCCTGAAAAAAATACTGGCGCGCGCAGGCCTGGAGCTGGATTTATATCTCGGCAGCGAGCTTTTATATGAGTATAAGCTGGTCGATTTAATCGATAAAGAAGAATTTACCACCCTGGCCGGCACCCCGTGGTTTCTTGTGGAGACAATCCGGCACGGTGGTACAGCCACCGGCGTTCAGAACTTTATGCACAAACTTAAGGAAAAAGGTTATAAGGCTATTTTAGCCCACCCCGAACGCTATGATTTTGTACAGGAGGACCCCAACGTGCTTCTGGATTTTATGAAAAGCGGCGTCCTGATCCAGTGCAATTATCTGAGTCTTGTCGGGTATTACGGCGAGCCTTCCAGACACACCCTTGAGATTTTACTCAAGCACCATATGGTGCAGCTCATGGGGAGCGACGCGCATCAGGTGGAGGGCTATGAGCGTTATCCCGAGGCCAGAGCGGCAGGCGTTTCCCTTGTCGGGGAGGAAGAATGGAACCGGATTATGTGCCGTAATCCAGAGCTCTTGATCAAGAATGAAGGCGGCATCGCCGTCAATCCAATCCCCTGCACAGAAGAAGTGAAGAGCAGCGTCATTGGGAGAACCTTTTTTTAATCCATACAATAAAAGCCAATCCTGTTAAAAGGAATGGCTTTTTTTAATGTTATCGTCAGCTTTAGTATGGTATAATAATACGGATACCCTTTGGAAGGAACGAGTAAAAGAATGAATAAAGAAATGATCAAGAATAAATTAATGGATGTCATTGCAGCAGAAAGGATTTTATGCGATGAACCCATGAAAAACCATATTTCCTTTAAGGTAGGAGGACCGGCGGATTTTTTGGTGGTGCCCGAGAGCTGTGAGGAATTTATAAACGTATTGGCTTGCTGCCGTAAAAACAATCTCCCTTTTTATGTAATGGGCAACGGGACCAATCTTTTAGTCAGGGATAACGGCTATCGCGGTGTCATGATAAAAACCCGTCAGCTTTGCAGGATCACTGTAGGGGATACCGGTATCAGCGCTGAGCCTGGCTCACTGCTCAAAGATGTTGCCCAAGCGGCTCTTGAAGGATGTCTGACAGGCATGGAGTTTGCCTCTGGAATCCCAGGCTCACTGGGAGGGGCTGTTGTTATGAATGCAGGCGCCTACGACGGCGAAATGAAGGATATTATCCGTTCTATCGAGGTTGTGACAGAGAGCGGCGAAATCCTTGAGCTTCCCATCGATGAGTGCCGAATGGGCTATCGAAAAAGCATTGTTCAGGAAAATCCCTGGTTTGTCACAGGTGTAAATCTGTTGTTAAGAAAAGGGGACTACAATACCATTAAGGCAAAGATGGATGACCTGAACGAGCGCAGAAGGAGCAAGCAGCCTCTGGAATACCCCAGCGCAGGCAGCACCTTCAGACGCCCAGAGGGATATTTTGCCGGAAAACTGGTTCAGGACTGCGGATTTAAAGGTTACTGTGTCGGCGGCGCCCAGGTATCCGAAAAGCACAGCGGCTTTGTCATCAACAAGGATAACGCCACAGCCGACGATATCATCACCCTGATTCAGACCATTCAAAAGAAAGTAAAACAGGACTACGGTGTGGATATGCGCACCGAAGTAATTATGATAGGAGAATAATGAAGCTACTCTGCGATATGCACACCCACACTACCTACAGCCATGGCAAAAATACCATTGAGGAAATGGTAGAGCAGGCACGTGCACTCGGCCTCAGGGCAATCGTAATTTCAGACCACGGCAGAAGCCACCCCATGTTTGGAGTGCGCAGAAAAAATTTCGAGAAAATGCGCCGGGAAATTGACGCGCTCAATGAAAAATACAATGATATTGAGATTTACCTTTCAGTGGAGTCCAATATCACCGGAGCGGACGGCAGCATTGATATCGGAAAAGAGGAGCGTCAGTACTGCGACTGGATCTATGCCGGATACCATTACGGCTACATACCAGCCAGCGTAAAGGACGTTTTTCGCTTTGCCATCCGAAATTATCTGACCGTGGTTTTCCCGTTTATGAAGGAAAAAACACGGAAGGTCAATACCAGAACCTATCTGGAAATGATGGACCGCTACGAGCTTAAGATGATTACCCATCCTGGAGATAAGCTGCCAGTGGACATTGAGCCTATTGCCAAAAAGGCGGCTGAGAAGGGCGTTATCCTGGAGATTAACCCAAGGCACAGTCATCTCAACAGCGAGGAACTCAAGATCGCTTTGAAGTACAATGTACGGTTTGCTGTCAACAGCGATGCTCACAGTGTCCAGGCTCTCGGACAGGTACAGGGGGCAGCGGCCATCATAAAAAAAGCCGGCGTTCCCTATGAACGCATTGTCAATATTGAAGAATAATACCTAAGGGAGAAACTATGAAAACTATTATCGTCACAGGTTTATCAGGAGCAGGAAAATCACAGGCCATACAGATTTTAGAAGATCTGGGCTATTTTTGTGTCGATAATCTTCCGCCAAAACTGATTAAAACCTTTATCGAGCTGTGTGAGAATACCGGCGCTGAAATTGAGAAGCTGGCGCTGGTAACCGATATCCGCGGGGATATTTTCTCAGAAGCCTTTCAAAACTCCCTTATCAATTTTAAGGGCGGCAGCAGAGACATCGAAATGCTGTTTTTGGAGGCTGATGATGAAACGCTGATTACCCGCTATCAGGAATCAAGGAGAAAGCACCCCCTGACAGGCATTGCCGGAAGTCTTTCCGAATCCATTAAGCTGGAAAGAGAAAAGATGAGTACCTTCAGGCAGGAAGCGGACTATGTGATCAATACGACCGATATGAGCAACAAGGAGCTGAAGGCAACACTTGAAAAAATACTGCAATCGGAGACAAGTGAAGCCTTTACACAGATCAACGTCGCGTCCTTTGGCTTTAAATACGGGCTGCCAATGAGTGCAGATTTCGTTTTTGATGTCCGTTTTCTCCCAAACCCATTTTACAAAAAAGAACTCCGCAGCAAAACCGGTGAAGACCAGGAAGTACGCGATTATGTTATGTCCTTCGAGGAAGCGCGCGAATTCTATGAAAAGGTCGAGGACCTGATCGAATTCGTCATTCCCCAGTACAGAAAGGTCGGGAAGGAGCATCTGGAGGTTGCCTTTGGCTGCACTGGCGGCCAGCACCGCTCCGTCACCTTTGCTTACCTTATCGAAGAGGCTTTCCGGAAAAAAGGCTATCTGACCAAGATTAGCCACCGTGACATCACAAAGGACCGGGAGGCCAATTAAAAAGCCTTATCCGATTATTAGGAGAAAAATATCATGGAAATGAAAGAATATATCAGGGAGTTTACCCTGAAGGATATTGTCACCGTCCGTAACCCAAAGGTGGTTGCACTGGGCGGCGGTACTGGCCTGTCCGTTATTCTGAGAGGCCTGAAAAAGTATACCAACCGTCTCACCGCCATTGTAACAGTGGGAGATGACGGCGGAAGCTCCGGGATGCTGCGGCAGGATCTGGGCATTTTACCGCCAGGCGATATAAGGAACTGTATTCTGGCGCTGGCCGACGATGAGAATGTTATGCAGTCTCTGTTCAATTACCGCTTTACCGAAGGCGGACTGGAGGGGCACAACTTTGGGAACCTGTTCCTGGCAGCCATGAACGGTATCAGCAACGACTTCTACGACGCAGTTCGCCGCACCTCAGACGTCCTTCAGATTAAAGGCCGGGTACTGCCTGTCACCCTGGATGACATGACCCTGAACGCCAGCCTGGACAACGGTGAAACCGTCGCAGGCGAATCGCAGATACCAAAGGCGGCCTGCGAAAAGCACTGCCGGATCGAAAAAATCTTTCTGAAGCCAGACAAAATCGAACCTTTGGAGGAGACGCTCGAGGCCATCAAAATGGCGGACATTGTCATTATTGGGCCGGGAAGCCTTTATACAAGTGTTATTCCAAATTTGCTTGTGGATGGAATCGAGTCCGCCATCAAGGAAAACAGAGGGCGCAAATTTTATGTGGGCAATATCATGACGCAGCCTGGGGAAACCGATGGCTATACTCAGTGCGACCACGTCCGCGCCATTGAAGCGCACCTGAAAATAAAAGAGCGCAGGCTTTTTCAGTACTGTGTTTTTAACAGCGGGAATCTGCCCGACTATGTGGCCAGGCAGTATCAAAAATATAACTCCGAAAAAGTGGAAATTGGCGAAATGCTGCCAGAATACCAGTATGTTACCGATGATTTTATCATCGTTGAAAATGGAAGAATCCGCCACGACGCGGACCTTCTGGCAAGACGAATTTTTGAAGCCTATGTAAACAGTAAATAAGGGAAGGAAGATTTGCGTGAGTTTTTCATCAATGATTAAAAAAGACCTCAGCGCCCTGGAGCCTGAATCCGATGGCTGCGCCCGCGCAGAGCTGTCCGGTATGATTGCCTCCACCGCGGTAATCGAGGTCGGTGAAAGATCCCGGATGTCCTTAAGCTTTAAAACAGAAAACCCGGCGGTGGCAGGACGGATTTTCAAGCTCATGAAAAGGCTGTATAGCATTGCGCCAGAGGTATTCATTAAAAAGACCAGAAAATTTAAGGAGCACCGCTACTACACCATTGCTCTTGAAGAAAATGAAAAGGTGCAAAAGGTTTTGAAGGATACCCGTATCCTCAGGCATAACGCTAAAGGAAAAATTTTCTTTACTAATGAAGTGCCCGGCTTGTTTTTATCAAAGCAGCGCTATATTAAAAGCTATATCCGGGGCGTGTTTTTAGCCTGCGGTTCCATCTCAAATCCTGAGAAGACCTATCATCTGGAGCTGGTGTGCCGTCAGAAAACCTATCTGAACAGCCTTCGGGAGCTGATGGAGCAGTATGACATTAAAGCCAGCCTGATCACAAGAAAGGGAAGCGGTGTTCTCTACATGAAGGAAAGCGAGAGTGTCGCTGGATTTTTAAATGTCATCGGCGCCCACAAGGCGCTGCTGGAAATCGAAAATATTCGTATCATCAAAGAAATGCGGAACGGCGTCAACCGCCAGGTGAACTGCGAGACTGCCAATATGAACAAGACAGCAGCGGCAGCCTACGAGCAGATCGACAATATTCTGCTGATCAAGGAAATGACAGGGCTGCATAAGCTCCCCAAAAACCTATTTGAGATGGCGGAGGTCCGGCTGAATTATCCGGAGCTTACAATTAAGGAGCTGGGTGAAAAAATGGACCCGCCGGTAGGAAAATCCGGTGTTTATCACCGCTTAAAAAAGCTTAACCAGATGGCAGAGGAGCTTCGAAACAGCGGGGATAATCAGAAAGCTTAAGGAATAAAAGTTTTCAGTACCGCCTGTCCGTTATTCGATACAAGGGACTTGCTGCCCGGGAAAATAGTCATTATAATAAAAGTGAGCTTGTATTACCGCACAGAAAATTTCACTTTTCCAATCTCTCATTACCTACCTCAAATTTCTTTTCTGTGCGGCTATATCTTTATCGGATTATAAAAATTAAGAGAGAAGCAGGACGCGAGCAGCCGCTCGGCCTGCTTTTTTGTTTTGTGGTGAAAATTTACAAAGGGTTAACGGAGGAATTACCAGGGTACATTAAAAGAGTGATATAATGCCATTAAATTATACAGGAAAGAAGACCATCCTATGAAACAAGAAAAACCCCTGATTATTTTAACTACCAATGATCTGCACGGTGCATTAGTAAGCGGCGCAGGCGTTGTTGGTGCAGACTATACAGCAGCTTTAAAAAGAGACTATAAAGGCGCTCTTTTACTGGACGCCGGCGATGCCATCCAGGGCAGCGCCCTGGCAGCTTTAAGCAAAGGCCGAGATGTTATCGCGCTCATGAACGCAGCGGGCTACGATGCCATGGCCGCCGGGAACCATGAATTTGACTATGGGCTGGATACCCTGCTGACAGACGCGCGCCGCGCCGATTTTCCAATCCTTTCGGCCAACGGTTTCCGGGACGGAAAACCTGTTCTGGCCGGAGAAGCCTACCGCGGCGGTCATAAAATTAATAATGGGGCCTACATCCTGTTAAAGAGACAGGGTGTCAGCGTTGGTATCTTTGGCATAACAACGCCGGAAATAGCTAACGGGACAGGAGAGGCAGAGCCGAAGGAAGTACGTGGGATACACTTTAAAAGCCCGCTGACCACCAGCCGGGAAACTATCAAGAAATTAAAGGAGCTGGGGGCGGAAATTATCATCTGCCTGGCCCATCTCGGAATAGACCCGGGCAGCGCGCCAGAGAACCAGAGTGTTGGTCTGGCGGAAGCCCTGGGAGAAAACAGCGGGCTTGACATCATCATCGACGGACACAGCCATTCTGTCTTTGCCGAAAAAAGAATCAATGGGATTCTCCTGCAGCAAAGCGGAAGCGGAGCCCAGCGTATCGGAAAAATTATGATTGATCCTGTAACGCACAGCGCCAGAGGCAGCTTTTTAGAAGAAGAGACCATTAAAAAAAGCTGCAAACCGGATAAAAAGGTAACAGAGCTTGCAGACTTGCTGGTAAAGAGCCATTCGGCGAAACTGGCGCCAGTGGTGGCAAGGGTTCAGACAGCTCTTTGGGGAGGCACTGTCAATGGGATCAATGAGGCGCGGGTTGCCGAGACGAACCTGGGAGATGCGATTGCCGACGCCATGGCAGACGCGGCAAAGGAACGTTTTAAAAGCCAAATGACCGGCGCCTGTATTTTTGAAGACATGCCTGTCATTGCCCTGCATAACGGAGGCGGTATCCGCGCCAGCCTTCACCGCGGTCAGATAACAGCCGGAGACTGCCTGGATGTACTCCCCTTTGGCAACAGGCTGTATTTCAGAGAGGCGACACCCAGAATCCTGTATCAGGCTTTGGAAAATGGTGTAAGCCGTGTCAGGGGGCAGGACCCAGAGACCGGAAGAATCATTGGCGCTGGCGGCTGTTTCCCGCAGATTTCTGGTATGACCATGGTCTACAGCCCTGACCGCCCCGTCGGAGAACGGGTGATGTCTGTAACGCTGGACTCCGGACAGCTCCTGGATCCTGAGGACGATAAAACGCCTGTGATACTGGTTATCGACGAAGCGAAACTTGACGGCGGCGATGGTTATACCATGCTCATGCACCTTCCAGAACTCGGTGACGCTGGAATTTTAGAAACAGTTTTCAGAGACTGGCTTACCAAAATAACAGAGGAAAAAGGCGCAGTGGAAAGGCCCCCCTCCATCAGCCGGATACAAACAGCCGGGGTCTATCAGCCAAAGCGCTATGACGCGTGTGTTCATATTACACAAGGCAACAGGCCAGCTCCGGGAAAGCATATTGCCGGCTGTATTGATGGGGAAACGCACTTCCAGGCAATTTTGGAAAAAGACAGTATATTACATTTGAGGGGCCTGGCAGACGGACCTCATACCATCAGCATAGATGGCGGAGACGAAGTGCTGGTCAATAATTACAGCGGCGCAGGACTGGCTAAAGATGGCATAGCAGTAAGCGTCACCCTTAAAAAAAAGAGTGGTTGCCAGGAAAAAAATTGCAGAACCCGCAGAAGAACAGCCAGAAAAAAAGAAGGCACTTTGACCCAGCGCTAAAATAAACAACCAGGATACTTTTCTTAAACAAAAGAAAAGACTTCTTTAAACAAAAAGTTGATACCGTTATCTATGGGGTTATTTTGAGCAGAAAGGTTGAAAAAATCAGGCATTAAAGTTAAGATGGAAACAGAACAAAAAAATTGGTTATTAATTCTGAAAGGAAATCAATAAAATGGCAATTACAGATAAAAATACAAAGCATAAAGTAAAGACAAAGGAAGCCTTCAGAAAGGCTTTCATTAAAAAAGTTGAGGAAGTCTCCGGCGAAGATTTCAGTGAGTCTACCACCAGACACCAGTATGAAGCACTGGCAGAGCTGGTGATGGAAGAAATCACAGCGGAGTGGGCTGTAAATAACAGCCGTCTGCATAAAATGGAAGAAAAACAGATTTACTTTTTCTCCATCGAGTTCCTGATTGGCCGATTGTTAAAAGCCTATGTCAACAACCTGGGCTGGGATACCATGGTTGAAGAAACCCTGGATGAGCTGGGGGTTGACTATGAAGCCATTCAGGCAGAGGAACATGACCCTGCACTGGGGAACGGCGGCCTTGGCCGTTTGATGGCATGCTTCTTAGACTCTACAGCCGCGCTCGGTTTTCCGGGCCACGGCAATGGCATCCGCTACAAATACGGTCTCTTTGAGCAGAAAATTATTAACGACGAACAGGTTGAGGTTGCGGACATCTGGCTTAAAAACGGCTATCCCTTCGAAATCGTAAAGCCCGATAAGGCTGTTGTGGTTAAATACAACGGGGATGTGCGTGTAGAAGAGGTAAACGGCAAAATGCAGTTTATCCATGAAAACTACGATCCAGTCCTGGCGGTTCCCTATGATATTCCGGTTAAAGGCTACCGAAATAACACTGTAAACTCACTGCGTTTATGGAGCGCCAAGCCTGTAGAAGATTTTGACCTGTCCACCTTTAACCAGGGACACTTCCTCAAAGCCATGCAGCGCAAATCAGAGGCCGAATCCATCAGCCAGATCCTGTACCCAAGCGACCATGGATTTGAGGGCAAGCTGCTGCGCCTGAAACAGGAATACTTCTTTGTATGCGCGGGCCTCAAACGGATTGTCCGCCGCTATAAGAAGCACAATCATGGCTCTATGGACGGCTTTCCGGATAAAATCTGTATCCACATTAACGACACGCACCCGGCGCTCTGTGTGCCAGAGCTCATGCGTATTTTAGTGGATGAGGAAGGCTATGACTGGGATGTTGCCTGGGATATGACCATTAAGTCCATCAGCTTTACAAACCATACCGTATTACCCGAAGCCCTTGAAAAATGGCCGATTGATATGGTACAGAAGTTGCTGCCCCGCGTTTACCAGATCATTGAAGAAATTAACCGCCGTTTTATCAACGATATGAACTGGTTCTATCCAGATCAGGTTGACCGTAACTACAGCATGGCTATTTTAAAAGACGGCCAGGTTCATATGGCACATTTGGCCATTATCGGCAGCCACTCCGTCAATGGTGTGGCAGAGCTGCACAGCAAGATCCTGCGGGAGGAAACCTTTAAGGATTTTTACGCGGTGTTCCCAGACCGCTTTACCTCTGTTACCAATGGGGTAACCCAGCGCCGTTTTATGATGGGCAGCAATCCGGGACTAAAAACCCTGCTGGATGATACCATCGGTACAGACTGGAAAAAGCCTGGCAATATGTGCAGCCTCGAAGCGCTGCTGCCTTATGCGCAGGACGCGGCGTTCTGCCAGAAGCTGGGAGACATAAAGCACGCCAATAAGGAACGGCTGGCTAAGTATATCAAGGAAACCCAGGGTATTGTCCTGAACCCGGATTCTATTTTTGACGTACAGGTCAAGCGTATCCATGAATATAAACGCCAGCTCTTAAATATTCTGCACGTCATTCTGACTTACAATCAGCTGCGCTCCAATCCGAATGCCGATATCGTACCAAAGACCTATATTTTCGCGGGCAAGGCAGCGCCCTCCTACGTATATGCGAAGGAAGTTATCCGCCTGATTAACGTGGTTGCAGACCGCGTCAACAATGACCCGCTGGTTAAGGATAAGCTCAAGGTTGTCTTTGTACCAAACTTTAACGTGTCCGTGGCAGAGCTCATCTACCCTGCGGCAGAGATCTCAGAACAAATTTCAACCGCCGGTAAAGAAGCCTCCGGTACAGGCAATATGAAATTCATGATGAACGGCGCCCTGACCCTTGGCACTATGGACGGCGCCAATGTCGAAATCGCTGAGGCTGTGGGAATGGACAATGTCTTTACCTTTGGCCTGTCCGATACAGAGGTGTACAATTATAATACCCATGGCGGCTACCGCTCATTGGAAGTCTACGAGTCCGATTCCCGCCTGCAGGAAATCCTTGGACAGCTGATCAGCGGTTTCTTTGGGGAAAGCGCGGGCTTCCAGATGATTTACGACTCCCTGCTGCTGCACAATGATACCTATTTTGTCCTGAAAGATTTTGCCCCGTATGTCGATATTCAGGATATCGTCAGCAACGTCTACAGAGACCAGAAGCAATGGCAGAAAATGTCTGCCATCAATATTGCCCACTCTGGAATCTTCTCAAGCGACCGCTCTATTGAGGATTACGAGAAACGGGTTTGGAAAGTTAAATAAGCATTAAAAAGAAAGCTGCCGTATCAGCGCAAAGACACTGATCGGCGGCTTTTTAAATTGGCTTAAAGCGTGGCTTTTAAGAAAAAATCTTGACAAAAACTTGAATAATACCCGATAAAAATTAAGTTATAATATAAAGCAGAGAACGATTTAATAAAGGAGTCCTATTATGAAAAAAATATTCCCAGAACGGTTTAAGGGGCAGGTCATCGTGTTAACAGGCGCTGCGCGCGGTATTGGAAAAGCCACAGCATTGAGGGCAGCAAGAGAAGGCGCAAGGCTGGTTCTGACAGACCGTCTTGAAAAGGAAGGTAGCGAAGTACTAAAGGCTGTGACAGAGGAAGGCGGCGAAGCGATTTTCCTGTGCCTGGATCTGTCGATTGAGGAAAACGCCCGGAAAATGGTGGAGGAGGCTGTAAAAGCCTATGGCCGGATTGACATCGCCATCAACAATGCCGGTGTGATGGGAAATCCAGACCCTGTGCACGCCCTGACAAAGGAGCAGATGGATTATACCATGGCCAATAATTTTTATTCGGTTTTTTACAGCTGTAAATATGAGCTTCAGCAGTTTATGAAACAGAAAAAAGGCGGCGCTGTCGTCAACAATGCGTCCATCGCAGGGCTGACTGGTTTGCCGGGCAACCCTGCCTATGTAGCATCCAAACACGCGGTAAACGGGCTGACCAAAAATCTGGCATTGGATTACGCGCGCTTTGGTATCCGTGTCAATTCCGTCAATCCGGCGGGTACAGATACGCCAATGGTGAAGGAAGCATATGAATTTGTCATGCAGAAACAGAAGGAAGCACAGGCGAACGGCGTCTCTGAACAGGAAGCGCAGTCCATGGCAGGCCAGAAAACAGAATCCATGCTCAAACGCGACGCACTGGCGGAGGAACAGGCAGCTTCCATTTTATTTTTGGCGTCTGACGACGCAAGCCATATGACCGGGGAAATCGTGGCCACTGACGGAGGATGGACGTCATTTTAAAAGCACAAAATTCATGTGAACAGCCTAAAGTCGTGACGAACGGTATTTTTTATACCGGATCAAAATGATATAATTGAAGCAATACTTATATATGGACAGCGCATTAAAAACGTTGCCGGAAGAGGAAGAGAAATATGAAGCAGGATGCCGTAGAGCTGACACGTATGATTATGCGAAAGCATTATGAAAGAGATCTGGATTTTGTGATTGAGCAGATGGCAGAAGATATTATGTGGATCGGTCCCCTTAAAAGCCAGTTTATCAACGGCCTGGATAACTTTAAAGAAATACTGGAGATTGAGCAGGGGATTCCTTTTCAGGTCAAAGACGACGTTTATGAGCTTGTTGGGGAAAGCGAGGAGGGCTGTGTTGTCAGCGGAAAATATACCGTTTATAACGAGGGCGTCCAGAACTACATTATGCTGGCTGAGCAGCGCTGCACCTTTGTGTACCGCAGGCAGGAGGGAAGGCTGCTTGCCATACATATCCATGTATCCAATACGGCAGACAATCTGCTGATTGGCGATGAGAAATATTTCCCCTTTAAAGCTGGCCGTGAAAATTATGAGTATATGCAAAAGCTGATCCAGGAAAAGATCGGCAAAGAGAAGAAGGTCTGCTTTAAAGGTTTGAACAAAGAAGAATACTTTGTGGACATCAACCAGATCATTTACATAGAGGCCGGACACCGTAAGAGCAGGCTGCAATGTGCAGATAAGGCCATGAATATCCGGGTGCCCATCGGAGAAATTGAGACAGAGCTGCCTGAACAGTTTATCAGAATTCACCGCAGCTACATCATCAATCTGGATTATGTATTAAACGTACAGTACCGTGAAATAAATATGTACGATGGCAGTACCCTGCCAGTTCCAGAAAAGCGCTATCCACAGGTACTTAAGAGCATACAGGATTATCATGAGAACCACTCATACCGTTAATGCTGTAATAAATTATGATAAAAAATCAAAAAAAGCAGCTCCTCTGTCTAAACGTGGAGCTGCTTTTTTATAAGAATTATTTGACATGATTATAAAATGTTTTACTGTAACATAACTATTATTTTATTATTAAACATCGTTTGTATAGATTTTGATCGCCAGTCGTTTATATTTTTAGTATCAATATCAGCTTTTAAAAGCGAGATGTTATTTTCCATGTTACCAGTTTTCAGATTGTATAAATCAGCATGATATATAAAGTCACCTTTGAATACAAAATAGCCGAAGAAATTATATTGTTTTATCTGATTACGGTTGTAACTCAGTTTACCGGTGTAAAGATAATTTCCAGGTACGGAAAAGCCGACAGACTCCAGTTCGTCGAGAAGCGAATTTTTACCGCTGGCAGATAACCGTGATTTCATAGAATCTAAAGTTTCAATTGGTGGGGGTGATATAAATCGCTGATCATATAGGAATATATACATACACAAGTTCTGATACATCATGCTTTCATAGAGATCAGGATGAAACATAGACACTCCGGAGGAATACCGTACTCGTTCTTCACACTGTTTAAAAAAAACTTTTGGATCAAAAACAACAAAACAATCATATGCATATGTTTTTCCGTCAATCAGGTTGATATCCTTTCCGTCGGGAAGTTTCATGCTTGTATCATAGGCTTCGCATTTTTTAATGAATTTTTGAAACTGTCCTCTCATCTGCTCTATTGCGTAATCATATCGATGGTCTGTGTTATTGCTCTGCATATAGCACATGCTTATCATATAGGCCTTCAGGTAGAGTGAGGTGGTATAGGCCAGAAAACGGGATTTAGCAGGAATGGTTTGAGAGGACCAGTTATAGCGTGAATTATAAAGATTCACATAGACATCTAAAGTGCTGTCGCTTTCCATGACATTATCACCGAGAATGGATTTTCCGAAAGCCAGAGTGTCTTTTGCAAAGGTGTCGCCGCCCCCAGCGCTGTATGCAACCGTATTATTAATCTGATTGACATAGGTATGATATTCGTTGGAAGCAGTGTCCGTGACTTCCATTAAGTTAGCAATCGCATTATTTTCCTGACTGTTGATTTTATTTACAGTCCAAGAGAGGCGGTCAGCCTCTTTTCCGAATGCAGAAACCTTATTTCGCATTTCTGTATCTTTGATGTGATTTACCAGATATTTTAGATCCTGACTGATAGCATCTGCTTTTTTATTGAGTTCGGCAACTTCAGCATTCAGTGCGATCAAATTATCTTTAATTTCACCCATTCCACTGGAGGATAAAGCATCACCGCCGAGCCCCAGGATTCCGGCACCTATTCCCCAAGGAGCCTCCTTGGCAAAGAAATTGGCAATGCTTAGTATTTTAGAAGTATATGTGAATGATTTTGCGAGAAGATCTTTTCCCGACGCATTTGAAGCTAACAGTTCATCGTCTGAAGCATCACTTTCATAAACGACCATGGCGTATTCAGAAGCCTGAACGGGGACGCCGTAGGCGTCAATGACACAGTTTGTATCCAGATAAAGCTTTTGAGAGTAGGCCCAATAGGCAAAAAACATTTCAAGCCCCTCGTCCTCCTCAGCCCAGTTGGGGAGCTCAGGATCATCGATTGTCACTGTAAAGCTAAAGAGATTGTTGGAATCTCCTGAAATCTTTAAAGGTGAAACACTGACACCAGGCTGCGGCGCGTCGGCAAGAGCGATGACCCCCTGCGTTAAATCAACACTGCCATTGAGCGAGCTTACACGGCCAGTAAACTCAGCTGTGGCCTGAGTCTCTTTTTCAGAGCTGCGTACAGCATTCGCCAGAATTAAATCGGTGTTGATTCTTTCTTCTTCAAGCGTCAGCGGCAGCGTCAGACTGTCACAATTAAGTGCAGCACTGTCAATGGTCATTGTGGCGCCGCGAAGCGCGTTTAGGATGTCCGTCTTGCTCTCCGCACCATCAACACGTACTTCCAGAAGCCCATCCCTGCTGGAAAGAGTTGAGGGTATGGTCAGGTTAACTGGCTGGATGGCTGGATCATCAAAGGTAAAGGCTGACGCGTCCGCCGTTTGGGAGAACTGTGCAGTGTCAATGCTGAATTGCAGAACAGCCGTATCACCCTCGTTAAGGTGCACATTGTCAGTGCCCTCCGCAAAGTACGGTAGCGGAGAGGAGACATCAACCATCAGACGCCCTTGCTTTTCGCCGTCCTGTTTAAAGCAGTTTTTGTTAAGCTCAAGCAGTGCATTGCTCTCATCCTCTTTATCCAAAGGTCCAGTGAGACTCAACGCTAACGTATGCTCGTCCAGAAGAGTGATTGTATCAATTCTGGCATTTTCAAAAGCATTTTTCAGGACAATATCCTCAGCCTTCACAGCGTCAGAAAATGGGTCACTTTGGCTGGAAATAACAATATCGAAAAAGGCAGCGCCAGCGGCGACAGAGCTGTTAGTCTGAAGCGCTTCATATGTAATTTCAGACAGCTCAACCAACTCGACAGAACCAATGGTGACAGTGGTAGAAAGTACTTCTGTGCTCTCGTTTACTGTCAGATCGCTGCTAACAGAATAAGAGATGCTCTCTACTTCATCAGACAAAGAAGTATCCGTATCACTTTCCTCCTCGGCGTAAACGGGATTTGGAAAAGCCGTCAGCAGAAGCTGTGTTGTCAACAGCAGGCAGAGCGCAATCGAGAATACCATCTGCCCCTTTCTTCTTTTGCAGAGCCAAACAGCAAAGACGATCAATGCAGCGGTTAGGGCAATACCAATGCCGATAGTACCCGGTGCTCCTGTTACAGGATTTGAAGGGATGCTGGAGAGTGACACAGGGATCACAGAGCTTTTGTCGCCAACCTGTATTGTAAAGCTGTGAAGGATTTTTTGTCCGGCGGCGATTTTATCATAGGTTCTTGTGGTACTTTCAGAATACAGCCCCTCAGGGAGAGTGGTCTCAAGGGTTACATTCATTAAATCAGCGTTTGTCTGGTTGTCCAGCTCTAAGGTTGCTGTTACCTGGTCGCCATCCTTTACAGATTCTTTATTAAAATAAAGCTGTGTGTGAGGATACCCTTCGGGAGGCCCGGTATCCGAATCCTGAGCAAAAACTGAAAAATTCCCCAGCACCAAAAAGATAAAAAGCATAGAAATCGTTGACAAAATTTTTTTGAACTTTTTCATTTAAAAACACATCCTTTATAATTTATAAAATATTTTCAAAACGTTACTTTTTCAAAATTATCTGTTGACAGACAATCGAGATTCACAAAATTTTTATCGAATTGAGCCGTGCAGGCAGAGAGCCGATGTGGTGGCCGCCGAGGTGGCCGTGCATAGCCATTGAGAGAATTGCTGTCTGAGGTCTGGGCTAAAGCAGGCATACTCCAAAGCATTAAGAACAAAAGAAGCATGGAGATTGTTGACAGAGCAGTTTTAAATTTTTTCATTTTAAAGCACATCCTTTCATATTATGTTTGGCACCATTTTAACACAGGATTTTTTTCGCACAAGTGTTTTAAATAAAATTAAAGAATATGCTTTTGTTTAGTGTTATGGTTTAAAAAACAGGAAAAATGAACAGAACAGTTATTTCAGGCTATAGGCCAATAATAAACAGGTTGTCACAGTGGTGTCAACAATGGTGCGTGAAAAAGTTTTATATTCGTTTCAAAATAAGTTTTTTACTGTTATACTCAAAAACCAGGCATGAAAAGATAAGCGTCAAAGATGACAGGAGGAATTTATATGAAAAAGTTTTACACACGAGAACTTCACAGGTTAAGTATAGGGTTGCTGATCATACTTACGCTGTTGTTCGCGTTTTTATTAAATACTGCCGTTCAGGCAGAAGAACAGGAGTTACTAAAAGCGAAACAGGTGATTTATACCTTTGATATACCCGATGGAAGTTTAGACGACCGGGATGTTGCGTTAGGAACCAGCCAGGAGCAGCTAGACCTCCCTTCCAGCCTGATTGCTAGGGTAAAAAACGCCGAAAAGGAGCAGAAGTTCGAGGTACCAGTCACCTGGACAGCCCATCCCCAGTATGACAGGGACGCTCCGGGAGAATACCGGTTCACCGCAATACCAGCAGAGGAATATACACTGGCAGATCATCTTACGCCCCCGGGTGTTACAGTAACTGTAAATGAAGCGGAGGTGGATGATCCTAAAGCAGTTGATGAGAGGGAAGATGTGCGATTTAAAGAGGAAAAATCGGAAGATCGGAGTCGCTCCAATCAACCTTTCTCATTTGATATCGCCAGTGGAAGTGTTGTCATTGAGCCTGATACGACAGGCCAATCAGATATTCAGGTCACACAGGGCAGTACAGTCACACGTGGGATCGACTCATCAGATACGATTGAGCTTTACAGCACCTCCGGCGCCACCGTTAATCATTTCGTCATGGTGAAAGGCGGGATCGAGACGAATGTTGCTGCAAATGGTATTAACATTAAATCACCCAGCGGAGACGGCTTTTCCATTACTGAGAATTCGACTGTTACACTTACGCTTGTTGGAAATAACTATGTTCAACCATCAGGCTCCTATTATGCGGGAATATTAGTGCGTGTCGGAAGCTCACTCACTATTGAAGATGGAGGCAATGGTTTTATTGAGGCCAGAGGAGGAAACTACAGTGCAGCCATAGGAGGTGCCTCGTCATATGATGGTACAGGTAGTGGTGACATAACAATAAACAGCGGGACAATTAATTGTTATGCGGGAAAATGGAATGCCATTTTGGGAGGTGATGATGCAAATATAACAATAAATGGTGGAAAGGTAAATATTACTAATACTAATAGTAATTTTGATAAAAAAGGAATTTCAGCAGATACGCTGGTTTTAAATGGAGGGACTGTCTCGGCCGATGGGTACAGAAACCGTAGTATAGAATGCAGCAAAGCAATTATAAACGGAGGAAGTCTGTATGTAAATTCCTCAATATCAGGAACTTTTATCAACAGCGCAGGTCTCCCAGTGTCCCAGAATCGAATTGACGCAAGCTCTGTTTATGGACCGAATGAAATGGTAAAAGCAGGTGAGCTTGACGTCCTGATGGCCAGGCTCCACACGGCACAGGTACCGAATGCTTACTCTAACCTTTACGGCGTCAGGGATGTCTATACCGATTCAAGCGCAAGTGTATATTTATGGCTGCCCCGGGTTAATATGCCGCTCACCGATATTGAAGATCCATCTTCCGTAAAGGACTATGATAACAGCGGACTGCCGGAGAGGATAACCGCCAAATATCTAAGTACGCCAGTCACTTTAAAGCTCTTAAACCCCGATGATTATTCATCATCGGCAGTTTATCAATGGCAATTGAACGGAAAAGATATAGAGGGCGCAACAGCACAGACTCTGGAAGCAAAAGACATTGGTACATATACACTAAATATAACGGACGGAGGTTCTGTTTCCAGCTATCGTCAAATCATATTTTCCGCTGTCTATACGCTTGCCTTTGACAGTAACGGAGGCAAGGGCGTGATGCCGGACCAGACAAAAAATTACGGCGAAGAGCTGCCATTGAACCCAAATGAATATACCAAAACCGGCTACACCTTTAGCGGCTGGAAAGAATTGAAAAGTGGAGCTGTTTATCCCGATAAAGCCACACTAACCGAAGATTTTACAGTCATAGATGGCGAAGTAGTCAAATTATATGCCCAGTGGCGTGCAAATAACTATAACGTCAAATTCGACGGGAACACCGCCGATGGCGGCATCATGGCCGATCAGGCCATGACCTATGACGAGGCGGCCAGTCTGGCGAGCAACAGCTATACCAAGACCGGCTACACCTTTACGGGCTGGAATACCCAGGGCGACGGCAGCGGAACCGCCTATGGCGATGGTGAGGAGGTTAAAAATCTGACCACAGTCGATGGCGAAGTAGTCAAGCTGTATGCCCAGTGGCGTTTACGCACACCGAGCATTGTCACAAGCCAGAGTATTGGAAAACATGGCGATACGATTACTTTGACAGGTGAAGACTTTGAACCGAATGCAGAAGTCATTTTTACGCTGCACTCGATGCCAAAAGAGATTGGGAAGGCACCAGCAGACACAGATGGAAAGGTGACACTTACATTTCAGGTGCCTTTTGACACCGAAGAAGGTGATCATCAGCTAAGGGCAGATAACGGTATTCATTCAGCCCAGACTGGGCTTAAGGTGCTGAAAACAGCCAAAGCGGATTCTGAAAAAATTGATAACAATACAAATGGAACACCTGTTGGAACAGGAATACAAAGCCATGGGTATATTCCGCTCGTTCTTGTTTTAGTACTCTGTGGTATCACTTTTGGTGTACTGTTAAGAAGAAATAAATTGAAATAATACACGTTGCAGATAAATATATGGTTTTACTTAATTAAAGGATAAGCTGTGAAAAATCAAATGACTGTTCAAAATTTAGAAAGGAAATTTAGGTGATGAAAAAAACGAATGATACAAAATTATACAAAATATATATAAGCCTGCTAATGATGGTAGTCATGATATTTCCGATTTTTCTCAGCACAGCCGTTCAGGCCGAAATAGTAGCTCCAGAAAATCCAATCCAGGTGATTACCGCCTTTAATGTTTCTGACGAAGATCTGAAAAGCCGGAATATTGCTTTGGGGACAAAGACGGAGCAGCTGGGCTTGCCGGACAGCGTGCTCGTTGATCTTGAAGAATCAGACGAAATGCCGGAAAGGGGTGTGGAGGTACCACTTACCTGGACATCGCAGCCCCAGTACGATAAGGATACTCCAGGCGAGTATACCTTTACAGCCTCTGCAGGGGAAGAATACGTGCTGGCAGACGGTCTCGCTGCGCCAAGCATTAAGGTGGTTGTAGAAAAGGAAGCGGATAACCAAGAGAGATTGCTCAGACAGGCGCAGCCCTTGTCAAATGCGGAGCCATATCAGATTAGCAGCGCCGGCAGTGCTTTAGACCAAACAAAATACACGACGCTGAAGGCCGCTTTTGACGCCATTAACCTGGATACAGCGGCGCAGTATACCATCAGCCTGAGCAGTAATGACGATATGACAGGCGATGGAGCGGCAGAGCTTACCCGGGCAAATGTAAAAATAATTTTAAATGGAAATGGACACACCATTCTTCAGGGGGATAACGCCAAACATATTAAAAGCACCAACAATATTGATCTGGAAATGATCAACATAAAATTAACGGCCAGCGATAATACTTATGGCGGCATTGAAGCCAACGGAAAGGTGAGCATAAAAGATTCAAGGTGGTCGAATATGTCGTCAGGCCTTCTGTCAGTAACAGCAAGCTTTACGAACAGCACTTTTCAGAATATCACAGGTCAAATGATATACAGGCCGCAAAGCAGTGCGTTCACCGATTGCACATTTAAGGATATGTCGAGTGATAATTTTATGTTTATTTACTCGTCTGGAAGCACCTTATTTAAAAACTGTATCCTGGAAAACGTGGGCTATCTTCATCATGACCGCAGCAGTCCGCTGACCATTGAGGATTGTACTTTCAAAAACACCGGCCGGATTTTTACATGGAATAACTGTACTTTAATCTTAAAAGGGACAGTCCTTCTGGATGGTACGCCTATTGAAATGAGAAATAATGCTATTTTGACCGTAGAACCCGGCAGCGACCTCACCATAAAAAACACAACAACGTCCGCGATTTACGGCGATAAGCTGAGCAATATCAATTTTTCCGGCGCGAGTGTTAAGTTTGAAAATAATGGCAGAAACATCCGTTCCAGAAAGCCCACCAGTGAGGAAATCGCCCAATACCCGAATATTTCAGCGGTCCGCACCAGCATTGTGGAAAAGTATTATAACTATCTGCATCCTCTGAACAACAAAGATATTGCCTTTACAGGCGGAATAGATTTTCCATCGTATATACCGACCTACGACCCCAACGAGGGCTCAGGCACAAGGTATGAAGACCGGGATACCCGGGAACCGGACTATAAAAATGTGTTTTACGGGACAGGCGCAGGATACATTGTTTTGGATAATACTTCGGACACACATCTGAAGTACTCAAGAGTCGGTTATGAGTTTGTTTCATGGAACACCAAAAGTGATGGTACCGGCCATTCCTATACTGCATACGATGTTGCTACGATAGACGCGGATAACAATACTTTTTACGCTTTCTGGAAAGCGCACCAGTACACAATAAAGTTTGACGGTAACACGGCAGATGGCGGCAGTACAGATGATCAGACCATGACCTACGATACGGCAGCCAACCTGACGGCCAACGGCTATACCAAAACTGGGTACACCTTTACCGGCTGGAATACCCAGCCTGACGGTACGGGAACTGCCTATAGCGATGGTCAAAATGTAAAAAACCTGACCGCTGCAGATGGCGATACGATAACCCTGTTCGCTCAGTGGCGCGCTAACAGCTATACCATCCAATTTGATGGCAACACCGCCGATGGCGGCGATACGGCCAGCCAGAGCATGACCTATGATACAGCTGTAAACCTGACCGCCAATGGTTATACAAAGACAGGCTACACCTTTACCGGGTGGAACACCCAACCCGATGGCGGCGGAACTAGCTATACCGATGGACAGAATGTTACAAATCTGACATCTGTCGAAGGAGGGACGGTTACCCTGTACGCCCAATGGCGCGTCAACACCTACAGCATCCAATATGACGGCAACACGGCCGACGGCGGCAGCACGCCGGGGCAGGCCATGACCTATGATCAGGCAGCCAGCCTGACGGTTAACGGCTATACCAAAACCGGCTACACCTTTACCGGCTGGAACACCCAGCCCGATGGAACAGGAGCAGCTTTTAACGATGAGCAGACTGTAATCAACCTGTCTCCAAGGGACGAGGATATTGTTATCCTCTACGCCCAGTGGCGGGCCAACCACTATACCATCCAATTTGACGGCAATACTGCCGAAAGCGGCAGTACGCCTGACCAAATAATGACCTATGATCAGACAGCGGAACTGACGGCCAACGGCTATACCAAAACCGGCTTTGCCTTTTCGGGCTGGAATACCCAGGCCGACGGCCAGGGAACCGGCTATACAGAGCGAGAAAGCGTAAAAAACCTGACCACTGTGGACGATGATACCGTTCTTTTATATGCTCAGTGGCGTTTAAGAATACCGGGCATCACCGTAAACCAGAATGTGAGCGCGCATGGGGATACCATCAACGTGACAGGCACCGATTTTGAGCCAAACGCAGAGATCACCTTTACAGTGCATTCAACCCCAAGGGAAGTCGGGCGAGTACATGCCGACAGCAATGGGGAGGCCCTGTTTACCTTCCAGATGCCCTTTGACATTGAAGCCGGGGATCACACCCTTTTAGCCGACAACGGTATCCACTCCGCTCAGACACCCGTTAAGGTAACAGCATCCGCACACGCCGATTCCAATGCGGCGGACAACAGCGGGCATACAGGCGGTAACAGCGCAGGCACCGGAATACAGGGAACCACCTACATTCCGATCATCATGATACTGCTGCTCTGCGGTGTTTTAGTGGTTGTATTATTAAAGAGAAAACATTCAAAACGTTAACTTTTTATCATTGGAAAGACACAGGTAAGTCCACATAACGATGCCTATGTGGACTTACACTTTTGGACTAGGAGAAAAACAATGGAAAATTTCGTTGCAATAACAGAAGTAATCAAAAATGTGGTTTGGAGTAATATTCTTGTTATCCTCTTAATGGGAGCTGGTATTTATTTTTCGATCCGGCTGAAATTTCCGCAGCTTCGTTTTTTTAAGGAGATGATCAGAGTTTTAAAAGGCAACGGCGACACAAGTGATGGGATCACACCATTCCAGGCATTTGCGACAGCCCTTGGGGCGCGTGTCGGCGTCGGGAATATCGCGGGTGTAGCGACAGCCATCTATTTTGGCGGGCCAGGTGCTCTTTTCTGGATTTGGGCCTTTGGATTCTTTGCCACCTGTACGGCTTTGTCTGAAGCTGTGCTGGGACAGGCCTATAAGATTAAAACAGGTAACGAATACCTGGGTGGCCCGGCTTTTTATATTGAGCGGGGATTGAAGTGTAAACCTTTAGCAAAGATATTTGCCATCATACTGATTCTGGGCATTGGAATACTCATGCCCGGTATCCAGATGGACGCGATTGTCACAACGCTGGACAACGCCTATGGTGTCAACACGCTGGTTACTGCCATTATCGGCACAGCGCTCATAGGGATTATCATCTGGGGCGGGATCAAGCGTATCGGACGGGTAGCCGAAGGCATGGCGCCCTTCATGTGCGCCATTTACCTGTTGTTTGGCATTGCTGTCATTATTCAAAACATCACAAAGGTGCCAGAGGTATTCTCAGTGATTTTCACCTCTGCCTTTGGAACAAACGCTATTTTTGGCGGTATTCTGGGTTCAGCGGTTTCGTGGGGCGTAAGGCGCGGGATCTTTTCGACCGATGCGGGCTATGGCTCCGGCGGTATCATGGCAGCGGCGGCAGAAGCGACCCACCCGGCCAAGCAGGGGCTCATTCAGGCTCTGTCCATTTATCTGAGCATCTTTATCGTCTGCACAATCTCAGGCTTAGTCATCCTGCTGTCCGGCATTTATAACGTTGTGGACGAGAGCACCGGCGCCATGCTGGCGCAGGGTGCGCCTAACCTTGAGCAGGGCGCCCTCTGGGTACAGACCGCGCTCAATAACCTGACACCCAACACCATTCCGTGGGAAGGTAAAATTTTGAGTGTCATCATAGCGCTGTTTGCCCTGACCACCCTGCTCGGATATTATTACCAGATCGAGAGCAATGTCCGGTATTTATTCAGAAATGTGGGAACACTGGGACGAACAATCTTACGCCTTGCTTTTTTAGCCGCTATTTTTATTGGCGGTATCGCGGATTCGTCAATGCTCTGGAATGTCATGGATATTGGCGTGGCCTGCATGGCATGGATCAATATTATTGTTGTGCTGCTTCTTTCAAATCAGGTTGTAAAGATTATGAAGGATTATGAAATACAAAAGAAGGCAGGCGTTATGGAGCCCGTATTTAATCCGAAGCTTCTGAACATAGAGGACACAACACAGGTATGGTCTAAATATCAAAAGGAGAGTGACAGTTTATAGGGCAGCGCCTTATCTGCTTTTTGCTGGTAAAATTCACAGCTTTTGGTGCAGAAAACGGAATGATGGCCGATTTCCCAGAATAGGCCAGAATGATTGTAACCTTCAAATGAAGCTGTTAAGATAAAACCAGATGAATAATCGTTATCAAAAGACTGGGAGGGAAAAGTTATGATGCAGAAAATTCAGAAATTTGGCGGGGCAATGTTTACACCTGTTTTGCTCTTTGCTTTTGCGGGGATTGTTGTCGGCATAGGAACACTTTTTACCACCCAGGCCATTTTTGGCGAGCTGGCAAGCCCGGAAAGCCTCTGGTTCAAATGCTGGAACGTCGTGCTTCAGGGCGGCTGGACCGTATTCCGGCAGCTCCCGCTGCTGTTTGTGGTGGCCCTGCCCATCGGTCTTGCCAAAAAACAAAATGCGCGCTGCTGTATGGAAGCGCTGGTCCTCTATTTAACCTTCAACTATTTTGTCTCAATCATGCTCTCCCAATGGGGCGCAGACCTTGGCATTGACCTGACATCTCAGGCAGAAGGCGGAAGCCATTTAACCCAGATTGCCGGTATTGAGACCCTCGATATGGGGATGTTCGGGGCATTGGGAATTTCGGCGCTCGTCATATTTCTGCACAACCGGTTTTATGAAAAAGAGCTGCCGGAATGGCTGGGTATTTTCAGCGGCTCCACCTTTGTATTTATGATTGGCTTCTTCGCAATGCTGCCAGTGGCAGTCTTAGCGATCCTTATATGGCCTCAGGTTCAGCTTTTAATGAGCGCCCTTCAGCAGTTTGTACTGGGAGCAGGCACCTTGGGTGTGGGCTTGTTTGTATTTTTGGAAAAGCTGCTGATCCCCTTTGGCCTCCACCATCTGCTTTACTCCTCTTTCTACTTTGATAATGTGGTCATTAACGGAGGAATCTATTCTTACTGGGCCACACAGCTCCCTCAACTCGCGGCGTCGACAGAAGCATTAAAGGAGTTGGCGCCGTGGGCCTCCTACACAGCCACAGGATTTTCAAAGATATTCGGCTGTCCGGGGATCGCGCTGGCCTTTTATTTCACCGCTAAGCCACAGAACAGGAAACGTTTGCTGGCGCTGCTGATCCCAATAACACTGACCGCTGTTTTGTGTGGGGTGACCGAGCCCATTGAGTTCACATTTTTATTTATCGCGCCTGTTTTATTTATTGTGCACGCTGTACTGTCAGCGCTGCTGGCCATGGTGATTAACCTGCTGGGAATAACCGGAATCTTTTCCGGGGGCCTTATCGAGATGGCCTCCTTCAACTAGATTCCCCTCATGGGAAGCCACTGGCAGCAATACCTGCTCCTGTTTGCCGTAGGGCTTGCTTTTACAGGTATCTGGTTTGTCGTGTTTCGCTTTATAATTCTTAAGCTTAATCTCAAAACACCAGGGCGCCAGGATGAAGAAAACGTCAAATTTTATTCCAAGTCGGATTACAGGGCCAGTAAAAGCGATGAAGAGACACTTATTGTGCAAAAAGTGCTCGAGGCACTGGGAGGAAAAGAAAATATCATCGACGTCACGAATTGTGCGACACGCCTCAGGGTGAATATTAAAGACCCAAAAGTGGTGCTGGACGATCAGGCTTTTAAGGACCTCGGAACACATGGGTGCATTACGAGCGGCAGATCCGTCCAGGTCATTATAGGATTGTCCGTCGCAAAATTTCGGGAACAGTTTGAAAATTTATTATAAACACAGGAGGATAATGCAATGACACAAAAATATACCATTACAGTAGCAGGCGGAGGCAGTACTTTTACACCAGGTATTGTTCTGATGCTGTTAAAAGAGAGCAGCCGCTTTCCGATAAGGAAAATCATGCTCTATGACAACGACCCCGAGAGACAGAAAATAATCGCAGAAGCCTGTGGAATTTACCTCCGCGAGAACGCGCCGGAAATTGAGTTTGGTTATACCGATGATCCAAAGGAAGCTTTTACAGGCATCGACTTTGTGCTGGCGCATATCCGTGTTGGAAAATACGCCATGCGCGAAAAGGATGAGAAGATTCCCTTAAAATATGGGGTTGTGGGTCAGGAGACCTGCGGCCCGGGCGGTATCGCCTACGGCATGCGCTCCATCGGCGGCGTCCTTGAGATTTTAAACTATATGGAAGCGTATTCTCCGGACGCCTGGATGCTGAACTATTCAAACCCGGCCGCCATTGTAGCCGAGGCGACCAATCGGCTGAGGCCAGATTCAAAGATTTTGAACATCTGTGATATGCCCATCGACCTTGAAGAAAAAATGGCGGGAATAGCAGGGCTCAAGTCGCGTAAGGAAATGCAGGTCGGCTACTATGGCCTGAACCACTTTGGGTGGTGGCACCAGATCTATGACAAAGCAGGCAACGACCTGATGCCCGTTATCAGGGCATACATTGCGGAAAACGGCTTTCCAGTCAGTGCAGAGCAGCAGGTCGATGACAGCTGGGCTCACACCTTTAAAATGGCCAGAGAGGTTTACGCGATTGATCCGGAGACAATCCCAAATACTTATTTGAAGTACTATCTGTTTCCCTACGAGATCGCTGCCGGGCTGGACCCAGAATATACCAGAGCCAATGAAGTTATGGACGGGCGGGAAAAAAAGGTGTTCAGCGTCTGCCGCGAGATCATCGAAAAGGGAACCAGCAGCGGCAGTAATTTTGAAGCAGACGCCCACGCTACCTATATTGTCGATTTGGCCAGGGCGATTGCGGAGAACACCCAGGAGCGTTTTTTACTCATCGTTCCGAATGAAGGGGCCATTGAGAATTTTGAGCGGACCGCCATGGTGGAAATTCCCTGTATTGTCGGAAAAAACGGTTATGAGAAAATCTGCCAGGGAAAAATCCCGCGTTTTCAAAAAGGGATGATGGAGCAGCAGGTCAACGTCGAGAAACTGGTGGTAGACGCATGGATTGAGGGCAGCTACCAGAAGCTGTGGCAGGCCCTGACACTTTCCAAAACCGTCCCGAGCGCGGCAGCGGCAAAAGTCATATTAGATGAATTTATCCAGGCCAATGAAGATTACTGGCCTGAGCTTACTTAATCACATAAACATAAGAGGAAAACATGAAACTTGATGAACATATTAACAAGTACTACCATAATCTCAACGAAAACGACTTATATATCTGGAAATACATCAAATCAAACAGGGAGGCGTGCAAAAGCCTGACAATCACTGAGATGTCCAGCCGGTGCCATGTCTCACGGACCACATTATCGCGTTTTGTTCATAAAATTGGATTTAACGGCTTTAGTGAATTCAAAGTGACATTAATACACGACAGCCAGACGCCCAAAGAGGATTACACCAGCATGAAAAAGGTGATCAGCCTTTATAATGAGGTGGTCCACCGCATTGTGGAGCAGAACTGTGATAAAATTTTTGAGCTGATCGACAGCGCAGAGAACCTGTATATCTACAGCTCCGGAATACTGCAGAGTACTGTCGCCCATGAAATGACCCGGATCTTTGTCTCGGCAAAACGGATATTTTATGAGATTAACGGAAACGCAGAGACAAACCGTATGATTGAAAAAATCACCCCAAAAGATGTGATGTTTATGGTTTCATACAGCGGCGAATCCCCCGAGGTGGTAGAATTTGCGCATGCGCTGAAAATCCGTAATGTCCCGGTTGTCT
>ERZ781275.470-NODE-470-length-46418-cov-25.147855_pt1 | contig 46418 bp, 30 predicted proteins | sample MGYA00375853_ERZ781275 | MGnify/ENA primary metagenome ERZ781275 (study PRJEB29790, sample SAMN03653691) | human gut metagenome | host: Homo sapiens | place: USA: Dallas, Texas | collected 2012-07-23 | study: EMG produced TPA metagenomics assembly of the Gut...
CCTCCACGCTTTTTTCAAAACGGTCGAGAACGCTCATAGTCCTCCCTTTCTAATCCTCACCCATCCTACGCGGTGATGGGAATATGAGGCAAAAAACCGGTCTTTTGTGTGGCGATGAGTGCAAAATATCCAAAAATATCCAAGAATTCAGGGCGGAAATGGGTGCGGCGCACCACCTGCGCCATTTTCCGCATGCCGTGCGGGTGCGGGCCCCGGGCGTGCCGCGGACGTCACGGCCCACGGCACGCCCGGGACCGGTCAGGCCAAGGCGTCGCGCAGGAAGTCGCGCTGGAGGGTGAGCAGGTTTTCGGCCACGGTCTCGTCGTTGGTCATGTGGGTGATGCCCGTCAACGGCAGGAAGGTGTGCGGCCGGCCCGATGCCATCAGGGCCTGCGAGAGGCGCAGGCTGTGGGCGATGGTGACGTTATCGTCGGCGAAGCCGTGGATCAGCATAAGCGGGCGGACGAGTCCCGGCGCATCCTGCACGATGCCGTTGTGGCGGTACACATCCGGGTCGAGACCCAGATAGCGCTCGGTGTAGTGCGTGTCGTACAGCGTCCAGTCGGTCGGCGGGGCGCCGGCGCATGCGGCCTTGAACACGTCTGGCGCGTCCAGCACGGCCAGTGCGGACAGGAAGCCGCCGTAGGACCAGCCGATCATGCACACCTTGTCGAGGTCCGGCATGGGAATCGCCTCCCGCTGGCGGGAGGTGGCGCGAAGCACCGGTGGGTGATTCTCGGCGTCTGCCTGATCGCTCGCAGCAAGCTGTGCCGCAGGTGATTCCGCATCGGCGTTCAACCGGGCGACGGCCTCGGGCAGGGCGTTGACGGCTTCAATCTGGTCGGCCAGCGTTACGTCCTTCATATCCTCGAAGATCTCGCGGTCCCATGCCGGGCCGCGGCCGGTGGTGCCACGGCCGTCCGCCGTGACCACCAGGAAGCCCTGGTCGGCCCACCACTGGCCCTCCCAGTAGAAGGACTGCGAGGCGACGACCTGCTGGAACCCGGGGCCGCCGTAAGGCTTCATCAGCACCGGCAGTTTGTCGGAGTGCGCGTACGGGCTGGACGGGCTCGGCGCGATGATCGCCGTGTACAGCTGGTGCTCGCCCAGTCGCGTAAACGTGACGTTCGGTGCAAAACCGGGTTCCGCCGCCGTGGACGAGATAGTGGCGCTCTGTTCTCCCAGAATATGCCGCATCTGGGCGCGAGCGGAACGCATATCGCGGCCGGAGACCACGATGCCGCGCTCGCCGCGCGAGGCGGTCCACTGGCCGGGATCGGTCGTGAGCGGCGTGATCGTGCCGTTGTAATCGATACTCACCACGTCGAAACTGCGGGCGTCGTGGTCGCCGAATACGGACTCGGTGGCGGCCGCATCGGCCCAAGCGTCCGGCACCTCAGGCGCGATTTCGGGCGCGCGCTGCACCACGGCCAGCACATCCTCGTCGGTCACGGCGAGCACCGTGCGCACGTTCCAGCCAGCCGGCGTGAACGGGCGGCCGTCCATTGTCAGACGGTTGGTGTCCGTGGCCATATCGTTGAGCGAGCACACCAGACGACCATCCGGCGTGTAGGCGGGCGTGCCGTGAACCAGGTCGATCCACTGCTCGTTCGCGTGCTCCTCAAGCACACGCGTGGCACCCAGCGCGGCCCCATCCGCCGCGACTGCCACCTCAAGCACCTGATCGCGGGTCTGACGGCGGTTCTGCACCAGCACCAGCGGATCGTGGCCGCGACGCCAGTTCACGGCGGCCACATACTCGTACGCCTCGCGATCCCAATCCACATCGGCGTTGCCGGTGATGCCCGCGTACCGGTCGTTCTCATCGAACGCCAGCGTGATCACGGTCAGGTACACGTCGGCGTTGCGGGTCAGCGCGCGCGGGTAGCGGCGGCCGGCGTCCGGCTTCTCGGGGTCGGCCGGATCGCTGATGTACCAGGTCGGCTCGTCGGCGGTGTCGAAAGACTCGAACAGCACATGCTGCGAATCCGGGGCCCACCAGAAACCGTCGTACCGGTCCATTTCTTCGCCGGCCACGAACTCGGCCAGACCGATTTTCCACGTGTTTTCGGCCGGATTGCCGTCCTCATCCTCCACGCTCACGCCGTAGACCGCGGTGATGCGGTCACCTAGCTCGCCGCCGATATCGACCAGCATCAGGTAGCTGCCCGTGGTGTACAGCACATGTTCGCCATCCGGGGCGATGCGCGGGTTCAGCACCGGCGTGTACATCGCCGGGTCCTCATCGAGCCATTCGCCGGCCAGTTCACGGGTGTGCGGCTCGGGTGCGCCGGTCTCGTCATTCCAATCGATGTCGGTCAGGAACAGGCGGGCGTTGATGGTGAACACGATGCGATTGCCGTCGTCATCTGCGGAGTATCCGACGATGCCGGTGCCGCCTTCGCGCGCACGCTCGCGGCGGGCCTTCTCCTCGGCCGGCACGTCCTCGCTGTCGGCGGTTGCGCCCAGCAGTTCGCGCGGGTCGGCCAGCTTGGTCTCATGGTGTTCGCCGGACTCGTCGAACCAGCTCAGCCACAGTGCGGTCACCAGATCCTCGGGGCCGTCGGAGCGCAGGAACAGGGCCCGCGAGCCGTCGCCCACGGTCTGTGCGGAGCGCGGTGCGCCGCAGCCGAAGCGCAGCGTGCGCGCCCGGAGGCGTGGGAAATGCTTGATTGCGTCATTGACATCATTGGTTTCGCTCATACCTCACAACCTACGCGCCTGTGCGGTCAGTGGCGCGCAGGCTTGCGACGCATTCCCGGGAATGTGTCGTGGTGTGGGTGCGAGGTGTGGGCGTGAGGCTTGTCCTAAGATGGGAGCCATGCAGGTGACGATGATCGACGAAAACAAGTACGCCGAAACGATGACCGACGTGGTGCTGCCCGCGCTCGAACAATGCTGCGAGGAGGGCTGGTTCGATCCGTCCGCCGCCGAACGTTCGGCCGGGATCGAGCCGCTGTCCGGCATTATGGACACCGGCGGCCGCTCGGGCCAGCTGCACTACCTGTGCTACGACTCCGCCAAATTCGACGCGATTCGCGAGCAAGGCGCCACCGCCACCTTCCGCGGGGCCATCGTCATCAGCCACGGCTTCACCGAGTTCGCCGAAAAGTACGACGAGCTCGTCTGGTACTTCCTGCTTGCCGGCTACTCGGTGTGTGTACTCGAGCATCGCGGCCACGGCAAGTCCGCGCGCGACGTGGACAACCGCTGCATGGTGTGGATTGATGACTGGCAGCGCTACGTGGCCGATCTGGCCGGCTTCGCCGAAACCATCGGCCAGCAGTACGCGGCCGGCATGCCGCTGAACCTGTTCTGCCATTCGATGGGCGGCGGCATCGGCGCGGCCGTGTTGGAGCGATACCCCACCCTGTTCGACAAAGCGGTGCTCTCTGCCCCGATGATCGCCCCCGCCACCGGCATGCCGCTGGGCGTGGCCCGTGTGCTGGTCGGCGCGCTGTGCGGACTCGGCTTCGGCAAGAAGCGCGTGTTCGGGCAGTCGGGCTTCACGCCGGAATTCTCGATGGAAGGCAACGAGGGCGCTTCCGAAGCGCGTGAACGCTGGTACTTCAAGCTGCGTTGCGAGAATAGCGAATACCAGACCTACTGCGCGGCGTTCGAATGGGTGCGCCAAGCGTTGAAGCTCAACCGGGCCATACTGAATCCGTCCGCCTGCGCCGAAGTGGAGACGCCGGTGCTGCTCTTCCAGTCCGGACGCGACATCTGGGTACTCAATAAGCCGCAGAATCACTTCGTCCAACTGGTCAAGGACGGCGGCGGCGAGGCGAACATCGTGCGCTTCCCCGAATCGCGCCACGAAATCTTCTCCATGCCCAACAGCACTTACAAGCCCTACCTCGAAAAGATCCTCGGCTTCTACGACGACCCCATGATTGCCTGCGCCGCGTACTGATGTAGCTCTTCACCCATTGTTCACCGTGCGGTCACCTTGTGGCCCGGCCCGCTTTAGATGGCGGGAGAGCCATGGAATTATGGGCATAATGTCTTCTCTCCGCCGCCGCGCCGCCGCGGTTGCGGCCGCGGCATGTGCCGGCGTGCTCGCGTTGACCGGTTGCACGGCGTTCAATAATTCCGATGACGGCACAGCGGACGGCAACGGCACGTCCGCCACCACGCAGACCTTCCAGCCGTCCGGCGGCAAACCGACTGCCACCCTGAGCATTGCCTCCGGCTCCGAAAACAAGGAAGTCGCCGTCGCCATCCAGAAAGCGGCCGACCAATCCAACGTAGCCGTGACGATGCACTACATGGGTTCGCTGGAGATTATGAACGCGCTCAAGGCCGGCGGCCAGGATCACGACGCCGTCTGGCCTGCCTCCTCGATGTGGATTTCGATGGGAGACACCAAGCACATCGTCAAAGACGCGGCCAGCACCTCCACCACGCCGATCGTGTTCGGCATCGCCAAATCCAAGGCCGTCAAACTCGGCTGGGCTGACGACACCGGTGCCGCCAAGCCCGTCTCCACCGCGGACATCCTCGCCGCGGTCAGCGACGGCAAACTCACGTTCTCCATGACCTCCGCCACGGTGATCGACAGCGCGCTCAACGTCTACCAGACCGCGCTCAGGAAGCCCAGCTGGACCATTTGGGTGGTCGATTACTCCGGTTCGATGTCTGGAGAGGGCAAGAACGGCGTGGTCAAAGGCCTGAACGCGGCGCTCGACCCGGACCAGGCCAAGAAGTCGTACATCGAGCCCGCCAGCGGCGACGTGAACATTCTCATCCCGTTTGAAACCGAGGCCCACCGCCCGGTCAAGGCCACTGGCACAAGCACCAGCGACCTGCTGCATGAGGCCGATGCCACCGATGCCAGCGGCGGCACCGATATCTATGAAGGCCTGCTGAGCGCGCTCGACGAGCTGCCCAGCGAGTCGGAAGCCTCGCAATACACCACCGCCATCGTGCTCATGACCGACGGCCGCTCCAACTCCGATCATCAGGATGAATTCGAAAGCGCCTATAAGTCGCGCGGCCGTGATCTGCCGATCTTCTCCATCATGTTCGGCGATGCCGATCCCAGCCAGCTGAAGTCTCTCGCCACCCTGAGCAACGCCAAGGTATTCGACGGCCGCTCCGGCGACCTCGCCGCCGTCTTCCGCCAAGTCAAGGGCTTCAACTGATGCTCCAGGTAATCTGTGGATTCGTTGTCGGACTGCTGCTCGCCGGGCTCGGTTTCGGACTGGTCGGCGGCGGAGTGCCCGGCCTGATCGTGGCCGTGGTACTGGCCGCACTTGGGTATATCGCCGCCTCCACGCTCACCGAGCCGGAGCGACGCATCGGCAAAATGCTGGTTTCCGCCTTGCCCAACGGTCAGAAGACCGCCGATACGATCGACGCGGCGAACGCTCGACTCAACTCGATCGCCATGCTCACCAAGCAAGTACGTGACCCAGCCGTCAAAGCCGAAGCCAACGACTTCATCGCCGCTACCAAAGATTGAGTGCAATACGTGACCCGAGACACCTCCGCCTACCCGACGTTGCGCCACTACATCACCGTGTACGGCGAGCAGACCGAGAAACTGTTGCGCTCCTACGTGGACGTGGAAAGTTCCGGCGCACGCGATCAGATAGCCACGGCACGAATCGAAACCATCGAGGCGCTGCAAGTGCTCGAACAGACCGCCGCCGGCGAACTCAGCCGGGCGGTAAGCGCCAAGACGTTGGGCATTACGGCCGACTCCGACGCCATCCAACGGTTGGCCCGCATGGATGGATACGACGACGTCGCACCTTCGCCTGTGCCTTCCTCGGCTGCTGATGAAGGACGGCATGCACCCAGTCAGACTCCATCTGGCGGCCCGGCTCACCAGTCGGACCAGAAAACGGACGCACAATGAAACTCTCCAAATCAAAAATCATCGGACTGATCGCCCTGCTTGCGGTAGTGGGCGTGGTCTGCGGCACGCTGGTGTGGCGGCAATCGCAACCAGCACCGGCCGAACCGACCGAACAGGTGAGCATCACCGGCTACCTGGGCGGCGAGAAAATCGGCCTGTTCGATGACGCCAAGTTCAAGGCGCTCGCCGCCAAGCAAGGCATTGCCATCGACTATCGCAAGGCCGGATCGCCGGCCATGATGGATACGGACCGGAAAGGCATGGATTACCTGTTCCCCTCCTCGCGCGCGGCCGTCGAATACGGCAATGCGAAAGGCGTCAAGGCCCCCCCCCCAAAGCGACATCGTCTTCAACTCACCGATTGTGCTATACACGCACAAGGCCGTGGCGGACGGGCTCGTGAACGGCGGACTTGTGACCAAGGACGATTCTGGCGCGTACCACATGGATATGGCCAAAGCCGTGGACGCGATGGTCGCCAACACAACATGGCCGACGTCGGATACACGGCAGGCTACGGGCAGTTCCGCATCGACTCGACCGATCCGGTGAAGTCGAACTCAGGCAACGAATACGCGGCGCTTCTTGCCACGGTGCTCAACGGCGGGCAGCCGGCCATGGTCGATTCGGTGGCGCGCGACGGCAAGACCATCGCCTCCATCTTCGCCAAATCCGGCTGGATGGAGACCTCTTCCGAGGATTCGTTCAACCAGTTCCTGACCTTGGGCGTGGGCTCCAAGCCGATGATGGTGGGCTACGAATCGCAGCTGCTTGATTTGGCCGTGAACCAGCCGGATGCGTTCAAGCAGATCAAGGACGACGTGGTCATCGTCTACCCGACGCCGACCGTGTGGAGCACCCACACGCTGATGGCCTTGGCCGAGAAAAGGCGGCACACTGCTGAACCTGTTGAAAACACCGGCGGTGCAGAAGCTGGCGTGGGAGCGCCATGGCTTCCGCGCGGCCAACTTCGCCGGCACCGATTCGATCAGCCGATTCGGCGTGGCCGGCACGCTCGACCAGATCCCGGCCGTATCCGAACTGCCCAACAACGATGCCATGCAACACCTCATCACCACCCTCCAATCCGCGCAAGCCAAACTCGTGGCCGACATCTCCATGTACGACACGATGTACACGCAGAACGCCCAGCAATACCGCGAGCTGAAAATGACCGTACTGGCCGGCAAGAAGGCGCTCGCCGACTTCAACGCCAACCAGCTGCCAGCGCTGGAGGCCGAGGCCGCCGCCAGTGGCGACGCCATGCAGGCGCAAGTGCTGAAGAACTTCAAGTCCAAGCTCGACCGTTTTGCCAAGCGACTCGACGACCTCGACCGCATCAGCGTGGTTACCTTGCAGACCGCGCCGCAGATCAAAATCATCCAGAACGCGGACCAGACCATCGTGGACAAGATCGACACCACCATCTCCACCACGATTCCGGTGTGGAAGAGTCAGATGGTGATCGCGCTGGGCCTGTCCAACCAGCGCAAGGCTCTCGACCTGCAGAACAAGGCCGACGAAGTGACCAACAAGCTGCTGGCGCGTAACGCGGCCGCCCTGCACAAGGGTGCAGTGGACGCGGAAAAGGCCAACCAGCGTTCCGTGGTGGAAATCGACACGCTGGAGAAGATCAACGCCGAACTCGTCGCCACCCTGAAGGAGACCGTGCAGATCCAGAAGGAAGGCAAGGCCAACCGCGAGGCCGCCCAGGTCAAGATGCGCCAAATCGAGTCCGACCTCAAAAACGCCTTGCTCGAAAACGCCCAGCAGATGTGAGCCGTTCGCGCGCCAGCATGCTCCCGTTGGCGGAGTTTGCGGGAACGTGCAACCATGCTCCCGTTGGCAGAGGTATATGAGTACGCCTACTGGTGTGCGTATATATGCTCCCGCTGGCGGGAGCTGGCAGCCGTAAGACTGGCTGAGGGTGGTCACGGCGCTCGGCTCGGCCGGCTTTACCGGCAACCATTCCTCGCCGCAATTTCTCTGTGAGCATAATCCCGGAATGATTGCCGCGCTCGGGAATTGGATGAAGTGAAGGTTAAAGGTTGAGAGCCCGGGAGGGTTCCGGAACCGGCCACGATAACCGCTGCTAGCCCCGCGATACGGGTTGGCGGCCGGCATCCAAGCCGATTCTCTCCTAATCAAGGAGTACCGATTATGGCAATGTTTCCGGCTTTGATGAATGACACGATGTTCTCGGATCTGTTCGATGATCCGTTCTTTGAGGGTTGGCGCAACACGGACAACACGATGAGGGCCGCAATGCCTGCCAACATGATGACCACCGATGTGCGCGAGACCGACAAGGGTTACGACGTCGACATCGATATGCCTGGCTTTAAGAAGGAAGATATCAACCTTGAGCTCAACAACGGCTATCTGACCGTGTCCGCCTCGCGTTGCAGCGAGCATGAGGACAAGGCTCCGGCCGCTGAGGACGAGGCTTCCGACAGCAAGTGCGCTTGCGCGTCCGATTCGGGTAAGTGGCTGCGTCGCGAACGCTACATGGGCTCCTGCTCGCGTAGCTTCTACGTTGGCGAGGACGTGAAGGAGTCCGACATCCACGCCAGCTACCGGAACGGCACGCTGTGCATCCAGGTTCCGAAGATGCAGGCCCAGCCGCAAGTCGAGTCCAAGCACCAAATCGCGATTGAGGGCTGACGATACTTGATTCGTCCCGAAGTCCCGCTTCGAGTAGCTTCGCCCCCTCTGACGAGGGGGCTCCCGCGAAGCGGGTGGGGGAGAGATAAATCGTAACCAAACCATGCTTCCCACGCCGTCTGCCCTACGCTTTCAACGCCGACTAACCTGACAGACGGCGGGAAACATAGCCAATGCAAATGCCGAGTAGGGATTTACCCTACCCGGCATTTTGCTGTTTCAATCACCGAACCCCACCCTGTTCGCGCGCCGGTCGTGTGCCGTTCTGCCGCTGTACACATCCGATGAGTAGAGTGACTTCGAAACGATGCGAGAGAGGCGGACATATGGCGAACGGCGCACAGAACGCAAGCGGCACACCGGCACCGGCGGCAAGCCGTTCCGGCGGCCACGTCGTATCCGCGCGCGCCACGACCATCGGCCTGATGGCAATCCTGCTGTGGAGCTTCATGGCCGGCACCGTGCGCATCGTCTCCGAAAACTTCGGCGCCACGCTTGGCTCGGCCCTGATTTACACGGTCGGCGGCATCCTGCTGCTGATGTTCCGGCGCCCGGCCCCGATTCGCGAGTTCCCCAAGAAATACCTGATTATCGGCGGCCTGTTGTTCGTATTTTACGAATCGTCGATATCCCTCTCGCTGGGGCTGGCCTCTACCGACGCATCCTCGGTGGAAGTGAGCCTGGTCAACTATCTGTGGCCCACGATGATGGTGCTGCTGTCGGCGGGCGTATCCCATCGCAAGCACGCGGTCGTCAAGGTGCTGCCGGGCGCGATCGTGGCCACTGCCGGCGTGGTGTTGACGGTCGGCGGTAATTCCGGGCTCGACTGGCATGCGGCCGTGCAGCATATCGCCGCCAACCCTTTGCCCTATGCGCTGGCGTTCGTGGGCGCGCTCGCTTGGTCGGTGTACGCGGTGTTCACGCCAGCCATGAGTCATGGGGTGGACGGCACTTCATTGTTCTTCCCCTGCGTGGCCGTGGCGTTGTGGATTATCCACTTCGCGTCCGGGCAGGGGTGGCCGGCCGAGCCGCCGAGTCTGGTCGCATGGCTGTTTGTGTTGATTGCCGCGGCGGCGATTGGCGGTGGTTATGCCTGCTGGGGCTATGGCATTCTGCACGGGTCTATGGAGCGGCTGGCTATTGCGTCCTATGCCACGCCGGTGCTGTCCACCGGGGCCAGTGCGGTGTTGCTGGGTTTAGCGCTGTCGCTGCCGTTTTGGTGTGGCGCGCTGCTGGTGGCCGTCGGATCGGTGCTTAATTACTTGGTCAGTGCGCGCAAATAGCGGGGTGGCTTTGCTCATGGGGCGGTAATAATCCCATGGGGCGGTAAAACCCTCATGGGGCGGTATCCCAAAATGACTTTATTCTGCGGTTTCACAATTTCTTCAAACCGCCCCATGGGCCTTTTACCGCCCCATGGATAAATTACCGCCCGATGGGCAGCAGCAACTTACTCGCCGCGGCGCTCGGACGGGCGGCGAATCGGGTCAAGCAGCGTATTCGGATCGGAGATGCCGAACATGCTGCGCCCGCCGGTGGATTCAGGGTGCTTGGCGAGAACGGCCAGCGAAATCGCCCCCGGAATCATAATGATCACCAAAAGGGCCGCCAATCCCCAGTTCACGAAGAATCCGAGCCCCAGTACGATGGCCACCACAACCACCACCGTGACGATAATCGTCAACAGTGCTCGACGTGGGTTGGTTTCCCTGGCCCAAGAGGTGCTGGCTGCGGGCTTTGCTGTTGAACTGGCCGCGGCGTTTGTGGCTGTTGTGCCATCAGCCGTGACGGTCGTGGGCCTTGCCGCCGCGCTCGTCGCGGGGCCAGTAGGGGCGTCAGACACGTTATCGGCGGCATTGCCGGTCGCTGCTGGACGTTGTTCGTTTGCGTGAGTCATATCCACCAGCATATTCCCTGCTTCCGGCTGAAGCTGGGACAAGCCTGCGCGCCGCTAATCCAGCGCCGACACTGGCCTTGAACTGCGGGCGCCAGACCGGATGTGAACAGGCGCTGAACGGAGTCTGGGGAAACCATGAGAACTCGCGACAATTTTTGTGAAATTGGGTGACGCTCTATGAATCGCGCGCTAGTGTTGCGTGAGCTTACAAGGCGAGGAGCCTGGAGCGCGGGGGTGAAGGATGAAGAACTCCGTTTGGAAAACGTTCATGGAATTGTCTCTGGTCCGCGGAATCGTGCCGCGGACCGTGTTCGGACTGACCGCGATCGCGGCAATCATACTGATTATTGGGCTGGCATTGAGCAAGAGCAAGAAGCGCGGCCGCCTGCACCCGCTGATTGTCTCGCTGATTGCCGCCGTGCTCGCCGGCGCGGCTGGACTGCTGGTTGCATGGCTGGTGTCCGACGTGTTTATGGTGTTCGGCGTATCGCTGGGCTGGCCGGTGATCTTCACCATCGCGGGCGGCATCGCCGGCGTCGGCTTCGTGATCGCCGCAGCCGTGACCCTGCGCGGGGTCCGCCGTGCGCTGGCCGTCGTGCTGGTGCCGCTGGTGCTGCTGTCCACCGCGCTCGGCGTGGACTCGATTTACGGCGAATACCAGACCATCGGCACCCTCGTCGGCTACACGCCGTACGCCTCGCTCGGCTCAATCGAGGTACACAAGGCCGCGATGAGTGTCAGCGACTGGCATAGCAAGGCGCGGAAGGGCAGCCTGCCGTCCATGCCCAGCCAAGGCAAGGTGCTCACCGTCGACATTCCGAACACCGAATCCAACTTCACGGCCCGCAAGGCGATGATCTACCTGCCGCCTGCCGCGCTGTCCGACCGTCCGCCGGCCTTGCCGGTGATGGAGCTGTTGGCCGGGCAGCCCGGTAGCCCCAGTCGCCTCATCGACGCCGGCAACATCGCCGCCACGATGAATGCGTACGCCGCCAAACATGACGGGCTCGCGCCGATCGTGCTCGTGCCCGACCAGAACGGCGAGGCCACGCACAACAGCCTGTGCGCCGACACCACGCAAGGCAACGCCGAAACCTACCTCACCACAGACGTGGTGAACTGGGCCAAGAAGATGCTGCCCGTGGCCAAATCGGCCCGCATGTGGGCGATGGGCGGGTTCTCGCAAGGCGGCACCTGCACCACGCAGCTCGTCCCGCGCCACCCCGACATCTACGGCGCGATGCTGCCGGTGGACGGCGAACTCAAGCCGACCAATGGCAGCGTCGCCAAGATGGTCCAGGAGTATTTCGCCGGCGACCGCAAGGCGTACGACGAACAGGTGCCGGTCAACGCCATCGCCGCCACCGGTACGCCCGAGCAGGCGCTGTTCACCGGTGCTGGCGAACGGGACAAGGAATCGATTAGCAACATGCGCACGATTGCCGCCGCCGCGCGCAAAGCCGGCATGGAGGTCACCGAGCTGATCGTGCCCGGCGCCGGCCACGACTGGCACGCGGTGCAGGCGGTCTGGCGGCCCGGTCTCGACTGGTTTGGCGAACGGACCGGCTTGGGCGAGATGGCGAAATCGTTGAAGGAGTACCCACAAGTGGAGGTGTTGCAATGAGCGAAGAATCGCGTAAGCACAACAGTCATGCGGCGGAAAGCTGGCGCGAACTGGCCGGCGACGTGCGACAGTGGGCGGACGGTCATCGACTGGCCATCACTGCCACGGTGGCGCTGGTGGTGCTGAACTTGGTGGTGTGGCTGGTGGTCGCGATGGCCGGATTCGCGTTCCCGCTGCGGCTCGACACCAGCATGGCCGAATTCGATTTCGGCAAACTCTTCTGCACGCTGTTCTTGGCGCGCGGCGTCATCCAGCTCATTCTTGATGCCGTGCTGTGGCTCGTCATGCTGTCAATCGCCGAGCCGTGGCTTGGCCGCGCACGTACCGTCGGCACCGCGCTCGCCTGCGCGCTCGGCGGCGTGATCGTGGGCCTGATCTTGTGTGCGGCGGCCGGATGGCTGTTCCAGGACTCCCAATTCGTCTCCCGCATGCAGTTCGCCCTGAGCCCGCTGGTGTTGCCGGTCGGCGCGCTTATGGCGGCCAGCGCGTTCTGCAGCCATCTGTTGCGGCGGCGTATTCGGCTGATCGGCTACGTGGCGATTCTGGTCGCGCTGCTTTACAGCGGCAATCCTGGCGATTACTGCATTCTCGCCGCCGCGCTGATCGGACACGCGGTCGGCCGCGTGATGGCCGGGTCGCCCGCGCACGCCGAAACCGGATGGCACTGGCTGCGCAGCACCTCCTTCGAGGCGCGGCGCATGTTCGCGGCCATCGCCGTGGTGCTGGCGCTGGGGCCGGTCATCGCCATCACCTCGCATAATCACGCGGGGCCGCTCAGCACAGTCGGCCTGCTCATGAGTCCGGTCTCCGTCGACGACGGCACGCTCGCGCGCTGCCTGGCCGGCGCCACGCACAGCGGCTGCTTCCTGCAATTCGACCTGATGCGCGCCTCGATGCCCGGCGCGGTACTGCGCTCGCTGCTGCCCACCGCCGTGACTCTGGTGCTGGCGTGGGGCCTGTATCGCGGACGTCGGTTCGCGGCCACCTGCGCCGTGGCCATCAACCTGTTCACTGCGGGAGTAGCCATCGCCTACTACCTGATCGTGCCGCTGAGCTTTGCGCCGGACGGCATGACCTCACTGCTGCAGCACGGCGCGATCACCGCCTGCGTGGCGAACGCCTTGCCGCCGCTGTTCTTTGCCGTCGCCTTGGCTGCGGCAATGAAGCACTTCCCGATTCGCGTCGGCTGGCGCCGGCTGATCGGCGGCGTCGGTGCCATCGTGCTGGTTCTGCTGGCGTGCGCCGCCGTGTACCTGATGTACGGCATCGCCCAGCCGGATGAATTCTCGCCGCGTGCCACGGCCTCGTCGCTGTTGGCCGAACTGCCGGGGCGCTTCCTGCCCATCGGCTTCCTGAGCCATATGAAGTTGTCGTTCGTGCCGCGTACCCCGATGGCCTCGATCGTGTATCAGGGCGTCGGCCTGGTGTTCTGGATCGTGGTGCTGGTCGTGGTGATCCGCTGGATGAGCGACGTGAGCGAATCGAACGAGCGGGCGCAGGCACGCGCCGAGCGGCTGGTCGAAACCGGCGGCGAATCGATGAGCTTCATGACTACGTGGGAAGGCAACAGCTACTGGCTCTCGCCCACGGGCAAATCGGCCGTGGCATATCGCGTGCTCAACGGCATCGCCTTGACCTGCACCGGGCCGTTCGGCGAGCCCTCCGAGTGGATGGACGACCTGACCGGCTTCACCCAGTATTGCGTGGAGCGGTCGCTTTCGCCGGTGTTCTACAGCGTGCATCGCGAACAGCGCGACGCGTTGCTGGAGGCCGGCTGGAGCTCCATCGAGGTCGGCAGCGAAATGGTCGTGGACCCGCGCGGCTGGAAGACGACCGGCAAGAAATGGCAGGATGTGCGCACCGCCATCAACAAGGCCAAGCGCGACGGCGTGACCGATGTGCAGTCCACGTTCCTGGAAGCGTCGCTCGATGTGCGCGAGCAGATCGAGGACATCTCCGAGGAGTGGGCGCAGCTCAAGGCGCTGCCGGAAATGAAGTTCACGCTCGGCGGTGTCGAGGAACTGCGCGACCCGCGCGTGCGGCTGCTTTACGCCATCGACGCGGACGGGCGCGTGCTGGGCGTCACCAGCTGGCTGCCCACCTGGCGCGACGGGCGCATCGTCGGCTGGACGCTGGACTTCATGCGCCATCGCACCGACAGTCCCAACGGCATTATGGAGTTCCTGATCGCGCGCATGGCCGAGCGCCTGCGCGACGAGGGGCTTGCGGATCCTGAGCATGCCGTGGAGTTCATGAGCCTGTCCGCGGCACCCTTGGCCGGCATGAACCCCGAGCGAGACAATGCCCGGGAAGGTGGGGTGGCGGCCGGCGAAGGCACGCAGGTGCTCCAACACGCGCTGCAGATCGTGGCCGACTGGATGGAACCCGCCTACGGCTTCCACTCGCTGTTCAACTTCAAGCGCAAGTTCCAGCCCGCCGAAGCGCCGGTCTACGTGTGCTACCCGGACCCGGCGGCGTTGCCGCAGATCGGGCTCGCGGTGGTGCGCGCCTACGTGCCCAGCGTGACGCCCGCCGAAGTGGCCGGCATGCTCAGTACGCTGCGGTCGTAGGGTGCGGGGCGGACCCTGACAATTGTGCTCGCGGTTGAGGCTCTAGGCCGTTTGCCTGTTCGTTCACGTACGGACACGGAGACTGACCGATTCGAGCCCAAGATGGGGCTATCTGCTTTCAGGAGGTACATTTGGCCTCTTGCGGACAGCTAACTGCCTTCAAAGAGATACCTAAACTCTGAAATCCCGAGTATGAGCGTTGCAATGACGGCGTTTGTACTCGGGGTTTCCCGTATTCAGTACCTCTTTGAACGGAGAAAGCATTCTGCAGAAGCCCGAATGTACCTCTTTGAGCGGCGAAAGCCCAGCGAGAAGGGCGCAGAAGGCGCTATCTCCGTTTCGAGGGGCTGATTTGGCCTCTCCGGGAGGTCTACTCCCGCTTCGAGGGGCTGATGGCCGAGTATTCACGCTCCAAAATCGGCGGAATGGCGTTGACGCGGATGGGCTTTTACATGCGGTCTAGCTGCCGACCAGCCCCTTGAAACGGGAGTAGACCTCCTGCGAAGGCCGAATCAGCCCCTCGAAAGCGGTTTTGCCGGTGCAGAGGTGTCGTTGACTGCATCGCGAGCCGCCTCGACGTAGTAACGTGGGGCGCATGAGCGAACGTAACGAACACAATGACGGCAATACGCAAACCGCATACTTCGCCGGCGGCTGCTTCTGGGGGCTGGAGCGCTACTTCCAGAACGTCGACGGCGTCACGGACACCACGGTCGGCTACGCGCAATCCACCGTCGAATCGCCGGCCTACGAGCAGGTATGCGCGGGCGGCACGGATGCGGCCGAAACCGTGAAAGTCGAGTTTAACCCGGCACAGGTCAGCCTGCGGACGCTGACATTACTGTTTCTGGAGGTCATTGACCCGTTCTCCGTGGACCAGCAGGGCGAAGACCGCGGCCGGCAGTACCGCACTGGCATGTTCTACACGGACGAGACGCAGCGCGCCGTGTATGTGGCGGCCTTGGAGCAGCTGGTCGACCGCCAGCCGCAGCGCCCGGCCGTACTGGTCGAACCGCTGCGCAACTTCTACCCGGCCGAGGCACATCATCAGGACTATCTGGTGAACAATCCCGGCGGCTACTGCCATGTGCCGATCGCCGCAATCGCGAACGTAAAACGCCGTCAGAAGTACGTGGAACGCATCTGGGATCTGACGCTTGAGCAGTTCGCGGTCACACAGAACGCCGCTACCGAGCGCCCGTTCGTCAACGAGTATGACGAGGAGTTTGAGCCCGGCATCTACGTGGACATCGTCAGCGGCGAGCCGCTGTTCTCGTCGCGAGACAAGTTCGATTCCGGCTGCGGCTGGCCCGCGTTCTCTCGTCCGATTGCCGGTGACTTGCTGACCGAGCATGAGGACCACCGCATTCCGGGCCGCGACCGCATCGAAGTGCGCACGTCGGACACACAGATTCACTTGGGCCACGTGTTCACCGACGGCCCGGCCGACCGCGGCGGCCTGCGCTACTGCATGAATTCCGCCGCCCTGCGCTTCGTGCCGCGCTCGCGCATGGCCGAGGAAGGATACGGCGACTGGATTTCGGTTGTGGATGGGGATGAGCAGGCATGAGCATGGAGAATATTGCGGGCGCTCGCAAGCCCGCCAAGCGTGAGGATGAGCACACGGTCGCCGGCGAGCATCGCATGATGCGCCGCGCGTAACCGTGGCATCGCCGCCACGTTCGTGTCGCATAATTGCTGCCCGGCCACGTCATAATTCGCCGTGCCGCGTGGGAGCGCTGTGGCGGCTACGACGAGTCGATGCGCGGCGACGCCACCGCCAGTCAAGCCTTCATGGCCCACCCCACCTACGGCGACGGCGGAATGGCCGCCGCCGTACGGTTGAGGAGCTGATGGTCAGCCGGCTAAATGCCGATAGAGCTCTGGATCGATTGGCCGGGCCAAACGCAGGACCGACAGGGTGACCTTCACACTGCCCTGTCCGGTTGCGTCAGGCTTGGTGGTGAGCTGAGGATTCTCAAACGCAGCGACGTGGCCAACGTAGTAGTACTTGCCATCGGCCTCTTCCGCCTTGCGCATGACGAATAGCGGGACGAAATGTGTGTGGTCCCAATTCGGGCCAATGCCGCTAAGCGCCCATCGGAATTCCGGAGACTGCGGAGTGCGTCCGTTCTTGCTGAAGTATTTCATTTCCTGTGTGCTCAGGAATTCATCCTCGTATTGGCTGGCCGCGTATTTCACGAAGATGGGCATGGTGTTGGTTTCCTTGTCGAGCAGGTAACCACCCACGTTTTGCGGAGTGTTTTCCTTCTTCCATCCGCACAGGCGCATGACGTCAGCCATGGAATATTTGCGCTCGTACAAGAACATGTGGTCGAAGACCTGTTGCCTGGCGGCGGCCTCGCGGAACATATCTCGGCAATTGGCCATACCGGTGCGCAAAGTGTCCGCGAAGAAGATGCGGAACGTTCGGTTCGTGGCAAGTATGTCGGCGAATCTGCTGCTCAACCGATATGCGGTGTCGCTTCCTGTGCCGGTGCTGTTCAAGGTTTCGACCAATGGCTGGTTGCCAAAACGATTGCAGTTCGGGCCGGTGAAATATGAATAATCGAGCACGCTGATCGCAGAGTCGAATTGCGCGTCTGAACCATCGGCCAGCGGGAATTCAGTACGAATCGCATCGAGCAGTTCGCTGCGGCCGATTGACGAGCCCGCACTCCAATGCTGAGGTACGTCGTCGTCGAGCCGTTCGCTGACGAAATGGCATAGCTGAGCAAGAATGACCAATTCGTGCGGTCGCAATCCGGGCAGCAGCAGCTCCGCTGCCATCTTGAGTATCGCGTCTTCAACGTCGGTCACCGGCTCCAACTGATCCTCAAATGTCGCTTCATGATGTTTGCCTTTGCCCAGGCTTTTTTCACGGGAACGCACGAAATCAAGATAGTTGCTGCGCTTCGATGCGATGGTATACGGCAGTGAGGGGTCGTAGTTATAGATGTCCGTAAGCATGGGGATGCGGCCCAGCTCGTAACGGACTTGGCGATACTGTTCGGACAGCTTTTTCATGTCGGACCAGTCGGCGGTGTCCAAAGACTTAAGGATGCGCTCCTTGGCGATCGGGTCGAAACTGATGGACGACAGGCCGATTGACTTTCGCTGCAGGTTCTTGCGAGCCCTGTCGCGGTCGCCAGTGTTGCCGTATAACGCCACCGGAATCAGATAGTTGTTGTTGTAATTGCCGATGAAATCGATAACCACAACGCTTTCTTTGTGAGGGAATTTGCGCAGTCCGCGCCCGAGCTGCTGCGTGAAGATAATGCTGGATTCGGTGCTGCGCAACATGACGATTTGGTTGACGGCGGGAATATCGACTCCCTCATTGAACATATCGACAGTGAAGAGATAGTCGAGTTCGCCTTCAGTGAGCTTGCGGACGTATTCGTCTCGCTGCGCTTGGGACACGGGCCTGCCGTCATCGTCCGTGCTGGTAACGGCAGCGGTGCGATAGGGGCGTTCATCTTGTTGATTCCACTGCTGGTTAAACAGCTGGGACAGCTTATGGGCTTCCTCCTGTCGGCTGCAGAACACGAGTCCGGTGACCGGAATGTTGAACTGCCCATATTCCTGCAACTTGTCAATGATGTAGCGGACTCGCTTTTCGGTGGCAAGCTGCTCGATCTCGTACTTGAGCTGTTTCGAGTCCTTCGCATCAAGACCCTTGGAGACATCGAGACGATGGGCGATTCCATTCGGATCGTCGTCGGAGCCAAGGTATTCCGCAACGCCGTAGTAGTGGAATGGACAGAGCATGTTCTCGTCCAACGCCTTTTGCAAGCGAATTTCGTACGCGATGTTATGCCCGAATAGCTCGAAGATGTTGATGCCGTCGGTGCGCTCTGGCGTGGCGGTCATGCCGAGCATGAAGTCGGCATCTTTGAAATGATTGATGACGCGCTGATATCCTTCGGCTCCAGCGTGATGAACTTCGTCAACCAGAACGTAGTCGAATTCATCGGATTTGAATTGCGCCAAAACCTCCGGCTGCCGCATCGTCTGTACCGTGGCGAATACGTAGCGGCGGTCCTGTTGCTTGCTGGTGCCTGAATACAATCCCAATTCGGATTCATCACAGCCGAGCACCTTTTGGTAAGAGTTCATTGCGGTTTGAAGAATCATCTGCTGTTGGGCGATGTACAGCATGCGCTTCGGCTGGCATTCGCGTACGTCGAATGCGGAAAGGTACGTCTTTCCGGTGCCGGTGGCCGACACGATAATTGCGCGGTGCTCGCCTTGTTCACGAAGTTTCTTGAGATTCGCCAACGCCTCCTGTTGCATGGCGTTTGGCTGAATGTCATGCCCCTCAAACGACTGCAGAATCTCATGACGCGGTGGGGCGTATTTCTTGAAATCTTCCTCATACTGTTTGATCCACTCTTCGGTCAGCGGAACGGAATCGGCCACCTGTGAGTCGATTTCATCCTGGAACTGCCCGACCAGCTCTCCATCCGCCAGCGATGAGACTTTGAGATTCCATTCGCGTTGCGTGGTCAATGCGGCTCCAGTGAGATTGGAACTGCCAACGTACAGGTCGTAATAGGGCGTACCGTCTTTCATGCGGCGAGAAAAGATATATCCCTTTGGATGGAATGGCTGTCCTTGAGCCATTGCGGCCACTGAGGCATTGCGGGAGCCTTCCCACACGCGAACGTCAACACCAGTGGTGTTCTGAAGATGCAGCAGCTCCCAGAATGCCCTGGGATCGTTGAAATGATTTTTCGTTGAGGTAATCAGTGTGCCCGCTCGGGTCGCTGTTTCATGGTGACTTCTGAAGTCTTCAAATAAGCTGAGCACGGCCTCAGCCGAGACGAATGCGACAGAAATGTCGAAGGAATCGCTAGTAGCCAAGGAATTGCCGATTTCCTCGCGCATGGTCAATCCACCGGGGCGATTTGCGATGAGGGTCGGCTTATATTCGCCGGGGGAGCATCTGAGCGCGGCTCGATCAGACCTGAGATGACATCTTCGAGGATTGAGGGTGTCGGGCCAGGATCACTATGTTGCGTGTTGGCCGGAGAGCTTGAGGTGCTGGCCAGATTGATAGACATGTTGTCTTGTTCCCTTGCGATTCGAATTGTTTGTTGATGACTGCATGACTGCATGGCTGCGCTATGGCGCATTCATCGGAGCGTCAGCTGTTTGCTGGCGATAATCGCGACTGCTTCGCGATCTACCGGAGCCCAGTTCAATGTCGGCATATCGGCAGGATTCAGCCATCGGATATCAGTATGCTCGGTGAGATGCGGTGTGCCGGCGATGAGGTGACAGACGAATGTAGTGAGCCGTACGGTCCCAAAGTCGTAGGCGTATTCGCTGGTGCACACTTCTTCCGCGACTTCAACTTCGCATAACAGCTCTTCTTCGATTTCGCGGTGTAAAGCCTGCCGCGCTGTTTCATGAGGTTCGATTTTGCCGCCGGGGAATTCCCAGTATCCGGCCAACGACTTCCCCGGACCGCGTTGTGCACATAGTACGGTGCCGTTGGTGACGATTGCGGCTCCCACGACGTTAATGATTTTGCGTTCCGGATCCATGAACAACCAGGATACAACGCTTCAAGATCCACAAGCGATCCACGATCCTCGACAGTTTCGCAAGAACGATCCTGATTCAATCGGAACTACTGGAATCGCAGTGTTCTAGGGCATTTGTGGAACGAAAAGAAAGGCTGATCAATGGTGAATGAACGGCAGACCGATACGTGTGCGGACGTGATGTACAGGCGTGAACGGCAGAGAGGCTGTGGCGAAGCAGGGCTGGACTTCGCCCCTTTCATTCCCTCACAGGATGAAGTTGATCAGCAGATGAGCGCATTGGATGACAAGCTTGTGTCCAAGGCTCAGGAACAATACGCGAACCGAGAAATCTATCCTTTGGACGAGTGCTATCAGTTGGACGGGTCGACGTTTATCTCAGCCGAGGCGTTTGAAGAGATTCTTGGCGACGAGCAAACGCATTATATGGCTTGGAAAAACGGCTGTATTGATAAGCTGTCCATTGATTATTGGGAGATGCCGGATGTGATGGCCTATCTTGTGGAGCGCAGCATTGCGGAAGGTGACGGCGGTGAATGCTGTTATACGGATGCTCAGCCGATTGATTATGCGGAAGATTGTGCGTACTCGCCCAGCGAGATGTTGGAGTGCTTAGGCGCCAATTGGCAAGAGCAGGGTGTTGCCGATGATGGTTTGAGTTACGCGTTGTACGGGCACCCGAATATCAATGTCGAGAACGTGTCCGGTTCGATGATGGTCGTATCGACGGAGCAGCCTGGGCTTTCGGTGATGGTTGATTATCGCAGCGGAATTTGGGTGGTCCAGCCGTTTGCCCATGACGAGTCATTTGGGTCTGCGATTCAGTTTGGTGAGCGGCTTGCGCCCGTTGAGGCTGGCCTTTTGCGGCCCAATGTCTATCAGCATTTTTTGGAGGCGAAACATGCGTTTGATTACGCAATCGCGTGGATTGAAGATGTTGGGGAAGGCGCTCTCGACTATTGTGGTAGCCAAGAGAAGCGATCCGTTTCCGAGGTGAGATTCGGGAGCGATCCGACTCTCGGCAGTGATTCATCTACGCAGACAAGCCAAAGGAGCCTCGCCATGATTCTCGTCACCACCACCCCGTCCGTCGACGGATACACCATCACCAACTACCAGGGCATCGTCTTCGGCGAAGTGGTGTCCGGTGTGAACATGTTCAAGGATCTTGGCGCGGGCCTGCGCAACATGTTCGGCGGCCGCAGCCAGGGCTATGAGGAAGAGCTGATGCGTGCCCGCAACGAGGCCATCGCCGAGATGCAGCAGCGTGCGGAGGCGATGGGCGCGCACGCCGTGGTCGGCGTGGACATCGACTACGAGGTGCTCGGCGCCGACAACGGCATGCTGATGGTCACCGCGTCCGGCACCGCCGTGCAGATCGCGCGTACGGCCTGAGCCTATCGAACGCAGGCCTAGCTTGGGCCCGAGCTCGTCCACCGAGCCGGGCTTTGTCGGTTATCGTGACGCATTACACTGACGCTCATGACCATACGAATCGAAGCATACGACCGGTTGCCCGACGCGGCCCGCGCCATCCGCGAGCAGGTGTTCATCCGCGAACGCGACTGGCGGCCGGAATTCGATGAATGGGATGCCGCGTCCGTGCATCTACTGGCGTTCGATTCGGTCGATTCGTCCGATCGCCCCGGCCCTTCCGCGCAATCGCCCTCGCCGATTCAGTCCGGCCAGCCCGACCAGAATCGCCCCGTGGCGACTTGCCGGTTCTATGCGGACCCCGACCATCCCGACCAACCCGGGCGATACATCATCGCGCGACTGGCGGTGCTGCCCGAGGCGCAAGGCAGGCACATCGGCTCGCGGCTGCTGGCCGACGCCGAACGCCGCATCGCGCAAGCCGGCGGAACCATGGCCGCCGTGCACTCGGAGAACGACCACTACAAGTTCTACGAACAGCGCGGCTACCGGCTCACTGACGAGGTCTATGAAGGCGGCCGTCACGGCTGGCTGGTCAAGGACCTATCTCGTAACGTATGAAGGCCCGCCTCGGTGCTGGGCGAGCGAACCTACAGCGCACAGACAATCAGATAAATCGCCACGACGTGGCAGGCATACCCGATGACCGTGCCCAAGTGAAACACCTCGTGAAACTCGAACCAGCCGGGGACGGGGTTCGGCTTGCGCAGCGCGAAGCATACCGCGCCGGCGATGATGAGGAAGATGTTCGAATAATCGATGCCGCACAGCACGACGTGCAGCCATCCGCGCAGTCGCGGCTTGCGATTGCCGAATGCATCAACGGGGACGATCTGGCGCTTGATCGCCTTCAACGCGCCTTGGCTTGGCGATAGCGCGATTGCGCGGCCCCTGTACTGAGCTGATGCGCGATCCAGTGCGGTGGGGCTGGTGCTTGCGCTGGATTTTGACTCGCGGTTGTGGAAGACACAACTGTTGCGGCGGAAGCCATGGTTCGTCCAGATGGCGTGTTGATGGAAACGCTCATACCGATCACCTCGCTATGGCCGGCGACGCTCTCCCGGCCACTAACTTACGCTGCCGTAACCTAGTATAGGCCCGCGCAATAATCAAGGTTGATTTCGTAATGCTTACAGTTCTTCCGTGGTGTGGTATTCGGTGGTACGGTTGCGGAATGCATCGCTAAGTCTGTGAACTCGTATTATGCGTGTCTGCTGGGGTCCGACTTGTGCTGGTTCCTGATTTCGGATTGCTGCGAATGATGCTCCCGACACCGCCCTGCCAATTGTCGGATTCGTACGGCTCGGCCATTCGGTCGAGCTGGTCGTCGGTGACTCCAAATGCTTCGTTGATTTCGTCTCGGTTCATGATGCTATGTAATGCTAGTTTATGGCGGACGGAAAGTTGAGGAAAGTTAAATCTACTTCATGGGCTTCTCTCTGATCTGTATTTGTCCCGGTTCATATGTCAATCGTTTGACCTGTCGACCGGGGCAGAATCCGCTGTCCCGGTCGGCGATTTCGGCTTGTTTTCGTGAACCGGGACACTCCGGTTTCCTCAACTCATATCGTCTGGCAGACGGAATCGGCGGAATAAGGCCGATTCTGGAATTGGCACGTTGTCCCGGTTTTCGCATAAATCGATTGACATTTATACCGGGGCAACAAAAATTGTCCCGGTTTGCAAAGATCGCCCGAAATCGCGAACCGGGACAGCGGATTCTGGCCTGGCTTGAACGTCAAACGATTGATGCAGGTACCGGGACATTTTCCGCCACGAAAGTTGGGCCATAAGTCTCAAGTCCTAAGCCCCCCTGAAAAACGGCGCTTGCCCGGACAAAGCAAAAGGGCTGGAACCTTCCGATTCCAGCCCTTTAGTTGCTGGTGCGAGTGGGGGGAGTTGAACCCCCACGAGCATACACTCACTGCCACCTGAAGACAGCGCGTCTACCATTCCGCCACACTCGCAGACAATCGATTAACTTACACCCGGCTGGGTAATCATGCAATCTTCGGCGTGTCGCATGGGAGGCAGGGATATATCGCTTGTGGGTCTCCTGCGGGCGCCGTGATCTTTGAGGGTGGCGGCACTCCCCTCAGTCACTTCGTGGCAGCACAAGCCGCAACGAAGGAGAAAAACTCACAACCCTGGCCGGCGCTCGCCGTTGCCGTAGAAGTGGGCCAGCGCTTCGTCGCGGAACTCATCAAAGTATCCGCCGTCGATCGAGGCGCGGATGTCGTCTAGCAGCTTCACGAAGAAATGCTCGTTGTGGATCGTGGCCAACGTAAACCCGTTGAACTCGCGGGCGCGCAGCAGGTGGTCGACGTACGCGCGCGAATAATGCTGGCATGTGTAGCAGTCGCATCCCTCCTCCAGCGGTCCGAAATCGAACTTATGCTGGGCACGCTTGATGTTGTACCGGCCGGCGCGCGTGTAAATCGCGCCGTTTCGGGCGCAGCGTGCGGGGGCCACGCAGTCGAAGGTGTCGCCGCCGTTCTCCACGCAGGCGAAAATGTCGTCCACAGAGGCGATACCCAGCACGTGGCGTGGGCGGTTTTCCGGCATCGCGTCGCAGATCCATGCACAGGTGTCGCCGATGATGCGTTTCTCGATCGCGCCGCCGATGCCCACGCCGTCGAAGTCCAGAGAGGCGATTTGCGAGGCCGCGCGTCGGCGCAGATCCTCGTAATTCGCGCCCTGCACCACGCCATACAACGCCTGATACGGCTTCCCGACTCGATCAGCCGTCAGCCGCTGGTGCTCGTCCACGCATCGGCGGGCCCAGCGGAAGGTGCGCTCCACCGAGTCCTCCTGGTAGGAGCGGGTGTTCATCAGCGTGGTGAGTTCGTCGAACGCGAACATGATGTCTGCGCCGATTTTGTGCTGGATGCCCATCGAAATCTCAGCGGAGAAACGATGTGCGTCACCATTCAGAGGCGACTTGAATGTCACGCCGTCCTCGTCCACCCAGGCCATGCGTTCCTTGCCCTTGGCGATGATGTCGTCCGACTTCATGCCGGTCACGTCCATCGCCAGCGTCTTCTTGAAGCCGACGCCCAGCGACATGACCTGGAAACCGCCGGAATCGGTGAACGTGGGCCCATCCCAGTTCATGAAGCGCGCCAAGCCGCCGGCCGCGTCCAGCACGTCCTCGCCCGGGCGCTCGAATAGGTGGAAAGCGTTGGCCAGCAGGCACTGTGCGCCTAGATCCTTCATCTGCTCGGGCAGCACGGCCTTCATCGCGGCTTGCGTGCCCACCGGCACGAAGGCAGGCGTGCGAATATCGCCGTGGGGCGTGTGAATGATGCCGGTGCGACCGTATCGAGCACCGTCGCGCCCAAGTCCGCTGGCCGTGGATGGCAGGCGGGTGATTGTCTCGAAGTGGAAGGCGCTGCGGTCGCCGGGCTGTCCGGGCTGTGCGCCCAACGGATGTTCAAGAAGGCTGATCGTCATATGTTCACTTTAGGCAGAAGGGCCAGAAAAGGGCCGGAAATTGTGAAGAACTCGGTTTCGAGGGGCGGATTTCGCCGCTCCCGAACGTCTACTTCCGCTTCAAGGGGCTCCTGGCCAAGTAGGCCGGCTGCAAAAAATGGCGGAATGGCGTTAAATGAGGGCTCTTGATACTCGGAATTGACCGCGCGAACAGCCCCTTGAAGTGCAAGTAGATGTTCCCGAAACAGGAAATCAGCCCCTCGAAGCCGAGATGCCCATAAGACTCTGCGATGATTACGCATAGACTTTCAATCAACGTTCAGAAAACCTCCAGATTAACTGCCTTTACTACTGAGGTAGCACACGAGAAGCGGCAAGGAGCAAGCGCCCAAATAGCCGCCGAACAGACGTGATAGGAATTTAGGAAAAGGAGCAGCAATGGCTGACGAATTCAACCCGCAGGGCGTCGACCAGACCCCGCAGAATAACGAAAACCCCAATAATACTGCCGATACCGGCAACATCGAGCCGAAGAACCCATTTGTAGGCGGCGCCTCGGTTGATGCCGGCAACGCCAGCGATTCCAGCGAGCAGCAAGCCCCGGTTCCCCCGGCCGCCCCCGCTGCCGATCAGCGGCCTACGCAAGCCGTTACCGACACCGCCGCCACCGAGCCCATCCCGGACTACGCCTCCGCCAAGGGCGAGAGCACGGTGGTCTCCTCCTCGCCGGCTTCTCCGGCAGCGCCGGCCGCAGACCAGACCTCGGCCACAACTCCGCTGTACCGCCCGGCCCCGGAATACGGCGCTTATGGGCCGACCCCGACTCAGGCACAGGGCCAGCAGGGCGGCCAGGCCGGCAACAATGCCCAGCCCACGCAGCAATTCCCGTTCGGCCAGCCTGCACAGCAAACCCCACAGGGCCAGCAGGGCAACCGCAACCCCTACTACACCAATAACCCGCAGCTGCAGGGTAACGGCAATCCGTTCAATCCGCCCACGCAGCCGCAGCAGAACAACGGCAACCCGTTTGCCAGCCAGTCCGGTCAGAATGGCCAGAATGGCCAGCAGCCCCAGCAGGGCGGTCTGTTCGGTTTCGGCGTTCCCGGTACCGGTACGCCGAACGGTCAAGGTCCGACCCAGCCGGGACAGCCCGGTCAGCCCGGTCAGCCCGGCCCCGCCAAGCAGGGCATGTCCAAGACGGCGAGCAACATCCTCATCGCCGTGGTCGCCGCCGTTCTGGCTGCGGCCCTCTGCCTGGGCCTCGGCTACGGTGCCCTCACCAGCGGCCTGATCACCTTGCCGACCAGCAACTCGCTTACCAACGTCAGCTCGAATAAGTCCGGCTCCGGGTCCGCCACCGCCAAGAGCGGCGAAGCCCCCGACTGGCAGACTGTCGCCAGCGATGTCTCCGGCTCCGTGGTCTCCATCCAGACCGCGTTGAGCAACGGCACCGCCAAGGGCTCCGGTGCCATCATCGACACCGAAGGCCACATCATCACCAACAACCACGTGATCTCCGGTGCCCAGCAGATTCAGGTGACGCTTGCCAACGGCAACATGTATTCCGCCACGCTCGTCGGCACCGACACCACCACCGATCTTGCGGTCATCAAGCTCGACAACCCGCCGAGCGACCTCAAGGCCGTGGAATTCGCCGATTCCGACAAGCTCGCCGTCGGCGAGAACGTGATGGCCATCGGCAACCCGCTCGGCTACGACGACACCGCCACCACCGGTATCGTCTCCGCCCTGAACCGCCCGGTGACCGTGACCGACGACAACAACAACGAGATCGTCACCAACGCCGTCCAGATCGACGCGGCCATCAACCCCGGCAACTCCGGCGGCCCGACCTTCAACGCGGCCGGCCAGGTGATCGGCATCAACTCCTCGATCGCCTCCACCGCCACCTCCTCCGACTCCGCCGGCTCCATCGGCATCGGCTTCGCCATCCCGTCCAACCTCGTCAAGCGTGTGGCCGACGAAATCATCAAGGACGGCAAGGTCAAGCACGTTGCCCTCGGCGTGGTCATCAAGTCCGACACGGTTGAAGCCGACGGCGTGACCCGCGGCGGCGCGACCATCACCAAGTCCAGCGCCACCGGCAGCGCGGTCGTCTCCGGCGGCCCGGCCGACAAGGCCGGCCTTAAGGAGGGCGACACCATCGTGGCCTTCAACGGCAACGCCGTGAACAACAACTACTCGCTGCTTGGTTACGTTCGTGCCGCGGCTTTGGGAGACAAGGTGACGCTGACCATCGTGCGCGACGGCAAGACCATGAATGTGGACGTGACGCTCGATCAGGAGGAGTCGTCGGTGAACGGTTCGTCCAGCTCAGATTCCAACGGCAACAGCCAGAATAACCAGAACAACCAGAACGGCAATGGCCAGAACGGTTACGGCAATGGCAATGGCAACAGCGATGGCGGCACCGGTGACGGCGGCGGCTTCTCCGACCCGTTCGGCCTGTGGTAAAGCCGACCCAACAACGTCACACGGTGTTGAGCGGTAACCGCTGAACACCGTGTCAGACAAGCAAAGGCCCGTGGCAGTGAGCAAACTCCTGCCACAGGCCTTTCGTATGCGCGATTGTGCCCCGCGCCCATGCCGCCAACGTAGTTTCGATATCCGGCATGTCGCGCAACGCTCGTTGATAGGGTAGGCCAAGCACTGAGTTCGGGCGACGTCCCGAACACAGCGCATAATTCAATACAAAACTGAATACATTTCTTTACGCCGTGTATCGGAAGGTCGCGCGGGAGCCGAGCAAAGCGAAGCCCCAGGCAAAGCCGCCGGTGGGTTAACAAGGCGTGACCGTAGCGCCGATTGCGCGGGCCACGCTTACCGTACCGCAATCGACTCCGTATACGAGCGTAAGGAGCAATGATGAGCAGACTCATCAGATTCTTCACCAAAATTCTCGACATCTGCAAGCTTGTGCCGATGCTTCCGGTCGTCGTCATCGCCGCAATTCCGTTGGCTTTACTAGGCGATTGGCGTCCGTGGGGCAATGCGATGGCGATTCCGGTACTCGGCAATCCGGGCTTCGGCCAGTGGCTGGTTATCGCACTGGTGCTGGTTATCGTGATTGACACTGTGCGCGGCATGATTGACGATTTGCGTCATGGGCAGGTTGGAGTCGATGTGCTGGCCGTGGTCGCGATCCTCTCCACCGTGGCCGTCGCCGAATACTGGGCAAGTTGGGCGGTGACGCTGATGATCACGTCCGGCGAGGCCATTGAGGAATACGCTCAAGCCAAGGCCGAGCGCAGTCTGACCGCGCTGATGGAGGCCGCGCCGCAAACCGCGCACGTCGTCAACCTGCCTGGCGTGGGGCGTGGGTTTGCTGCCGATAAGGGCGATTCGTCCGATGGCTTCCGGCGTGTGGGCTTGGCATCGGCTGCCGCCGCCGCGCACCGCTTCGACACGGTGCCGGTCGAGCAGGTGCAGCTGGGCGACGTACTCATGGTGTTGCCGGGCGAAACTGTGCCGGTTGACGGCGAGCTGCTGTCCGGCACGGCCACGCTCGACCTGAGCAATATCAACGGTGAGCCGGTGCCGCGTGAAGTGTTCGCCGGCGCCCGTGTGATGTCCGGGGCGGTGAACGGCTCGACTGCATTGACCATGCGTGCCACCCAGGTGGCCGCCGATTCGCAGTACCAGCGCATCCTCGAGCTCGTGGCCTCCGCGCAGGAGTCGCGCCCGGCCGTGGTAAAAACCGCCGACCGCTTGGCCGTGCCCTTTACCGTGCTTTCGTTGGTGATTGCCGGCGTCGCATGGGCGGTGTCCGGGGTACCGACGCGATTCGCCCAGGTGCTGGTGCTGGCCACGCCCTGCCCGCTGCTCATCGCCGCACCGGTGGCATACATCGCCGGAACCGGACGCCTCGCCGCAGCCGGCGTGCTTATCAAAGCACAGGACGTGCTGGAAAACCTTGGCCGCGTCACGCAGGTGTTCTTCGACAAAACCGGTACGCTCACCGTCAAGCAGCCGCAGGTGGTGCGCGTCGAGATGTTGCCCGGCGCTGCAACCCGTCTCAACGAAGACCATGTGCTGATGATGGCCGGCGCGGTGGAAAGCTACTCGGTGCACATCCTGTCCAAAGGCATTGCCAAGGCCGGCGCGGAGGCGCTGGCCCGACTGCGCCAGCGGTTCGAGGATGGCCAGCGCCTGTGCCCAGAGCCGGAGGCCAGCTGGCCTGGCCATGGCCGGGAGTATCCGGTCGTCAAGAACATCAATGAAGACGCCGGCAAGGGCGTTTCCGGCGAGGTGAACGGACACGCGGTGCGCGTTGGCCGGCTGTCTTTCGCGGCTGCTGGGGAGGATGGATTCCTGGCGGTCGGCGAGGCTGCCCCCCTCAGCCCGCGAAGCGGCCAGCTCCCCCTAAGAGGGGGAGCTCAGCAAAAAGATGACCTGCGCACTCGCTTTGGCCTGCTGCAGCCGGATGAGATGGCGTCCTACGTGTCCGTTGACGGCCGGCTGATCGCGCGCATCGTGCTGCGCGATGTGCCGCGTGCCAACGCCAAGGCAGCGCTCGCCAAACTGCATGAGTTGGGCGTCACCAAGCTCGCCATGCTTACCGGTGACAAGCGGGCTTCCGCCAATATCATTGCCAGCGAAGTCGGCATTGACGAGGTTCACGCCGAACTGTTCCCGGAGGATAAGGTAGCCGCAGTCAAGGCCGCTACAGGAGCCGGCAAAACCGTCACGATGATGGTCGGTGATGGTGTGAACGATGCCCCGGTGCTCGCCGTCGCCGATATCGGTGTGGCCATGACCGACGGCACATCCACCGCCGCTTCCGAAAGCGCTCAGGTGGTCATTATGAATGACAATATCGCCGCCGTGCCGCGCGCCATCGCCATTGCACGCCGCACCAAGCGCGTGATGCTTCAAGCCGTAATCGCGGGCCTTGTGCTTGCCACCATCGGCATGATTGCCGCCGCGTTCGATCTCATTCCGGTCGTCGTCGGCGCATTCCTCCAGGAGGCCATCGACGTGGTGAGCATCCTCTGGGCTCTCACTGCTTTGATTGATCGGGACTGATTAAGATAAACCGGAATTGATTGGAGCCGCATCCGGATTATGTGCAATATAACAAGTTGATATCAATATTTTGTGTGTGCTTACCGGATGCGGGCGCCGTAGGTGGCAGTCTATTAGACTAAAGGCTGTTTGCAGCATCATTTAGGGGCATTGAGGCCCTTGCCAGAGGAGTCGATATGTCAGAGGGTGAGGAAGAGCTCAATGTGGGCGCAGTCCGTTTGGAGGAAGTGGCATCGGCGGCTAATGTATCGCTGTCCACTGCGTCCAAGGCCTTGCGTGGAAAGCCTCACGTCAGCGAGAAAACCCGTATTCGAGTGATTGATGCTGCGCAGAGGTTGGGCTATAGCGCTGCAGAAGCTATGGCATCGATGGCAAGGTTAAGCGTCAGGGATTCTCACGGCGTGCAGGATTTTCGCGTTGGCATCATTGGCGTTGATATGAAAGGCGTCTTTTCCCCGACCATTCTTATTGGAGCGGAGAATGCGTTTCAAGCGCGCTCAGCCGCAGCGCTGCTGTTCAATGCGTCAGGCAATGAGGCATTGTTCCACAGTGGTATTGAACGAATGTTGGTGCAAGGAGTGTCGGGACTGTTGATTATCAGCAGGCGTACGGATCCGGTGCCATACTACGTGGATTCTCCGGTACCTGTGGTCTACGCCTATGGCCCGTCCCGTGATCCCGATGATTGTTCCGTGGCACAAGACAATGTGGAATCAGGGTGTTTGGCCGTTCGCCACCTTCTTTCCTGCGGGCGCACTCGTATTGCGATTATTGCTGGCGACTCCGAGTACTCGGTTACACATGAACGGATGCGGGGTGCGCTCAAGGCCTTGCATGATGCTGGATTACAGTTGGCTGGCGAAGCGCGGTTCGGTCCATGGGAAGCGGAATGGGGGCGCGCCGCTGCCCGTCTGCTGCTCAATGACGGTGCTGCATTCGACGCAGTGATATGCCAAAACGATGTGCTGGCTCGTGGCTGCATCGAGGAATTGGAACGTAACGGATGTCGCGTGCCGCAAGACGTAGCGGTTATCGGGCACGACAACAGTCCGGATTATGTGTCGTACGCGCATCCGTTGCTTACTTCTATTGATGACAACAACGAAATGCTGGGGCGTCAAGCTGCCCTATGCCTACTGGATGCGATTGCGGGGCATCCTCACCATGGTGTGGAGCGTGTGCCGGTGAAGCTAATCCAACGCGAGTCAACGTTGCCGTTGGATTGATAACGTCACCGGATAGGCGGCAGCAGCCGGTTCACATCTTGCGTGGCATCATCCAGACCTTTGCGAATATCATTGATGCCGGAATCCTGTACAAGGCCGTGAACGTCGATGTTGCTTTGTTCGCTCAACGCTTGGCCGCGTACGCGCATGCTATGGATAAATCGTCCGACCTTGCGTGCGTAGTCGGGCAGCTTGTCGGGGCCTACCAGCACTAAAGCGATGACAAGAATCACCATGAGTTCCGTGCCCGAAATGCCGAACAACATATTATTCTCCTTCTGCAGTTATTGTTGCAGGGGCTTCCTGTTTGCCGGTGCGCTTGGCTTTGCGCGCCGCGCGAAATGGTAACGCGGCGCGCATTTTATGTAAAAGTTTGAGAAGTTTGGGTTCTTCGCCCGCCGCGCGCATGACTTTCCATAGCTGGATGTGCTCGTATACTGCGCATACGGCTATGGCTGCGAAATAGATTGCGATGATGGGCAAAGCGAGTGCGCATAATGTTCCTGGGTCGCCGGTTGGCGTGGCCACGGCCGCGAAGATAAACGCTATGACCGTTGCGAGACGCCACTGCTTCAACCATGTTCGTGTTTCGACCGCATTCATCATCGTCAATGCCGCCATAACTACGGGTAGCAGGAATGAGAGGCCGAAAGCGACTGTCATGCGCAGAATGAAATCAAAATAGACGTCGGCGCTGAGCAATGTGGCGGTGTTTGCGGGGGCAAAGCCGGTAAGGATCGCCACCGCTTGGGGCAGCAGATACCATGCCAGTCCGGCTCCGGTGAGGAACAGCGGCACTGAGGCTCCGATGAATGTAACCGCGGTCCAGCGCTCTTTGCGCTTCAACCCTGGATTAATGAATGCCCACACTTGGTATGACCACCACGGGCAGGAGGCCGTCAGACCAAGGAAGAACGCAATCTCCAGCTTTACGTTGAATGCGGAGACCACGCCATTGAATGTGATGCTCATCAGTCCCTGTTGCTGCCCGGCCGCCGTCAGGAACGGTTGTTGCAGGATACGAAACACCTGATCGCTGAACATCCATCCCACTATCGACATGATGATGATGCCGGCAATGGCCCGAACAAAGCGTTTGCGAAATTCGACAAGATGATCGGCCAGAGGCATCACCGCATCGGGGTTGCGGGGCTTGCGCGTTTTGGACTTGCGCCCTACACCCCGCTTCCACCGGCGTGTAGGGTGTTGCGCACCCGCGCTGGCCTGCTGCGTGGCCTCGTGTGAGTGATCGATGAGATCGTCGAGGTCAAGATGTGTATCCCGATCGCCGGGATGCATCGCCGGTGCAAGGGGTGCCGGAAGCGCGGGGTTTCCGGGAACCGTGCTCATCGCTGTTCGGCTCCGGTTGCTGTAGTCGGGGCGGCGGTGGCGTTCATCGTGACGGCTTGGGGTACGGCGGGAGCGGGAGCCGGTGCTGCCGCCGGAGCTGGGGCAGGGGCGTCGCTGACTGTATTGACGGTTTGTTGTGTTGCCGGGTCATCGGTCTTGGTCTCGGCACGGAAAATCTTCATCGATTGGCCAATGCTTTTGGCTAGCTCAGGGAGCTTCTTCGCGCCAAACAGCAGCACGATGATAAGTAGAATGATAATGAGCTCGGTGGGGCGAAGATTAGGCATGATAGTATGTCCTTCCAATTTCTGTGTTGTGACAGGGGAAGGGTATACCTCATTAACGCACCAATTTATCAGTATAGCGAGGAATGGTGTGTTGTTCAAGTTGAAGTGCGGTGTTGCGTTTGAGCTGCTTGTGAGAGTTGCTCGGGAACATGTTAATTTGAATGCATTTACTGTGTTATTGGTGAGCATATGTGTTTGGGTTCGTTGGTTTTCGCAAGAGGAAAACAAAAGGAAAATTACGAAAATAGCATGGCTGGAAATGCTGATAAAGACTGATTTTCATTGGTATTGTGCGCTACGAAAACCAGAGAAAAAATGAGTGAGTCGCTTTCTTTGACGCATGGTGAGAATCGTCTGTTTGAGTTATTGTGAACGCGCACAACGAAGACAAGCGGCATGGAGGGCGCGCAAAAACTCGAATAATCGCATATGGTAACTGTTTGCTTTACCGTCATCTCTCCCATACATACATGACGACGGGGACGCACCACAATGATGTGATGGTAAAACGGGCAGTACCAGACGATTCCGAGTATGTGTGTGCCATCCACTGACGCATCTTACCTGCGTCGTCGGGCCATTGAATGGATTAAGTGCATTGAATGGTTGCGAATGCGGCAGAGTGTCTTCGTCCGTCATGCCTCGCAATGAACGCGCGGCAGTCCAACGAAGGAGCAAGATGAGTTCAACGGAAGCAACAAACGGCATCTCTCGCCGTGCTGTGCTCGCAGGCGCGGCCGCCATCGGCGGCACCATCGCCGTGGCGAGTGCATTGGGTACAGGAGTGACAACGGTGCAGGCAGCGCCATCCGTCGCTGGCACGGCAGGTGCAACGGGCGCGAACGGCGCGGGCGGCGTGGCCGTTCCCGCAGCGCAGCGCACCACGAAAAGCGCGAAGACCATTACCGACGCGCCCGCTCTGCCGGGCTGGAAGGTAGCTCCGTTCCCTCTGCGGAACGTCGCCATCACCTCGAACAGCGTGTTCGATCGTGCCAAGGAAGGGATGCTCGACTATGCACGCAACTATCCGGTAGACCGCTGGCTGGTTTGCTTCCGTGCGCAGGCGAACCTGCTGCCTAAGGACAACACGACGCAGCCTTCCGGTGGCTGGGAGAACTTCCCCAGCGGCTCGCTAGACAAGGCTGTTGAACAGCAATGGGGCGATGCCGAATACACGCGTGGCCAGAACAAGAACGGTGCTGATGGTCTGTTGCGCGGCCACTTTGCCGGACATGCATTGCACATGCTCTCCCAAGCGTATGCCGAAACGGGGGAGGAAGCGATTCTCAACAAGATCAACGAGTTCGTCTCCGGCCTGAAGGAATGCCGAGATTCCCTGCGCGAGATGAAGTATAACGGCAAAGCCCGCTACAGCCACCCCGGCTTCCTTGCCGCCTATGGCGAGTGGCAGTTCAAGGCATTGGAGGAATATGCTCCCTATGGCGAGATTTGGGCACCGTGGTACACGGAGCACAAGATTCTTGCCGGTCTGATTGCCGCTTACGAGTTTGCCGGTAATGCCGACGCGCTCGACCTGGCTGAAGGCATCGGACATTGGACCTATGCGCGTCTGAGCAAATGCACCAAAACCCAGCTGCAGAAGATGTGGGACATCTACATCGGTGGTGAATACGGCGGCATGAATGATTCGCTGGTGGATTTGTACAACGTCTCCAAGGACAAGGACCGTAGCGAATTTCTTAAGGCCTCCGCATTTTTCGACACTGACAAGCTCATTGACAACTGTGGTGCTGGTGTCGATATCCTCAACAACTTGCACGCCAACCAGCACATTCCACAGTTCGTCGGTTACGCCAAAGACGCGGCCATGGGCGACGCGGATATCGATGCTGATGCTCGTGCGCGTTATCTCAAGGCCGTTGAGGGGTACTGGGGCATGATTGTGCCCGGCCGTATGTATGCTCACGGTGGTACTGGCGAAGGCGAGATGTGGGGGCCGGCACATACTGTGGCCGGCGATATCGGCAAGCGCAACGCGGAATCCTGCGCGGCATACAACATGCTCAAGGTGGCTCGCTATCTGTTCTTTATCGAACAAAAACCTGCCTACATGGACTATTATGAGCGCACGATTCTCAACCATATTCTCGGAGGTAAGTCCCGTGACCTCGATTCCGGCACGGCCCTCACGCCGGGCAACTGCTACATGTACCCAGTGAATCCGGCTACGCAGAAGGAATATGGTGATGGCAACATCGGCACTTGCTGTGGCGGCACCGCTTTGGAAAGCCACTCGAAGTACCAGGATTCCATCTACTTCCACTCGACGGACAACAAGGAACTGTACGTCAATCTGTTCACAGCTTCCACACTCGACTGGACCGACACCGGCCTGAAGCTCGCACAGGAAACCAACTATCCGGAGGAGGAGACCTCGACGATTTCCATTACGGCCGCGCCGAAGAGCGCCGTCACCTTCCGCATCCGCATCCCCGCGTGGAGCAAAGGTGCGAAGATCGAGGTGAACGGCAAGGCTATAGATGGCGTCACCGCTGGCGAATACGCCACCGTGGCCGGCAGCTGGAAGGTCGGGGACAAGATCGTCGTCACCATCCCGCTGCAGCTGCGCACCGAGTCGACTGATGACCGCAAGGACATCCAGACGCTGTTCTACGGTCCCACGGTGCTCAACGCGCTCAACCCATCCACCAAGTTCATCCAACGCGGCTTCTACGAGCGCAACGGCTTGGATGGCACCATCAAACTGGGCGTACAGAAGAAGGAAGGCACGAAGAACTACTTCATCATTGACGGCGACGAGTTCGAGCCCGCCTACAACGGCGACAACACCCCGTACCACATGTACTTCCAGCGCAAGGACGAGTATGTGGGCTTCGCAGGCAAGCTCACCGATGTGCTGAACCCGAAGCGCCCGGCTGCACAGGACCGTAGCGAGAGCACGCTGATGGATGACATCTGGGCGGGCGCGCCGTTCAAGGACCGTGCCGCCTTCATCAAGAAGGTGCAGGAGGTCACGAAGACCTATCAAGACGAGGGGCTGCTTTCCAGTCGTGATCGTCAGGTGGTTCTGCTTGCCTCCGCTCGCGCCAAGATGAGCTGACGTTTTCCTGCGACCAAACCGTCTCCCGTAGTGCACGACACGGCGGGAGATGAGTGATACAAACCATAACGCCTAACAGAAAGAATATTATGACCATCGAAAGCACTACTTCGGCCGTGAAGGGCGGTGTGGCGAAACGATTCGCCGCACTGTTCGTAGCTGCGGCCACGCTGCTGGCTGGCGGTGTCTTCTCCGTATCGGCCGCGCCGAGTGCACTGGCGGACGACGCTGAAACGAATGTTGCGCTCAATGCAGAAAAAGGCAACGACAATGCACCAGACGTTCAGGTCAGCTATGTCACTGGCTGGAACAGCACTGCTGCCATCAATGACGATAGCTTGGACGGCAACGCCAGCTATGGCGGTTGGGGCACTTGGGGCAACACCAGTGCCAGCGAAACTGCCACTTACACATGGAATCGCGCCGTGACCACGTCCAAGTCTGTGGGCTACTACTGGACGAACGTCAAGACCGGTGATGGTGGCGTGCCGCTGCCCAAGGATGTCTCGATTGAGTATCTCAATGCTGATTCCGGCCAGTACGAGACCGTGCCGAACCTGAAGGTGGACAAGACATTCCCCGCCGACGACGAGCTCGACGCCACCAACCCGGTGTATGGTCCGTATACCTACACCTTCGACCAGGTCACCACCAAGTCCATGAAGCTTGTGGTGAACAAGAAGGCCAATGACAACAAGGGTATTACCGTCACTGAGTGGCAGGTGTTTGGTACCAGCGCTGCACTACCAGTGGATCCGGGCGACCCAGGTGCTTTCTTAGACGTGCAGCAAGTTGCCGTGCGCACCACGCCGGGCGTGGACCCGACCTCGAAGTTGCCTGCAGAAGTGTGGGCGACACCTCAAGATGGTCCCAGCATTAAGGTTCCAGTGACTTGGGAAACCGTTCCGGCCGACGCTTATGCTACAGCTGGTACTACCGCCGAAGTCAAGGGCACTACTGCTGCCGGTACCTATGACAACATCAAAGTTGCGGCCGGTCAGGCGACGGCCACTATTGGTGTCTACGACCAGCTCAACACCGAGGTGACCGACGCGGAGTACGTCTCCACCATCACCGCTCCCGGTGTCAAGCCGGTATTGCAGGATACCGTGGCGCTGACCTACGCTGACGGCTCGGTCGAGTCGGGTCACAAAGTGACTTGGGACAGTATCCCGGCCGCCGAGTATGCTGAAGCCGAACAGGTCGGCTTCGTGGAAGGCTCTATCGAGGGTGTCGGCAATATCAAGGCGGAAGGCACGTTCTTCGTCGTCGCGCCTTCCGACCCGAAAGCCCAGCCGATTGTTGCTATCGATTTCGACTCCGCGGCCCCCGGCTCCGGCTGGTACACCACTGCCCCGAAGTTCACCATCACCGCGCAGCGCGGCGTCTCCACCGTGCCGATAAAGACGATCGAGTACAAGATCGGCAAGGGCGAGTGGACCAGTGGCAAGGGCCCGATCAGCGTGACCGCGCAGGGTTCCGTGACCATTTCCGCCCGTGCCACCGATGAAAACGACAACAGCCGCGAGGTCTCCCAGACCATCAAGGTCGACACCAACGTGCCGGTGGTCACCGCTAAGCAGGAGAGCAAGAACGGCAACGATGTGGTCGTCTCTCTCACCGCTGATGACGGTGCCGCAGGCTCCGGCGTGACCCGTGTGCTGTACTCCACCGGCCCGTCCAGCAACCCGAAGTCCAACGAGAACACGATGTGGGGCACCTACACCGACGAGGACAAGGTGAAGGTGCAGCTCTCCGCTGACCACGACACTTACGTGCACTTCTATGCGCAGGATGCCGCCGGAAATGAGTCCGACTACGCCAACATCAATCTCGGCAAGGGCGAAGCCGTGACCCCGACCCCGACTCCGTCTGTGGATTCCGTTGCCGTCTCCGGTGATGGTGTCAAGGATGGCAAGCTGGCGCTGGTCGCTGGTGATACTGCCCAGTTGTCGGCCGAGGTGAAGGTGACCGGTGATGCGGCCAAGACCGTGGCCTGGAAGTCCTCCGACGCGAAGGTCGCTACTGTGGACAAGGATGGCAAGGTGACCGCCGTTGCCGAAGGTACGGCGACCATCACCGCCACCTCCACGGTTGACGAGAACAAGTCCGCGTCCGTCGAAGTCACGGTAACTAAGCCCGAGGCTCCGGTTCCGCCTGCCACCGATGAGGAGCGCAAGCCTCTTGCCGACAAGATCGCCGCTGTTGAGAGTGAGAAGCTCAACCAGAACGACTACACGGCTGATTCGTGGAAGGCATATGCGGATGCACTTGCTGCCGCAAAGCAGGTAGTCAAGGATCCGGCCGCAACCGCACCGCAGGTGACCGCTGCGCTCAACAAACTCACTGCCGCACACGATGGTCTCGCCAAGAAGGATAGCGGCGAAAAGCCTGAACCGCAGAAGCCCGGTCAGCAGAAGCCTGGGCAAAACCAGAAGCCTGACCAGCAGCAGAAGAACGCTACTACCACTGCCCCCACGGGTAGTGCGGTGGCTGCCGTTGCTGCGGCCGTAGTTGTGCTCGGCGCGGCTGGCGCCGGTCTGGTTATCTGGCGCAAGCGCCGTGCCTGACGTGAGGCTATTGCCCCTAGGCTAATAACAACCCAATAATTGAATACAGGTCTTATACCTGAAGTTGATCTGCGTCGCACTGGCTTGAACCCGAATCGATGTTCGGGCTAAGCCTGTGCGGCGCATTTCGTTGCGGCTGTGTTGCTCATAATCCGGTATCGGAGTTATTCATTAGGTCGGTTTGACGTTTATTAGGTCGGTCCTTGGTCGGAGCGGCCCTTGAAACCCCGCCGTTCCAAGGGATGGCTTCAGCACCCTCCGACCTAATGAACGAAGAAATGACCTAATGAATGCAATCGAGGTCGTAAAGAGCCGTTGGAGGTGACATCTTCAGTGTCATCAAGGCCCGAATTCAATTTGTAAGTGCAACGCTCGTCTTTGGGTGGCTTGTCTTCGAGAGTACCTTGCCGAGCTCTCGATACCAAACCTCGTTGGGCGTTTCCCAGTCCAGGACCTTCATGGGGGTGTCGTTGATCTCGTCCACGATGGCCTGCAGGTCCTCGTCCGTCAGGCCGTCGAAACTGGTTTTCTTGGGCAGGTAGCGGCGGATGCGTCCGTTGCGGTTCTCGTTCGTGCCGCGCTGGTATGAGGAGTAGGGGTCCGCATGGTAGGTGAGCATGCCGAGGGCCTCGTCCACGAGCAGGTGGCAGGAGGACTCCGTGCCGTTGTCCCAGGTGCGGTCGATGCGCGCGGGCGCGGGGATGTCCTTGTAGATGTCGTATTCGGCGCGCGCCGTGGCCGGCGCGCTCTTGTCGGGGATGAGGCGGGCGAACAGGCGGCGGCTCTTGCGTTCGACCTGCGTGTCGATGCACCGTTTCGAGGGGGCCGTGCCGATGACGGTGTCGGACTCGAAATGGCCGAACTCATGCCGCGAGTCGACACGTTTGGGCCGCTGGGCGATGGGCACGCGCATCGGGATGCGCGGCCCCTTCGACCTCCTGCCCTTGGCGCGCGTGCGGCGCCGCTTGCCTCTGGGCAGGTACTGCCTGAGATCCAGGATCCTCTGCGGCTTGGCGTAGATCCACTGGTAGAGGCACTCGTGGCTGACCCTCATGCGCGGGTCGTCGGGGAACTCGACCGCGAGCCGTCCCTCGATGCGTTCGGGCGTCCATCCCTTGCGCAGCGCGGTCATGACCCATGCGAGCAGCGGGTCGTACGCCATGCGCCTGGGCTTGCGCGGTTCACGCGCGCGTTGTTCGGCCTTGCGCTGCGCGGTCATCGCCGAATAGAACGGACGGCACGTCCACGGCCCCGTCTTCAAGCGTTTCGGCCGGTACGGCCGGTACGAGTCGTTCTCATTGGACGCGAACCACAATCCGCGTTTCAGCTCGCGGCTGACCGTGGCCTTGTCGCGGCCGATCCTCAGGGCTATCTGGCGCACGCCGAGCCCGTCCCTGTTGCGCAATTCGTCGATCCGGATCCGTTCCTCTGCCGACAGGTGGGAATAAGCTTTCATATCGAGCGCAGCACTTTCTCTTCGGTTGTGGACTTGAACACTTCCAACCATAGAGCGGGTGTTGCGCTTCTATTTAGAACTCAGGAGGGATTCGCCGGTTGTGCAGTATTGTTATTGTTCTGCGGCGGCTCTTTACCGTCGGCCTTCCAGCCAATCGAGGGCGGAAGTGACGCGGATTCCTTGTGAGACGTAACTTTGCTCAACCCGACTGGTTACGTACTGTTGCTCACACGGTATGCCGAGAACATTGCCAATTAAAGTAAGGTGCCGGGCGAACCGGTCATGGTAGGTTTGCCCGGATTTGATTTCGATCATCAGGCGATGATTCGGATCGGTGAAATCCAACAAATCCACCTCGACCTTGCTGGCATCGCGGTAGAAGAATAATTGTGGCTCCTGATTGGCGTTCAAATGCTGTTTCATGGTTTCCGCAATGATGAGGTTTTCAAATATATCGCCGAACTTGGGATGCGCAACCAGTGCTTCGACCGTCCGAATGCCCAAGAGATGGCACAGCAAGCCAGTGTCATAAAAATAGAGTTTCGGCGTTTTGACCACCTGTTTGCGTGCGTTCGTGTAGAACGGTATGAGATGGAATGCGATGTAACTTGATTCCAGAATCGACATCCATGCCTTTACGGTTCGCGGACTTACACCAAGTTCATTGGCGATGTTGGTGTAGTTTATGAGTGCTCCGGAACTGAGTGCGCAAAGAGTCAAGAATCGGCGGAAGTCAGCCAAATTGCGTACATCAAGATATTCGGAAACATCACGTTCGATATAAGTGTCGATGTAGTTCGAGAAGAACAGATTGAGCGGCATTCTCGTGTCATAAATGCGTGGATAACCGCCTTGCAGCATAAACGTATCCGGAGTAAGGGCCTGATCCGCCTTGCATGCTTCTTGGAATGAGAACGGCAATAACTTGACCAATAGGGAAACCCATAATCTGACATTAGCAGTGCTCGTAGGTTTCCCAAACGCACAAACTATGGCCTAATACACAGAATTCCCACCACTCGCCCTCTGTTGCAACGGAAGGCTTTGCGTTAGGCTAGAGCGCGTGACTGAATCCGTGAATACTGAACTCCGCATTGCTGTTATCGGCGCTGGCCCGGCCGGCGTCTACTCATCCGATATCTTCCTGCGCCAGCTCAAGAAGCTGGGCGAAGAGCTTGGCCTCGGCACCGAAGCGCGCATCGACCTGTTCGAGAAGCTGCCCGTGCCGTTCGGCCTGGTGCGTTACGGTGTGGCCCCGGACCACCCGTCCATCAAGTTCATCGCCTCCGCGCTTGAGAAGACGCTCGACAACCCGAACATCCACCTCTACTGCGATGTGGAATTCGGCAAGGACGTGACCCTTGACGACCTGCTGGCCCGTTACGACGCCGTGCTGTTCGCCACCGGCGCGGTCAAGGACAAGCCGCTGAACCTGCCCGGTGCCGACCTTGAAGGTGTGTACGGTGCCGCCAAGTTCGTCGAATGGTATGACGGCTACCCCACCGGTGCCCGCGAATGGCCGCTTACGGCCGAGAACGTCGCCGTAATCGGCGGCGGCAACGTGGCCATGGACGTGGCCCGCGAACTCATGCGCAACGCCGACGACCTCAAGGTCAAGACCGACATTCCGGACAACGTGTACGAGGGCATCGGCCAGAACAAGGCCAAGGTGCTCCACCTGTTCATCCGCCGTGGCGTGGCCCAGGCCAAGTTCAGCGTGCAGGAACTGCGCGAGATGGAGAAGCTGCCCGGCGTGCAGCTCATCATCAACGAGGACGACTTCGATCTGGACGACGAGACCATCGAGGTGGCCGGCAAGGACAAGCTCACTCGTCAGATGGTCGAAGAGCTGTTCGCCATCCGCGAGATGGCCGAAGACATGGAGGATGACGGCGACGTCGACTTCGAAGGCAACCCGGCCGACCGCAAGTACTACGTGCACTTCAACTCCGCCCCCACCGAGATCCTCGGCGAGGACGGCAAGGTCAAGGCCATTCGCGTGGAGCGCACCGAAACCGGTGCCGACGGCAAGATGCACCGCACCGGTGAGTTCACCGACTACCCGGTCGAGGCCGTCTACCACGCCATCGGCTACAAGCCCGCCGAAGCCCCCGGCATCACCTACGACGAGCACGGCGCTCACCTGGCCAACGCCAACGGCGACGGCCGCATCACCACCGAGGCCGACGGCGGCGAAGTGCGCGACCGCCTGTACGCCACCGGTTGGGCCAAGCGCGGACCGGTGGGTCTGATTGGCTCCACCAAGTCCGATGCGCTCGCCATCGTGACCAACATGCTCGAGGATCTGGCCAAGGCCGCTGAAGGTGGCCGCGTGGCAGCCGACCGCGCCCCCGAATCCATCGATCGACTGCTGGCCGAGCGCGGCATTCGCCCGATCGACTTCGCCGGCTGGAAGAAGGTCGACGCCTTCGAGCGCGCCGAGGGCGCCAAGGAAGGTCGCGAGCACAAGAAGGTCATCGAGCCCGACCAGATGCGTGAGCTCGCCCTGGCCTGACGTTCGCCCACGCCCGTCCGGTATTCGTCCACCCGGCCGCGCCCCGTGCGGACGCGGCCGGGCTCGGGGCCGGACGGGCCGGGCGAATATGGGACATTGCGCGTGGCGCATATCCAGCAATCATTCAGCCTGCGATTTTAGTGTGTGCATTATGGATGCCAAAGTACGGGTGCACGGCCATTTCAACGGCCTGAAGACAACGCTGCTGTTTGCCCTGATGTGGGCCATCATCATGCTGATTTGGTGGGCCACGGGCGGCAGTCGGCAAACCCTGAGCATCTATATCGTCATCGGCCTGATTACCACGTTCGGCACCTACTGGTTCTCCGACAAACTCGCCATCGCCTCCATGGGCGCGCGGGAAGTCAGCGAGCAGGAAGCCCCGGAGATCTACCAGATTGTGCGTGAACTGAGCGCCAAGGCCGGCAAGCCGATGCCTCGCATCTACATCGCCCCCACCATGAGCCCGAACGCCTTCGCCACCGGGCGCAACGAACGGCACGCGGCCGTCTGCTGTACCCAAGGCATCCTGCAGATTCTCAACGCCCGTGAACTGCGTGGTGTGCTGGGCCACGAACTTATGCACGTGTACAACCACGACATCCTGGCTTCCGCCATCGCCTCTGCCATGGCCACCGTCATCTCCTACCTAGGCTATTCGCTGATGTATTTCGGCGGCGGTTCGCGAGACGACCGCGACAGTTCCGGTGGCCTCGGCCTGATCGGCGCATTGCTGAGCGTGATTCTCGCGCCGATCGCCGCGTCTTTGATCCAGATGGCCATCTCCCGCACCCGCGAGTACGACGCCGATGAAGACGGCAGCCTGCTTACCGGCGATCCCGAGGCCCTGGCTTCCGCACTGAACAAGATTTCCTACGGCGCGCAGACCACGCCGATGCGCAAAACCGCCGGCACCCAGTCCGTCTCCGCAATGATGATCGCCAACCCGTTCTCCGCGGTCGGCTTCTCGCGCTTGTTCTCCACACATCCGCCGACCGATGAGCGCATCGCGCGCCTCATGCAGATGGCCAACGAAATGAACGGCACGCCGATCGCTCCGCCCACCTACTCCACGCGCGTCGGCAGGTGACGTGCTAGGATAACTACTCGTACCTCGTTTGGCTGAGCATGCTCGTCACGTGAGGTGCAGCAGCCGTAAGGCATGCGGACATAGTTCATCGGTAGAATGAAAGCTTCCCAAGCTTTAGAGGCGGGTTCGACTCCCGTTGTCCGCTCCATTGATTTTCAATGATTTTCATTATTTCCGGGAAAGTGTCGCGCATGATCGCAAAACTACGCGCTATTTGAGCGCTTTGCCCGCGGAACCCAGCTGCCGGCAAGCCTCGACCACGCGGGCGGACATGGAATCCTCGGCCTTACGGCCCCAAGAACGCGGATCGTAGAACTTCTTCTCGCCCACTTCGCCGTCGATTTTCAGCACCTTGTCGTAGTTCTCGAACACGTGGTCGGCGATTGGACGGGTGAAGGCGTACTGGGTATCGGTGTCGATGTTCATCTTGATCACGCCGTAGCTTACAGCTTCGGCGATTTCTTCCGGGCGTGAACCGGAGCCGCCGTGGAACACCAGCTCAAACGGCTTGCCGTTGGGGAAATCGACTATGCCGGCCGCGCTAGGCAACTCGCCTTCGGCCACCGCGCGCGCCACACGCGCCTGAATGTCGCCGAGTAGCGACGGACGCAGCTTGACCACGCCGGGCTTGTAGGCACCATGTACATTGCCGAATGTGAAAGCGGCCATGTACCGGCCACGTTCGCCCAAACCCAGTCGGCGGGCGACTTCGAGGCCATCTTCCGGAGTGGAATACAGCTTTTCATTGATTTCGGCGGAGTGACCGTCTTCCTCACCGCCGACCGCGCCGATTTCGATTTCGAGCACGGTGTGCGCCTTCTGCGACTTGTCGAGCAGTTCCTCGGCGATGTCCAGATTTTCCTTGAGCGGCACGGTGGAGCCATCCCACATATGCGACTGGAATGTAGGCTCCTGGCCTCGTGCCACCTGATCGGCCTCATGCGCGAGCAGAGGACGCGCCCACTCATCCAGATACTGCTTGGCGCAGTGGTCGGTGTGCAGGGCGATGGTGATGTTCGGGTATTTTGCAGCCACTTCATGTGCGAAAGCCGCCAGTGCCAGCGAGCCGGTAACGCGATCATTGACCCCTATGCCGGAGACGTAAGCCGCGCCTCCCACGGAAATCTGGATGATGCCGTCGGACTCGGCGTCTGCGAAGCCCTTCAATGCGGCATTCAGCGTCTGTGAGCTGGTTACGTTGATGGCTGGATAGGCGTAACCGCCTCGGCGGGCGGCATCGAGCATTTCGGCATAGCGTTCCGGTGTTGCGATCGTCATGGCTTCATTATCGCGCGAGGCATGCCCGCTAGGCCCCGTTCTTCAACCTGTGCGCTTGTGCGATTGGTCACAGCGCCGCCTCGTACGAGTAGAAATTCGTCACCCATTCCGGGTCGTCGCACCCCCAGCCTCGCCCTGCGTGAGACGAAACTTCGCAGGGTAGAGGGTGTAAGGTAGTCTGTTTCCGGCGGAATCGTGCGAATGCGGAGGTGCATCATGCCTGGAATTGTTCTTATCGGTGCTCAGTGGGGCGACGAGGGTAAAGGCAAGGCTACCGATCTGATCGGCACCAAGGTCGATTACGTCGCGCGCTTCAACGGCGGCAACAACGCGGGCCATAGCGTGGTGGTCGGCGACGAGTCGTACGCCCTGCACCTGCTGCCCTCCGGCATCATCAACCCGAACCTCACCCCGGTGATCGGCAACGGCGTGGTCGTGGACCCGGAAGTGCTCTTCGAGGAGATTGACGGCCTGGAATCCCGCGGCATCGATTGCTCCCACCTCAAGGTGAGCGAGGCCGCGCACATCATCGCGCCCTACCACCGCACACTCGACAAGGTGACTGAACGCTTCCTTGGCAAGCACAAGATCGGCACCACCGGCCGTGGCATCGGCCCAGCCTACGCGGACAAGATCAACCGTGTCGGCATCCGCGTGCATGACCTGTTCAACGCCGACCATCTGCACGACAAGGTGGAGGCCAGCCTGCACCAGAAGAACCAGATGCTGGTCAAGCTCTACAACCGTCGTCCGATCGACGTGGACCAGACCACCGAGGAGCTGCTGAAGCTCGGCGAACGCCTCAAGCCGTACGTGGCCAACACCGGCCTGATTCTCAACAAGGCGCTTGACGAAGGCAAGACCGTACTGTTTGAAGGCGCTCAGGCCACCATGCTTGACGTGGACCACGGCACCTACCCGTTCGTCACCTCTTCCAACCCGACCGCCGGCGGCGCCTGCACCGGCACCGGCGTGGGCCCCACCAAGATCACCCGCGTAATCGGCGTCTCCAAGGCCTACGTCACCCGCGTGGGCGAAGGCCCATTCCCCACCGAACTGCTGGACGAGTCCGGCGAATGGCTGCGTCAGCAGGGCCACGAGTTCGGCGTGACCACCGGCCGCCCGCGTCGCTGTGGTTGGTTCGATGCGGTCGTCAACCGTTACGCCTCCCAGGTCAACGGCCTGACCGACATCGTGCTCACCAAGCTCGACGTGCTCACCGGCCTGAAGGAGATTCCGATCTGCGTGGCCTACGACGTGGACGGCGAACGTCACGACGATATGCCGACCGATCAGGCCGCTTTCGCCGCCGCCAAGCCGATTTACGAGACCATGCCCGGCTGGGATGAAGACATCTCCGACTGCCACTCCTTCGACGAGCTGCCCGCCACCTGCCAGGCCTACGTCAAGCGTTTGGAAGAGCTGAGCGGCTGCCGTATCTCCGTGATCGGCACCGGCCCGCAGCGCGACCATATCATCCAG
>ERZ781275.472-NODE-472-length-46289-cov-17.306787_pt1 | contig 46289 bp, 46 predicted proteins | sample MGYA00375853_ERZ781275 | MGnify/ENA primary metagenome ERZ781275 (study PRJEB29790, sample SAMN03653691) | human gut metagenome | host: Homo sapiens | place: USA: Dallas, Texas | collected 2012-07-23 | study: EMG produced TPA metagenomics assembly of the Gut...
TTTGTTGCTCAGGAACTTATAAATAAAGTTAAATCAAAGTGTTGCGGAATTAAGGTAAAATATGTTCTTATTACAAAAATACAACAATACATGCGAAAGTCAATTTCCTTTATCGCTCTGAGGATAGTGTCAGAGCTGCAGGTACGAAGTGTCGGATGAAGCGAGAGATGGGGCATCAAATGAGTTGTGACATCCTCAATACATGAGCCGCCACAGAAGTAGATGCTCATGAGAGAACGGATGATTTCGCTGTATTGATAACCATACAGCCTGCATCTTAGACCGAGGGTTGTGTCAATTACATATGACAATGTGGAGTCAAATTGCTCCATCATTGCAAATATTCCTCCAAAAGGAGTGAGTTTCTCAGATTTTATTGCTTTCTTTGCCATGTCTGTCGGGTTTGATACATATTTTGATTTGCAACACTAAGATAGGTGAAAAATCTGACATGACAAAATCCTGAGCAACTTTTTGTTGCTCAGGTACTTAAAAAGTTATATTTATAATAGTGTTGCGGAATTAAGGTAAAAAAGAGAAGATGTGCTGCCATGACAGACAACACATCTTCTCCTTGAATATATCATTATCCCCAAACTTCCTCGGAAATCTCTCTCACCAGATCTATCTTTGCCCACTGCTCAGCATCGGTCAGTTTATTACCAATCTCGCAAGAAGCGAAACCGCATTGAGGACTGAGGCTCAGGCGGTTGAGAGGAATATACCTGGCTGCTTCTCGGATGCGGGCGATGACCGTAGCCTTATCCTCCAACACTGGAGATTTGGAGGTTACCAGACCCAGAACCACCTTCTTGCCATCAGCCACATACTTCAACGGCTCGAAACCACCCGAACGCTCATCGTCATACTCCAGATAGAAGGTATCTACCTCCTCATGAGCGAAGAGATAAGGAGCCACGGCATCGTAGGCACCCTTGGTGGCATAGCAGGAATGATAATTGCCACGGCATACGTGGGTGTTGATGGTCAACCCCTCAGGTTTGCCCTCGATGGCTAGATTGTTCACCTTCAGATATTGCAGGGCTTCCTGCTCAAGGGTGAAACCTGTGCCCACCTTAGCCTTCCAGTAATCGCTATCCACAATCATTCCCCAGGTGCAGTCATCCAGCTGGACGGTACGGCAACCGGCTGCATAAATCTCCTGGAAGAAGGTGCGGTAAGCCTGGGCAATATCCTCAATCAGCTGGGTAGTGTTAGGATAGAACTTGCGGGTATTCTCGGCATTCTTGCCACGGAACAGTTCGGCAAGGAACTGAGCCGGAGCAGGAACCGTCTGCTTTGCCTCGAAGATATATTCGCCATTGGCATCCAACTCTTCAAACTGCTTCACAAACAGGAAATCCTTGATAAAAGGATGATTCTCGCCGGTAATTTTGCCGGTCAGTTGGATAGAACCCTTGGTTGTCTCCTCACCATGAAACTGGTAACCATGCTCCAGTTCGATATGCTCCACGCCATTGAATCCCCACATAAAGTCGAGATGCCAATAGCTGCGGCGAAACTCGCCATCGGTGATATAAGGCAGGTGATGCGCCTTCTGCCGCTTGACGACCTCTGTAATCAGACGGTCTTCTACGGTGCGAAGGTCGGTGGCTGAAATCTGTCCATCAGCAAACTTAGCTCTCGCTTCCTTCAACTCTGCAGGGCGCAAATAGCTGCCCACTGCCTCAAAATGTATATTTCTTACGTTGCTCATATTTTTATCTCCTTATTATTATTTGATGTGAATGACTCTTTATCCTGTCATTACCGATGAATGACGCTTTGCATCCGGAATTGCGGGTGCAAAGGTAAGAAGAAGAATTTTATTTGCCAAATATTCTCCGTAATTCAGAAAAATATACTATCTTTGCAGCGAATTTAGCAAATCAGCAGAATATTATTCTGTAAGGATCAGTAAAAACAGAAATAAAGGAACAATGACAACAGAAGAAAAACTTGATGAAACAGACATCAGAATACTGAAGTTACTGCAGCAGAACTCCCGACTCACCGTGAAGGAACTTGCCGCAAGAGTACACCTCTCCCCTTCACCCACCTTCGAGCGACAGAAGCGGCTAGAACGTGAGGGATACATCCAGCGATATGGAGCCATCGTAGACCATCACAAGTTGGGACACAACGTAATCGTGCTCTGCAATATCAGGCTCAAGCAGCATACCCATGACCTGATTCAGCAATTCATGGATACCGTGCAAACCATCGACCAGATAACGGAATGCTACAACACCACCGGTGATTATGACTTCCAGATCAAGGTATATGCCCGCGACATGAAAGCCTATCAGGACTTCATGCTCAACACCCTGGGAAACATCGACTGCATAGGAAGTCTGCACAGCATCATCGTGATAGGTGAAATCAAGGATTCGCATTATATACCCGTAGCAAAATAAGGAGAAACGTGATGAAAGCAAAAAAGATATTGATGATATGCCTGTTTATTTCCGGACTTTTCTGCCTTCCATCTAAGGCACAGCAGCCTGGAGAAAACGTCAGTTCTCAAACCATCAGAAAACTGGGCGAGAAGCATTTCTTCTCCATCTCCACTATTCCCGATGATATCTTCCGTCTGATGCAGGGCAAGACATACAAGAAGAACTGTACCGTGGCAAGAAGCGAACTGAGATACATAAGATGCCTGCACGTAGACAAGGACGGCAGAAACATCGTAGGAGAGATGGTGGTGAACAGGGCGATAGCCACAGATGTGCTCGATATTCTGAAAAAGCTCTACGAGGCAAAATATCCGATAGAACGGATGAGACTCATTGACTACTGGGATGCCGACGATGAAAGGGCGATGAGAGCCAACAACTCCTCCAGTTTCAACTTCCGCTTCATCTCGCATACCCATACGGTATCGAAGCACGGAAGGGGACTGGCCGTAGACATCAACACCCTCTACAATCCTTACCACAAACGACTGAAGAACGGCAAGGAAGTGGTGGAACCTGCCACCGCCCGCCCCTATCTGGACCGCAGCAAGAACTACGCTTATATGATAAAGAAAGGCGACCTCTGCTACCGGCTTTTCAAGGCAAAAGGATTCAGATGGGGAGGTGACTGGAAACACAGCAAAGATTACCAGCACTTCGAAAAATAGAAATGCAGGAAAGAACAGCCAGCAAGAAAAGGACATAAAAAAAGACTATGCCTATGTTACATCATTTCTTTAGTAACTATGGCATAGTCTTTTATTATCCTAACGATCTTTTTTATATGTAACACTAATTTAATTCACCTGTTACAGCCTTTTTATAATACATTGTAACTAGCTGTACCAGACAGAATTATATTCTCTACGTTCATCGTCCTCATTATAGAGGTTCTCATATTCAAGGTTCATAGCCTCGAATGATTCCAGTGTCTGTTTCATAATAACTCCTCCTCTATTTATTAAGTTCAACTTTTAATATGGCAAAATTACTAAAAAAAACAGATTTCTGATGTCAATATTTCAGAAAACTTTTGTATTTTTGCACCATCTCTGCACATCAGGGGCAAAAAGTGCAAAAAAACAGCTCTGTTCAAGAGCCATGCAAGATAAAAAACAAGAAACAAGATGAAGATATTACATACTTTACGACTCGACAGAATGAAGTGGCGCCACTGGGTACTGCTGCTGTTGCTCATCCTCGTCACCCTTACCAAGATAATTCCTCTCTGGGGAGTTATCTACACCTATCGTGTTTATCCCGTTATCGGCACCCTTCTCTCGCCCATCTCGGGCATCTTTCCCTTTGCCGTGGGTGATATTTTCATAGCTCTCAGCATCGCCTGGGTCATCCTCTATCCTATCTACGAGATGGGATTACGGAAGAAACTCGCCCGTCGGTTTATCTTTCTTGCTGCCAAGAGCGGCGGCTATCCGAAGAAAAAGGTGGTCTTCGGGAGGGTAATTGAATATCTGCTGTGGGTATATGTATGGTTTTATGCAGCTTGGGGACTGAACTATTCGCAGCCCGTTATCTATTATAGAGTAGGCATGCAGCCTGCTGAGGTTTCGGAAGAGAAGTTCCGGAAATTTGCCTACCAGTATGCTGACAGCCTCAACCTTTTGAGTGAAGAACGGAGAGGGAAGAGTGAAAAATTCAATTGTATTGTGGATGATAAACTGAAGAATCGGGTGCGGAATGCGGTTCTGAAGGAATATAACAAGATAGGCTATCGGGAGGGCATCAATCCGCCTTTCAACCAGCATCCACATGCCAAGACGATGGTGTTTACGCCCATCAGTTCGATGTCGGGTGTAACCGGCAGCATGGGACCATTCTTCTGTGAATTTACGCTGAACGGCGATATTCTTGCACACGATTATCCGGCTACCTATGCCCATGAGTTTGCTCATTTTCTGGGCATTGCTAACGAAGGAGAGGCGAATTTCTACAGTTATCTCGTCTGTACGGCATCACAGGATAAGGCGGTGAAATTCAGCGGATATTACCATATTCTGCCCCATGTATTATATAATGTATTCGATATTCTCGGCGAAAAGGAGGGTGAGAAATATCTGAAACATATCCGGCCAGAGATAATCAGGCTGCTGAAAAGCGACCGCCAATACTGGCAGGGCAAAAGATGCAAGGCACTGGATGCCGCCCAGGATTTCTTCTTCGAACTCTATCTGAGAGGCAACCATGTAGAAGGCGGCAGAAAGAGCTATGCCGGCGTCATCGGTCTGATTCTGGCTTGGGAGAACAAGCAGGAAAAATCTCTTATGAAAAGATGACAGAAATAATTACATGAGAAAGAAAAGACGATTGGCGCGCGCTCTTGCACCAATCGTCGTTCGCATATATTTGAATATAGAAAGTAATCTTTTTTCCTTGTATAAGAGGACTAATATATTATTACGCTAAACCTATTCTGTTTTTTACTTCTGCTGTGCAGGTCCATGCATTCTTCTCGGACCTGGTCTTCCATCCTTACCCATTCCCTTGCGCAGACCTTTCTGGGCAAAGCGCTTCATCATCTGTCGCTCCAGTTCGTAAACACGCTGAATCTGCTGCTGGCTCAGGAACTGTGAATACTTCTTGTAGTATTTCTGACGGATGTTGAGAATCTTCTCGCTCATCTCGAAACGCTGCTTGATTTCCTGTTCGGTCTGAGCATCCGTTTTCATTTCGCCCTTCTTGTGATGAGGGCGAGGACCTAAAGCCCATACCTCTTTCTGATAATCAGTATAGGTCTCGATAAACTTAGCGTTGGTCTTTTCATCAAGCCCCAAATTACGAGAGATGTACTGAGCCTGCTTTTCTGCCAACTGTTCACGACTGAGACGCTGCTTCTGGTTAGGCGTCTGTGCACATACACTTGTAGTAACCGTCATCATGGCGATGACCATCATTAAAATACCCAAAATTCGTTTCATAACTCTATCATTTTAAATTATTATTGAATCCGTTTAATTATTGAGGAACACATCCTCCTGATATACAGAGAGAAGATAAGCCTGATCGGCAGAAGACAGCTGTGCGAAAGCCTGATCTACCTCCTGTATTCCGTTATTCACCTGTGAAGGTTGAGAAGAAGAGGCTGAGAAATCGATGTTGAGTACCAGGAGTACTGCCACCGATGCAGCCACAGCTATTGCAGCCGTCCAGATCACCTTCATCGGAGGTCGTTTCTTCGGCTGTATCCTGACAGGTTTCGGTCTGTCATCCTTCACCTGTTCCAGGATATTCGCTTCCATATCCTTGAAGAAATCATCGGGTGTAGAATAAGGCATTCGCTTACCCACCTTACCGAAATCAAATTTCTCAGTGTTATTGAAATCAAAATTTGTATCCATATTCTTTTCCATTTTGAATAACCATTAAAAACTCACAGAACTCTCACTTAATCGTTCGAATTCATGTACTTAATAATTTTCTCTTTGGCAACATGATAGCTTGCCTTGATACTTGTTGGTGTGGAATCCGCAACCTTCGCTATTTCATCAAACCCGAGTTCATCGTAATACCGAAGGTTGAATGCCAGCTGCTGCTTGGGCGGCAGCGAGAGAATCGCCTTCTGCAGTTTCACCGCCACCTTATCATCAAAGTCGATATAATCATCACCTTGAATCAGGTTGACACCTGTGGTTTCCGATTCTATGGAAACAACTTCCTGTCTCCGTTTGCTGATAATCCTAAGAGCCTCATTCGTGGCTATGCGATAAATCCAGCTTCTCAGAGAGCAATCGCCCCGATAGTTGCCGAACAAGCGATAGATTCTCACGAAGGTTTCCTGCGAGGCATCCTGTGCATCATCATGCGAAACCACCAGTCGGCGAATATGCCAGTAAACCGGTTCCTGATACTTCATCATCAGCATTCTGAATCCGTTCTCCGGGCATTCCTTCAGCGTATCCACTATGCCATTGTCATTTATACTCATATTCGTTTATTTTCATGAACGTTACAATAATATGACCATTCAAAATGGGAAAAGTAAAAAGGCGGAATACTTTTTTTTCCGATACCAGCTTAATTTTTCCTCCTCTTTTCTCTTTTAATATCATAGAGAAGAGAAAAAAGGGAGCTATTCCTCCGGTTTCTCAAAGAAAAAGTATATATTTGCAATCGAATTGCGGATATCAAAAAGATATATCGATATGAAGAAAGAAAAGAATTTAGAAAGTTTATCGGATGATGAGATTCTGCAGGGTTTTAAGGATGCCGAGCATGATTGCTTCGAGAATATGCTATGAGGAAGCGGCTGAAGAAAATAACACATTAAATAATAGTAATATGGAAGATAAGAAGAAGGGAAGAATCACTCCTCGCTGGATTGATTCATTAAAAGAGAACGAGATTTTTGTGTTTGGCAGCAATCTGGCTGGCATGCATGGTGGTGGTGCTGCCCGCATTGCCCGCCTGCATTTCGGTGCCGTCATGGGCAAGGGTGTAGGCTTGCAAGGTCAGAGTTACGCCATCCCTACGATGCAGGGCGGCGTAGAAACCATCCGTCCATACGTGGAGGAATTCCTTGATTTTGCCAATCGTCATCCCGAGCTACATTTTCTGGTAACCCCAATAGGTTGCGGCATCGCCGGCTTCGAAGCCGAAGACATCGCCCCATTGTTCAAGAAGGCAAAGGAGATGAAGAACATCAGTTTGCCGGAGAGTTTCTGGAAAGTGATAGAGTAAAGAATTGGAAAAATATCAGCTTATGTTAGGAGCAATAATAGGAGATATTGCTGGCTCAAAATATGAGTTCAACAATACGTTTGATTATGATTTCGAGATGTTCGGCGAAGGATGCGACTTCACCGATGATACAATTTGCACGGTGGCGATAGCTGATGCGATACTGAACAGGCGAAGCTATCAGGAAAGTCTGCTGGATTGGTGCCGCTGCTATCCTTCCCCGAAAGGAGCGTATGGCGGAAGATTCGCGGGGTGGATTCGTTCTCTTGATCCGCAGCCATATAATAGTTTTGGCAATGGTTCGGCAATGCGAGTATCGCCAGCGGCTTGGCTATTCGATGACCTGTCGCAGGTTTTGGAAGAGGCAGAGAAGACGGCTCTTCCTACTCATAACCATCCCGAAGGAATCAAGGGAGCCAAAGCCGTGGCTCATGCCATCTGGCATTTCCGCAAGAGCAAGGAAAGCCATCTGCCAGATGATGAAGCAATGAAAGCCTTCAAGGATATCGCCCACAGCTATTACGCAGATTTCGATACCCGAGATTATCCGAAAGGCAAATTCGATGAAACCTGCATGGATGCCGTGCCATTATCTTTCTATCTCCTCTCGCAAGCCTCATCCTTCGAGGATGCCATCCGCCTAGCCATATCTCATGGCGGCGATAGCGATACCATCGGAGCCATCGTTGGCTCCATCGCCGAAGCCCGCTTCGGTATTCCGCAAGAAATGAAAGAGAAGGCATTCTCTTATCTTCCGGATGATATGAGAGAAATATCGGCTAGAATAAAGTGTTGCAACTAGGCTCAGCAAAGCTGCTGACTGCAGTCAGCAGACCTGCCGACTAGGCTCGGCAGACCTGCTGAGCCTAGTGGCAACTGCTGAGAAGGTATCTTCTGGAACCCGAGGAGTAATGTCTTTCAACTCACGAAGACGCTTGCATCAACCTATAGAGTTGACTCCTTTATCCCATCGAGCCGACTCCGTCATCCAGTAGAACCAACTCATTCTGCTAAATCAACCCTATCTACAACCTTCTCCAGGCAGTTAATCATTTTGATACTGCTTATCAGAAATCGTGGTCCCAATAAAAGTGTCTGCGATGCTGGCGGGCTATAAAGTCGATATTACATGTAAATGAATCCCAATAAGAACTAGAATTTCAATAAGCCTAATTATGAGGGCTAAAATTACGTCATGCCTGATTAAGAACTTACTTGAGAGTAGGCAGAACGTCTTGGAAACTGCGTCGGGATGTAGCAGACAGTACGTCGGGACGTATCCATTATTACGTCGGGACGTATCAGATGCTACGTCGGGACGTAATTTCTTCTACGTCGTCTGTCAAAATTGCAAAAAAGCGATTGAAAACGCCCAGCATTGTACCGGGGAAAAGGTCTTTTTGTTCAATGCTTTCTTATTTTTTGCCCCAAAATTCCTCTAAAGCACCTATATTTCGCTGATTTTATGGCAAGATATGGCAGATTATGGCAATTCAAAAAGCTATTGCCATACTAATATATCCTTATAATCAAACAGTTATAGAGCAGTATGGCAATATGGCAATTCTTGAAAGAAAAACAATTATAATACAGCTGATAGAAAAACACTAATCCTTTTCAATATTCCATCTGTTGCAAAAACAAAAAGGGTGCGCCATTGCCTTATGACACACCCCTCATATTATAATTTAGTTCACTCGCTTGCAGGTTATTCTCTGCTTATACTGACTTCCTTTATTTCTCCTCAAAGTAACTACCCGCTTCCATCTTGCAATCCATCGCACGGCACTTGTTGTAGCGCTCTCGGGCTCTGTTTTCTCTGGCAAACATCGCCTTGGTGCCAGCCTCATCTTCTGAGAACTGCAGATGATTGTCGATGCCCATATTCAGAGCACTGCTCTCCACATCAAGGTCATCGGTGCCGATGAAGGTAAAGGTCCAGTTCTGTTTCTTCAGCTTCTCTATGAGGTTCTTGATCATCTTCAGATTATACTCCTCGCTGCAATTCTCCTCACCATCTGTAATGATGGTTACCAATACGCTGTCATCCTCGGTGGCCAAGGCGTTAATCTTAGCGATGCCCATGCCGATGGCATCGTAAAGAGGGGTGCCGCCACATGGATTGTAATCCCTTGATTTCAAAGGCTTAATATGATGAGCAGACACATTATCATAGAACAGATTCTTGTGGGTGCTGTCGAAGGTGATGAGCGTAACCCGCTGCTCCAAGTCCTTATGCGTCTTCTGCATTTTCTGAATCGTGGTCAAGGTCTCGTTGATACCCACCAGTGCCTGATGCTCGATAATACTCATGCTTCCACTCTCATCTACTACCAAAAGATTGAATACTCGTTTCATAACTTGTTTCTCCTATTTATTTTAAATTGTTCAACATAATTTTATAAGCAAGAAGAACTATTCCCTGCTTCTATTTATCCCTTAAAAGAAAGAATAGAGGGAAAAATTAAGAAAAGGATTATCTTTTTTCCAAAAATATTTTTGTCAGTAGAAATAAAACCCGTACTTTTGCACCAAATTATTATACATATATTATATAAATAAGGAGATGAAAGAAGTATTGATAGTAAGCATTGGCAGCTTCTTCGGAGGCGGCATGAGATATTGGGTATCGAAGATGGTGCAATCCTGCACGGTGATTGCCTTTCCTTTCGGAACGATGGCGGTGAATGTGGCGGGATGCCTCATCATCGGGTTCCTCTCGGGATTGAACTGGCGGGAAGGGGGATGGATGTCGCCATCTGCCAAACTGCTGCTCACCACGGGATTCTGCGGAGGATTCACTACCTTCTCTACCTTTATGAACGAGGGAGCAGGACTGATGAAGGAGGAGAATTATGTCTATATGATGCTCTATCTCTTCGGAAGTCTGGCGCTGGGACTTATCGCCGTTCTCGCCGGACATTATCTGGCGAAGATTATCGCATAAAAGACTTCGGAGAACAGAAAGAAGAAGAGCCCGGATTATCACATAAAATACTGAAGATAGTATTCCATCAAATGAAGAAATGATGAAAATACTATCTTTTTTATTATTTTATATTTCCAAAATGCCTTAATTACGAAATTTATTCGTAAATTTGCAGAAATAATCTGCATTCGACAATTTGAAAGCAAGCTTTCATCATGCTCGTTTGCTTAATTTTTGCACCAATGAATACATTAGATACAAACAATATAAAATGGAGCGAGAATGTAATTATCGCTGACGCCGACTATATCGACCGAGTGGCTTTCGACCTGATAGTCAACTTCGAACGAATGATTAACCGTCGCATCCAACCAGCCGATATGGCACAATGGGCAGTCTGCATTGCCCTTGACGGAGGTCTGAGAGAGGGCGAGCACGAGACACAGGTTGTGCTTATCCACGACAAGCAGTCGATGGCGATGAAGAACTTCCGCCCTGCCAACTATGAGAAGGATCTGAACGCTCAGGCTTTCAAGGATGATAAGCTCGGAGAATTCATCATCTCTTCTTATCCTACAGAGGAGAAGATGGTAGGCAAGGATGACTTCCTCGTAGATGTGGCACGCACCGTATGCAACGCCAAGGAGGTGAAGCGAGTGATGGTAATCCCAAATTCTGAGGATGGAGATGCTTACGACCGACTCCGCGAGATACTCCGTAAGGTAGATGACGACGACAAGCGCATCACCCTCTTTGCCATGCAGCCCATGCCAGGCGGCAACTTCAGACAGGAGATTCTCGGTTATTCACTCATGAATGCCCTGGGGATTTCGGCAAATGAGATAAAGTAAACATTAAACACTTAACATTAAAGATAAAAAATGAGTAGAGTACTTATGATAGGCGCAGGTGGCGTGGCTACCGTGGCTGCCTTCAAGATCGTCCAGAACCAGGACGTTTTCACCGAGTTTATGATTGCTAGCCGTCGCAAGGAAAAATGCGATAAGCTGGTTAAGGATATCCATGCCAAGGGCTACAAGATGGATATTCAGACAGCTGAGGTGGATGCCGACGACGTTGAGCAGTTGAAGGCTCTCTTCAATAGCTACAAGCCTGAGCTTGTCCTCAACCTAGCTTTGCCTTATCAGGATCTCACAATCATGGATGCCTGTCTGGCTTGCGGTTGCAACTACATGGACACCGCTAACTATGAGCCTAAGGACGAGGCTCACTTCGAGTACTCATGGCAGTGGGCTTACAAGGATAAGTTCGAGCAGGCTGGTCTCTGCGCTATCCTCGGCTGCGGTTTCGACCCAGGTGTATCTGGCATCTTCACCGCTTATGCAGCCAAGCATCACTTCGATGAGATTGAGGTGCTCGACATCGTGGATTGCAACGCCGGTAACCATCACAAGGCTTTCGCAACCAACTTCAACCCAGAAATCAATATCCGCGAGATTACCCAGAAGGGACTCTGGTATAAGGATGGCGAATGGATTGAAACCGACCCTCTCTCTATCCACAAGCCTCTCACCTACCCTAACATCGGTCCTCGCGAGAGCTATCTGATGCACCACGAGGAGTTGGAGAGTCTGGTGAAGAACTACCCTACCATCAAGGAGGCACGCTTCTGGATGACCTTCGGCCAGCAGTATCTCACCTACCTCGACTGCATTCAGAACCTCGGCATGAGCCGCATCGACGAAATCGAATACGAGGCTCCATTGGCAGACGGTTCAGGCAAGACAGCCAAGGTGAAGATTGTTCCTCTGCAGTTCCTCAAGGCCGTATTGCCTAACCCACAGGATCTCGGCGAGAACTATGACGGCGAAACATCTATCGGTTGCCGCATCCGTGGCAAGAAAGATGGCAAGGAACGCACCTACTACGTTTATAACAACTGCAAGCACCAGGAGGCTTACAACGAAACCGGTATGCAGGGCGTAAGCTACACCACCGGTGTGCCAGCCATGATTGGTGCCATGATGTTCCTCAAGGGCATCTGGAAGAAGCCGGGCGTATGGAACGTAGAGGAGTTCGACCCAGATCCATTCATGGAGCAGTTGAACAAGCAGGGATTGCCATGGCACGAGGTGTTTGATGGCGATTTGGAAATCGACTAAACTTTAAATAAAATAAGAATATGGCAAAAGAAATGCAAGAGGGAAAATTGAATCCCAATGAAGGCAAACTGAAAGCTCTTCAGGCAGCCATGGCTAAGATAGAAAAGGACTTCGGTAAGGGCTCTATCATGAAACTCGGAGATGAGCACGTTGAGAATATCGAAGTTATCCCTACAGGCAGTATCGCTCTCGACAATGCACTGGGCGTAGGCGGTTATCCTAAGGGACGTATCATCGAAATTTACGGTCCGGAATCTTCTGGTAAGACAACATTGGCTATCCATGCCATCGCAGAGGCTCAGAAGGCTGGCGGTATCGCTGCTTTCATTGATGCAGAGCACGCTTTCGACCGTTTCTATGCGGCTAAACTGGGCGTTGATGTTGATAACTTGTGGATTTCACAACCAGATAATGGTGAGCAGGCGTTGCAGATTGCAGACCAGCTGATCAGTTCTGCTGCTGTAGACATCGTAGTTGTTGACTCTGTTGCCGCCTTGACTCCTAAGAAGGAAATCGAAGGCGATATGGGTGACAATGTGGTAGGTCTTCAGGCTCGATTGATGAGTCAGGCTCTCCGCAAGCTCACATCTACCATCAGCAAGACCAACACTACCTGCATCTTCATCAACCAGTTGCGCGAAAAGATTGGTGTAATGTTCGGTAACCCAGAGACAACCACCGGTGGTAATGCATTGAAGTTCTACGCATCAGTGCGTTTGGATATCCGCAAGGCAACAGCCATCAAGGATGGCGATGAGGTAGTAGGTAATCTGGTTCGCGTGAAGGTTGTGAAGAACAAGGTGGCTCCTCCTTTCCGCAAGGCAGAGTTCGACATCATGTTTGGCGAAGGTATCAGCCGTGCCGGCGAGGTATTCGGTCTGGCTGTAGCCAACAATATCATCGAAAAGAGCGGAAGCTGGTATAGCTATGGCGGTTCTAAACTCGGACAGGGTGCCGATGCCTGCAAGGCATTGCTCAAGGATAACCCTGAACTTCTCGATGAACTGGAAGCTAAGGTTCGCGAAGCACTTGCTGCTAAGGAACAGAAATAAAGCCAGATAAGGTTTCACACCTTATTATATATAGGAGCTTTATTTGAAAAGAAAGATTTCTCAATCATATTACAGGAATCAAGATAGGGAGAATGCGACATTTTATCGCCTCCCTTATCTTGATTCCTTTTATTTTGTCAGCATTATCTGACACCTTGTCAGCCACTTTAAATTTTACAATCCCTTGGCACATGCTTTGTTATGACGGAAAGCGTGAACGCTGAATATAGAGGTTCCCGACAGATGCATATCTTCGGCAGACTTCCATTAGCCAGCAAGTTCATGAGATAAATAACATATTAATAACGATAAAAATAAAAAAAAGATATAATTATGGGAAAAGTAATTGGAATTGACTTGGGTACCACAAACAGTTGTGTTGCCGTTTTCGAAGGTAGCGAACCAGTTGTAATCGCTAACAGTGAAGGTAAGCGTACTACTCCATCAGTAGTAGGTTTCGTTAAGGATGGTGACCGCAAGGTAGGTGATCCTGCTAAGCGTCAGGCCATCACAAACCCTAAGAACACAGTATATTCTATCAAGCGTTTCATGGGTGAGACATACGCTCAGAGCCAGAAAGAGGCTGAGGCAATGCCTTACACAGTAGTAAACGAGGGTGGTTATCCACGTGTTGAAATCGAGGGTCGTAAATATACTCCACAGGAGATTTCTGCAATGGTTCTCCAGAAGATGAAGAAGACTGCAGAGGATTATCTCGGACAGGAGGTTACAGATGCAGTCATCACAGTTCCTGCTTACTTCTCTGACTCACAGCGTCAGGCTACTAAGGAGGCTGGTCAGATTGCAGGTTTGAACGTTCAGCGTATCGTAAATGAGCCTACAGCCGCAGCTTTGGCTTACGGTGTTGACAAGGCTAACAAGGATATGAAGATTGCCGTATTCGACTTGGGTGGTGGTACATTCGATATCTCTATCCTGGAGTTCGGTGGCGGCGTATTCGAGGTACTTTCTACCAATGGTGATACTCACCTGGGTGGTGATGACTTCGACCAGGTAATCATCAACTGGTTGGCTGATGGTTTCAAGGCTGAAGAAGGCGTAGATCTCCGCAAGGACCCTATGGCTATGCAGCGTTTGAAGGAGGCAGCTGAGAAGGCTAAGATTGAGTTGTCAAGCTCTACATCTACCGAAATCAACTTGCCATACATCACAGCCGTTGACGGTATGCCAAAGCACTTGGTTAAGACTTTGACCCGTGCACAGTTCGAGCAGTTGGCTCACAACCTGATTCAGGCTTGCTTGGTACCTTGCCAGAATGCCGTTCGTGACGCTAAGCTCTCTACATCAGATATCGACGAGGTTATCCTGGTTGGTGGTTCAAGCCGTATCCCAGCCGTTCAGACACTCGTTAAGAACTACTTCGGCAAGGAGCCTTCTAAGGGTGTTAACCCAGATGAGGTTGTTGCAGTAGGTGCAGCTATCCAGGGTGCCATCCTGAACAAGGAAGAGGGTGTTGGTGACATCGTATTGCTCGACGTTACTCCATTGACTCTCGGTATCGAGACTATGGGTGGTGTAATGACCAAGCTCATCGATGCTAACTCTACCATCCCTTGCAAGAAGAGCGAGGTATTCTCTACAGCAGCTGATAACCAGACAGAGGTTACCATCCACGTATTGCAGGGTGAGCGCCCAATGGCAGCTCAGAACAAGAGCATCGGCCAGTTCAACCTGACAGGTATCGCTCCAGCTCGCCGTGGTGTTCCTCAGATTGAGGTTACCTTCGATATCGATGCCAACGGTATCTTGAACGTATCAGCTAAGGATAAGGCTACCGGTAAGGAGCAGAGCATCCGCATCGAGGCTTCATCTGGCTTGAGCGAGGACGAGATTAACCGCATGAAGGCTGAGGCAGAGCAGAACGCTGCTGCTGATAAGGCTGAGCGCGAGAAGATTGACAAGATGAACCAGGCTGACAGCATGATCTTCACCACCGAGAACTTCCTGAAGGATAACGGTGATAAGATTCCAGCTGACAAGAAGCCAGGTATCGAGCAGGCTTTGCAGCAGTTGAAGGATGCTCACAAGGCTGGTGATGCTGCAGCTATCGATTCAGCTATCAACAACTTGAACACCGTAATGCAGGCTGCTTCTCAGCAGATGTATCAGGGCGGCCAGCAGGCAGGTCCTCAGGGTGCTCAGGGCGGTCAGCAGGCACAGGGCGGCAATGACGGCGCTCAGGATGTACAAGACGCTGACTTCGAAGAAGTCAAGTAAAGCCAATAAAAATGACGTAAAAACAAAATAAATATTATCGGGAAAGCCGTGTGACTCAATGAGTTGCACGGCTTTTTCTATTTCTTAACAATTCTAAACTTATTTGGTTATCTCAGAAAAATGCCGTATTTTTGCCACATATTTGGCACAGGACTTAAACGTCTATAAGGTTGGACTTATTGATACTTAAGCGTCTATGCGATTATAAACTGTAAGTAAATGGGTAAAAAACAAGCAAAATATGGGTAAGGCTAAATTTCAAATAGAACGCAGGTGCGAGGTGTGCGGAAATCCATTTTTCGCCAAAACTTTGGAGTCACGGTACTGCTCGGAGAAGTGCGGACAGGTGGCTTACACACGACGCAAACGTGAAGCAAAGAAGCTGGAAAAGCTTCAGGAGTTGACTGAACAGATTGATGATGACAGGGACTATATTACGGTTCCTGAGGCTGTGGCGATGTACTCGGTGAGCAGGACTTCGCTCTACCAATATATCCATGACGGACGAATACCGTCTATTAATTTGGGTGTGCGACTTATTAGAGTGAGCAGAAAAGAACTGGAGAAATATTTTCCTAAAAGGAACTTCGAGAAGAAGCCAGCCAGGTTTTTGCCAAAGCTCTACAACCTGGAACCAGAGAACTGCTACACAATTGGAGAGATCAGTAAGAAATACAATATGGATGAAAGTACGGTATATCTGCATATCAGAAAATATGGTATTCCAACCCGACAGATTGGAAACTATGTGTATGTTCCAAAGTATGAAATAGACAATCTGTACAAATAGATATATGTGGCAGATCATCGTTTTTTGAGAACATATTGAACTTCTGATTAATGTTTACTGAATAATAAAATCATCAATTACTATATAATGAACGAGTATGAAAAGAACATTCCATAATACTAAGGTCTCGGTGAAACTGAGAAAATCTAACCGTGCAGACGAATGGTATCTCGTTGTGGAGTCATATCCCGTCTATGAAAAGTTTAGCGACAAGCCTAAACGTATTCGTGAGAATATCAACCGTGTGATTACTACTCCCCTATGGGACAAAAGTAAAACGACACGAGGAGGTGCCAAAGGCAAGGAGGCTTATATGCCGAAGCGTGACGTGAACGGTGTGATTCAATGTAAGGCAGCTGTAGATCAACGTGCCTGTCTTTATGCAGACAAGATACGTGAGGCGAGACAGCGTGAATATGACAACGCTGCCCTATATACGGAAACGGAAACTGCCCAAGCAGAACAGAACGAACGTTCGAAATGCAACTTTATCGAATATGTGAAGTATGTTAAAGAGAAAAGACATGGCAATGGTTCGAAATCCATCATCGTCAACTGGAATCGCTTATATGAGTTGTTGAAACTGTTTGCAAATGGGGACTCTATCCTATTTTCGGAAATAAATCTGAAATTGATAGAGGACTTCAAGCAATGGGTAATGACTGCTCCACAAGGTGGTAGCAAGAGTGGAACCATATCACAGAATACTGCAGCCACCTATTTCTCCATCTTTAAAGCTGCGCTGCATCAGGCTTTCATCGATGGTTACCTGACCATCGATATGGCCGCCAAGAGTAAGAACATACAAGAGTTGGAAAGCAGACGAGAGTTCCTGACGACGGAAGAACTGAACATACTGGCCGCAACACCATGTGATAATCCTATTATCAAGAGAGCTGCATTGTTCTCGGCATTGACAGGATTGAGACATTGTGACATCCAAAAACTAAAATGGTCGGAAGTGCAGAAGATAAATGACACACACAGACTGAACTTCACCCAAAAGAAGACAAAGGGTGTGGAATACATGCCGATGTCGGAACAGGCATACAAATTGTGCGGTGAGCGTAAAGACCCGAACCTGTTGGTGTTTGCAGGGTTGCCAGCCCCTTCCTGGATATCGAAGCCATTGAAACGATGGATAGTGGCTGCAGGCATCACACGCAAAATAACTTTCCATTGCTTCAGGCATACCTACGCTACGCTCCAGTTGGCACATGGTACAGACATCTATACCGTAAGCAAGATGTTGGGACATACCAACGTGAAGACGACACAAATATATGCGAAAGTGATTGATGAGAAAAAGGAAAAGGCTGCTAATGCTATCCAGATAGACCTAGATGAAAAGGAGTTTGAGTAGTTTGATTGATACTTTCTCAGGAAGTAACGAGAAGATAAATATCGGGACATCCACACTATCCTGCGAGCCGCTTGTGAATATTTCATAAGTGGCTCGTTTCGTATAGATACATGGAAGAGGTGGTTTCTATCGTGAAGGACTGCTTGAAGCGACGAAAGCGGAAAGACAAAGTTTTGACAAACGACAAAGAATCGGATAAGAATGATAGAGAGGTTGACGGCTGTACGTTTATTATGATTGCCTTATGGGAGGGTTATGATGATAGCCATCATGTTGAGAGAGCGATAAAAACTTTTGTTTTTGGGGATATGAAGAAGTATCGGTAAAAAGAGGTATTGGGATATTATGGGATTATGTTTCGATTATGGGAACTGATACTGATTGGAATCATAATCCAATCAGTATTGATTTTTATGGTTATTTTGCACCCAGAAAGTCGTGTGACAAAGAATATAGTAATAACCATAAAAATGTGATAAGATGACAGAAGAAATCAGATTTGAAGACCTGCCAAAAGTCACCAAGATGATGATGACTAAATTGGAAGAGTTGTGTGCCAAGATGGACAAAATCATTCCGACCGTAGAGGAACCGATTGACCGATGGTTTACGGTGGATGAATTGAGAGAGTATCTGCCGGAGCATCCTGCCCGTCAGACCGTGTATGGATGGACCAGCAATGCCATCATCCCCTTTCATAAGAAGGGAAAATCACTACGATTTAAGAAATCGGAAGTGGACAAATGGTTGCAAGAGGGATATAATCCATACATCAAGGAAATAGAAGATGAAGCCCAGGCTTTCATTGAGAAGAAGCGTAAACCATTGTTCTAACATTTGCAGTAAATGGATAAAAGAAAAATAAACAAGTGTAGCACCCAAACGTCAAAGAGATTGGATGCAGACATAGGAAAAGATGAAGCTATGGGAAGAGATGTAGTCATGGGGAAGAATGCAGCCATAGGGACATGGAATGTAGATACCGATATGGGGATGGAAGACAAAGACAGGACTATGGATGATGATAATTCTGGAACTACCATTCCATTGGGGGCATTCCCAAAGAAGATACAAGAGATGGCGAAGGTGCTGGTAGAATACGAGAACTACAATCAGGATTACCTGTTGGTATCGATGCTGTCGGCTGTGGCTACCGCCATTGGGAACACCTGCCAGATAAGAATCAAGGGATGCTGGACGAGCAGTCCCATCCTGTACGTCATCCTTGTGGGTCGACCAGGCGTAGGCAAGACACCTCCACTGGACTTTGCCTTCAAGCCCATAAGAGCGCATGACTATAAGCTGTTGAAAAAATACAAGGAAGACGATGAAGCCTATTCCTTGTTTATGGAAAAGAGAAAGAGCAGAAAGTTTACCTATTCGCAATCGGAGATTCCGGAGATACCGATACTGCAAAGAACTGTGATTTCGGACTTCACCCCGGAGGCATTGATGCAAGCGCACAATGTGAACCAAAGGGGCATTGTGGCATTTGTGGATGAGATCATGGGTATGTTCAACACCGTGAACCAATACAGCAAGGGGCAGCTGATAGAACAGCTGCTGACGGCACATAGCGGAAAACCTCTGGACATCACCCGATGCAGTCTTGACATCCCCATTCATATAGAGCAACCCTGCATCAATATCATTGGAACCACCCAGACCAAGCGAGTGCATGAGTTGGTGGACAAGGGGTATGGCGACAATGGTCTGATAGACCGCATTCTGTTTGCCTATCCCAAGAGGCATACCATCAGCCCCTGGCAACTGCATAGAACAGAAAGCAATTACGATGGTCGTGAATGCTTTGACCTGTGGGCAGATGTGGTGGAGAAGATACTGGCATTGCCCTGCCAATATGATGACGAGACCGGAATGGTGATACCCACCATCATCAATTTTACAGCGGATGCGCAGCAACACTTCTTTGACTGGAGAAATCGAACAGTTGATTATATCAACAGCATCAAGGATGATGCACTGATAGACGGCAGAATCATGAAGACCCATCTGAATACGGCAAGGTTGGCACTTGTGATACAGATGATGCGTTGGGCTTGTGGAGAAGCTGACAATGACTACGTGGACATTGATTCAGTCAAGGCAGCCATAGAGCTGGGTGAGTATTTCGAGGAATGCTATGCAAGGCTGCAGAAATACATGACCATAGACAGCATTCAACCGCAAAAGAAGATATTGCTGGACGGACTGGAGCATGAGTTCACAACAGCAGATGCCCTAAAGATAGGTGAAGAGATGGGACTGTCGGAGCGGTCAGTGATGTACACGCTGACAGACCTGCAGACCATGAAGGTAATAAGAAAGATAAAACGAGGCGAATATGAGAAACTGCAATAAGGTATATGGCGGTGCAGCTTGCAGTTGTTGCAGGAAGCATCGAGGTGGCAATCAGCTTGAATACTGGGTTACTGTCGTACATGACATAGCATGGCATCCACTTTGCATACATAGGAATGTAGTAAGATAGTAGAAAAGTATAAGAGTACAATAGTGAAAAAGTGACATAGTATATATTATAAAAAGTAAGAGGAACAATGAGAATGAAAGAAAGCTCGTTCTCTTTTTTTATCTTCCTGTAAATACTGTCCACTGAAGAAGTATATGGAAAATGGAAAAGCAGAGAGCATTATGACATTGATGAAAGGAGCGCAATCGACTTATATCAAGGAGGTTGCAGAAGGTAAGAAAGTGTATTCACGTTATGTGAAAGACTTTCTGAATGGACATCGCTATTGCGGCAGTTGGGATGTAAGAGTGATGAACCAGTACCGTAAGGACATGGGAATGATCGAAGACCTGTTGGAGACAAGACCCGACTTGGTGCAGAAGTATTTCTGCCAGGAAAGTATGGACGAAGAAGATGTGGAAGCACTCATACGAGAACTGAACACCACGTCGGCTCCTGACACATCGTCGGCTGCCCCTTACAAAACGACAAGATGGGTGTCTGCCTTTATAGTGAATCAGAAAGAATATGGCGTTTGTGAGAAAAAGAAACAAATGAAAAGCCAATACGGTTCTGACACAGGAAGAGGCGCAGGAACGTATTCGCTGCAGTTGTTACGCAGAGAAGGGCTGTTGGGAACTATCGTGGAAGCGATGAACCAATTCAGACTGTTCAAGATAAAAGTGACAGAGGCAGAGATCAAAGGATTCTTCTGCTGCAGTCTGGAAAGTCCTTTGGTGGCAAGGAACAACAGAGAGCTAGCATTCTTCTTCGACAAGCTATGTGAGAACGGACTCATCAGCAAGCAATGGCAGGATGTGGTGAGTACACACAGACTGTTGCTGTCATCTACAGGGAAGAACATGAAAGCCTCGGACTTGTCCTCAGCTGCATGCAAGGCAAGACTGTCGGACAGAAGCATCTTCGCCAACATCAAGAGCAAGGTGAAAGAAATAGCGGAATGGGCAAAATCTGACGGAAAAGACAGAATATGACAACAAGAAAGATTGATAGGAGGATTGACACTGCTAAACTGTCAACCCCCTATTCATCTTTTTTCGTATAAGAAAAAGTATATTTGCACCCAGTTTTGTAGCAGGAAGCCATATCACAGGATTTGTATAGGAGAAAACTTCAAAACTGATCAAAAAGCACGGAATGTGTACTGAACAGATAAAGTAGTATAACTATCAAACAAAAAAATATTTGAGTATGGATCCAATTATGGGAATACAAACACAAGCAGGAGCCATTCGTCAGGAAGAGCTGACGGAAGCCAACCTGGTACCAGTCGTAATACGGTTGACAGAGCGAGTAGGACAAATAGAAGATGTCCTCAGAGCATTGGGAGACATCGAAGAGTTGCATGAACGTTTGACACAAGTGGAAGAACATCTGTTTGCAGCCAAGGAGATACTGACCGTGAAAGAAGCCAAGGAGTTTCTTGGTATATCAGAAAGTCAGTTGTATAAGTTGACCAGAACACTATCTATCCCCCACTACAAGCCAAGTGGGAAAACCATCTTCTTCAATAGACAAGAAATCATAGATTGGGTGAATAGCCGTCCTGCCCGAAGAAGAGGAATGCAGCAAGAGAACATGAACGCAAATGTTTCAGACGAGATTCATTGCAATGAAATGGAAGCGCTGAGTGTGGGTGGTATGAACATAAACAGCGATATGCCATGACACCCATGGAACAAAGCAATTGTCAGACAGACAACGGAAATGTGCTGGACGAGTTGCTGAAAGCCTCACGAATACTGGCAGACGACACCTATCAGGTGCCGCCCCAGATTATGTGGGTGGACAATTCGACCATCGCCACACTTGGCAATTTCAGTGCGTCGACAGGAAAGGCAAAGAGTAGGAAGACCTTTAATGTGTCGGCTATCGTTGCTGCCTCGTTGGGAAACAAGCAGGTACTGAAGTACAGAGCCTGTCTGCCAGAAGGAAAGCGTAAGATACTGTATATAGACACCGAGCAGAGCAGATACCACTGCCATGTGGTGATGCAACGTATTCTGAGGTTGGCAGGAGTTCCACAAGATGTGAACACTGCCAACCTGGTATTCTATGGTCTGAGAGAGTATCATCCCACCATGCGACTGCAGCTGATAGAACACGCCTTGCAAAAAGAAACCGGATGCGGTCTGGTTGTCATCGATGGCATCAGAGACTTGATGCTGGACATCAATGATCCGTCGGAATCGGTGAGCATCATCAACAAGTTGATGCAATGGACGAGCATCTACAATCTGCACATACATTGTGTGCTTCATCTGAACAAAAGCGATGACAATGTGAGAGGACACATCGGAACCGAGTTGAACAACAAGGCGGAAACGGTGTTGGTCATCGCCAAGAGTCAGACCCTAGCCAATGCAAGCGAAGTGAAACCTTTGAGTCTGCGAGACCGGGAGTTTGAGCCATTCGCCTTCAAGATAGACGAAGAAGGGATGCCTGTTGACATCTACGACTATGAGTTTGGAAAGAAAGACGGAAAGGCTTCCAAGATGACCATCGGGGACATCACGGAAGAGCAACACGAAAAAGCTTTGGCTATAGCTTTCCATGACAAGGTGGTTTCGGGATATGAACATGTGCTGACGGCATTGAGCAAGGGATATGGTGAGATAGGGTTTGCAAGAGGCCGAACCACTCTATCCAAGCTGTTGACCTATCTGCTGACAAACAAGAAAGTAGTGAAATCGGCAAGCAATGAATACTGTCTGCCCAAGAATTATCCCAGTCTGCCACTGATAGATGAAGACACATGATTCAAAAAACATCAATCCGTTCACTCCACATCTATATATGGTGTGGACAGATGAACAGATGACGGAATGAGGATAGAGTAAACAGAAAAAACATGAACATAGATACAGCAAAGACTATCAGCATCATTGACCTGCTGGCGACATTGGAACATGCCCCAGTGAGCATAAGAGGAGACCGATACAATTATCTCTCTCCTATCAGAACCGAGAAGGAACCCTCATTCTGCGTAAGCAAGAAAAGAAATGAGTGGTATGACTTTGGATTGGGGCAAGGCGGTGACATCATCAACCTGAGCAAGCGCCTGTTTGATACCAATGATGTGAGTGAGGTGTTGAGCCGGTTGGACAAATTGAATATAAGTCATGTGGAACATTCATGCAAGACAATCAAGGCGGCTGCGGTACATACGACAGTGAAGATGGAGAACGTGCATCTACAACCCCTGCAATACAATCCCCTGATGTCGTATTTGCGTTCACGCCATATCGACGCAGAGGTAGGCATGAAATATTGCAAAGAAGTATGGTACACTCATGGCAAGAAACGCTATTTCGGCATAGCCTTTGAGAACATACAGAAAGGTATGGAAATCAGGAATCCATACTACAAAGGCTGCATGGGGCACAAGGATATATCCATAGTGCATGCAGAAGCCATTGGAGTGCAGGAGGCAGTATGCATATTTGAGGGATTTATGGATTTCCTCTCCTTCAAAACCTTAGAAAAGCAAGGAGACGGAAGAGCTGTTGTGGATGAGCCATGTGATTATATCGTATTGAATTCAGTAGCAAACATGCAACGTTGTCTGCAAAGACTGGGCGTGTATGAGCATATATATTGCTTTTTGGACAATGACAAGGCAGGAATGGATGGCTATGGAATTGTCAGGAATGCTTATCCCACCAAGGCGATAGACATGAGCTTTCGCTACAAAGAATACAAGGATGTAAACGATTGTCTAATTGGTAGAAAGAAAGCATGAGGGAAGCAAAAGTGAAATATGACGATATAGCGGATATGCACTGGTGGATGGTGGATCATATTCATTATCTGCCAGCCATGATATATGCTGTATTGTTGATAGATATAGTATCAATCGTTGTCATCATCAGATATAGCAAGGGACTGGGGCAAGATGAGGTATTGGAACGATTAAAAATAGGATGTAGTGTGGCAGTATTCCTGCTTGGGATGCTGCTGGTGTATTATATAGCATATCTGTTTTGGTAAAGGAGATATGGGAAAGTTTGAAAAACGATAGTTTTCTACGGAAAAAACAAATATTCTCCATAGAAAACTATTGTTTGCGTGATTTTTTGCGTAGATTTCTGTATAAACATACTACAGTTTTGAAAATATGTAGTAGTTCCGTACAAAAAAACAAAACCATCATTTTCATTCCATATAGGGATGCAAACGATGGTTCTGTCATATTGGCTACTACAAAATCTTTGTTTCAAAGTAATTCTTTATTTTATATATTCCAATATCGTGCTTGTATCTTCCAAAAAGAATTTGAGGATTGACTTCGTATTTGTCAGCCTCTTCCTTGATATAAGGAGCAATTTTGTAAGGAACAATGTCACGAGTTCTAGCAAGGAACTTCTTCCAATCTGCATTTGGAACAACAGCATTCAATGCAAAGTCGTCTGCTTCTGACTCTTCGGAATCTTTCTTTTCGTCAGACAGATTAATCATTGCCTTTCCATCTTTCGTAAGATGATTGAAAACGTGTCCCACTTCGTGTAAAGTAGTAAAAGCAAAATTATCAATAGACGAGATACGTTCTGTGACTACGATAGTCGGATTGTCGCCAATCCAGAAAGACATGCCATCTACAGGAACCTGTCCCACCTTTTTGACAACCATAAAACGTATGCCATACTTATTCAATACTTCGCCAGTCTTTTTTACTGTTTCAGAATTTTCCTTGAAAACATTATTGAGTTCTTTTGTCAGTAAGTCACCACTATTTTTGTCAAAGCTTTCCAATGATTGCTCGTCATTTTTTGAACAGTAATAACAATAGTATTTCCAGGATAAAATATCAACAGGATTAGTTGTTACCTTCTCAGACTTACGATAATATGCCAATTCCATTTCCTTGGCTTTCAGACCAAAGAAATCATCCAAATTATCTACGGCAAACACATCAAAGATGCGTTTGACATCCTCGATGATATTGCCTTTAATAATATTTACTTTTCTAAAGAACTGAGTACTTACGTGTTCTTTGAGCACATTCCAAATCTCCAGCATTTTAGTCTGCAACACAACTCTTTCACTCTGTTTTGCACAGTCAAGTTCGTACTGTGTCTGAATGTTCATGAGAAATGTTGCAGAAATGCCGAGGGCATTTTCCAACAATAATGCCATTTCGGGTGTTAGAGAACGTTTACCTTTTATGACATCATTCAGAATTGATTTCTGTATACCAGTGAGTTCGGCCAATTCACTCTGCTTCATATTACGAGCAGCGAGTTCGTCCTTAATCACCTCTCCCACATGAGTTGCCTCAAATGGTACTGCCTGATTGAAACTAAACTTAGTCATAATGATGTGATATTTCTAATAATTCTATTTCTGTAATGACAATGCTTCCATCGAGAGGAGAACTTTTGAAGATCAATCGCCATGTATCATTGCAACGTACAGACTCTTGTCCTTTCCTGTCACCATGCAACGCTTCATAATTCAATCCTTTTAAGCGAAAGAGGTCTTCGATTCGTTGAGCAGCCCTCATGTAATCAACAGCTTTCTTGTACCCCTTTATCACTTGGATTGGCAATCTTCTGTATCTCTTGTCTGAAGTTTTGCCATTTTCATATAATTCAAGTAGAGCTTCGTCTTCGGATGTTATATTCATAAAATTTCAGCCATGTTTTGATGGCGCAAAGGTAATACTTTTATTTTGATTATCAAAATTGATAATCGAAAATTATCATATTTATAGATATTTTTAACGAATAATGGCTATTTTTATCGTGAAATCAGTCTGTTCGATGAAAAATGGAATAACGAATTTATACGTTTGGACATGAAAGCTGTGTGGCGCGTTATAGCAATTTGGAAAAATATGAAAGTAGAGGGATGTAGGGGTTTAAAGTATGATTTAGAGTATGATATATGGTTATATTTTGAATATATCTTAAACTTAGAGGGTCATACTTTGAAAAATTCTTTTATGTCGGATTTTACGCTTTACTTTGCACTCGCAACTGGCAGGATTGCCACGACACAGAGTATAAATCAATCATAAAACAAAGTATAATATGAGTCCATTTGTGATATTCGCCATCAGCCTTACCATTGCATACGTTATCTACTATGCGGTGATGATAACGAGAGACCTGTATGGCAAAAAGGAAGAAAACAAGAGCAACGAGGAAGTGTTTGATGTGAACAGCATCACGGAAGAGGAAACTGCTGTAGCTGTCAATGAAAGCGATGGCGGTTTCAGCATTGCCAACAAACAGTATGATACCAGTTTTCAGAATGGGATGGGTGGTGATGACGGTTATGGAAATGGAATTGCAGGAAGTGGTGCTGCAGGAAGCGGCTATGGTTCGGAAGGAAATGAAGGTGATGATTCCAGCCATGCAGGGAGCAATGATTCAGGCGTAGGAGCTGGAGGTGTGACTTCCGATGGTGACGATGCCAATCAACAAAAGAAAACAGCTGCCGAATCGTTGCAGGAGCGAGTGAGTGACCAGATGGAAAATACCTCTCCCATATGGATAAACGGGCTCTGGCAAGACGAGTTTACGGAGAGTCTGCTGAGACAAGGTGAGACAAAGCCAGGACAACCAAACATCAAAACAATACCAATCAAGGATGAAATTTAGCCATATCATAAAGAATGTAGTTGCAATCATTGTCTTTGCGCTGCTCCCCCTGTCTGCATCAGCCAAATGTGGCAATGTGGACTATAGCTGGGGAGCAGACGCACTGACAGGGATGCACGACTATGTGGTGACGATGATGCTGTATGTGCTGTATCTGACATACGCCGTCGCTGCAGTGATGGTGATAATCTCTGCATTGCAGATATACATCAAGATGAATACAGGAGAAGAAGGTGTGACCAAATCGATAGTGACTCTGATAGGAGCCTGTCTGTTTATGATAGGAGCATCCATCCTGTTCCCTGCATTCTTTGGCTACCAGATTTAAGACTCAACTGCAGAAGAGTATATATCAAAGTGAGAAAGCAGTACCATCGAGCCGTATGCCAGAAAGGAAAGACGCCAAAAGCGTGGAAGAAGACTGGGGATAAAGGTGAGAATGAACTGCGAAGAGAAATCATTAACAAGTAAAACAAGAAAGAATGTTTAAGAAAACGACCAACTATTTGAAGAAGACCGCCAAGAGCGTTCTCTCTTCAGGACGCTTGAAGACATTGGCATTGATGCTCCTTGTGGGCGGTGGCATTGCCATGGCGCAAAACTCGGCAGGTGACTACACTGCAGGAACCACTGCCCTGACAACAGTGACAGAGGAAATAGCCAAATACGTGCCTATTGTGGTCAAGCTCTGTTATGCCATTGCAGGTGTAGTAGCCGTAGTGGGTGCCATCAGCGTTTACATCGCTATGAACAATGAGGAGCAGGATGTCAAGAAAAAGATCATGATGATTGTAGGAGCATGTATCTTCCTCGTGGCAGCAGCACAGGCATTGCCATTGTTCTTCGGTGTGACCAACTAACGAGTGAGAGTTATTCCGTGCATATACAGTAAGTGAGAAACGACGTGAAGAATGGCAAGAGAAGAGCAGGAAATCCGCTACCCCGACTACCCACTGTTCAAGGGACTCCAGAAGCCCCTTGAATTCATGGGAATACAGGGGCGGTACATCTATTGGGCAGCAGCCACGGCAGGAGGAGCCATCATCGGCTTCATTGCCGCCTACTGTCTGATAGGTATCATTGCAGGACTGATCGTGTTGGTCGTGGCAATCACTACGGGTGCAGGTCTCATCATGTTCAAGCAACGGAAGGGACTGCATACCAAGAAGAACGACCAAGGAGTGTTTATCTATGCCTACAGCAAGCGCATATAAAAATGTGAAACAAAAAAAGTATCGACATGACCAAGATGTGGATGACAAGTAGAAAGTGAACGACTGGTAGGCTCATTCTCCCCCAAGGGTGTGGGCCTACCTTTATTTGTTTCAGCAGAAAACATTGCATCTTCGCTACTAAAGTACAGTTGTGAGTATGAAAGGAAAGAATATTATAATAACGGCATTGGCAGTGACATTGCTGACCGCCTGTAAGGACAAGACCTACAAGCCACCCACATTGGATGCCATGAGGAGTGCAGACAAGGCAAGAGCAGCTTGGGCGAGAGAGGCAGAAGAACATCCTGCAACCGTGGAAACACAAACAAACAGGATGGATTCCACTGCAAAAGATAGTGTATCAACCCTTTATGGAGAAGAAAACGACAATACCTCTTATCAAGAGAATGACAACAAATCATCCAGTATGGGAGAAAATCATCAATCATCCGAAGAAACAGAAGAATAAACGAATATGGTACTATATGTAATCTTATTTTTCGTGGCAACCTGCATTGGTATGGCCATATCGGTCTATGCCTTTGGTACTGGTGGCAAGCGGAAGAAAATCTTTCAGGACATCTACTTCTCCGTGGAAGACACGGACGGTATCGGTGTGCTCTATACAAAGACTGGAGAGTATTCTGCCATCCTGAGAATGGAGAACCCAGTGCAGAAGTATTCTGCCAATATAGACAGCTATTATGAGTTCACCAATCTGTTTGCTGCCATCGCACAGACTCTGGGTGAAGGCTATGCCCTACACAAGCAGGACATCTTTACCAGAAAGCAGTTTGAGGATGAGAGTGGCAAGGGACATGAGTTCCTTTCCGAATCCTACTTCCGCTATTTCAACGGAAGAGAATATACGGACAGTATGACCTATCTGACCATTACGCAGGAGAACAAGAAGAGTCGTCTGATGTCTTTCGACAACAAGAAATGGCGAGATTTCTTAGTGAAAATCAGAAAGGTGCAAGACCAGCTGAAGGATGCCGGTATCAAATCAGAGTTCTTAAACAAACAAGAGGCAAGTCTGTATGTTGACCGTTTCTTTGCCATGAACTTCCGTGACAAGATGGTGAGCATGACAGGATTCAAGGTGGATGACGAGATGATAGGTATGGGTGACAGACGCTGTAAGGTATATAGTCTTGTGGATGTGGATTGCGCCAACTTGCCGACACAAATCCGTCCGTTTACCAACATCGAGGTGAACAACACAAGTATGCCAGTGGATCTGGTAGCATTGGTGGACAGCATACCAGGTGTGGAGAGTGTAGTGTATAACCAAATCATCTTTGTGCCGAACCAGAAGCGTGAGCTTGCTCTGTTAGACAAAAAGAAGAATCGCCATGCCAGTATGCCAAACCCAAGCAATCTGATAGCCGTGGAGGACATCAAGAGAGTGCAAGAGGTGATAGCGAGGGAAAACAAGCAGTTGGTATATACCCACTATAATATGATAGTGACAGTGAAGCCAGAGACGGACATACAGAAATGTACCAACCATCTGGAGAATGCCTTTGGCAGAATGGGCATCCATATCTCGAAGCGAGCCTACAACCAGTTGGAACTGTTCGTCAACTCATTCCCCGGCAACTGCTATGGGATGAATGCCGACTACGACCGATTCTTGACCTTGGGCGATGCCGCCACCTGCCTGATGTACAAGGAAAAGATTGTGCATAGCGAGGACACGCCATTCAAGGTCTATTATACCGACCGTCAAGGAGTGCCAGTGGCTATCGACATATCAGGGAAAGAGGGACGAAATAAGCTGACTGACAACAGCAATTTCTTTGTCCTCGGTCCTTCGGGAAGCGGCAAGAGCTTTTATGTTAACTCCATGGTGCGCCAAGCCCATGAGCAGGACACCGACATCGTGCTGGTAGATACAGGTAACTCGTATGAGGGACTGTGTGAATACTTCGGCGGAAAATACATTTCCTATACCGAGGAGCATCCTATCACGATGAACCCTTTCAAAATCAAGCGAGAGGAATGGAACATCGAGAAGTTGGGATTCCTGAAAAACCTCGTGATGCTGATATGGAAAGGAAGTCAAGGCACGGTGAGCAAGACCGAAGACAGGCTGATAGAGCAAGTCATCAACGAGTATTACGATGCCTATTTCACCACCAAGCGAGTGAGTAACCTCTGTTTCAACACTTTCTATGAGTTCAGTACGGAGCGACTGCCGAAGATATGCGAGGAGAACGGTCTGCATGGCATAGACCTGTCATCCTACAACTATCTGTTGAAGGACTTCTATAAAGGAGGCAGCCACGATGTGACGCTGAATGAGAATATGGACAGCAGCCTGTTTGACGAGACCTTCATCGTCTTCGAAATCGACAGTATCAAGGGTGCGCCCGTCAAGGCTGCATAAATAACTATTCCATTAGCAAGGAATTAGGCAAGTGTACATTGAAAAGACCTATCATCCGCCTACTTATCCATTCAACGAAAGACGATGGGGAGTGTAGCATGTAGGAAATCCATAAGTCAATCAGCTATCAGATTGCGACTGAATGGTGGGATGAAAAGATAGACAAAGGATAAAATCTATACTGATTGAATGATAGTCCAAGCGGTATCTGCGCGTACCTGCAACGTAAGATAGCTAAACTCGTTGTATCGTGACACTCATTTTCCAGTCTTTGAGGAGAACAGAGCATGTACTTGTCACGACGCATCTGCAATAAGCAGAAAAGGACGAAAGTCATATCCTCCTGTCTATCAGGCAAGAGTTATTATGCAAGCAAACGGGGATTGCCTAAATCGGAAAGCCACTTGTAAGGCTATGAGGTGCAGACCTCTGAATATCCGACAAGGCAACGGAGCCTCCGTAGTAGTCCGAGCAGGGTAACGTCCTGTACATGGCGAAGGGAGGCAGTTAATTCTTTTAATACAATTAATGAAAAATGTGTGAGACATTATGAGAAATTCAGAAAGAGTATTAAACAGTCTGGCTATACACAGCCGACAACCGAACTATAAATTTGAGCGGCTTTACCGCCTGCTCTTCAATGAACAGATGTACTATGCTGCCTATCAGCGCATTTATGCAAAGGAGGGTAACATGACCAAGGGGGCAGACAACGCCACCATTGACCACATGAGTATATCACGCATTGAAAAACTGATAATTTCGTTGAAAGACGAGTCATATCAGCCCATACCGTCAAGGAGAGTTTATATTCCCAAGAAGAATGGGAAGAAACGACCTCTTGGCATACCCACATTCAACGACAAACTTCTGCAAGAAGTTGTCAGAATGATTTTGGAAGCGATATATGAAGGTAGCTTTGACAACAATTCCCATGGTTTTAGACCCAAGCGAAGTTGTCATACAGCCTTGCAACAAATTCAAAAGTCATTCAATGGGACACGTTGGTTCATAGAAGGGGACATCAAAGGCTTCTTTGACAATATCAATCATAACACATTGATAGACATTTTAAGGAAGCGAATTGACGATGAGCGTTTTCTTCGATTGATACGCAAGTTCCTCAATGCGGGATTTATTGAAAATTGGGTATTCAACAAAACATATAGTGGCACGCCACAAGGTGGAATAATCAGCCCGATATTGGCAAACATCTACCTTGACCAACTTGACACTTATATGCGTGAATACATCCAAAAATTCAACAAGGGCAAGGAAAGAGCAGACAATCCCGAAAGGGTGAAATTTGAGTACGGCAAAAGTCGTGCAGTGTTGAAACTCAAAGCGGTAACAGACAGGGAAGAGCGCAAATCCATAGTCAAAGAAATAAAACACTTTGATAAGGAAAGAGCAAAAATTCCTTGTGGTGTGGATATGGATGCAAATTTCAGACGCCTAAAATATGTACGGTATGCAGATGATTTTCTGTGTGCTGTCATTGGAACAAAGAAAGAGGCGGAAGCCATCAAGCAGGACATCAAAAAGTTTCTTGCCGAGAAGCTTTCGCTTGAACTTTCAGATGAGAAGACACTCATTACACATGGAAGAAAGTCTGCAAAGTTCCTCGGCTATGAAATCTATATCCGCAAATCTGTATTGACCAAGAGAAACAAGGCTGGCAGATTGACAAGACCCTTTAATAATAAGGTGTACTTGAAGATGCCGACGCAAGTGATTAGAAAGAAACTCCTTGACTATGGTGCATTGGAGATAAAGATGCACAATGGAAAGGAGTTTTACAAGCCTAAGCACCGACCATATCTCATCAACAGTGATGACTTGGAAATCTTGGAAAGATACAATGCTGAAATAAGAGGTATCTATAACTTCTATTCAATAGCAAACAATTGTCATTCGCTTCATACATTCAAGTATATCATGGAGTATAGCATGTACAAAACCTATGCGTCCAAGTATAGAAGTTCTGTAGTGCAAATCTGCAAGAAATACAAGAAAGACGGAGTGTTCACAGTAAGCTATAAGAACAGAAAAGGACAAACCTTAAAGAGGCAGTTTTACCACGATGGGTTCAAGCGTAAGAAACAAGAATATGGAGATTGCTATGACAGATTACCTGTTCAATACTTTTACCACGGAACAAGTCTTATCGACAGATTAAAGGCAAACCGTTGTGAATTGTGTGGAAAGGAAAACGTAAAACTTGATATGCACCATGTGAGAAAACTCAAAGACCTTCAAGGAAAGGAAGATTGGGAACGCCACATGATTGCACGCAAGCGTAAGATGATAGCTTTATGTCGTAGCTGCCATAAGAAAGTCCATTACGGTAGAATAGACTGATAGAATTAATGGAGAGCCGGATACGCCGAAATGTGTAAGTCCGGTTCGGGGGCGAGCATTTGGAAACCTACCATAGTAATATGGCAAGGCGCTGGGTGCTTAGCCTACATGATCCACTGCTCTTTCCACTGGTGACACTCATCATCATGGACGTGTTCCTGCAGAAGATGCGCATCAAAAAGAACCGAAAGATGCTCATCATCGAGGAGGCATGGAAAGCCATCGCCTCGCCCATGATGGCGGAATACATAAAATATCTGTATAAGACCGCCAGAAAATTCTGGGCAAGCGTGGGTGTGGTGACACAGGAGATACAGGACATCATCGGCAGCGAGATAGTGAAGGAAGCTATCATCAACAACTCGGATGTGGTGATGCTGCTCGACCAGAGCAAGTTCAAGGAACGCTTTGACACCATCAAGGCTATACTCGGTTTGACCGATGTGGACTGCAAGAAGATATTCACCATCAACCGTTTGGAGAACAAGGAAGGACGCAGTTTCTTCCGTGAAGTCTTTATCAGGCGAGGACAGACCAGTAATGTGTATGGTGTGGAGGAACCACATGAGTGCTATATGACCTACACCACGGAACGAGCGGAGAAGGAAGCGTTGAAGCTATACAAGCGAGAGTTGAAGTGCAATCATAAGCAAGCCATTGAAGCCTATTGCAGGGATTGGGATGCAAGTGGTATCAGCAAGAGCCTCGCTTTCGCACAAAAGGTGAACCAAGCAGGAAGAGTGTTGGGATTAAGTAATGCAAACAAATAAACATTGAAAGATAGAACCAGATGAAAAGAATTAATATAGTTGGGTTTATAGATTTCCATCGTGAAGAATGGGACATACGTCCGAGCATGGTAGAGAAAATGCGTCAGGCTTTCCATGATTCAGAATTATGGACATATAAAGACCTGTGTGCTTGTACAGAGAAACAATTGTTGAAAATACTATATGTAACACCAGAACTGGTGGGACATATCAAAGAAACTCTTGAAGACGTAGGGCTGCATCTTGGTATGACAGAAAAAGAATTGGATGCCTATCATGATGCAGAATATGATGCAAGACATCAAAGTGCAGAGCAGAAAAGGACATCCGAGGAAGATATAGCGGAAGAGGAAGCAAAAGAAGATGCTGCTTCTGCCAATACAGATGGTATGCAGAAGAAAGAGATTGAATCGCTGCAAGGGACTGAGCAGTTGCAGGAGACTGAACCATTGCAAGAAAGGGAGGCGAAGCATAAGAAGAAATTTGATGCTCAAAAGGCCTATAATCATGCAATGGCAAGAATACTGCGTGATCCATGCCAAATGGTGAGAGGCGATGACTTGGAGTTTATGCGACACCAGTTGGTGATGTCGGTATTGGAGCAACAGAGTTGGCTGATGAGAACATTCTGTTCATTCAACTATCGTGTGAAAGTGGCTATGCGGAAAGCTAACTATATCATGCTAGAGTACAGACACGACATGGGACTACGTTCCACTGTTTATCAGCATCTGGAGTATGAGGGAACAATTAAAGAGCTTGAAGCATAATCAACAAAATGGTACTAAAAACACTAACATGTTAGTGTGAGGATTTGGTAATAAAAAAAGAAAGACAGATAAGGAAAATGAAACGACTTCTATCCATCATGATGCTGATAGTCTGTGTGTTGGTAAAGGCTGACGCACAGTACTACAGCGTGAACTATGACAAGCAGACTGTGGCTGCTATGGCTGCTGCCTACGGAACGGAAGCCGTGGCAGAAGCCTACTATAATGTGCAGGTGCAGAACATCTTGAAGCACTATAATGCTGCAGAAGTGGCGAGTGCCGGCATCTACGCCTCCAAGTTCCTGGAGCGCAAGGCAATGACGGAGTTGGGCATCTGGAACAGTAGCACAGAGAACTACTATTACCGCCGTATCTACAACATGGTGAGCAACAAAATCATGCCGAAGATATGGACGGTGGCAGGCATGATGCTGAAAAGTCCGCAGACCGCCCTGTATTGGGGGACCTATCTGATGAAGATATGCGATGACACCAAGAACCTGTGCATGCAGTTTGAGAGCGTGGTGACAAACAGCACCCTCACCTTCTCGAACATCGCCTTTCTGCAAATCAACCAGGAGATAGCCGCCATCCTGAAACTTTCGGAGATAGGCAATGTGGACTGGAAGAAGATGCTGGATGACCTGTCGAAGATGCCAGGCAACTTCACTGTAGATAATCTGAAAGCCGACATCGACAACCTGTATAAGACAGGAGCCAACCTTGCCGGAGCAGGAATGAGCAATGTAGGCAATGCCCTGTTGCAAAGCAGCCAGTTCAACGAACTCTTCCAAGGCAAGCTCGGTGCAGCTGTCGACATTGTGGATAACTATAGTGAATTGTGGAAAACTATGGATAAGAGCATCGGCAATACCCTGTTGGGAATGATTGGAGGCAAGGATAATGTGGCAGGACTCTTTTCCCTAGCCAACTATAACCTGACCTCGTGGATGACCGACTATCTGGATGAGACAGCAGGAAACTACTATACGCAAAGATGGTATATCGCCCGAAGAGACCAAGGAAGGGAAAAACTGTGCGATTATGAGCCACCAACCGATAACAACAGCATCCTGAAAGGTGACCACTGGTATAGAATCAACACCACGGATGCCAACTTCTATCCTAACAGCAACCAGAGGGAAGCCATCCTACAAAACTCGGAGAACCATGCAGGATGGTCGAGAGCAAAGGTGCAGGAGAAGAACAACCTGAAAGACGGCTTTGTCTATAGCATCAGTTACTGGATGAACAGTTATATCATCAGCAGCAAGAAGAAAGGACAGAAGCAGAAGGCATACGCCTACGAGATACAGGTGTATAAGAGTTGGGATAAGGTGGAAGAAGTGTATGAGGCCGTCTTCGACTCCTATTCGATGGACTTGAACACCTTCAAAGCACAGTTGCAAGCCCGACTGAATGAATTGAACGACAACGAGGAAGGCTATACATACTATATAGGCAGTGGCGCACGCAATTACTATCAGGCCACCGATGCCGCCAAGTTGAAGGGATGCGAGAGCGTGACCATCAGCGTGACCTGCAGTGACGGTGTGCAGTTGGGGCAAGGGACCACACAATACAAATGTAAGGGATGTGGCGGTTCGCTGAATAACCACAGCAAGAAATGCGCCATGACAACATCGGTGACAGAGAACGACCTCGACTTATCAGACCTGTATAAGCAAGAGCAGGAAGCCAATGCCAAGGTAGCTGCCCTGCAATCGCAAATCAGCCAGTTGGAGAAAGAGAACAAGTCACTTGTCAAGCAAATCGCCAATGCAAGTGTGGAAGATGCAGCCAAGTATCGGGAGCAATACAACAAGAACAAGACCGCCATCGACCATTTGAACAAAGAGCTGACTGCATGGCAACAGAAGCAAAAGGAAATAGAGGAAGCCAAGGCAGAGGCAGAAAAGGACAATGAGGTGGCAACCGATGACTACTATCGCATACCAGCCATCATGAACGACTGCAAGAGTGCCTATAACCTGACTTGGCAAGGAGAAGGAACATGGAGTGGTTATACATATATAAGAAAAGCCACCATGCCCAACATCAACGGCATCATCACCTTCAAGGCAACATTGAAGATAGCCAGAAAGCCGAAATACCTTCTCGGCATCAAGATACACAGAGCCATCATGCAGATCAGTTGGGAACTGACATCAGAATACACCAACACCTCGGTGGTGGATGTGATAACACTCAATGCCAGCAAGACGGAACAGGAAAAGGCCAATGAGGTGAACAAGCGCATATCGGAAATAGCACAGGAATATCCGTCGTGCAAGATAACCACCGAATATGCCAAGAGCGCACCCGTGGAAGACAACACCACTGATGACACCTACCATCTGCTATGGTCAAGCGACAGATTGGAGATAGCCAGAGAGGTGGACAGCAGAATCACCAAGATATATGCCGACCTGGTGTCGCTGGAGAAGATGATGCACTACAAGCGCAACATCATCGATGTGCTGATGGACATCGCTCCCCATATCAATGCCGACGAAGGAAGACGACTGAGTCTAGTGGAGAAATGCAAGAAACGCTGGTTAAGGAAAGCTGCCAACACCAAACATTCGGATGACTATCACGGCAAATATGACGATGAGGACGAAGAGAATGGAACCAAAAGGTAATCTTCGAATTTAGAGAAGAGGAGAAAAACACTAACATGTTAGTGTGAGAATTTGGTGAAGAAAAGAAAAAAACAGAGAAAAGACAATGAAATATGAGAGCAAAAAACGAATACAAGGCTGATGCAGCGGAGAGGGATGAAGGGATAAGAGGCATGATGAAACGGATGGGCATAGCAAAGACACTGCTAGTCCTGTTCATGTTCCTCGCCCTCCCCTCTAAAACATTCGCACAATGGGGATTTGATGTGAGCAGTGTGGAAGCCTACATCAATGACCACAAGAAACAGCGGAGTCTGCTGTTGGCAAGAAGTACCTTGGAATACAGCAACAAGCTGTTGCACAGCTACAGCAATGATGCGACCAAGGCATATAAGGAACTGAACGTGGACCTGGACAAGTACACCAGAGCATTCGATGTGATAGATGTGCTATATCAGAGTCTCAGAACCAGTCTGAATGTGTTTTCCACCTACGAGGGGGTGAGCGACAGAATTTCGGACTACAAGAAGTTGTTGGATGACTACAACAAAAAAGTCATCAAACGAAAGCGCATCTCAGTTGCTGATACAATCCTGATAGGCATCAACCGACGAGCCATAGAGAACATCGCCAAGGAAGGAGAATACCTGTACAAGAGCGTGAGCGACCTGATGCTGTATGCCACAGGAGCAGCAGCTTGTTCAACGGCAGACCTGCTAGTGGTGCTGGAAAGCATCAATACGTCGCTTGACAACATAGAGAAGCATCTGAACAAAAGCTACTTTGAGTCGTGGCGGTATATCCAAGTACGCATCGGCTATTGGAAAGAAAAGGTATATAGAACCAAGAGCAAGCAGCAAATATTGGAAGATGCCTTCGGGCGGTGGCGAGTGGCAGGAAAACTGGGAAAGTGAAGAATTTAAGTGAAGAGTGAAGAACGAAGAGTGAAGAATTCAAGTGCATAGATGGGAATAGAGAAATATAATCCCTTTATAATTTTGAATAACTCATGTATTCTTTGTAATTCCTAAATATTGTAGCCCCTATATATAATAATGTGTAGATATGGATAGAAAAAAGATAAAGGCAGTAGCCGTTATGATGATGTTGGGCATAGCCATGACAGGCAAAGCTCAAAGTGGTGTGACATACAACCACGACAGTGCGAAGAAGAACCAGATGATGGTGATGGAGATAGGAAGCGGCAGCCTGTCGCCAACGGAGTACTACCAGTTGCTGCATAGCAGCTACATGAAGTCGGCAGCACGCAAGAACAAACTCGGCTACCGTACCACGGCAGGTATAGGAGCCTATAACCAGGTGGAATATGCCGAAGCCATCGACTCTGCCCTGACCAAAAGAGCAGAGATTGAGGCGTTGAATATGGCAGACCGTCAGATTGACCTCGCCTGGAAGGTGGAAGGAAGCAAAATCAACAGCAAGATGGATGCCTTCAAGAAGAACATCGACCGCATCCTGCCTGTAGGCGGATCCATTGGTGACAAGCAGCGATGGACAGAATACTATCATGTCTATGAGACAGCCATCAAAGCCACCAAGGATGCCTATATGCCCAATGCTAAGCGTAAGAAGATGTACCTACAGATTTATGCAGATGTGGCAAAACAGAACGAGACACTGGTAAAGCAACTGGTGCAGATGTCGAATGCCAGCAAGACCAAGGAACTGTTGGCAGCAAACGGCAACTACCAGACCGCCAACAAACGAAGCATCATCAGCAGTGCATCCAGTAAATGGCGAGAGGCAGGAATGACAGTGAGAAACGACACATCATCAGGTGGAGGCAATAATGGACCAAATGATGATGACAATGAATTGACAGTAAACAGATAAGAAGATATGGCAGACAACAGCAGCATATTATCCGACTTCGGCATCAACATCTTGGAAGAAGAGATTGATGATGTGATTTTCCAGACCAACGAGTTTCTGTGTGATGCTACTTTTACAGGCTCGAATGGGCCTTTTTGGTGGGTTGTACAGATGTGTATGGCATTAGCCGCCCTCTTCTCCATTGTCGTGGCAGCGAATATGGCCTACAAGATGATGGTGAAGCATGAGCCACTGGATGTGATGAAACTATTCAAGCCACTGGTGATAAGCATCATCCTCTGTTGGTGGTACCCACCTGCCGATACTGGCATGACGAACAGTGGCAGCAGTTGGTGCGTGTTGGACTTTCTGAGTTACATTCCAAACTCCATCGGAAGCTATACCCATGACCTCTATGAGGCGGAAGCCACGCAAATAGAAGACAAGTTTACGGAGGTGCAACAGCTTATCTATACCAGAGACACGATGTACACCAATGTACAAGCCCAGGCTGACATTGCCCATAAGGGAACGACAGATCCGAATCTAGTGGAATCGACCATGGAGCAGACAGGTGTGGATGAAGTGACCAATATGGAAAAGGAGGCAGCCAAGCTGTGGTTCACCTCGCTGACAGCAGGAGCCGTAGTGAACATCGACAAGATAGTGATGCTGATAGCATTGATCGTTTTCCGCATCGGGTGGTGGAGTACCATCTATTGCCAGCAGATACTGTTGGGAATGCTGACGATATTCGGTCCGATACAATGGGCGTTCTCGCTATTGCCGAAATGGGAAAGCAGTTGGGCGAAGTGGCTGACAAGGTATCTGACCGTGCATTTCTATGGAGCGATGCTATACTTCGTAGGGTTCTACGTTCTATTGCTCTTCGACATTGTGCTCTGCATACAGGTGGAGAACCTGACGGCAATCACCGCATCGGAGCAGACGATGGCGGCATACTTGCAGAACTCGTTCTTCTCGGCAGGGTATCTGATGGCAGCAAGTATCGTGGCATTGAAGTGTCTGAACTTGGTTCCAGACTTGGCGGCTTGGATGATACCAGAGGGCGATACCGCCTTCTCTACCAGAAACTTCGGTGAGGGTGTGGCACAACAAGCCAAAATGTCGGCACAGGGAACATTGGCGCATGTTGTTCATTAAAGGTAAAAAGGTAAAAGAGTAAAAAGGTAAAAAACGAAATAGCAATGGTAATCAAGAATTTAGAGAATAAGGTGAAGTTGGTGACTATCATCTGTAGCCTGTTTCTGGTTGGATGCGTGCTGATAAGCATCAGCAGCATCTGGACGGCGAAGAACATGGTGGTGGATGCACAGAACAAAATCTATGTGTTGGATGGCAATGTGCCTATTCTGGTACAGCGCACGACGATGGACGAGACACTGGATGTGGAAGCAAAGAGCCATATCGAGATGTTCCATCACTACTTCTTTACGTTGGCACCAGATGACAAGTACATCAAATACACCATGGAGAAAGCCATGTACCTGGTGGATGAGACAGGACTGGCGCAGTACAATACGCTGAAGGAGAAGGGCTTCTACTCCAACATTATGGGAACAAGTGCCGTGTTCAGCATCTTCTGTGACAGCATTAAGTTTGACAAGGAGAAGATGGAGTTTACCTATTACGGCAGACAGCGCATCGAGCGCAGAACCAATGTGCTGACCCGTGAACTGGTGACAGCAGGACAACTGAAACGAGTGCCGAGGACAGACAACAACCCACATGGATTGCTGATAGTGAACTGGAGAACCTTACTCAACAAGGACATTGACCAGAAGACAAAGTCGAACTATTGAAAGTGAAGAACGAAGAGTGAAGAATTCAATACCTTTATGGCGCAAGCCTAATTCAACACTTAACATTAAACATTTAACATTGAATTAGATGAACACAAAAGGATTTAAGCAGATGCTCATTGGGGAGCAGATGCCTGACAAGGATGATCCCAAATACAAGGAACGCTATGAGCGAGACGTGAGAGCCGGAAGGAAGTTTGCCAAGATGTGCAGAATAGACAAGGCGGCAGCCAAGGTACAGCGGTTTGCCGACTTGCACAAGACTCTGTTTTTGGTCATCGTATTCGGTTTTGTAGGTGTGAGCTTCAGTTTTAACATCTATCGCATGGCAAGAGCTTATCACTATCAGGGAGAGCGACGCACTGCTACGGAGAGACAGGACTCGCTGATAAAGGCTCGCCATCAGAATATGGGGAATGCAAAGAACATAGTAAGGACCAATGAGGATGCACGCCATCCTCATAAAGACAAATAACGATGAAGCTGACAGAAAGAATCAATTTCAGACAACCCAAGTACATGCTACCTGCGATTGTCTATCTTCCACTGCTTGGTGCCTCCTACTTTATCTTCGACCTCTTTGATACCAAGGTGGCGGAGAAGAAGGATGCCAATATGCAGACCACGGAATATCTGAATCCGAACCTTCCACAAGCCCATATCAAGGGCGGTGACGGTATTGGTGGCAAGTATGAGAACATGTTGAACGCCTACGGCAAGATAGAAGACCATAGTGCCGTGGAAAATATAGACCGAGACAATGAGCAAGAAAAAGAAGAATACCAAAGCAAGTATTCGGATGCAGAACTGCAACAGTTGGATGCCGAAGCCAAGAGGCAAGCTGAACTGGAGAAAACGAGAGAAGCGCAAGAAGCCCATGAGCGACAAAGAGAGAACGAGGCGTTGGCAGAGCTGAACAAGGCACTTGCCGAAGCAAGGCTGAAGGGACAGCAAGCCACGCAACAGAACTCATCGTCTTCAGCAACTGCATCCGATGAAACAACAGCTACAGCCAAGGGCGGTATCAACATTGAGGGCAAAATCAAGGTGAATGAGAATGCCCGAAAGGAAGCAGACGAGAATGACAAGCCAAGTGAGGTGGTGAAAAAGGTGAAGACATCCTCGGACTATTTCAACACTTTGGCGGTGAACGAGAAAGAGCCGACAATGATAAAGGCTATCATTGACGAGAATGTGAAAGCCGTGGATGGAAGCCGTGTCCGCTTGCGACTGTTAGATGATGTGGAAATCGGTGAGATGATAGTGAAGAAAGGCGCATACCTGTATGCCACCATGAGCGGTTTCAGTTCGCAACGAGTGAAAGGCACGGTAAAAAGCGTGTTGGTGGACGATGAGATAGTGAAAATCAACCTGTCACTCTATGACACAGACGGCATGGAAGGCTTGTATGTACCAAGCAGCCAGTTCCGAGAGACCAGCAAAGACGTGGTAAGCGGAGCCGTAACCGGCAATGTGGATATGAACACCCCCAATACTGGCAGCAGTTTTTCGCAGTGGGGCATGCAGACCATGCAGAATGCCTATCAGAAAACAAGCAATGCCATAGGAAAGGCAATCAAGAAGAACAAGGTGAAACTGAAATATGGCACCTTTGTGTATCTGATAAACTCGAAAGATACCAAGAGCAAGTAAACATTAAACACAACAAAGTAAACATTACATCAATATGAATATCAAGAAGACCATTGGCACATTGATGATGTGCGCTATAACAGCCACACCCATGATGGCACAACAGACCAGTGCGGAGTGCTATCAGCCCTGCACCTACCAGGAAATGGAGCAGCTGACCGTGAACGAGCAAGTGACTACCGTCATTACGGCAAGTGAACCCATCCGCTTTGTGGATATATCCACCGACAAGATAGCAGGAGACCAGCCCATCAACAATACCGTGCGCTTGAAGCCCAAGGAGGGAATGCATGAAGATGGTGAGGTGCTTGCCATCGTAACCATCGTGACGGAACGATACCGTGCACAGTATGCATTGCTCTATACCACGAGATTGCAAGAGGCAGTGACGGATAAGGAGATACAACAGATAGAAAAGAATGCCTATAACAACCCTGCGGTCACATTGTCCTCAACGGACATGGCTCGTTATGCTCGCCAGATATGGAGTTCGGAAGCCCATGTGAACAATGTGAAGACCAAAGTCCATAAGATGGTAATGCGTCTGAACAACATCTATTCGTCGGGTGACTATTTCTTCCTGGATTTCTCCGTGGAGAACAAGACAGACATTCCGTTTGACATAGACCAAATACGATTGAAGTTGACGGATAAGAAGACCGCCAAGGCTACCAACTCGCAGATGGTAGAGTTACATCCAGTCTTCACGTTGGAGCAAACCAAGCGTTTCCGCTATGGCTACCGCAATGTGATAGTCATTCAGAAAATGACATTCCCGAATGACAAGCAATTAACCATCGAAATGACGGAGAACCAAATCAGCGGTCGCACCATCTCATTGAAAGTGAACTATAGCGATGTGTTGTCAGCCGACTCATTCAATCCGATTTTTCTGAAATAGCATGGAAGAAAGCAAGGAGTTACAAGGATTTTACAAGATATTCAGGGCGGTCATCTACATATCCGTGTTGATGGAGTTCTTTGAGTATGCCATAGACCCAAGGACGATAGACGGCTTTGGCGGTGTGGTGTGTGACCTGCACGACCGTATCAAGCAGTGGTTTATCTACCATGACGGGAACCTGGTGTATAGCAAGGTGGTGACATTCCTCTTGGTGTGCATCACCTGTGTTGGCACGAGAAACAAGAAACACTTGGAATTTGATGCCCGAAAGCAGGTGCTCTACCCCTTGGTGAGTGGCGTGCTGCTGTTGGTGTTGTCCGTGTGGATCTTCGGCTATGCAATGGACACTCGTCTCTATGCCCTAAGATTGAACATCATCCTATATATGGTGACAACCATCATCGGAACGGTATTGGTGCATATCGCCTTGGATAACATCTCGAAGTTCCTGAAGGAAGGACTGATGAAAGACCGCTTTAACTTTGAGAACGAGAGTTTTGAACAGTGCCAGAAGGAGGAAAACAACAAATACAGCGTGAATATCCCTATGCGCTACTACTATAAAGGTAAGTTCCGCAAGGGATGGGTGAACATCGTGAACCCATTCCGTGGCACCTGGGTAGTGGGTACGCCTGGTAGCGGTAAGACTTTTTCTATTATCGAGCCGTTTATCCGTCAGCACAGTGCAAAAGGTTTTGCCATGGTCGTTTACGACTACAAGTTCCCGACCTTGGCAACCAAACTGTACTACCACTACAAGAAGAACCAACAGTTGGGCAAACTGCCAGAAGGCTGCAAGTTCAATATCATCAACTTTGTGGATGTGGAATACTCCAAGCGAGTGAACCCGATACAACAGAAGTATATCAATAATTTGGCAGCAGCGAGTGAGACCGCAGAGACACTGCTAGAATCACTGCAAAAAGGGAAGAAGGAAGGCGGTGGCGGCAGCGACCAGTTCTTCCAGACCTCAGCCGTCAACTTCCTCGCTGCCTGTATCTACTTCTTCATCAACTATGGCAAGGAACCATACGACAAGGACGGCAAGATGCTGATAGCAGAGAAAGTACTTGATCCGAAGACCATGCAGATGAAGCCGACCGGAAAGGTGTTTAACCATGCAGGAGAAGAAGTGGAGCCAGCCTATTGGTTGGGTAAGTACAGCGACATGCCCCATATTTTGAGTTTCCTGAATGAGAGTTACCAGACCATCTTCAATGTGTTGGAGACCGACAATGAGGTAGCCCCATTGCTCGGTCCATTCCAGACTGCCTTGAAGAACAAGGCTATGGAGCAGTTGGAGGGTATGATAGGTACACTGCGTGTCTATACCTCACGCCTTGCTACCAAGGAAAGCTATTGGATATTCCACAAGGACGGCGATGACTTCGACCTGAAGGTCAGTGACCCGAAGAACCCAAGCTATCTGCTGATAGCCAACGACCCAGAAATGGAGAGCATCATCGGAGCATTAAACGCCCTAATCCTCAACCGACTGGTGACACGAGTGAACACAGGGCAAGGCAAGAACATCCCAGTGAGCATTATCGTGGACGAGTTGCCTACACTTTACTTCCATAAGATAGACCGACTGATAGGTACAGCCCGAAGCAACAAGGTGAGCGTAGCCTTGGGATTCCAGGAACTGCCACAGTTGGAAGCAGACTACGGAAAGGTGGGTATGCAAAAGATCATCACCACCGTAGGCAATGTGGTGAGCGGTTCGGCACGAAGCAAGGAAACTCTGGAATGGCTATCCTCTGACATTTTTGGAAAGGTGGTGCAACTGAAGAAAGGCGTGACCATCGATAGAGACAAGACGAGCATCAACCTGAATGAGAATATGGACAGTCTTGTACCAGCCAGTAAAATCTCGGACATGCCGACAGGATGGATCTGCGGTCAGACGGCAAGGGACTTTGTGGCAACCAAGACCGGCATGAATGGTAGTATGAACATACAGGAGAGCGACGAGTTCAAGACCAGTAAGTTCTATTGCAAGACCGATTTTAATATGGCAGACATCAAGAAAGAAGAAAGCGAGTATATGCCACTGCCCAAGTTCTACACCTTCAAGAGCCGTGATGAGCGTGAGCGCATCCTCTATAAGAACTTCGTGCAAGTTGGCGAGGACGTGAAAGCCATGATAGCAGAGATATTCAACAAGAAGAATGCCAAGTGACAAAATATCAAAGAGAAACAAAATGAGATTCATGACAGGAAAGATACGGACATACATCATTTTAGCACTCTTGCTGCTGTGCCAGAATATCATGGCACAGAACAAGACACCCACACCAGATAGCCCAAGCCAAACCGACTTGGGCATCTTCGCATTACCTCCCTTAGAATGAGCGGTGCGCTGCATCAAGTATTACGAGGGATGGCACGATATTAAGCGCAACTATCCCTATATCGGATGGGGACATCGGATTTTGCCGCATGAGAAGTTCAGCAAGAACCTCACCTATCAGCATGCCGATTCTCTGTTGCGTTCAGACCTCACCAAGTTATGTGCCATGTTTCGTAAGTATGGCAAGGACTCACTACTCCTTGCCGTACTTGCCTATAATGTCGGACCCTACAAAATATTAGGGAACAAAAGATTTCCGAAGAGCCGTCTCCTGCAAAAGATTGAACGAGGATTGCGTGACATAGAAAAAGATTACCTTGACTTTTGCAGATGGAGAGGCAAATGCATTCCGTCCATCAAAAGGCGAAGAATGACAGAACTTCAACTATTATACATCCCATAAAAACGAAATATTACTTCATCAACCATCGAAATAGCACTTCATAGCCTGTCGAAGTTATACTTCATCGGCACTTCAAGTATATTGGCTTAAAAACATACAAAAGTTGTATAAAAACAGCATTTGTGTACATAAAATTTCTGAGATATTAAAGAATTTAGAGTTAAATGAACTTAAATTCATATTGAATATTGATATTTTCTGTCATTTCTTGTCTTTTCTCAATAAATTTTCGTACTTTTGCAGTCGGATTGTATAGCCAGACCGCAGTTGTCGCTGTAAGACGAGTTCTTTCATGATAACCGAGTCGGCAGCCTACGCCGTGCTGAGTGTAGTGAAGTCAACCATGACATATCTATACGAAAGCGGGCTTTGGGTGGGAAAGCAATCCAGACATAATGGAAGGCGTTTATCGACGCTGTGTTTAAGACTTCCTGTAATCTAGCA
>ERZ781275.481-NODE-481-length-45543-cov-34.071601_pt1 | contig 45543 bp, 67 predicted proteins | sample MGYA00375853_ERZ781275 | MGnify/ENA primary metagenome ERZ781275 (study PRJEB29790, sample SAMN03653691) | human gut metagenome | host: Homo sapiens | place: USA: Dallas, Texas | collected 2012-07-23 | study: EMG produced TPA metagenomics assembly of the Gut...
ATTTTCATCTAATCCGAACATTCTCCACTGTAGGTTGATATATCGACAGTGGGGATTATTAATATTAAAAAAAGACCATACGCAAGAGCCTGATAGCAATTTTGTACAGGAAACATTGGATTTACCAATAAGTTTAAAAATAGCAGCATGTGGTATGTCTACTTCTAATGTTTTAATAAATACGTATTGTTATATTCATTCCACTTTACCTACTTTAACAATAGGTAGAAATCCGTATAATACAGATACAAAACACTACTATCTAATTGTCGGAAAATAATTAACTTCCTATAAACACCGATATTCCACTAACACCTGTAGGTGCTAGCTCCCCTGTTTGTTCTGTTCCATTAGGATATGTTCCATAAATATAACAAGAATTAATATCTTTGTTTTTTATAATTAAATTATAAAAATATCCTGTATAATCAAAAGCCCAATAAAAATATAAATTATTTTTAAATGCTATTGGAAATGTAAAAGTATTATTTTTCCCTTGTTCTACATTTGTAACAAGCATTCCCCACTGTCGATATATCAACCTACAGTGGAGAATGTTCGGATTAGATGAAAATTATACTGGCGATTTGAGAACAGTTAAAATTAATACAGCAATAACTTTTAAAGAAAAACTATCATTTGCTATAGCTACACCAGCATCAGATTCAGAAGCAAATTTAATATCTGTTGTAAAATCAACATCAACAGAATTAAATAATATTATTGTAAATATTAAAGGTGTCGTTACTGGAGGAAGTAATGGTCAAATTAGAGTGTTTTTTGTAGGAAAATAATTATTTACTTAATATAAACCATCTAAAAGTTTGAGGATTTTCTTTGAACCTAAAAATAATGTTAGTTGGTGTTACATCTGCTACACCTAAAAAATAACCTATTCCATCATTTTCGAAGCTAGATATACCATCACAGGCATTACAATATAATAATTGTTTTATTGTAATATTTGTCGGTATATTTACTAATTTATCACTACCTACAATTAATCCCCACTGTCGATATATCAACCTACAGTGGGGAAGCTTTAGTGGAAACGGTAATGGTTTTGAAGTAAATTTTCCTATATCTTTTACACAAAATTGTTATGGTATAGCTTCTAGTGATACAGGAGATGTTTGTTTGGCTATAGGAATTAAATTATTAAATTTAAATAGTATACAAATTTTTGGAAGAAATTTAGATGGTACATTCAGGACTGATTCTAATATTAGATGTATTATGGTTGGGAAATAATTATAAGCCAATAATAACCCAATAAAACCATGAGTTAGCTGTTATTTCTTTAGTAACAGCCATTTTAAAATATGAATTAAATAAATCATTTATATAAAATGGAGTACCTGCGAAAGCTCTCTCCTTCCAACCATGTTTTAAAAATGGTATTAAGCAATATACTTCTGTAATAGTTATTGGATATTTAATAGTATTATCTACATTAGCTTGTAGACTAGTATATTCACTCATTCCCCACTGTATAATTGCGTCCCCAAATAATTTGCCGAGGCAAATATAACCATTTTGAGCTATATTATATCGAATACCTAATGTTTCTAACCAGCTTTCTATTTGTTCTTGAGCATACTCTAATATTTTATTTTTTACATTCGTTTGTGTAGCACTAGCTATACCAAAAATACTAGCAATACTTTCTTTGCACCATCCTTGTACGCTATTTTTTACGCTGTCCATTGTAGCAGTAGCAGAGCCAAACAATCGTTTAATTAAATTAGTATGTGCATTTTCATCATTGTTATGCTCATCTAACATTTCAATGGTAACTGTATTCCCTACATCAACGATACCACTAGCATTATCAGTATCTCCAATACCAACATTAATAATTAATCTAGTATATGGCTGTATTCTTGTCTCATCATCTATATACCCTGCATAGTTTCCTGCATTTGTATATCCTACAAGTTTTTCTGTACCGCTATCTCCGTTTTTGGCAAAAAGACCAATTTCCCTATGGTAAAAACCTACTTTCACACCTTCATTATTATAAGTAAAAGTATATCGAAATGTACCATTTCCTTTATCTTCATAAGCTGCTAAAGTTACTTCTTTTTTAGGACTTATCACATCTGTGTAATCTCGAATATTACCTTCAGATACACCATCTCCAAGTTTTACTTTGGTTACTATAAATCTATCGGCTGTTTGACCACTAGCAGCTCTTGCTAACATTTCAAGCCCTGCACTCGTCATTGTTATATTTGGAAATTTAGCCATATTATCCCTCCTAAATATTAAATTTCTATTTGGTCCACAACATCAAATAATCCATAAATAACATTATCAGTATCAACATTTATATTAGTATCTTCAATAACATTATCAGCACCTATTTCTATTTGTTCAGCAATATTAGATATTCCATAAATAACAATAGGAGCAGTTATTGGGTCTATACTATAATCTTCTTCTACTCCTATTTCTATTTGTTCTATGTTGTTTACAGTACCACTTACATATATACTAGAGCTAACATTTTGCAAAGCAAAATATTTTACTCCTAGATGTGCTGGCTTATATATTTCTATAGCCTTTTGCAAACCAGCCCAATCAAAAAGGCTACCATTATTAAAGCAAACATCAAAGCAATAATCTTGTATATGTTCAATAATAGTAGCTGATTTATCATTTAGATATCGATTTGTTAATGTACATAAAAATTGAGGTGTAACGGATACTGGTTTTGCTAAATATAATTTTATACGATTTCTTCTTTCAGCATAATCACCGCTAGTATCTTGTATATTTAGCTCTTTTTCCCATAAATCTAAGCCCCATGTTGCCGTATCGACATAAAATTGATTTAAAATATCCTTTAATTTATCTCGTACAGCATCTATTTCAATACCTTGCGTATCTAAAATACTTTGCATTATTTTACTTTCTTGATAATACCAATCAGTAAAAGTAAGCATTTCTTTGCCTTTTTTACTTTTCACTTAGTTCCACCTCACCAATAACAGCAACTTGTTCAGTGGTAATGGGTATATTTATACTATCATCATTTACTTGCAAATCAGAATAATCTAATACTCCATTTGTATTTATTAATATACCTCCAATCTTAGAAATATATATTGTATTAGAATTAAAAGCATTTTCTTTTATATATTCTTCCATATTGCTTTCAAATAATGTCTTAACTTTTTCTAATGTAGTTACATCTTTATCTATCACTATATTAGCTTTTATATTTATAGTTACAGGTATAGCACTAACTACAGTAACAAGAGCACCAATCGGAGAACGTCTATAGCCATTATTGTCATATCCACTTATATATTCAGTAACAGTTTTTACAAGTTCTTCTGTAGCAGGCTTATTATCACCGCCCAATATTACAACTTTTACTGTGCCATTGCCATTCCATAAAGGGATAACATGTACAGCTACTACACCAGGTACAGATAACGCCCATTGTTTATAATTTTGTTCATTTCCACTAGTACCTGGTGTCCGTACATAATCTAAAGTTCTGCTTCTTAAATTATCATCTAATTCAATATCTGTTCCACCTAGCGTTTGTTCTTCATTAGTTACAGATGTTATATTACTATTACTTTCCATAACAACAATAATCTTATTTGCTGTTACATTACCAATACTTCCAGCAGTCATAGCTTGTATAGATGCATACACATATCCTTCTTCGGAAATTACTACATCTTCAGTCGTAAGGAATTCTACAGATTGTATATCTAATACTGTATCAGCTTCTGTAGCAACTTTTAATCCTTTAGGTATCTTTGCACCTATATTACCAACTATTTTTATTTTTCCTGTTGCATATGTTGCTTCTTTTCTAAATAATCCATGTTCATCGCTTCTATAATCTAAAAAAATTCCTTCTGCCGTTTGAATAAAACCTTGTTTAAGAATTTTTTTTGCCATCATGGCTATAAATACCATTTCAATGGAAACTGGGGATATACTGTCATATATATAACTACCTTCTGTTTTATCCCATTCATTAGAAATACGAGAAAGCATACGATTACGTATAGCTTCCTCGGTTGTCATTTCTCCATTTAAATAATCAATATCACTTTCACTCACTGTCTCACCACCGTTCTTGATATAGTAATATTTTCACCGATAATATTTTTTACAGAACAAGAAAATATTATTCCGTCATCAATCCATGTAAAGTTAAAATCATCTACACTTGCGGTTCGTTTATCTGCGAGTAAACAATCTTTTACCATACGTTTTATTTCAGATTCAATTACTTTTTTAGGATAACTTTTACCTAATAAAGTATCTATTTCTTCTCCATAATTATCGCTATAAATAAGATATTTATAGCGTTCAGAAGATAAGGCTTTTACACACCATTCAGCCCAAGCTTGTGAACCAGTAACAGTTTTTTGCCTGCCAGTAGGACTTAATATAAATTCATGTTTTTCAAAATCAAATTGTACTGTTTTTCCATAATTAATTTTATCAGAAGCCATTTCATCAACGTATGTTGATGAAGTTACTCCAACAGTTGGAAATAAATCTGGCATAATTAAGCACCACCTGTAAACGGAACTATAACACAATCTATACACCAATATTGTCCACCATTAATAGGAGTTACTTTTACCCTATCTCCAATATGTAATGGCAATATGGGAGTAGGAGTTATAACTGGATGACTATGACTTTCATATTGTGCATCTCCACTACCACCACTTACTTTTTTTGTATCGGTCATATATGGTTCAGATAATGTACAAGCACGATTTACATATATATTAGTCAATTCAAAAGGAAATCCGTCTATAATTACACCTTTAGCCGTAACTGTGCCAATTTGTGATGTAATCCACTGCCCTGTAAATCCTTCATTAACTCTTTTTTGAGCTTGTTCATCAATAAGTGCAGCTAATTCTTTAAAAGGATTTTTCGCTTCGATAATATCTCCTCCTTATATACTCAAGTGAAGCAAGCTCCATTTGCATTGTTCCGGGACTGTTGCAATTATGTTTTACACTAATTACATATAATCCATCATCCCAACCTTGTACAATTACCTTATCTCCCTTGCGAATAGTATTTATATCTATTGCCTCAACTGTAACTGTTTCTTGAATACCAGTTAAAGTATTTGCAGCTTTTTGTTGTATAGCATTACTATCCAATCCTTTTTTATACGGAATAACTTTTTGTATTGTCCCGTATTTATCAGTATCAGCATTTGTTTCAAACTCTATTGGAGCTGTAGAACCTTTTTCTTGTTTACCTAATACTTTTACTTTAGTAACTGCACCATTAAGTGTTTGTTTCTGCCTAACACTTTGTAAATTAACAGCAAATTCAAATACCCACGGGTCTGAATTTGAACCTATTTCAAACAACTCTAGTCCATCTGGTTGCATACGCACAGTGAATAACTTCCCAGATTTTTCAGCCGTTTCTTTTAATTGGTCCTGAATAATATTCCATAAAGATTTAGCCCTTACAACATCTTGTGCAAGGGCTTGCTTTGTATCTGGAATATTTAATATTGGTATATTCCATTCACTACATATTTGTTTTATACGGTCGCTGGCTGTTGTTCCTTCTTTAAATAAAAATTGGTCCTCGGATTTAGATAAATATATCGTTCGGTCGTAAATTATTAAATTCCAATTTCTACGTGCATTATTATCAATTTCAACATCCCAAATTACACCTGGATGAAGTAAATAAGAATATTTATCTTCACCAAATTTTGTACCACTAACACGAATTTCCATTCCCGGAGTAATTATTGGAAGTCCTGTAAATTGGTCATCTGGAACAGCAAGTTTTACTTTTCCACAATAAGCAACTTCATCAAGTCTATCTTCTAAAGTTAGACTTTGTATACATTCTCTTAAAAAATATTTATTTTGTAATATTACATCATATCGGCATACACTAGGTTTTACAATCAAGGTAAAATCACCTGCTTTGCTATTTTACCAACATTTGCTTCTGCTATCTTACTCCAACTTTCACCATTTCCATAATGTTGTTTTGCTATTTTCCATAAACTTTCTTCTGTACCAAATAAATCATCATCTGTTTTTATTTTTACAAGTTTTGGACGTTCTTTTATAGAAACTCGCTTACTTTGTTGTTCTTCACTTTCCGTACGAACAGCAATATTTTTCCATTCTCTAAAAGTAACATCAAAATAAATATCGCCCGGTTCTCCCCCTTTTTCTTGTGAAGCATATGATGTAAGTAATACATTCATATTTATATCTTGAGCGCCTGATATTATTAAATGTAACGGGTCTGCTAATCCTTTTATAGGGTCATTAAAACGACTTTTCCAATTATTCATTACAGCGTTAGCACTTTCTGGTGTAGGTAATTCTGGGTACATACAATACGTAGGCACATATTCCGAAGGGAAAAATGAACTAAATGAGATTTCTTGTAATTTATCTCCAGTAGTAAAATCTATTTCTCCTAAATTAAGAATATTTATCGTTTGTGTTTTTCTTTGCCATTGCATTTTTATTTCTAGCGGATTAACTGGCAACTGAAATATCGTACTTGTAACTTGGTCAATGATAAAAATTGTTACAGGATTAACCCATGTATTACCCACTAACGCTTGATTTAACAAATTTCCTGCAACTTCTGCAAATTTACTGCCTTTTTGTAATCCATCTAATATAGTAGTTGCTGTTGTTCCTTTATTTAAATAACCAAACATTTACTCAACCCCTATTTTGATATGCTTGTTTTACTTCCGCAAGTATTTTCCAACCTATAGCACTTGCCATTTCATCATCAGATTTATTATTTCCGATATGAATATTTAAACCATTAAACGAAAAAGCATTATTAGAGTTATTGGATTTGCCATTATCGCTAGTATTACCACTAGATAAAGCATAAGCCATTGCTGGCATATAATTATTATTCGTAACATTGGTAAATAAATTACTATTAACCCCCAACATTTGCCCCGCTTGTTGCCAAAGTGATAAACCTCTTTGACGTTTTGAAGAATGTAACGGGATTATTACTTCAGCATTATTTCCTTCAGCAACACGAATTATCTGGTCTTGATTTAAAAATCCACCATTAGCATAGCCTTTAATACCAAGTTTTTTAGCTCCCCAATCTATAGTATCTCGTAATGGAGCTGGTAAAGCATTCCATGCAGAAATTTTTAAATCAGATAAACCTGCATTTGCTCTTGCTACAGCTTCATCTATAGCTTGTCCAACTCTATCAGGAATTTGAGCAAACCAACTTGTAACATCAGTAACTATTGTAGAACACCATTCACTAATTGAATTAGACATTTCGCCAAAGCCCTCACTAATAGTATTAGTAGTTTGTAAAATACTTTCCTCAGCTGATAATAAACCATAACGCATACGTTCAAGGTTCATAGAAGCATTTTCACCAAGAGAATTCCAACCTTCTGCACCTAATTCTTTTAATCTATTGATTTTTTCTCCAGCACTTTCTAATATTTCACCCATCATAGCAGATTGTGCTTTTGCTGTTTCTAATTGCATATTAGACATTTGGACTTGATTTTCACCATATTGATTAATTACTGGGTCAGCAAAATCCCAAATAGAACTACTATTTGAAGCTGTATTATTTTTGGATTGATATGTTTCTGTTGGATAATTAAATTCAGGTATGCTTACATCTGTATTTTGTGCTTGAGGTGTTACTTGATTATACATATAAGGATTATAAATGTTATTGCCATTATTAATTTCTTTTGCATTAAATTTATTTCTGAAAAAATCAACAATAGTTTCACCAATTTCAGAACCAAGCCAATAGCCACCAATACCACCTGCAATAGAACCTACAGCAGTACCTATACCAGGGACTATCATTGTCCCTATACCAGCACCTATTTTACTACCAGCCCAAGCACCGCTTAAACCTCCTGCTTCTGTAGCAATAGATTTTGTTTTATCCTCAGATGTTAAAATGTTATATCCAGCAACTAAACTACTAATTAATGGGATTTTTTTTAATATTTTTGAAGATGTACTTGTTCCACTGCTATAAGCGTCCCCAAGCCAATAAGAACCAGTTTTAATGTTTTTACCAAAATCAACGGTATTTTTAACTATTTTAAAAATACCACTTAACGGCAAAATTGAAGCCATAAATACTGAACCTAGTCCCAAAGCGATTGCACTGCTAAAATTACCCTCTATTGCAGAATTAAAAGCTGCTTTTATCATTCCAGTAAGTGCGCCAACAAATGCTTTTATTCCAATCTCTGCAAGTTTAGTCATCACCTTACCAAATTGTTCGCCACCAGAACCACTAGCCCACTCATCCATTTTTATCATCATTTGGTCGAGCAAGAAAACAATTTTATCGCCCCACTGCATTTGCTGAAATTTTTCATCACTCGCTAGATTATCCATAAATGCAACTATTTCATCAGATATTCCAGAAACAGTTGACTTGATATTTTCTAATCTTTCAGCATTTGAAAAGAAATCTGTAAAAGCGTTAGATATTTTAGTAATAGCAGGTTCTATCGGATGTAAAGCTTCGATTTGAAATGTATCAAATGCAGATTTTAAACGCACTATACTACCTAGAGCATTATTCCATTTTTCTTGAGCAACTTGTGAAGCCGTAAATTTTGTCATTTCCTGCCTCATTTTTCGTATTCCTTCTGCACCTTCTCTAATTAACACTGTACCACCACGAATAGCATCCGAACCAAACATATCATCTAATAAAGAAGCTTGTTGTTCTTTCGTTAAATCTTTCATTGAGTTGTGCAAAAGGTCTGCAATTTCTTCTATAGATTTTATATTTCCTTGTGCGTCATAAAAAGCACTGCCACCATCAGCTTCTAATAGTCCTACTTTTTCAAACGCTTCTACAGCTGGTTTAGTTTTTGGTATCAATCTTTCTAACATTGTTTTCATGGACGTACCAGCGTCAGAACCTTTTAAACTATTTTGTGCAAATACTGCCAGCCCAACACTAACATCATCTAGTGTTAATCCCTTACCACCAGCCACATTAGAAACTTGCGATAGGGCATATTTCATTTCGTGAACATCTGTAGCAGAGGCATTAGCTGCACCAGCTAATAAATTAGCTACTTTTGTTGGGTCATTCATCTTAAATGCGTTCATTGATGTACTCATTATTTCAGCAGCTTCTGGTAAAGATAAATCACCAGCAGAAGCTAAATCAAGTGCAGCTTTTGAAGCCTCACCCATTACATCTTTGACACTGATACCTGCTTTTAATAATTCTGTCATTCCCTTAGCCGCTTCAAGAGCAGAGAATTGTGTCGTCTTACCAAGCTCTAAAGCTTGCTTACGTACAGAGTCTAATTCTTCCCCTTGTATTCCAGTAAGAGCTTTAATATTACTTATTTCAGCTGTAAAGTCCATAGATTTTTTAGCGCTGTTGGTAATTAATCCACCAATACCAACAGCACCTGCCCCAACTCCCAAAATTCCTAAAGGAGATGTTAAAGCATTATTTATTTTATCTAATCCGGAAATTGTTTTATCTTTTAACTTTATAGTTATATCCCATGTTTTCGCTGTAAGCTTTTGTAACCTTCCCTCAACTTTGCTAGTTGTACGCTCAGATTCATCTTTAGGCTTTATTCTAGGCTCAATAGTTTTTTTAGCTATTTTTTCTAATATTTCATTAGTCTTATTCAATCTATCTTCAATAGTTGATGTGTCTAATGTTATTCTTGGTTCAACTTTAGTATTAGAAAATTTATCCATAACTGCTTGAGTTTTTGCCATACGTTCCTCAAATTTCAAAACGTTTTCATCTATCTTTTTAAGCCTAGCTGTAAGCCTATCCTGCATAGATAAAACTAGCTTTAATCTATAAAATTCTTGATCATCTGCCACGTCGGTTCTCCTTTATTCTGTTTATTTCCTCTTGTTCTACTTCTAATTCTACTTCAATAGACGCGATTAAAAATTGACGTTCCATGAATGGCATATTAAAAAACTCTGACGGTCTAATATTCCTTCTAATACTTAGTGCATGGGCTACAGATAAAATATTCTTTCCGGATTTTATAAGTTTTTTATATCATCAATACTGATATTATATCCACTAAGTTCTAATACAACATCACCGAGCAGAGAAATCTCACCGCCAAGCAAAATACGTTTTAAAACTTCCTCACCACTAGAAGCACGGAATTTATTTAATAATTCTGGCGCACTCCAATTAGGTTTTACAGTAGAAGCAATAATAAGTCCCATATTAAAGCCTTCGGAGTCTAAAACCTTTTCTGTTTTATTTCTTTTCTCAACTGTACGGGTATTACGTTCACGAACTCTAGAAACCTGTTTACCAGTTAATGCTTTTAAAGTAACTGGTATACCTAATCGTTTTAGCGGAACAATCATTGTTGGTTTATCATCAGCATTACTATTTAATAATGCTGTAATGATATCACTTTCAGACATATCTTTATTTATTTTTTCTTTTACTTCTTCATCTTCAAAATTTTGCTCTACGGTATTTTCTTCAATTTCTGCATTATTTAATAAATTTTTTTCCATTGTTTTATCTCCTTAAATAAATTTTATTCTTCTATTGGGTCTAACAACTCATAACCTTCAAAAGTAAATGGCCACTCTTCTGTTATTTCTTTTCCTGCTTCCCAATTAGCTACATCAATGCTGTCAAACATAACGTTCATTAAGCGTATCCTTTCAAATCCCCATGCCTCGGGGTCTTTAAGTGCATAAATCAATTCTGTTCGATACGAAGGTTTATCAGAATTAGTAACAACCATAACTTCTTGCATTAATTCATCTGTTACTTTATAACCACCAACAGCGCCAGTCCCTTTTAACCCTAAAACTTTATGTCTAGTCCAACGGTCGCCGGCAACTTTTAATTCAGCTTTTTGAATTTCAACTTTCGCATTTGCTTTATTATATTGCGAAAGCCATTTACCTGCTTTGTATATATAGCCAAATGTACCATTAACTACACGAACACCATCTATTGCCATTTAAAAATTCACCTCTATTCACAAATAAAGTCACTAAATATTTTTTCAATAACATCTGTAATATGTGCAGACCATTTTAAATATACCTGGTCAGGCTCTGGTTTAATTGTCGCATTATCACCGTGATATGTTGGATTAAGTTCAACAGTATATGTCCCTTGCTCAATTATTCCACCTTGAGCGCAGACCTCCATATATTGTTTACAAGCACCAATTAAAGCAAGTTGCCCTTCCGTAGTATTATTTATTTTACCAATGTAATTATCTTCTGCTGTTTGCTGTAAATCAGTGTCAATAGCGTCCATAGTTCTAATACTACGAATTTTTTTAAACGCATTATTTTGGTCTTGTCTTAATGTAATTAAAGAATTAATTCCCTGTAAAACCTTAACAATTCGACCGTCATTAATAAATAAAAATACACCATTTGTAACTGCTGTTTCCTGTTCGCTTCTTGTCCAGCGTCTAGTAACATCATCAAATGGTGTAGCTGCATAAGTTGTACTTTCAGTCATTTTTTGCCCAGCAATTAAACCAGCAACATATGGTGCTAAATCCGCACTAGAATATTTCACATCATCAAGAATTATTCCAGTACCAATATTAATAACTCCCTCATGATTAAATCCAGCAGAACGCTGAACAGCTTTTTCTACTGCGTCATCAGCAACATCATCTTCGGAAGACCCGCCCATAACACACATGATTTTTTTACCTTGTGTTCGCATTCGTATAACCCAAGACGCTATACTTGTTTGAATAGCTTCATCTGTAACACCGTCTAAAGAAAGAATATTAAATTCTTGTGTCTCTAATACATCAAGTAATTTTATATAATCCGTGTTAGCGATTCCAGTAATACCACTATTTCCACCAGTTAATGCTTGCGAAGTAATATTTTTAATATCTTTACCACTAATGTCAGGGCTTCCTTCTGCTTTACTAGCCAAGATATAAACATTTGCCGTATTTACTGTATCAATCAATTCTGCCCATGTAGCAAAACTATATGTGTATAATAAAGCTGTATTTTCATATAATTTCATGTCAAATGTACCTTCATTAGCAAGTGAAGGGGCAATCGTTAATTTGAAATTATTTCCTCTTTCTCCTACATACTTTGCAGTTATTTTCACTACATCTGTATCTGTTTCATTTTGTAAAGTCAAACTTGCTTCTTTAGCTGTGCTATCTGCCAATCTATAAGCAAGTATTTTTTTTGCTCCACCTAATGTACACATTTTAAGTGTTTTATAAAAAGTTGAACCGTTAGTATCTTTTAATGCTCCAAATTCATTTAAAATATCTGTTTCCGTAACAATTGTGGTAAAATCGTTAACTTTTCCCCAATGTGCTTTAATTGGTAAAACAACAGTCCCTCTATCGCCAGTTTCAACCGCTGCAAGCCCAGCCGATTTAAAATTCATATAAAATCCTGGTAATTTAGGTAAATTTGTTGATTCCCATGTTCCACCAGCCATATAACAACACTCCTATTTATTTTATTGGTTTATTTAAAAAATTATTGATTAAATTTCTCATTTCCTCAACTCCGTAAGCCTGTATAGGTTTACCATGAATAGCTCCGTCAATGACTTCTGGATTACATCCAAAAACTTTACGGGATACAGCTTTTAAGTCTGCAATAGAATACTTAACAATTGGTGCTACAACCTGTTTTGTTGCTGTTTTAATTACATCTTCTGCCATTATTTCCACCTTCTTTCAATTTCAGATAAGTTAATTCTTCCATCAAAATATGTTTCCATCATCAATGGTGCTTCATCATATGGACGTTTTACTTTACGTGCTAAAGATAATTTAATTTGACCTTGTTTCAATGCGTCTGTATAAAAATGTCCTGATACATCTTTTACGGTCATATACCAACGATTTTTGATATCTAAAGGAATTTTTATTGCCGTTTTAATATCTTCAATTAATTTCATTGCAATATTTAATTCTTCTACTGCATTTCGTCCAAAAATATGACAAGTTATATTCTTTATAACCTCAAAGCCTAATGCACCACATTCTTCAACGTCCATGCCATCAAATCGCCATAATATAGATGGACGCTTATATCCTGTTGGCAGGATACCACTATAGCAATCTGCAACTTGTTCGCTTAGCTTTTCTTTACTCCATTCAGCCAAAGCTGTTAACCAATTATCATTAATTATTGGACCTTGCAAAATGGCAGGTTGTAGAGCTAGTACATAGAAATTTACACACCTTGTAAGTGCGTCCCATTCTTTATCGACAGTATCATCACTCATACCGTCAGCAATACAAGTTATAGTATCTGTATCATTTGTTCCTAGTAATTGCTTATCTAAGGCATTACTAATTTTTTTTGCCAACTTATCAACTTCTACATAACTAGACTGTTCACAATATGGCCATACTTCTATTCTTGCCCTATATCCTGCCCATGCTGTATTGTCAGTTTCAGTCATTTCTCTAACTATAAGGTATGGTTTTTGTGTGTCAGGTGTTGCTGTATGTGGCTCAAATATACGTTCTTCAACTTCTGGAATAGCTTCGATTAAAGCATTTCTTATCGCTTCACGCATTATTTATTCCTCCCATAGTTTTTTTATTGCCATATCTAACTGCTTTTTCCCATATTCTGCTGCAGGAATAATCGCAGGATATGATTTGGTTCCAGGATGATGAATAGTATATTTTTTGTTTTTTACACTAGTACGTTTTATATCATGAGGATGTGTTCCTTTTTCTAGATAACGACCATAATTAACACCATGCGACACAGTCATTTCTATATCATCACCAGAAAGCTGTGTTTCACTATTTATACTCTGTCTAGCATGCCCTACACGGTCTTGCCATGGAGCAATAGATTTAGCTTTTGCTTCCATATGAGCAGAAATATTTTTACATAATAAATATGTTGCTACTTTTTTACATCTTAAATTTTCTCTAACACCATCACAAAACATTTTCTGCCTCCTATGAAATAACTTCTAGACCACCATCTAAGCTAGTAAGAACACCTTGAATATAACGTGGAATAACAGATATTACTCTGAAACGTTGTCCATAAACTTCAAATTCATCTGTTATATTTGGTGTACATTTTATATCTACATTATCTGTAGCCAGAAAAGCATATGTTGAATCTGTTTGTTTAACACCTGCTACAGTATTAGATACATTAACCTGAAACGCTTTAGATTTTTGATTAAAAATACGTATTAAAAAAGGACCAAGCACAGATTTTTCTATGCTTCGCCCTCCACCTTTAGGAACTTTGATGGTTCGATTTATTATTATTTTTGTTGGATTTTCTGCAATCGTTCTTGCGATATCCTTTTTGCGTTCTTCAATAAAATTTTTCATAATACATTCGGTGCCTTTATTTTAAAAATTCTGCTACCAGAAAGACTATTACCTTTCTCTGCCATTTCTTCGTACATTTTAGCCATTTCTAAGCAGTAACTAAGATAATCACTTGCCGTTGACCTCTCGTATGTTTCCTGACCGATACTATATTTTGTTATCTGCCCAACTTCCATTGGTGCAGTAGTAGCTTTTAATCGCCATCCTTGCGCAGCTGCACTATAAATATTATCAGCCTCTGTAAGAAGTTCCTCAATATCTTCATCAGACAAATTAGTATCTTTATCTGTTCCGTCTGGTGGAATAACTTCATGTAGATATTTACGTAATTTCTTTTTAAATTCGTCAGTAATTATCATAATATCATCCTTTTTTATTAAGCGATTGTTAATTCTTGTACGTTTTCTTCAACTGCTGCAAATACGCCACGATAAGTATAACCTATCATCTGCTGTTCAATCATACGTGTAAGGTCGCCTCCATTACTTTCAATTCGTAAGTCTTGTTTTAAAAGCTCTTTAAATCCTCGTTTTGGTCTAATTAAATAAATTTTATTTGCTGGACAACCATTATATACATACGATTTTTTGCCGACTGTTTCTTCCCAACCATCATAGTAAATAATTGTATTAATTCCACTAATAGCTGGATAAATTGTGCCTCCAATTTGATAACCACCACGTAAAGCCATTTCAATATCTATCTGATTAGCTTTACTAGCCAACATAACTGTAGGTGTGCGTTTCTTATTAATAGCGTCTTTCATACCATTTTTAATTGTTTCATATAAACGTACCCAAGCAACATCTCCAGAAGTTCCTGCATATGCCGTCTTATTATTAGATTTATAGCTAAAATCTAAAATAGGACTAAAATGAATATGATTTAATAACGCATTATAACTTTCTCCCATAGCTTTATTTAACATTTCAACCTGAAAAGACTGATTAAAGTCTTTCATTTGTTTTGTATATTCAAAACCAGTAGCATAAGTAACAATACGTGCTGTTGGTCCATATTCTGCTTCGATTGTACCAAACTTAATCTCACTACCTTCAACAGTCTGTAAAAATACGCAAGAGCCACGCATAGCCCATTTAGCGTCTAAAACTTCTGGTAAATTAGAGTCGGAGATTGTGTCATAGATTGGGTGATATAAGGTCTGTACTGTTTCTCGACCTAACTCTACATCAAGAACTACTTTTCTAAGTAATTCTTTAGAAACATTTGTTCCACCGTAAGAAATCATTTCCCCTAACGGTTTACTAAAACTTAATGTTTCCATTTCTCCATTAATAATTTTTTTATCTACATAATCTAATTGCCCATTAAATACAAATGGAATTTTACTTTCTCCTGTGTATTTTCTACGAGCTTCTAATAAGGTATCTTGAGATACTATATTTAACATTTATATTAGCCTCCTATTCTGTTTTCATGTATCCTTTTGCCTGTAATGCACCAAGCAAAGAATTTAATACAGTATGTGCGTCACTTTCTCCTGTTGCATTTGCAATATGGTCTAATTGTTCAGGAGCTTTAGTCCCACTTGTAGTGGATACATTTTGCGGATAAAGAACAAACTGTATAACATTATTTTTGTCTTTAGCAGATGTTATTCTTCCAACTAAAATAGCCCCACTAACAGAACTATCATCTGTTAATTTTTTTGTCGCTGAATCAAAATATAATGCAGAACCAATTGCAAATGTTTTTGATGTATCAATTTGTGTTGTAATATATTCTGCTTGTTCTGTCTGTAATGCAATTAATGTACCATTTGTATTCTCATCTTTATTTACTTTTTGTAAAGATACGCCAAAAAATCCATCAATTACACAAAATTCTCCAGCTTCAACACCGGTACTTGCTGGAACAGTAACATCTACAGATTTACCATCACTAATTTTTATTTGTGATATAGGTAATGTTGTACTTGGTATAGGTTGTCCTTGATAAGCCATTATTTTAACCTCCTAAAATTAAATAGATACTTTTTTAGTAACAAAGAAAGAATTGTTATTATTATTTACATTAATCGGTGGTACAATATCAATTTTTGTATTAGCTAATAAAGCTTGTACGGATTTATCTGCTAAAATGCTATCAATTTCACCAGCAATTACCGCTTCATCAGAACTATCTGTATGGAGCATTTTTTTTACTACATTTTGAGCCATTTCTCCACTTACTTTTTCATTTAAAATTTTATCAATAATTTTTTCTTTATTTTTATTATTAGATTGCTTTAATAATTCTGCTGCACTTTTAATATCATTTAACAGCTCATCTCCTGTTTTACCAAACATTTCACCGCAAGCTTGCTCAATTTTATTAGGTTCTTCACTAATGCCAATTTCACCACAAGCTTGTTTTAAATCCTCTTTAGTAATTGTTCCATTATCAATAAGGGCTTTTAATTTATCATTCATATTTTGTATCTCCATTTCTCCTACAGGTTCCCATATTTCTTTTCGCTTAACTTCTACAGGCTCGCCAATTAAAATATTATCAAGTTCTTTTGTATAATTAATTTTATAATACTTATCTAATCTAGAAGTATCATCACTATAGCAAATTATAAAATAATCATCATAGACAGCATTGATATACAAATAGACACTTTTATTACCAACAAATTTGTCATAAGCTAATTGACGCAAAGTATCTCGTAATTCTTCATGTGAAGTATCTACTATACTATCTATACTTGCCATTTCTCCACTTATAGCTATAACTGACGTTGGCATTCCTGCACGATTTAAAGGCGTCCAATCTATGGATAACCCTTTATAATCAATTACATCTGTTTCTCCCGTAATGGTATTTTGTTCTAATTGCGGATAACCAAAAATAGATACCTGATTTATTGCTTTTCCTCGTATCCATCGTTTTAAATCAGTTGCAGATTTATCAATAAGTCCTCTAAAATAAGCAACGTTATTTTCCATTTTTGCACCTATCCAATGAGTAACAGGTGTTGGAAACTCTGTTGCAACATTTTCAGCTTTTTGATGTCCTAAAAATCCAGGTAATCCTGTGCTGTTTACTTCTCCAACAATAGAATTTAGTGCATTACTTGTGTAATTCCATCCCCTTGTACTTTTACCAGCAGGAACAGACATTACAACCTCTAAAGGGTCAGTATCATCACCTTTTAGTGCGTCAATATCTGCCCAATTTGCTACTGGAATATCTTCAACATTCATTTCGCCAGTTATTTTTGCTGTTAACATAATACCATTTCTTTTTATACTCATGGTTTCACCCCCTTTCATTATTCAAACATTTTATAATGTGTCTGATACCATTCTTCTATCTCTGGTTGTGATTGTGGATTTTTTAACCAAGCTTTTAATTTATCTACCACAACTGTTGTATTTTCTGGTGCTGGTTGCAACGTACATATACAATTTGGATGTGCAGGATATATTGGACAAGACATTGCTTCATATATTCCATTTCCATTTGGTCCACCATTAGCATTAGTATCGCAAATATCTTTACGTGGATGACTAGAACTTATAACCCATTTTACATATTTAACTACAGGTGTAGCTTTTGCAGAAGCAATTACTCCTTCACCATAAGCTGCTGTAAGTTCAGTTCGTGCAAGTCTTAACGCATTATAATCGAGATTTGCAGGAATACGACTACCCATTCTTTTCATCATATTGGGATAATTAGCTGATATACTTGTTTTGCCTTTTTTTACATAACTTTCTAGACTACGTGCTACAGTAACCACATCTTCACCAATTCCAGCACGAACAATATCTGACATTATTTTTTTATTATGTTGACCAACATTCCAGATACGTTCAGATAATTTCAATCCGTTTTTATGTGAACGTGCAAAACTTATTTGTACAGCTCGCTTGCGATTAAATTCCATAGATTTTATAAATGGGACAATATCAACGCCAGCTTTTTTTAATACATCTATAGATATTTGCTTTGTAAAATAAATTCCATTTTCTGCACCATCTTCCACTACAGATTTTATTACTTTTGCTAAATCCTCATTAAATTGGTCTATATCTTTTGCTATTGCTTCTAACAAATATTTAAGATTTTTATTTTTTTCTCGCTTAAATTCTTTAATAATTCTATTTATAGACGCTATATATAATTCGGCTATCGTTTCATCAGTTTGTTGTAACATTAATAAATATTTTTTTCTAGCTTCTAATGCCCATTTATAATAATCACCACTTGCTGATTTAATCCCATCTAGCTCGCTCATACCTCATTACCTCCAGTTAATATATCATCAATGTTTTTTAATTGCTTGTTTTGTTGATATGCTTCTTCTATCGGTTTGTTGAGCATTTTTGTATCTTCAATTCTAGACTGTTCTTGTTCCCATGTTTCCATAGTATCAATATATTTAGCTAAGTAATCTACAGCCGACTGAACACTAATAATATTACTATCTAAAGCATTACTTAATGCTTGTGTTATTACATATAAAGTTTGTGCGTCTGATTGTTCATCTTTATCCATCACTGCGTCCCATTCAATCTCTACATTATAGGATTTATAGTTTCTGCCAGATATAGAGCTAATCATGGACAAAGCCATTCTTGCAAACATTTTCCATGATGTTTCCACCTGTTCCCTTTTTCGCTCTATTCTGCGAGTAAGAATTGGCCCTTGTTCTTTTGTGCTGGCTTGAGAACTAGAAATATGAACCCCAAAAGCAAATTCTGGGACTTCAGAAGTATCAATAATACAATAAAATAAAAATTGCAATAAAGTTGAAGTATCTCCAATCGCAGATGTACACTCTATAAAGCTTGCGTCATCTTCATCCTGCATTAGCAGAATTTGTTTTCCGCTGATATCTAATCTAATATCTTTCTGTTGTTTCATATCATTAAAAGCATTAGGAAAATTATCTCGCAAAAATTTTTCAACGTCCTTTAATTTAAATTTAAGCTTAGGGGTTGAGTGCATTTTACTTCCTGTTATTGCGTGAATCATTACATCGTGGTAAGCCTTTAAAAATGGCTCTATTGGTTCAAGTTCTGAATAACCGTGTAATTCTGTTTCATCTGGTTCGTTCTTAAAATGAATGATAGGAATAAACCCCCAAGGATTTGATTCTGTTTTACTCTCAAGCCCTTTTGGTGCATTTCCTTCAATCATTGTAATAATTTTACTTGCTGTTAATTTTTGGCGAAAAATATATTCTTGTTTATTACCTTTTTCGTCAATCCATTTATTTCGTGATAATAGCGTAATAGCAGAATATTCTCCTGTTATAGGGTCATATTCTATTCCACCTGTTGGAATTAATTCTGGTGGGATAAGAATATAATCTAGCATTGTACCCCTGCTATTTTCTGGATAAAGTTTGGAATTAGATTTCTTATTAATCAATCGAATAAAAACTTCACCATCAATCAGATTTTTCTGATGAGTACGTTGCATTTTGCTTTTTAAATTTTTTATAAATAAATCTAATTCCTCTTGTGCTGACTCATCTTCACATATAAAATTTGGAGTTCCCATAAACCCAGCTAATGTATTTATAATAGGCTTAGCAAAACCAGCACCTAATTTATATCTCTCATCACGATTGTAATAAAGGTCTCTAGCTCTTTTATAATCAACGTGACCTTCTATCCCCAATGAATATGGGGCAGAATACATATTATTTACATTAAAAAACCAATTTCTAATACGTAACTTGCTTATTTCTCCAGTGGCTTTATTAAGCCATTTTCTAATTACCATATAATTTTGCCCCTCCTAAAAGTGCAGCAATATTTGGGTCAATATTATTTCTAACCTTAGCAAATGCAAGAATTAAAGCGTCCGCACGGTCTGGACTTCTACGAATACGTTTTTTATAAGTCTTTTTATCTTCTAAAATAATACGTCCTCGTCTATCTATTGAATATTTACGTGTACTTAATTGTGCCGATAATTCATCGTCGTTTGGAATTTCAATGTCTCCATCAAGTAATCGTTGTTTTAAGTTACACCATTGTTCAGTAGCCCAATTCGCATAATGTTCTTTGTCTATTGGACTACCACCATTATGACAAGCTATTACATCTATGTTTAATCGTTGCTCTCTTATAGTTTCCCTAAGCATATCTGTAACACCACCGCCAACACCATCATCATCAATACGAATAGTCGCATATGGTTTGTTATAATCTCTCATTAAATTTTTAGTAATATTTAATAACTTACCTGCTGTGGTAGTTGTATCTTGCTTTGTATAGTGAAATAATCCCAATGTTTTTCCAGCAATTCTAGGAACAAATATCGTTTCGTCATCACCAAAACGAGCAATATCTGCTCCAACATGAAGCATTGAATTGTAATCTATATCTAAATCTCTCATCATTGCAGCTTCGACAAGTTCTAATGGAATTAATCCGTCTGGCTCTGATTTTGGAAATTCTCCAAGCACACGAACTCTAACAACATCACTGTCCATACCATATTGACGAATAAGTCTTTGACAATAAGCGCTGGCTACACGGTCAGTATCCATACAATTAACTTTTATTGTGTAATATAAATCTCTATCCTCGTGAAAAGCACGCTTAAATGTTCCAATATTTTGTGTGGGGTTACCACATAAAAGTAATTTAGCGTCTTTTGTAGTCAATGCACCTTCAATCGTTTCATAAATCGGGTCCATTACACCGCTTGCTTCGTCAATAACAAAAAGCAGGTGTTCCTCATGGAACCCTGCCATATTTTCTGGCTTGCTAGCTGTTCTAGCAGTAGCAAACCATCTTTCCGGAAATATTCTATTTTGTATTTTTGTTTTTTGCCAATCAAACAACGAGTCCATTAATTCCGACCGCTTTAACCATTTACTTATTTCTGGCCATAATATATCTAATAACTGTTGCTGAGTTGGAGCAGTACATGGTATTTTGGGAAATGGACGTGTAAATAAGAACCATAAAATAACCCAGCTTTCCAGTGCTGTTTTTCCTACACCATGACCAGAACGAACAGCCACACGAGGATGATTAGCTATTGCCCTTAGACATTCTATTTGCCATTTATCTGGCTGTGCTTTTAAAACATTTTGCACAAATGGTACAGGGTCATCGATATACTGACGCATGGATTTTGCCAATTCATCAATATTTTTATTGTGTTTTGTCATTTTTCCCCTCCCATACTTTTTCTAATACTTCTGTTAATAATTCTGCTGCATTTGACTGTTGTTCTGTTTCCTCTTTATCCGTATGAATAACTTTTTCAGCATACCCTCTGTTTTTCCCTAATGTTCTAAGAACAGATAAAGACACTTTCCAATTTCCTTTTTTTATCTCCGAAAAAATAACACCTTCAGCTAGATCCAGAACTGTTTCTCTCGCTTCTTGCTGTGCCTGTTGTAATCTTTTAGACTTTTTAACTCTATAAGATAATGCTTGTCTTGTAATCTTAATGCCATACATTTGCTCTAAATAAGTAACTGCATGAGTTAATATCCCTGCACTTTTCTGCAAAGCTTTTTCAGCCTGTTCCGTTGTAACCTTCCTAACGCGTTCTATACGCGTTTTTTTATTTTCTATATTCATTTCATTATCCTATAGTAAAATTGTCAAATTACGTCAAAATAAGGCTAAATAAACATACTATCAGAAGTATGCTCCTTTGCCTTATCTAATAAGTAATTACAACCAGTTAATCTGCACGGAACATCACATTTACTCATATTTGTTTTATATTGTAATTTTTTCTTTAGAATATCTTTTTCTGTAATATGTCCAACAATTTCATATGGTTTATGGCAACAATACATTACATTGCCTTGTTCATCGAGTGCAATTTGAGCGAAATTGGATATACATTCTCTAGGAATATATCCAATTCTATTAAATTTATAATTTATAACTACACGCTTATCGCGACATTGTATTCGTTCTAATTTATCTAATATTGGAGCTACATTGTTTTTATTCTTATAATATTGAGCTTGCGTACTTTCTACAGGTCTAAATATGATGTAATCTACATCTAAATCTTTATGTGCATAATAAAAATCAAGGTCAGCATAATCTTTTACTACACATTGGATTTCTAATTTTGTAGGAATGTTATTTTCTTTTTGCCATACTCGATAGGCTTGTATATTTTTAATAACTTGTGTATATCTATCTACACCCCTAATAACTTTATACTGCTTAGGATTACTAGCGTCTAAAGATACTTTTAAATATTTAGGAGCAATCTTCTTCAAAATATTAAAATTCGTATTTACTCCATACGGTATATGGTTTTCTTCTAAATAAGTTGTTATTTTTTCAAAATCTGGATTCAGCGTTGGCTCACCACCACCTGTTAAAATAATACTTTTAACATTAAACTGTAATAATATTTGTACATACTCAATAAATTTATCATATGCCATATATCTAGGCTTACGACTTAATTTATCCCAACGTCCATATGTACAATAATTACAATTATTATTACAAAAATTAGTTAAAAATATATCTGCTGTAATAGGCAATTTGTAAAAAACATTCTTCATGTTGAAGATTAATTTATTATCATCAATCATTTTTTCACCTTCTTATATTTTTCATTTATTATTTTAGGAGTACATAAATTCCAATTAATTTTGTGATGTATTCTTTTATGACTGGTATTCATCATTGCCACCTTAACAGCTTGAGGACTAAAAATGACACTTGAAAACGGCTTGTTATATCCGCCCTTTTCCAGATACACCTCTGTCATACCTCCAGTAGTTTGCTGTGTAGCTGCTTGAATAATACATATTTTTGTATAAGTAAAGAATAATTTCCCTTTGTTTCCTAAATGTGTATATGTCGATACATCTTCGTTCTGCTTACCACTCCACCAAAAGCGATTATCAGTACGACAAAAGAAAGTATTCATACACTTTCTAGCAAGTCCTTTTTTATAAAATCTTCCGTCAATGCCTCCAATATAGTCACCAGCTTGAGCAATGGCAACTGATAATGCTCCTGAGGTATCTAGAAATTTAATTATTGCCTCAAATACATTATCAAGATTTTTAATTTTACGGACCTTGAGTTTATCTTTTTTCCCTTTTGAAATATATCGAGCGTCAATCGAGCGTCAAAAGAAGTATAATCATCGTCAAGTTCTAAAAAATATGTTAGTCCTAATTTTTTTGCTATATCAAAACAAGCATTGCGGGCATAAACAATAGCTCGCATATCTTCATTATCGTTTATACCCGTGTCGATTTTAGCAGCTATAGCACGCTTATCGAATACGATAACTCTGTCTTTAAATTTCTTTTTATACTCCGGTAATGTAACATCTAAATCATCACATATGATATACCAATTACCTGTGTAATTGCCTTTCTTTAAAGCTCTAAGTGTTTTTATATTGTTAGGTCTGCCGTTAGATAAAATAAATACTGCAAAATCATCACGCATTTTCTTCCTCGCTCTCTACTAGGGATTTTAAATCCTCACTTAGCTGAACATAACCATTACGAATAGCGTTATTATAGTCAATAATAACAAGTGCAGATTCTTCCATAAGTTCTTGAATTTCGGCTGGTGCATGAGCATAATATTCAGCAATATTTTTATAATTAAAAGCATAATGACGCGTAGCCGCTTTACGTAAAAAAGCTTTTATTTCTTCTGGAATATTTGCTTGCTCTATTTTCTCTAGTAGAGAATTGGTCTTATCTTCATCAACTAGAGCTTCAAGTGCTGGACATTCACCAGTTATTTCATACTGTGGAATCTGGATATTTGTACTGTATTTATTATCATCTGCTAAATCTAAGTTAACATCTGGAATATTATCCATAAATCCAAATAAAGACATATCAAAGTCAAGTATATCTGCAAATTCTTGATTTAATAAATCCATATCCCAATCAGCTAATTCAGCAGTTTTATTATCTGCAAGACGAAAAGCTTTTATTTGCTCTGGTGTTAAATCTGAACAAATAATACATGGAACATTTTCCATTTCTAATTTTTTAGCTGCTTTATATCTAGTGTGTCCGCATACAATTACATTGTTATTATCCAGGATAATTGGATTTTTAAAACCAAACTCTTTAATGCTATTTGCTACATATTCAACAGCCTCATCATTAAATCGTGGATTATTTTCGTAAGGATTTAATTCAGATATATTCTTATAAACTATCTGTAATTCTTTCATTTTTTCTCCTCCAAAAGAAAAAGCACAAGCTATAATGCCTGTGCTTTATTATTGATTTAATCTCGTATGCAATTTTTGATGTTATTAGTATAACACGAAAAACATCAAAAAAGAGCAACAAAAAGGCGCCTATTTGAGTACAAAAACACGCACTAAAATGATAACTAAAAGTCTACAAAAAGTCTACTAAACACGCACTAAAATAATTACTATTAAAATTATGTATTTATCCACAATATTGTGGATAAGCTAATTTATATGAATAAATCTAACTGTTCATGTATAGCAGTTAGACCGAATAACATTCTTGATAATCTTCTAACAGCTTTATTTCTACATTTTTTAGCCCACTGTTCGGATATATAATTCCGTTGAGCTATCTCACGCCATGTTTTATTGTCTAAATAAAATGATATAACAATTCTTTTTTCTTCATCTTCAAGACCTTCGATGGAGCGGTCTACTTTTTTTATTATCCTGTTTATAATTTCTAAACGATTTTGTAATTCTACAATCTTAGCTTTATACTGTGCTTTTTTTGCTGTATATGCCTCAACCGCTGTTAATTCACTATTACCCCCAGCAGTAATATCATCACCGTATTTAGCTATAGGAGCGACCGCCTCTAATTGCATAGTCTGTTGTAATACTTCAATATCTTCGGTCAAATTTTTAATTGATATTTTAAATTGATTATAATTTTTTAAGTAATAAACTGTTTTCCCAATGTAATCAACGTTTTTATTCATAATTACCTCCATTGCAAATACGACAGCAAAAGGAGCGAATATATCGCCCCTTGAATAAACTAATATTTTCATCCTGCTAATATAAGTGAAATTGCTACTATGATAAATATTATTATTGTTGTTCCAAAAACTTTACGACCTCGTTTTTCATCATTTTGTTTTATAATTTCATATTCAGTTGGTGGTCTTTTAAACATTTATATTCTCCTTAATCCCATAAAGATATACTATTCACTGGTTGCAAATACCCAGCTTCGATTAAAATATTTCTTAATGTTTTTCCAAAACAACAATAAGAATGTTTGTCAGCAATTTCTATAATAGCTGCTTGTTTTGCTTCTTCTACAGTTAAATATTTTTTATCATCTTTACCTGGAGCATATCCAAAACCCCAGCCTGATGAAGAATTATGTGTGCAACCTATACCGTATCTATAAAATTTATCGTTTGGGTCGTATGCTATTTTTATTATTATTTCTAATTTATATTTTTTATCTATATTTAAAGTCTCTCTATTACAAAATTCATCTAGATATATTCCATAATCATTTGTTGTCTTGATGTTATCCATTACAAAATCCCCCTTTATTTATAAGTTTTATTACTTTCTAAATCTCTAACCACTATACGTTCTATAACTTCAAAACCAAATTCTTTAAATATTGCTCTTGTAGCTTTTAAGGCTATTTTTAATCGTACTAATCTTTTTTGCTCGTTTTCTTTTTCAATTTTGGTTATAGCATTATATGGAACAGTATCCATATAATGCTCATGATTGCGTTTTTCCATTGTTTTCTCCATTAACAAATTTAACTTTACGTTTACTCCAAATATTAAATAATTTAAACGGTATACCTGTAACCATTAGTAGTACAAAAATACCTAATACTACTAAAACTAAACCTCCAATTAATCCAGATACCACAGCTACGCAATATGCAAATAATTCAAATGGTGTTATTTTGTACTCTCCTTTAAATTTTTAATAACTTTATTTGAGAAATCTTTTATAAATCTATGCTTTAATGTGCAATTATCTTTATTGCATGGTTTTTTATTTATCCAACACATATACCCTGTATCGGCTTCATAATATCGTTCATCGCACTGCATATTACTCACCTTCTATTTTCTCGGAAAACCTTATCAAAAGTGCAGCAGCCTGATATATTTCAGCTTGTATATTTTCCTTGCCTCCTAGTTTGGTTTTTGTTTTGTTAGGTAAATATGTTTCATTAACGGCTTGAGCTATTTCTCCGACCTCTTCTTGAATAAGTCCTAACCACTGATGAGGTGTTAGCTCACTTTCATCGCCCCACTGTCTATTTTGTTTATTCACTTCTTGCATAACTTTATTTCTTATCTTTATTAAACTATCATTTGATTGTTCTTTTCGTCCTATTAAATCATCAAGTGAAACGTTTAATAAATCAGCTATTTTTATTAGCATTTCTAGTTTTGGTTCTCTTTTTTGATTTTCATAAGCTGTATAAGTGTTGTATGGAACATCTAAAGCGTCAGCAAATTCCTTTGCTGTTGCATATCCCGCTCGTTCCCTATAAATTCTTAGGTTTTTATCTAAATTCATATTATTCCTCAAAACCTCGTTCTTCTAGTTTTATGTTAAATTGTTTTCTGAATTCTAATACTACCCAGTCAAATTCAAGCATTTCTTCTTCAGCAAATCTTTCTAAATTTCTAAGTACATGACCAGCTTCTATACTTACCTTTTCTTCACATTCTTTTAAAAAATCGTTATCATTCATGACATATCACTCAAATAAATTATTTTTTTCCTGAAGTTGTTTTATTATATATGGGTCTGTTTCTGTATCAATAGTTGTACTAAGTGGTGTAATTATAACCACGACTCTAGGTTGTAAACTATTTACTTCTACAATCTTACTACCATCAAAATTTTTTATTATTCTATCGTCAGAAAGTACCCATTTTGTGTATAACGTTTTTTTATGGTTTATTGTTTTATATTCATCAGATATGATATCTGATGTTGATTGTAACAATCCTAATAAATCTGGATAATGTGCTTTACTTTCTAAGTAATATAAACAGCACATAGATACACCCATACTAAAATGTCTTAATTTTTCTTGCACTTTTAATACCTGTAACGCTTTTCTACAAGAAATTTCATACTTTCGATAAGCCTCACTTGGTAAAAGGACTGAACGTCCTTTTACCATAACTGGGCTATTCTTTTTTGTTACAGGATTTCCATATAAAACAAATGCAAAAGGTGTTTTATTCATTGGTATCTCCTATTAATTCTTTATAATCTCTACATTTACATAAAAATTTATTTTTATATTTATAATCTCTTGGTATAGGCAAATGATGTTGAATCCCTAAATTTTCTACTATTCCATTTGGAATATAACTATCTATAAAAAAACATCCATCATTACATGACCATGCAGGGCATTTAGTACATTCTGTTTCATTATTATTAAAGTCATCACATATTTTAGAAATACTAATATAGTAATTCATCATTGTTTCAAAATAATTTTTAGTAATAACATGAACATCATCATTAAATAGTATGTTTCCTATTTCTTCACAAGATATTTCTTCACCTGAATCATTAGTGAAATAAAGTTCTTCATCATCTTGTGAAATACTAAATTTTTTTAAATTATTTATATTAAATATTTCTTGTTTTTCTCCAAAATCAACATAAAATTCTTCTTCAAAATGAACTCCATTTTCTTGCATAAAAGTTTTAATTGCGTTTATATTTTTCATTTTGATACCCCTTATATAAATGTACATAATAATTTTTATACATAGCAGCTTGTACTTTACTTTCAAAGCAATTTCCTATCATCAAAACAGCATAATCAAATGTTGTTTCTTCCCATGTATCTTCAACGATATCTCCGTCTATGTCTATGCGATAATAAATATCATTTTGTACTGGTATCCAAGAGTTATATCGTCTTATATTCATTACTACATAATCAATAGGTATACCATCTGGAAAATCATCATGTGTTAATATATTATCTACTTTTACTTTAATTTGATTACCTGTATAAGTATTATCCATATAATCAAACTCGGACAATACTAATATATCGCCAACTCTAAACATACGGTCATTCTTACGAATTTCAAAATTTTTAATTCCGTTTATAATATCCTGGAAAAATTTTGGCTTTATTTTTAATTCATGTATCATTTTAAACTCCTAATTAAAATCTAAATTTAATTGTTTAGCGTGATTCAACATAATCTTATCTACATTTACTTTTTTAGCATTTCCCACTACCTGCTGATAATCTATAAAACTTTTAATTTTATTCAAATCTGGATAATACTGTATTAGTTTTCCATAGCTTAAAGTCGTGAGTTGATTAAGCTCCATAATGAAATTAAAAACAACTTTATTTGATTTCTTTGGTTTTACAATATTATCGGTCATATTACAGGGTTTTCTATATTTAGCTAAAATACTTGTCCTTGAACGTTCATAATTGTATTTATACGCACAGTGTTCAGAACAATATTCCCTTTTTATATAGTTAGTCCAAAACTCTTTATGGCAATATTTGCATTCTTTCCACATAATAAAACCAGCCTTTCAAAAATTGATGTTATTTTTTATTATCAGAGTCGATTTAAACCGTTTTATATATCTACATATATAATTAATCATAATTTACATAAAAACGGCTGTATTGACTTCTTAGACGTTTTTAACCACATTTTAATTACATATCGTACTGCGATTTTATCCCGTATTTTTCCATTACCTCATAAATCTTCAATAAAAATGTTTTAGATAATGCCCAGTCGTCCCAATCGTCTTTAACTAAAAAGCCTTCTGTATGTCTATTATCATTATTTAGATAATATTTTTGCTCAATTTGATTAAAGTAAATAAGATTTTCTTTTTCTAAAATACGTAACAGCATTTCTGGCGATATGTTATACATACTAGCCATAAAATCGACATCACCAAAATCCATATAATCAAGAATATAGTTCAACAATGGTCGTTGTCTTTTATGTTTACCTACTGAAATATCTACTCTCTTTTGTATATTATTAGCTCTTTCTAATACTTTCTGTGGGTCATTCCATGCTTTTTCAATCTCAATAAAATAGCGACGTGCCTTTCTTCCTTTTTCAGTTCTTTGTATCATACAAATTTCTTTTGCCATATCCATTTTTAAAATGTGATTTATTTCTTTTTGTGGCATTATTACACCATCAACACGGCTAACATTTTTGTTATCCGTCATATAGTCAATGTTTTCTTCAAAACCATATTCCAACATTCTTTTAAACCACATAGTATACGGTGTATTAATTTCTAAAAACTCATGTAAATCTCGACCACTTACTACCTGTTCATTATTTTTATTAACTTTAACCTTTATTAACTCATTCATTTTTCTAATCTCCTTACTTAGCTATGTTTGTAATAATCTTTTTTGAAGTTTATTCCTTTGTAGATTTTTAATATCTTGGCACTTCCAAAAAGAATATCTAGCACATTGAGTTTATCTTCATTGGTGGAAATCCAAACACCACCGACAAAACACTGTAATTCGTAGTATCCATCTACACCCTTACATATTTTGCAAAATTCTGTTTTATCTTTGTATTTAACTTTAAAAGCTCCATTATAAGGAAGTCCTATTCTATCCATACAACTATGAATAGCCCTTTGTATTAAATCTTTATTACGCATTTATTACTCCTTTAAGTCATTTATATTCATTACTTTTCTTTGGCTAGGTGAATTAAAAGCAATGTAATAATTTGTGGACTTTAAACGGTCAATCAGCCTACCAGAATAAGTATTTTCTAATTCTTGCTTATTAAAATTTGTTGTAATTATTATGGTTTTCTTACGATTATATCGTTCAGTTATTATGCTATGGACCTTTTGTAATACCCACGGAGCAGAAGTATCTTCTCCACCTAAATCATCTATTACTAACAAACTTGTATTTCTTAATCTGTTTTCAAATGTTACCCATTCATCGACATTTTTAGCTTTCATTGAATATATATTGTCCATTAATGAACTCATTGGGATAAATAAACCGTATCCACCACGATTTATATATTCTTTTAAAACACATACTGCTAACGTAGTTTTTAAAGTACCATAACAACCAGCTAATATAAGACCTACACCATTATTTACATACTCATCTATTTTTTTCGTATAGGTATAGATTAATTTTGCATTTTCTCTAATATCTCCATCTATTTTCAATGTATTAAAAGATACATCTGCATATCGTTCATGTATTCCTGCATTAATTAATTGCTTTTCATTAATCCCAACCACTTTTTTCGTTGGCGAATTTTCTTCTTGCCTCTTCGGTTGTTTCTGTTTTATTCGTTGAATATACTCTTTTACGTCCAACTGTTTTTCCTTGTCGAACCATTGTGGCTGCTTTTTTTTCGTTGCTAGTATCATTTTTAAAGCCTTCTTTCTCCCACCGCATTAATATTTTTCCAATATAATTAACTGACCGCCCATTACATAGTGCAGCTTCTTTTATTGCCTCAAGAACCCAATTTTTACCATAACTGTCAAGATAATCAGCTAGTTTATTGCCTTCAACTTCACCGTTAATTGGATGAATATTGTTCGAGAATAAGTCAACTATCTCCTTAAAATCATCATCTAAAAATCTTTGAAGTTTTTCTTTAGCAGCAGCTATATTATTAGTAGTATTATATTTAGTATTATTAATAGTATTATTGGGTAAAGTTTCTTTACTAGGGTAGTCAAATTCTTTTACTACTGGTAGTAAAGTTTCTTTACTAGGGTAGTCAAATTCTTTTACTACTGGTAGTAAAGTTTCTTTACTAGGTGTAATCAATTTTTTTATATATTTAATATTAGTAGTATATTTATTAGGTGTTGTAAAATTACCTTTCTTTTCCAGAATATAATTTTTCTTAACCAAGTCATTTAAAACTTTTATTGCTGTTGGTTTAGAAATTTTGAGGCATTCAACTAGATAACTATAACTACCAGTATATTTTTGTTTATTTGCTGTGAAATTGTGTATTATTGCGAATACTATTAATTCTAAGGGCTTTAAATCTAATCGTGTCATCATCCAGCCCTGTATTTGTATATAGCTATCATCGCTTACTCGCCCCATTTACTACACCTCACTTTTAATTAGGCAATGTTTCCGCTGTTAAACTACTTATATCTATAACTTCTGCCCTAACAGGAACAGTAGGTTTTTTATCTTTAGATTTTTGTTTTGCTGTTTCTTTAGGTTTAGGCTCTTCTTTTGTTTGTTCCACGACATTTCCTTCAGCATCAAATAGTGCCACCTGCGCTCTTTTACCTTTCAAATAATCAAGCGTAGCATAAATTAAATCGTCTAATTTCTTACTGCCTTCTTCGCTAAGACATTTATCACCACTATATTCATCAGAAGGGTTCATTCTTTTTGGAGTGTTAATTATTATTGGATTATCATCTTCACCAGTATAGAATTTTAGATGTATGCTACAGCCAATAGTATCATCTTTGGCATGATAAATAGTAACACCATAACATTCAACTTTTTTAGAAATCTCTTTTTCCGTTTCAGGTGTTAAGCCCATCATAGCCAATGCCGTTTTTTTTAAACCTGTAATAGCTGTATAAAATTCTGGAGTTGCTTTTTGTTTAAAATCTCGTTTTACACTATCTCCATTATCTGTAAAATCCATTCTTATTTTATCTTTAATAAGTTTTACACTATTAATACAATAACGTTCTTCTGTAGACATTATTTATACATCCTCTCTAAAAATCTTATAAAAAAAATTACTGCGAGTTGAAGGTTTAGGAACACATTCCCATGTGTTCGTTGGCATAATATAATTACCTGTTTTTATTACATTTTCATCTGCTATATATACAGGAATACCTGTAATAGCTTCTATTTCTTGTCTAAATTCGTCTGCATCTGAATTTTGTTTAGATAAATGCAATAAATAGATTTCTTTTAAGCAAGTAAAATCATTTTTACTAAGCCATGTTTTTAAATTTTCCAAAGAAAAATGGCTTTTTACTAATCTGTTATACCTATTTTTATCTATCTGCCCATTTTTAAGCTTTTCGTCTAAGATTTTGTAGCTATGATTACATTCAATCATCAACTGTGAAATCTTATTTACACTGAACTCAATATTATAAGTATCAGTAGCAAACATTAAAATATCTTTATCATCTCTTAAAATAAATCCAAGTGGCTCGATTGCGTCGTGGTTAGTTTTAAACGGCATTATAGTTATATCACCAACAATAAATACCTTTTCGCTTTTAATAAAATGCACGTATGGGCTTTTCTCCGCACCGCAGGCAATCGCTGTTCCTTTACTGGTATAAATATCTATACCCAACCTTAAAAACTCGTGTATTGCCTTGCTATGGTCTTTGTGTTCATGTGTCAACAAAACAGCCTCTACATCATCAATAGTTGTCCCTAGACAATGTCTTATGTCTTTCATTGGTAGACCACACTCTATTAAAAGTGTGGTCTTATTACTTTCTATCTTGTATAGATTTCCAGCACTTCCACTGGCATAACAAGAAATAAACATTATACTTCACTCCTAAAAATTAGAATGGTGGTTGTTCGTCATCATCTTCTTGTTCATCAAAGGCAGGTTGTTCGATTTTAACTTTTTTAGGTTCTTCTTTTCTTGCAGATTTAGTTTGTACTGTTTCTTTTGGCTTAGCTTCAATTTTATTTATTTTTTCTAATACCTCTGATTTTGGTTCTTGTTTTGGCATTTCCAGTATCTTAGACGCCATTTTTTCCTTTATTTCCTGTACAGGTTTTGCTTCTTCTGTAATATCTTTTTCGTGTGTATCAAAAATTTCTTCTTGTGTTTGTAATCCCATACTTAACTCTGGAGCAGTAGTACGAATAAGCCATGCAGCAGCTCTATATCTAAGCATTAAATCTGGTATTGTCTGCCATTTACTACCTTTTTTAGCAAACCAGCCTTCTGCTTTTGCTAAACCAATCGTAACAAGTGGACCTTCAATTTTATCTCCAGTTGCAATTTCAGTTGTGTAAGCTATACAACCGTAGTCATCTGTATTTTTATCTCCTACATATTTATATTTTATGCTTGTATATTTTCCGCATTGATTGAATACAGAAATAAGAAATTTACTACTCCAAGATGGATTGCCATATACTACATATAAATTCTGCATTACCATAAGCGGGTCGGCTTTTAATCTTTGAGCCATGTTAATAGCTATAGCACAATTACCTACATTTTTTCTAAAACTTTCTGGAATTAATGTTGTTTCGGAAAACATTTTTGCCATATTCCAAAGAAGCTGGTAGCTATCCTTGGAAGTAAATCCAGGCATTGTATTTTGTTCTTTTAGCATTATTGTGTTTGTCATTTTGAATATCTCCTTTTAAAATCTTTTTAGTATTGGTTCTTTAATTCTCAAAAAATCATGATGAGCAACAATAAGATTAAACATTTGGCTATTATTAGTTTTTAATATCTCACTTACACACTCCGCATTATCTATCCACATTGGGACATCTAATTTATAATGCTGTGCTAAAGTATTACAAATATCTAAGCCAATCATAATTTTTTCACCATTAGACATACTCTTACCATACGTTGAACCTTGTTTAGTCATGGCTTCACAAGTATAGTCTATAAGACCGTTTACTTGTTGACTAAACAACTTAAATCTAGTTATTTTAAACTTGCTATTAATTTTATCTGTGAGCATATTTACTTTATTTTTAGTGAATATTTGGGCGAGGTTTAATTTAAATTCTAAATTATTAAATTCTTCACCTAATCGTTTTTGTTCTGCTTTTAAATCATCAATACGATTTTTAAACACAGATAATTGTTTTATTTTAGCTAATTTCTCTGCTCTTACATCAATATCTAAATCAAGCTGTTCAAGCTCCGATTGATATTGTTTTAAAGAATTAGCACAATTATCTTGAACCGAGATAAGTTCTTTCTTTAGATTTACTTTTTCTCGATATAGATTGCGATATTCTTCATCTTTGGAATAACAGTACCCTGTATCAGTAATATTCTTTTGTTTGTCTATAATTTGCAAATCTAATTCCTGGATATTTTTATTTAGATTGTTGATGTTTTCTACTAGTGTGGCTATTGTATTTTCATTATCCTGTAATTTATGTTCTAATTCTTGTTTCTTATGAGCTAAGTTCGTACCTGCTTCTGTACAAGCTTTTAAATTATCAGCTTTAGTTTTATTAAATTTTTCTATTGCTTCGTTAATTTTTTCTTGCGGTAATACTTGCCCACAAGTAGGACAAATATTATCCCCACTAAATACCTTCTTTTTTTCCACTTTCCAAGCGTTTCGACAATCTTCTATTTGTTTAGAAATACTTGCTATTTTATTATTAAGTATTTCTCGCTCACTCATTTTATTATTTAGTTGCTGTCTTTCTTTCTGTAATTCTATTTCTTCAGTAGATTTTTGTTTTTGTAATTCTAATACATCAGCATTGTTAGTTGCGTCATATTGCTGTTTTATCTGCTCTATTTTGGTATCAATTTGAGCAATTTGTCTTTCAAGGTGAGCTACTGCATAACCGCCTTTTAATGTAGTTAATTTATTTTCAAGAATATTTTTCTTTTTTCGGAAATCCTTCAACTCAATTTCAATGGTTTCCTGATTTAATTCTTCATTGAAATCATCCAACATTTTTTGATTCTCATCTATTCGCGTAGGAATTTTATTGAGTTGACTATTTAATTTAGTTTTACGCTGGGTAATTAATGTTATAAAATCATTGACATTTTTACCTTCTAACATAGACGGTAAATCTTTTAATCGCTCATCTGAATTTATTACATCCATATCTGTAATATCGCCACAAACTTCAAGCAATAATTCACGTTGCTTTTTCCATGGCATATTACAAAAATAAGTGGCACTAGATAACATTTTTAAAACTTCAATAGAGCCGATATGTTGTTCAATGTAAGCGTTATAATCCTTTTGACTTCTTGCTACATCATCAACAAAATAAGATGTAGTATGTCCGTCGAACTCTGCTACAGGCTTACCATGATTTTTAGTCCACTTTTCTTGATATATTTTAGATAATGTTACCTGTATTCCATTATCTAGTTCTAAAGTAGCAGCTACTTTATGTTCTATACCATTATCTAATTGAGGATTGCCTGTATTATCTTTTAGTTTAATATCATCATCTATTTTTTTATCGGTACTAGACTTACCTACTAGCACCCAAAAATAAGCGTCTACCAATGTAGTTTTACCTACACCATTTTTACCAAAAATACTTTTATCTTCGCCGTTTGGTTCAAAGGTAAATTCTTTAATAGCTTTAAAATTATTTAACTCTAATTTTATTAACTTCACTTATGATGCCTCCCGTTTTTAAAATATTATTTTGAAATTCCACTAATTCAGATAATCGAAATATTAATGACGTTGCTGGAAGTTTTATTTTTCCCTGTAATTGTCTATCCTTATTGAAAATTGATACTCTTACCACGTTAATACCTTCCCTCTAAACCAAAAGTTAGGCTAGTTACTTGTATATATTTTTTGAATGGCTTTTTTAAGTTTTCTAACGGATATAAAAATACATCCATTTCAAAAACAAAATCTTTTATTTTAAATTTAAAATGTGTAGTACCTTCTTTTAATGGAAATATATTTTTACTTGTCAAAAATTGTTTTAACCCATATTCATAAACGATTTTTGACATAAATTTAATAGCGTGCATTTTTTTATTAACAAAATCTCTTGTTAATATGCGTACACATTTTTCAAGATTGTCCGTAAAATTTTTATAATTCATAATATTGTTTATCAATAAATTAAATTCATCATTTTTAGCATAGGTACAGTACAAAAAAATCATCCTTTCAAAAATTGTATTAATGTGGTATAATACAGTTACTTTCAAAAATTTAAATTGATGTTATCCAAAAAATCCGTGCTGTTCCCGTCAGTGCGGATTTTTTTTATTGGTCTAAACAACCTAATTCCTACACAAGCACCAGATAGTAACTGTATTTGTTTCATACAATCCAAAAAGTTATTTATTTCTTTTTGGTCAATTACATCATCACAAGCAATAATATCTAGTTCATTTAAGACATCAATTACATTTTTAATACATACTCGTAATTGTAATGTTCGTGACGAAATACCTTTCATATTTATAGCCGGCAATGCCAGTTCTTTACCTGTTTTTGTTTGCCTTAAATACTCATATCCTAACTCTGGATTTACATATACTTTAGTCATTTTAGCTACAATATCATCAGGAATATTTTTTTGACCTGACTCATAATAATTTAGTTGACGCTCACATATATTTAATAACTCCGAAGCATTTTTTACAGATAATCCTGCTTCTATTCGTGCAAAATAACACATCTTTGCGAACTCTTTATTCATATCATCAAACCTCGTTTCATGAGATAATATATTTAGAAATATTTTTAATAGTTATTTTTCAATAATTTTTCTACTAAATCCCTTGAATGTTTTTTTACTAACCATCTTACAAACATAACTCTATTTATTTTATAATTATTATTTATCCGCATACACGGAAAATCACATAATCCCTTACGTGTAAGTAATATTAATTTTTCAAAAAGATTAGTAGGCAATCCAAAAAATTTTGACGCTTCTTCTACTGTTAAAAGCATTTTGGGTGTTGAAATTAACTTCATATATAAATCGTCCATAAAAATCACCTTCATATCCTTTATCGTTCTTTTCTTTTACGTCCTCTGCGGGGCGTATTTTCTTTTATCTTCTCTAATAAATATGATGTTTTAAAATCTGTTACACCGTCTGATTTATCTTCTAACCACTTTTCTAATTTAGGTCTATTGATTTTTAAATGTGAACCTATCCAGCAACAAGGTAAATCATATTGACCACTTTTTGTTAAAGCTCCTGCTGCTCTAAAAAATTGGACAGGTAATCCAAATAACTCAGTAGCCTCATCTGGAGTTAAAAGAATTTTTCTCCAAATTGGGATATTGATTTCTAATCCCATAATTAACCCACATCCTCATATTCTCTATAAAAACAAATTCCTTTATATACCCACGAACCAAGCTCTCTAGCGAAAGTTATAAATGCTGGCTCCCACTTTCCTGTTTTAGGATTAGCTCCATGTTTATATGGTTCTCCACATTGTAAATACATTGCGTCATAAGCTACTGGAGAAACACAGTCCCTAAAATGTTGCACTATTTCCTCATCAACAATATCTTCAGCATTAGCCCAAGATGTAAAATCTTGATGTGAATTATCCCACGCTTTTTTAGTTAAATACCTAGATTTTAAATTTATTGTTGTTTTAATATTACTTTTTACAGGCTCTTTCTTTTCTTCAAAGAACTCTTGTATTGTATTTTTATTTTCATCTATTACTGTTATCTTTTCGCCAATATGGTTTTTTGCATAAGATTGTCCTAACTCTAAAGCTGACTGTAAGCCTACAGTCTGAATACCAAATGTTCTATCATTACCAAAACAAATCTTATATTCTTTTTCATCATCAATATTATTAAATTCAGCCACAATCTTAAGCCCTTTTTTTATAACAATATGACCTTTATATTTCTTAGCAATTTCTTTAGCTTCTGCTAAAGTTTTTGCTTCTATACACCATGCAGTACCTTCATCTACTTGAAAAATTTTATAAACTTCTTCCTTAATAATTTCTTTTTTTATATCACTTATTTTTTCACCATTTAAGTAATAAATTGTTTCAGGTGTTTCTTCAAAATTACCATCATAATCTTCGGAATAAACTTTTTGGTAAGATACACATTTGTAGTTATGTTCTTTATAATCTTCAACTGTGATTTCTCTATCAACTGTAATTTCTTCAACAGTAGCTGAATAAAATTTTCTATTAAATCTATATTTTTCAATAAAAGATTTTGCTTTTTCTAAAGAGTCCCATACTGTAGTATTTCCATCAATCTCATCATAATCATGACCATATTTAAAAAAATAGCGAGTTACTTCATAGAATTTATTAGATTTAAATTTTTTAGTTAACATACTTATTCGCCCTTTCTTCTGTTTAAATATTCCCATAAAACTTGAGAAATTAAACTGTTTACTGTAATTCCTCGGTTTGTTGCTTGCTGTTTTATTTGTTCTTTTATTTCTAAAGGAATTCTAATTAATATGCTGGCTCTGTTTTCCATCTTTACCTCCTTTTTGCTATCATAGTGATATCACCTTGCAATATAAATATATATTGTTTTCAAAGTGATGTCAATATGCAATATTGAAAATATATCAAAAATATATCATAATGAAATCACTTTAAAGATTAGGAGTGATTACTTTGGCTACTGATAAAAGAGCTTTCACTATGAGAATGCAACCTGAAAACTTTGAAAAAATTAAATATATTGCCGACATCAATAAACGTTCTATTGCTATGCAAATTGAATTTCTAATTGAAAATTGTATTGCTGATTATGAAGAACAAAACGGCAAAATAAAATTAATCAATGATAAAAATGAGGTGTTATCATGATAGAAAGAGTTAATGGATACTGCCCTTTTATTGATGATACTCATTCAATTTATTTAGAAATTGCAGTTTTGCGTTTATCTGGCAACATAAAACCTCAGTACAAAATACTAAATAGACATTGTGAATATGGTACTGAAAATAATTGTCCTTATCTTAATAATCACACTTGTCCTCTTGCTCAATCTTACTCGTTAGAAAAATGACTTATCTTAATAGGTAATTTTTTCTCCATATCTAAATATATAGGGTGCTTTCTTTCACAGTAGCACTCTATACCGTATTTACATATTTCACATGGTTCGCCCCAGTTAGCTTTTTCTTTTCGTTTAGCTTGTTCTAAAAATGAATTGTAATGCTGTGCTAAACAATATAATTCTTCTTCACTTAACATTTAACTATTATTTACCCCATTACTTTACTTTTATTTTGGTTGCCACCCAATTTATTTTGGCTATAAGTTACATCTTGTTTCTTTTAAAGAAAGTTTTAAACTAAAAAAATATCTCATCAATAGTTTTTCTAAAAAATATAGATATTTTTTTTGCTTCATTTAAAGAAAAACTAACATCACCATTTTCTTTCTTCCAATATGAAGATGGAGACTTTAACTCTAGTAGTTCCGCCATATGCTTTATGGTAACGTTTTGTTCTTTACGCATATTTTTAAGCTTTTTAAACAATATTTACACCACCTATAAATTTTCTTTTAATGAAACTTTATGCTTTTATTATATATTTCATTTAAGGAAAAGTCAACACTTTTTTTCATAAAAAGAAAATAATTTTATTTCTCTCAAAGAAAATAGTATAATAAACACTATTAGGAGGTGTATTATGAATAGAATAAAACAATTACGAAAAGAAAAGGGCTTAAATCAAAGAGAACTTAGTATATTGCTTAATATTAACGTTCCTACTGTTTCAAAATATGAGTCTGATGATGTTGATATAAGTGCGAGTAAATTAAAAGTACTATCTGATATTTTTAATACGTCTATTGATTATATTTTATGTAATGATAAAAACTTTTCTTATAATAAACAAAATAATACTGACTATAAATTAACAAATGAAGAGCAAATTATATTACACAAATTAAGAGCTTTACCTGAAAATAGAAGAATAAAAATTGAAGCACGTATTGAAGCTGAATACGATATTGTTATGGAAAATGAACAAGAGTTAAGACAAAAAGCATAGCTAATATGCTTGAGAGAAATTTCAAGTTATTATATAAAAAATAATTTTTAGGAGATGTTGTTTTATGATGTTTTTATTTATGATTTCTATGTTAGCATTCATTATTTGTATCATCGGTTTAATTTATTCTGCTATCAAGCATAATAAGAAAAAACCTTGGATTATTGGAATAATTACATCTTTAATTGTATTTTGTTTTGCTGTAGCTAATCATGAACCAGTAAATACAAAAGATACAACAAGTTCATCAACTACAACAGAAGTAACAAACACAAAAGATGTTGAAACTACAACATCAAATACACAAAATTTAGAATGGAATAAAAGTGAACTTGACGCACTTAAAAACGGAAACATTCCAATAGCAGCTCAGCTTGTTGTTAAAGATAATAACTTAGCTCCTAAAGCTGAACAGGCTAATCCAGATGAAGTAATAAAACGTCCATGGGATTATTACGGAAAAGTTATTACATTCACCGGACAAGTAGGATATATGCAGGATTATCCAAAAGAAAGTGAGTTTGGACAAGCATTCAACGGAGATGCTTTTGAATTAGTTATGACATCCGGTGATACTATTGTTGATATTATCGGTAAAGGTTCTACAGCAGGAATATCTGATGGACAAACCATTACTACATATGCTTATCCTGTTGGCGTAACAGAAGTGCCTAATAAGGTAGGTGGTTCTTTTAAACACTTAATAGTAGTCGGTGTAATCGGACAATAATATAAACAACAAAAAGCCACCATGATTTAAAATAAATATAAGGAGGGACATCTGTTAATGGAAAAAGAAAATTTTAAAGTAATTGAGATTATAGATGAGTATACATTACTTATTAATTACGGATTTAATGATGGTGCTAGTGAAGGCGATAGACTTAGAATATATTCTATTGGCGAAAAAGTTTTTGACCCAAATACAAAAGAAGAGTTAGGAACTTTGGATAATATAAAGGATATTGTTCAAGTAGAAGTGCCATATGAAAATTTTTCGTTATGTAAAAAAGTAAGAACTATACGAAGAGAAATATTAAATCCATTATCTAAATTAGTGCAAACAACAACAGTATCAGAAAGTTTATATGTTGATAAAACAGAAATATCTGGAAGAAAACCTCTTAAAAAAGAACCCATAAAAACAGGTGATTTGGCTTTATTATTACCTGACAGAGATTGACAAATAGTTATTTTAATTGCTATAATACAGCTATGAAGAGACTGCAACTATCTTAGTATAGTTGGTCGTTACCCTATTGCTTATAGCAATAGGGTTTTTTGTTTATATGGAGGTTTTATGGATTACGATAAACCATTTAAATCATTTGAAGAACAAGTATCCTTTTTAAAAAATCATCATAAACTAATTATTGGTGATGAAAATTTTGCTAAAAAAGTTCTTTCTATAATCCCATATTATGACTTAATAAATGGCTATAAAGAATGTATGTTTTATGAAAACCATTTTAAAGATAATATAAGCTTTGAATTTATATATATGTTTTACTTATTTGATAAAAAATTTCAAAACATTTTATTTAAGCAAAGTTTATTTATTGAAAATTCTTTTAAAACTAAATTAGCATATGTATTAGCTGAGAGTTTTGGTGTACATCAAGATATGTATTTAGATAATAGTCATTATGAAACAAAAAGAGGAAAACTTCTTTTTAGCGAGGTAAAGCATAATATTGAAACTATTTATAAAACAGATAAAAAAAATATATCCCAACCTACTCGGCACTATGTAGAAAATCACAATCATATTCCGCCTTGGATATTATTTAAAAATTTGTCTTTTAGTAATGTTATAAATCTTTTTGCCTTATTGAAATCCAATGAAAAAAATAAAATGCTTAAGCTAATGAAATCAGATTTATATGTCAATAATGATAGTTTAGATGCAAGAAAAATGATTGATTTTTTCCTTACTGGATTAAATATTATTAGAAATTATAGAAATCAAATCGCTCACAATCTAAAATTTGTAACATATAAGCATTCTATAAAACTTAGCTTAAAACTTATAAATTCAATCTTTCCAAATTATTGGTTATCTACTTCGGACATCTATAAAAAAGGTATAGGCTATAATGATATATTTTCAATGATATCTATAATATCTTATTTGATAAATGATATTTATTTAGAAAATATTTTTTTAGATGAATTGTTAGATTGTATATCTGCTAAAGATATATCAGGAAATGAATTAATAAAAAATGATTTATTTAAAAATTATGCTAAAATAACAAATTTACCCATAGATTTAGAACGACGTATTTGTCAAAGACAAAATTATTTACTAAAAATTAGTGGATAAATACTACTATAAAAAAGCCACCATGATTTAAAATCACAGTGGCTTTAATCTTATTTAGTATTTTTTACTGTTTCTAGCGGAACAATAACCAGTTTTTTACCTAATGGTGTAAGTAATTTTACGAGTGTATCTGTATTAGGAATAGATTTACCTTTTTCAATACGAGCAATAACCGGCTGTTTTACTCCGCTAAGCTCTTCTAGCTTTTTTTGACTTATTCCTTGTTCCTCTCTAGCTCTTATTAATTCATTAATTATTGCTATACGTAAATTATTTATTTTAATATCATTCATGCTATTAACCTTCTATTGGAATACTATCAACATAACTACTATCTGGACATAAATCTATTTTATTACTCCATACTTTTTCACTATCTATATTAGGGTCTTTATCCCATGAAATAGAATGTGTACTATCTACATATACACGCTTAAATACGTTGTAATCTTTCAATATTGCAAATACAGTATTGTCTTTTATAAATGTCTTACAATCCATCAAACGCTTTTCCCCATTATTAAAAGTAATTACAAGCGTATAATTTTCATTAGCTTTAACATCTATGATTTTTTTTCTTCCAGAAGCATAGTATTTAGCCATTGCTTCATCGAGTCCTAATGATAAATAATAATTTACATCTTTTTTCATATTAAATCACCTCATGATTTAAAGAATAGAGCCATTATTTTAATGGCTCTATTGAAAACAACTCTTGATTTTTTTCAGCTAGTTCCCAGTTTTCTTTTAACTCTTCCTGATGAAAAGCTGCCCAACCTAAAAGCATTTTTAATTGTTTACTAGGAATTGCACCTTCTAAAACTTCTAATTCATTAATTAAAATGATAACCTCATCTCCACCATATGTAGCGTGAAAATGTGGTGGTCTGTGTTCTCTCCAATTAATAAAAATTTTAATACCTCTAAACATACATATTGTAGGCATTTCCTCATCTCCTTTACACATTCATTATAACTAAAAAGTTATTGATAGTCAATAACTTTTTAGTTATAATTTAATAGATATAATTACTGAAAGGTCATGATATTTATGAAAAAACGAAAAGATGGACGATATCAATCTTCCGTTATGCTTACGGACCCATTGACGAATGAAAAACGCCGTGTATATGTATATGGTTATACAGAAGAAGAAGTACAACGAGAATTAAATCGTGTTAAATTAGATAATGGCAAAGAAATATTAATGCCTACATTCAAAGAATGGGCTGATGAATGGTTAAAAATAAAATCTGATGATGTATCTCCAACAACTATAAACAGCTACAAAGATAGTCTTAGATTGCATATATCCCCTACATTAGATAAATATAAACTAAAAGATATCACTCCGTCATTAGTACGTACCGTATTAAGAAATATTCCAACACAACGAACAAAAGAATACTGCTATATCATCATTAATGCAATTTTACAGCAAGCATTACGAGAGGATTTAATAAATAAAAATCCTTGCATAAATGTAAAAAAGCCTAAAGCAAAAGCAAGGGAAGCTACTATCATATCTGAAGATGAATTTAAACAACTTATAAATGCTACCTCTAATTTGCAACTAAAAGCTATACTTTGGATTGCCTATGATACAGGTATGCGACGTTCTGAAATAGCAGCTCTTCGCTGGCAGGATATAGATTTTAAAACCAATACAATGCACATACATCATGCGATTAAAACAAATAGACATGCTCCACTATCATCTCGATTCTCATTGGGTGAACCTAAAACAGATTATGGTATACGAGATATCCCATTAACTAATATCGTTAAATCTGTTTTAAATAAACATAGAGAACAACAAAAAGAACTATTTAAAAATAACAGTCGTATTTTAACCAATAAAGATTTTGTTTTTACTTCAAATTTTAGAGGACGTTTTGGCGATTTTATTCAGCCGGATAATATAACACATGAGTTTGTGAAATTAAAACGAAAAGCCGGCATAAAATCGGATATAACCTTTAAATCATTTCGCCACACCTGCTTGACTTCTTTAGCGGAAGCCAATATCCCGGCTAAAGCAATTCAAGCACAAGCTGGTCATGCAAATGCTTCTTTTACGCTTAATAGATATGTACACAAAACCGAACAGATGAAACAGACTATAGCTGATTTTCTTAATAATCGTATTCAAAAATGACATCATATTTGACATCATGCTGACATCATGTTGTGAAATATATAGCTAAATATAATACCTTATATAACATTATTTTTCTCCGAAAAAAAACACATTTTAATAATATTATGATGTCAAAGGCTTTATTTTATGTATAAAATTGTTATGCTTTAACTCTTAATCAGCAGGTTCCGGGTTCGAGTCCCGGGTGGGTCACCATATGATTTAACATGCGAACATTTAGCATTTGTTAAAAATAAATTAGTTCTATTTTTCTATATACCTAAATTTTAAAATTAAAGCAGCTATCCATGATAGTTGCTTTTTTGTTTTTTATTGCTTAATAAAATTTTTATTTACCATAAAATTACCAGCTAAAAATAAGCAAAGCTCCTCTAAAGCTTAAAAATTAAACCTTTTTTTAGTCTCCAAAAATTCTATCATCATTAGTAAAAAAATTTAAAATTCTTGTATATTAATACTTTTAATAGTATAATGAAAATCATAAAGATTGACTTTTCTAGCATTTAATTTTAACAAGTATTGTATTTTAATTATGGTTTTGGGAGCAATATGGGGGCAACCAAAATAATTTAACTTTAACAAGTGTTGTATTTGAATTAATAGCTAACCATATGTAAATCAGCGTCGTAATTAAGGTTACGACGTTTTTTATTTATTATTATTTTTTAATCAGACGATTTGTGACATCATATTTTGACATCTTTATAATTAAAAAAAATAAAAGTCGTTGCCTTAGATAAATACTTTATAGCAACGACTTTTTAATAATTATAAACTATTAAAAATTATAGGCTTTTTCAATATTGAAAGAGGTTATTTTCTGAAGATAACCTCTGTTTTAAGAAGACAGTCTGTAATACTTTGGTCGGTAGTGCAGACGGTCTTTTTTATTTACATTTTATTATTTTTTATAAATTCTTCAGCTAATTTTGGATTTTTCCTTACTATTTTCATAAACTCTTTTATAAGAATATACTCCTCA
>ERZ781275.482-NODE-482-length-45515-cov-4.871425_pt1 | contig 45515 bp, 38 predicted proteins | sample MGYA00375853_ERZ781275 | MGnify/ENA primary metagenome ERZ781275 (study PRJEB29790, sample SAMN03653691) | human gut metagenome | host: Homo sapiens | place: USA: Dallas, Texas | collected 2012-07-23 | study: EMG produced TPA metagenomics assembly of the Gut...
GACATCTTCATGTCCTCCATTCTGTAAGGGTTCCTTACACCCCTTTATACGTATGAAATCTGTGAAACTCCTAAATTATCCACACTTTATTGATTTTTCTTGTACTTTTTGTATGCCAAAAGGGAAATGAAATATATACAAAGCTTTACCCACCTGTATGTGGCTTTCCATATTTTTATAGCATGCCGAAGAGAGCTTGCTGTTTCTTCCTATCGGTATCCGGGGACAAGCCCTTTTTCACATGGCGATGAGCATCTACTGAAAAAATTACATTTCTGTTTCATATTTACACATCCTGTTTCATGAGTTATAATAAAAATACAGATTGTGTTGACGCATGACCTGCATTCAAAATTGAATAACAAGTCTTTGTGGCAGGGTGAAATTCCCTACCGATGGTGATAGTCCATGACCCGCGTAATGAGCGGCTGAGCCAGCGAAATTCTGGCACCGACGGTAAAGTCCGGATGAGAAAAGACATTTTCTGTAAACATACACCTGAAGACGAGTTTTTTCGTAGTCAGGTGTTTTTTTGAAATGGAGGAGATGTGAATTGAAAAACAACATGAGTGCAAAGCGGCTTGCCCTGATTGGCATGCTTGGCGCACTGGGAGCGATACTGATGATGTTTCGCTTTCCCATTCCGTTTATGCCGCCCTTTCTAAGCTTTGATCTGGCTGCGATACCGGAGCTGATTGGAGCCTTCGCTCTGGGACCGGTGGCAGGCGTTCTAATTGTCTTTATCCGTGTTATGGTACAGATGGTGATTTCCGGCTCCAATTCCATGTTTACCGGAGAGCTGCAGAGCTTTTTGCTGGGAGTTGCCCTTGTATTACCCGCCGCCCTGCTTTATCGTCATAAGAAGACACGAAAGGAAGCACTGCTGGGAATGGCGGCAGGAACTTTGGCTAGTACGTTACTTGCTGTATTAACCAATCTGTTTTTGATTATTCCATTCTATGTTGCCCTGTATAACATGAATATGGATCAGATTATCCAGTCCTGTTCCAAGGTCAATCCGATGATGAATTCTGTCACTACCATGGTGATTCTGGGCATTGTTCCGTTTAATCTGATAAAATACGGGATCAGCTGCCTGATAACCTTTGCCGTATATAAGAAAATCAGTCCGATGATTCACCGATTCGCAAATAGTCAGTAAGGAGGAAATGAAGATGACATTTGAAGAAGGAGTAGCATTGCTGTTTCACAAGCTGGGGGATTCCAAGATTATGGCCCTTGGCTCCAGCGTCAATGATTACGTCATGGTACGTAATGTAAGCTGTCTGTTCTATGATGGAAAAATCTATTTTAAGACAGATAAGAATTTCCGCAAGACACAGCAGCTGTACCAGAACCCGCAGGTGGCACTCTGCACAGGCGGCGTTCAGGTAGAGGGAATCGCCGTAAACAAGGGGCTTGTCGTGGATGAGCCGGGAAGAAGGTTTGAAGCCTTGTATAAGAAATATCTGTGGCAGAGCTATAATGCATACAGCCACGAGGATACAGAGATTCTGATAGAGGTAACACCGCGGTTTGTGGAAATCTGGGATGAGGATGAGAATCGCAATGCGTTTCAGACCTTCCTTGACTTTGATAAAAAGACAGTGGAAATCAAGCCGTACGATTAACGTATGCGAAAGACGGGTACAGGATGACAAAATGCTGTGCCTTTTTCTATATATCAGATACATTCACCCTCTTTTTCCTTGCCTGCAGCATTCTACGTACACAACAGTATAACGAAGTCGATTTTCTTCTCATTCTGCAGGTTTTTGTGGTATACTACATTTGCCTGTAGGGCAGGGAGTGATATCAATGATGAAAGATTATTTAGTAAAGGCGCTTGCATGCAATGAGCATGTGAGAATCTATATATGCTCTTCTACGCATATGGTGGAGGAAGCAAGAAAACGTTTTGATTTATGGCCGACAAGTGCGGCTGCCTTAGGACGCGTATTGACTGTGGGCTCCATGATGGGAAGCATGCTGAAAACAGCACAGGAACAGATTACGATTCGCATCAACGGCGGAGGTCCCATTGGCACTATTCTGGTGGACGCCTACAGTGACGGTCATGTGCGCGGCTTTGTGAGTGACCCGCATATCATGCTGCAATACAATGATACCGGAAAACTGGCGGTCGGAGCTGCTGTGGGGAAAGACGGTTATCTGGAAGTTGTGAAGGATATGAACATGAAGGAAAACTGGAGCGGTACCGTTGCGTTGCAGAGCGGTGAAATCGGTGATGATTTTGCATACTACTTTACCGCAAGCGAACAGACACCGTCCGCAGTCAGTGTCGGTGTGCTCGTTAATACCGACAATTCCATCCTTTCTGCAGGTGGCATGATTATCCAGATGCTTCCGGACGCAGAGGAAGCGGATATCGTTAAGGTGGAACAGATTGTGGCAAATCTAAAGCATATGTCCACCATGATTCAGGAATACGCCAGTCTGGAGGATATTCTGCGTGATCTGTTTGACGATGTCAGAATCCTGACAGGACAGGATATTGAATTCCGCTGTAAATGTGATCGTGCAACCATGAAGCGTGTTCTGACAACCCTTCCAAAGGAAGAACGCCAGCAGATGATCGAAGAGGATCACGGCTGTGAAATCACCTGTAATTTCTGTGGAGAGAAATATCAATTCAGCGAGGAAGAGCTCCTGGAGCTGGAAAGGTTTATCGAGACACATGCCAAATAACAGCTGGAAAATCAGAGATATCATGATACCGAATCAAGTGGTAATCGCACCGATGGCCGGGATATCCAATCCTGCCTTTCGCGTAATCTGCAAGGAATTCGGTGCCGGACTTATTTATACGGAGATGGTTTCGGATAAGGCGCTGTATTATGATAATGAAAAAACCGTAGGAATGACGGATGTTGAGGAACAGGAGCATCCCCTGGCCATGCAGATATTCGGACATGATATAGAGACAATGGTGTATGCCGCAAAATTTCTGGATGAAAAAACCGATTGTGATATCATTGATATCAATATGGGATGTCCTGTCACAAAAATTGTGAAATCCTTTGCGGGAAGCGCCCTGATGAAGGATGTCGATCATGCTGTGGAAATGAGCAGGGCTGTTGTACAGAGTGTAAAGAAGCCGGTTACCGTAAAAATGCGAATCGGCTGGGATATGGATCAGATTACATGTCTTGAGCTTGCCCGTGGTCTGGAGTCTGTCGGAGTGCAGGCACTTGCTGTGCATGGACGAACCAGAAAACAGATGTATGAAGGCTGCGCAGACTGGTCCTATATTAAAAAGGTGAAGGAAGCTGTATCCATTCCTGTAATGGGAAACGGTGATGTGCGAAGCGGTGAGGATGCAGTGCGCATGCTGAAGGAAACCGGCTGTGATGCTGTCATGATCGGCCGCGGTGTTTTGGGCGATCCCTGGCTGATCAAGGATATTGTTCATTATCTGGATTGTGGTAAGCATATGCCGGAGGTAACGCTGGAGGAAAAATTCGCAATGGCCAGACTGCACGCAAAACGACTGTGTAATCTAAAGGGTGAATTCGTCGGTATTCGTGAAATGCGCGGGCACGCTGCCTGGTATGTGAAGGGGCTGCCAAAGAGCCATCAGCTCAAGGATCAGCTGACCAAAATTGAAACCTACGAGGAAATGCAAAACATATTATCCGCATATGAAGCAGAGTATGCGAGAATGCGGGAACAGTATAAACAGGGAAACCGTTGAACTGGTGATAGTTCATTATGTTACAGGGATAGTGCCTGTAACGAATGAACAGCCGTTTCAAACGGTTTTTTCTTTTCACATAGCGGTATAGAAGAATCAGATCTTTTATCCATATACCTTAGCTACTGACAATATTATATTTAGAAAGTATATGTGAATAATGTTCCAGCATGTATTCCTGTATTTCTGTTGAAAACTGCCGTGGATTCCCCTGGTCAACACTCCCTTTATTTGTACGAAGGGATCAGGATATGTGTGCACATATCCAATAAACAAAAGGAAAGAGACATGTTTTCACATTGTTTGGATATCTTTTACATGAAATTTCTCGTATAATGATTCATGAGGTGATAGCATGAAATTTAAGGATTATAAGTATGAGCGTTACAGCTATGAGGCTTATGCAGAGGCGATGCAGCAGGCAGGCACGAGGCTGAAGGAAGCAAAGGATTACCAAAGCTTTAAGAAAGCATTTGATGAGGGGAAACGGGCATTTGAGCATCTGGATACGATGTATAATATCTGCTATGTCCGCTATACAATCAATACGGCAGATCCCTTTTATCAGGCAGAAAACGATTACTGGGATGAGGCAATGCCGAAGATGAAGTCCCTGACAACGGCGTTTGACAGAGAGGTACTGGCTTCTCCATTTGCCAAGGAGTTGAAAAAGGATGTTCCGGAAACCTATTTTTTGCTTGCGGAGTTTGCACAGAAGAGCTTTTGTGATGAAATCATTGAAGAGCTGCAGGAGGAAAACCGCTTGCAGAGCAGTTATCAGAAACTGATTGCCAGTGCACAGATTCCCTTCGATGGTGATATCTATACCTTATCAGAGCTTGGTGTAAAAATGGAGTGCGCTGATCGGGACATTCGGAAACGAGCTACCCAGGCATACTGGGGATGGATGCAGTCACAGCAGGACGAGATTGATGATTTATATGACCGCATGGTTAAGGTACGCGATCGCATGGCGAAAAAGCTGGGCTATAAGAATTATGTAGAGCTGGCATATATGCTGCAGTGCCGCTTTGATTACAAGAAGGAGGATGTGGCAAATTACCGCCGGCAGGTTCTGGAGGATGTCGTACCGTTATGCAATGCATTATATGAACGGCAGCGGGAACGTTTAGGCTATGACAGACTGCATGTATATGATGAAAAATATGAATTTGCGAGCGGCAATCCGACACCGAAATACGATACACAGGAAATGATTGCACGGGCTAATACAATGTATCATGAGCTGGATGCACGCTGTGGAGCATTCTTTGATTTCATGGTGGAGCATGATTTGCTGGATCTTGACAGTAAAAAGGGGAAGGCAGGCGGAGGCTATTGTACCGTGTTTGCTGAGGATCACTCTCCGTTTATTTTCAGTAATTTCAATAAGACAAGCCATGATGCGGAGGTTCTCACTCATGAGGCAGGACATGCCTTTCAGGTGTTTACCTCCATGGGAATCCGACCGGTGGAGTGTATCTGGCCAACCTATGAGAGCTGTGAAATTCATTCTATGAGTATGGAATTCTTTACCTGGCCATGGATGGAAACCTTCTTTGAGGAGGATGCGGATAAGTATCGTTTTCTGCATCTGGGGGGTGCTGCTAAGTTCATTCCTTACGGCGTTCTGGTGGATCATTTCCAGCACGAGGTGTATGAGCATCCGGAAATGACACCGGTGGAAAGACGGCAGACCTGGAGAAGATTGGAGAAGCAGTATCTGCCGCATAAGGATTACACAGACTGTGAATTTCTGGAGAATGGCGGATGGTGGTTCCGTCAGAGTCATATCTTTATGACACCATTCTATTATATTGATTATACACTGGCGCAGGTGTGTGCATTACAGTTCTGGTATCGCCTGTATCAGAAGGATGAAACCGCATTTGAGGATTATTATCGTATCTGCCAGATAGGTGGAACAAAGACATTTACGCAAATCGTGGCGGCAGCGAATCTGAAGGTGCCATTTGCGGATGGGTGTTTAAAGGATGTCATGAAGGCCGTGCGCAGCTATCTGGATCAGGTGGATGACAAAGCGCTTTGATGATGGTAACAGGGAAGCTGCATATTCTTGAAATATCGTGTCCATGAGCGATAGCTGAAGGGCTAGTATGAAGTGCTGTAGCATTTGAAAGGCCATGGTATTCATAAACCTTTTACGGTAGGGAAGGAATCAAGGAAAGCCTTGTTTTATCAGTAATTTTAAGGAGTTTTCGATTGACAAAGGCAGGGTTTGTCTATATAATCATAATCGTAAATATGGCTGTGATAAGAGAGTACTGTTTGTGAAAGCTTTCAGAGAGTATGCACGTTTGGTGAGAGTGCAGCAGTGGAACCTGCAGGAAATAAAGACTTGGAGCTATCCAATCAGGACGTTTCCTTCACGTTACGAAGAGACTTGAAACACAGTCACTAAGGCTGCGCGGGGAAACCTGCCGGCGAATTAGGGTGGTACCACGATGAAGCTCTCGTCCCTATATTGGAAGAGAGCTTTTTATATGGAAATAGCAAAGGAGCAGATTATGGAAAAGTTAACTGAACAGGAAGTTATCCGTCGACAGAAAATGGAAGATCTGCGTGCCATGGGCATTGAGCCGTTTGGGCATGCATATCAGAGAACACACAAATCCGGAGAAATCCGTGCAGCGTATGAAGACTGTACGAAGGAAGAGCTGGAAGAAAAAGATTTGACAGTGAAAATTGCAGGACGTATCATGACGAAGAGACGGCAGGGAAAGGCCGGCTTCATGCATATTCAGGATATCGACGGACAGATTCAGATTTATGTTCGTAAGGATGTCATTGGTGAAGAGGCCTATGAGGTGTTCAAGAAGTCAGATCTTGGGGATATTGTTGGAATCGAAGGAAAGGTCATGAAGACAAATCATGGAGAGCTTTCTGTAAAGGCTGAGGTGTATACGCATCTGACGAAGGCACTGCGCCCACTGCCTGAGAAGTATCATGGCTTACAGGACGTGGAAGAGCGTTTCCGTCGCCGTTATGTGGATTTGATCACGAATGAAAACAGCAAGCGTATCGCATTGACAAGACCTAGAATCATCCGTGCTATTCAGAATTATCTGGATAATGAAGGCTTGGTGGAGGTGGAGACACCAGTGCTGCAGCCGATTCTGGGCGGAGCAAGTGCAAGACCGTTCGTGACGCATCACAATACACTGGATATGCCGTTTTATCTGCGTATCGCAACAGAGCTGCCTTTGAAGAGACTGATTGTCGGTGGTCTTGAGGGTGTATATGAGATTGGTAGATTATTCCGTAACGAGGGAATGGATGCTACACACAATCCGGAGTTTACAACGGTGGAGGCCTATGTGGCATATTCTGATCTGAACGGGATGATGGATCTGGTGGAAGGTTTGTTGAATCATGTTGCGGAGAAGGTATGCGGAACGACAGAAATCGAATGGCAGGATAAGACGATTTCTTTGAAGGCGCCGTTTAAGAGATTACATATGGTGGATGGTATCAAGGAGGCATGCGGTGTTGATTTCTGGCAGGAGATGAGCTTTGCGGATGCATGTGCAATTGCGAAGGAGCATGATATCGAGGTTGAGAAGAAGCATAACAGTGTAGGGCATATCATCAATCTGTTTTTTGAGAAGTATGTTGAGGAAACGCTGATTCAGCCTACGTATGTATATGGGCATCCGGTGGAAATCAGTCCGCTTGCGAAGAAGAATGCACAGGATCCTAGATTTGCGGATCGCTATGAGCTGTTTATTGACGGGCATGAGTATGCGAATGCGTTTTCGGAGCTGAATGATCCGATTGATCAAAGAGAGCGCTTTGAGAATCAGCTGAAGCTGCGTGATCTGGGGGATGATGAGGCAAATGAGATGGATACGGATTATGTGGAGGCATTGGAGTATGGTCTGCCGCCAACTGGTGGTGTTGGATTGGGAATTGACAGACTGGTGATGCTGTTGACAAATTCGCAGACAATACGGGAAGTGTTGTTATTCCCGCATATGCGTCTTAACAAATAAAAAGTAACGCAACCTATTTGGGTTGCGTTATTTGTCTGTTTACCAAATACTTGAATTATGAGGTGAAGACATTGTCAAATAAAAAATATTATTCTATTATGATCGACATAGTTGATGCTAGGAAATATAAAAATCGTAATGAAATACAAGAATTTATGAAATGTATTATTATGTACTTGAATAAAATATTTTATAAATCTTTAAAGAAACCATTAATGTTTAGTGCAGGGGATGAAATTCAAGGCTTGTTTTATGAATCATTGGCCGCGTATTTATGTGTTCGATTTTGCATGATGATTTATTATCCAGTTAAAATTAGGGCAGGAATTGGATATGGAGAATTAGCATTTGATAATGAAAATTGGAAATATACTCGTCACAACTTCTTCAAAGGCAACAATCGTTGAATGCACAAAATGTTAAATTAATTGCTGAATTATTATATCCGATTTTCGATGAAAACATTATGGTTTCGTACATTGAATTTAAAGACCAATTAAATTTTATATTAGAGATGAAAGCTAATATAGTACCTATGCAATCTTTGAGTTATGCAAGAATCGGAAGTTTTCCCAAGGGAGAATTAAAAAACAACATAGTTATATCAAATGATATTGATCAAGTATATTTTATGCCATTACGCGAACTTTTAGAGGATAGTAATATGTTAGTGGAAAATACAGGGAAGAAGGGAATGTCTACAATGATTTCAGGAATATTAGGAACTACACGTCAAAATATTGATAAACATATTCGCTTAGGAAAGATAGATGAAAATAGAAAAATTGATTTTTCTGTTGCTTGTTGGCTGATTGAGGAACTTGATAATGTATAATATGTTATTATTTATTATTTTCCATATCTCATCTGTTAATTGATGTTTGCTCTGTTAAACTGAAAAATAAATACAAAGAAAAAGAGCGAATATGGCTTTAATATCAATTTTAGCGATATTAATATTAGTGAAACCAACTGGCGTACTAATTTCATTGGCCTTTAAAGTTATCTTCAAAGAAGAGAAATGTAATAACGAGTTAAAAATTGGTACATATATAGGATATTTAGAGAGAATTATATTTTTTTTATTATGTATCTTTAATTTCTATTTCTACCATAGGTTTTATTATTGCTGCAAAAACTTTAGTTAGATATAAGGATATCAATAATAATAAAAATCATTTTCAAGAAAAGTACTTAATAGGAACATTCTTAACTACAATTGGAGCTTTATGCTGCTTTGCGCTCATTAAGTTTTTAAGTACTTAAAAAGGAAGATGCATATCAATATATTCTTTTTCTGTACATATCTATATGTAACCTTCATGTACTGCATCACTGTGTGCGTTATAGAATAAAATATCCAGATTTAAATGGCTAAAAATTTTGCAGTAACGCTGATTCACTTGCAAAAATAGTAATTGATGGAACTTTATCTACGAATGGCTCACTTCCATCATTTCCTAGTTGAATTACTCGTAATCAAATACAATTACATACAGGTACAGTACATCTCATAGATAGGCATATATATTAAAGCATTAGAAGGAGTGCTGTGCTTTTTTTGTCTAAGCTTAAAATGTCTAGCCTCAGAGGAGGCTAGACAAAGTCGTAATGGAACGAGTACATGGCATAACAATTTAGATACGCTAGCCTCAGACGAGGCTAGACTGTACTTTTGATGTAAGAGAGAGGTTAAAGTCATATTTAGATACGCTAGCCTCAGACGAGGCTAGACTCACTGCATCTATATATGATTCCATTGGCAAATTCGATTTAGATACGCTAGCCTCAGACGAGGCTAGACCTCTTAACATTGTGTTTACATACTCAATACATATATTTAGATACGCTAGCCTCAGACGAGGCTAGACCAAATATGTTGCGACAATAAACGTCGAATCACTGATTTAGATACGCTAGCCTCAGACGAGGCTAGACTATATATTACAATGTCATTTGTCAGAGGTCAGAGTATTTAGATACGCTAGCCTCAGACGAGGCTAGACAGGAGGATGTTAAGCACTGGCATAAAGAGGCTAAAGATTTAGATACGCTAGCCTCAGACGAGGCTAGACTTTTTATTCTTCGATAATCTGGCCAGTGTAGATGGATTTAGATACGCTAGCCTCAGACGAGGCTAGACATCTCATATCTTTTGCGGGTTGGTTGCATTTCGTAATTTAGATACGCTAGCCTCAGACGAGGCTAGACATTAGCAATCACACACCTACGACGCTTATAAGGCATATTTAGATACGCTAGCCTCAGACGAGGCTAGACATGTTTGCAAAGAAGGTTATACAGAAGAAAGAAATTTAGATACGCTAGCCTCAGACGAGGCTAGACTTGGAAATGGGAACAGCAGCAGTGACACATATCTATTTAGATACGCTAGCCTCAGACGAGGCTAGACATTATTTTGACAATCAATCGAAAAAAAGAATCAGTATTTAGATACGCTAGCCTCAGACGAGGCTAGACATATAATGTAATTAAATTAAATTTTGTCACACCTATTTAGATACGCTAGCCTCAGACGAGGCTAGACAACTGAAGATCAGCTTTTCACTAAATCACTCCTACATTTAGATACGCTAGCCTCAGACGAGGCTAGACCGTAAATTTATATCAAGCAATGCGTTGCTTTTTATTTAGATACGCTAGCCTCAGACGAGGCTAGACAGTGAAAATTATTGCATTTTAAGACGTTTGTAACAAAATCATTTCTTTTCATAACTATTATTGGTTATGGAAATGAAAAAGCTGTTACAAAATGCGATAAAACGCAATTTTAAGGCGCGAACCTCCCAGGGATCTCATGTGAGCTTACGGTTCGCGCAAAATAATTCATATAAACAATACGTCTTCTTCAACATTGAAGCTGGGCTTAACTCCTATATGTTCTACTTTATTTTTGTAATTGTTACCTAAATAGTAAAATCTTAAACTATCATGTTCTTTATCAATTAATCCAGTAAGCTTGTGTTTAACCTCTCTGCATTTCGCTTGATCCATAACACATTCAAAAACTGAATTTTGAACTCTTTGACCATAATTCACACATACTTTAGCAACGTTCCTTAATCTTTTTTTACCTGCGCTGTTTTGGGTGTTGACATCATAAGTTATTATAACAAGCATTTCTCATCACTTCCATAAAAACGGTGGATATTCAGGTAAATCGCCACGAATTGTTCTAGCAAGTAACAGCGCCTGAACGTAAGGAACCAAACCCCACTCTATCTTTTGATCAAGGAATGGGTGCTTTATCGTTTCCTGTTTTTTCTTTTGCCATGAAGACAGAACCGCTTTTCTAGTCGTATCATCCATATAAACAGCGCCACTATCGGTTTTTGTAAATCCATCAGCATTTACTATATTCATATTTATTAGTGATAAAACAAAACGATCAGCCAGAATTGAGCGTAATTCTTCCATTAAATCTAATGCTAAAGAGGTGCGTCCAGGAAGATCAGTATGTAAAAATCCAACATAAGGATCTAAGCCAACAGATTCAAGCGCTGATGTGACATCCTTTGCTAAAAGTGTATACGTGAAGGAAAGAAGAGCATTAACATTATCTAGCGGAGGTCGTTTATTTCTACCATGAAAATAGAAATCATTTTTCTGTTGGAGAATTAAATCATCAAATACATGGAAGTAACAATTTGCTGCATTGCCTTCGATTCCTCTTAAAGTGTCTGCAGAATCCGCTTTTCTAGCTTCTTTTGCAGATAATCTGATCGTTTCAGCTGCTGTTTCGATTTTTTCAACATCTATTCTCATACCATAATCTCGTTTGGCACGAAGTAATATATTTCTGGAATTGATTAGCTTTGCTGTTATCATGTTTTTTGCATATGCTAGACGTTTTTCGCTTGATTCAGATATTCTGAATTGTTCTTTCCGCAACAGGACGTTTCCACGTTCCTCTCCAACAACTCTAGCAAGAAATCTTCCATGCATTGTCATAAATGTTAATGATATTCCCATATCTGCACATTTCCCCATAAGTGCAGGACTTACGCCTGTAAAACCAAATCCAACAATCCCTTCCATGTTATGTAAGGGAAACCTCGACACAGATTTATCTTCTTTTGTGGCGATAATGTTTTCACCATCCAACGATAAATAGGTCCTAGGTGTTGTTATATACAGTGTGTTCAAAAGTTTTTTCATATACCTTTATCTCCTAAATATTTATCAAAGTATTCGTCAACAGAAGGATTTTGATTCAGTTTAGGAAGACAGATATCTTTTAAAGAACATGCATTGCATTTTTTAGATATTTTTACTTTAGGAGTATATTGCTTTAAATACAGTTTATGCATTTCTTCACAAAATGCTTTAACTGTACTGCGCATGTCAGAAAAAAATAAAACTTCAGTTCTTCGTCTTGTTTCTCCATAAAATAGATAACCCTTTTCAATCTTACACAAAAGCATTTCTTCCAAACACATTGCCTGTGCACATAATTGCAAGTCATCAGCTTGATATTGTTTAGGTTCTCCTCTTTTATATTCAATAGGGAAAGGAAGATAGCGTTTAGAATCTTTTGAAATAGAAATACCTTCTTCTGATGGATGAAATTCTACAATATCACAAATACCACTAATACCCATAGTCCTTGAAAATACAGAAAGTCCTCTACGTATGAGTATTCCATTTCTTGTTTCAGAGAATGCACCATTATGTGCATTCTCATGAAAAATCTGACCGTCTATCGTACGGTAATTCTCTGCCCACTGTTGTTCAATATGTATGAGTGCCCATTGACGGCGGCAAAATGCAAAATGCTGAATACCTGAAAGCATTAAAAATTCGTCTTCATTATATTCCATCATAAATTTCTGGTTCTAGACCTTCTAATGGAGATAACGTGATTGTGAAATCTTCAAAGCAATTTGGCGTATCCACATCATTTTTTACCTCAACCTTTAAAGAATTGTGTACTTTTGCTGAACTGTATTGTCCTGCTAAACAATTATGCTTCCACCAATATACCTTACAAACTTCCATGCTTCCTTCCGGTCTTGCACTGGAGGCATCGTTCATGAACAGGGAACATAAAGCTTCTTTGATTTTCTCAGCATCCTCTTCACTGAAACCTGTTTTTTCTGCCAGCTGGTGATTGATGCTTCCTTTACATACATATAAACCAAAATCAACACGGTGCTTCATTCCCATAGTGTCAGAGGAACGTTTTTCAGATGGCTCACTATTTACGCTCTTTGTTATCTGCATATCGGTTGTTACAACTGGATTGATACTTTCTGCAGTTCTTATAGAAACAGGACCTCTTACACCTACAGAAACATTATTCGTTTTAAATGCGAAGACCTGCCCAAATGCTCTGACATCGGTCCATTGTTTACAGGCAGCTGCAGCATAAGCTTCACGATCCTTTAAAACCGCTTTTAATTCCTTATTATTAGAAGCACGTTCACTTAAGCTTTTGAATCCATCGCTGCTTCTTTCATCAGATTGGACGAAGATATTTTCTCCCATATCCTGCAGACGGTTTCTGATTTTCCGTTTAATACATACGTCAGATACTTCTCCAAATCCTTTAAAATCGATTCTAGGCTGATTCCCTGAAAGTGGATCACCATTCGGATTTGCTTTATTTACTGTGAAAATAACTGCGAAATCGACTTTGTTTGTAAATGCTGTCATGATTTAGACTCCTCCTTTTGTTTGTTTTTTTCTTTTCTTTCAGTATTGATTCGTTTGATTTCATTTCTCTGACAATCAAAACCAATAACAAAATAAGCGTTTAAATTTTGAATGTGTTCTATAGATTCCATATCCATTACTGCGTGTAACTCTTCCATTAAGTCCTGTTTCATTGAAAGAAGATAATCACATTTTTTTCCTAGTTTCTCAACATAAGGTCTGATTTTCTTATCTAGCGTAGTAAGCGTTACAAATGGATGTTCTTGAAATGGTGCGTATAAACGCATTGCATTTGTTGGACGATCTTCCTTTTGAATGTTTAAAGCATATTGTTCAATTGCATCATATATTGCAAGAATTCTTCCTAATAAATAGGGGATATTTGATTTAGCTAATTTTTTGTTTTCCATAATATTCACACTCCAATTCACTCCTTCTCTATCGTAACAGTATTTTTTGAATACTGCACACAGTATACCTATACATTTATTCCAGTTATACTTCGTATTCGTTGACATGGTCTTTATCTGATTGTTAAGTCGAATGATAAAATCATCCGGAATAGGTTTCCCTTCAGAAATACATGGCAGTAAGCGTCCCATCTGCAGTGTCATCAACTGATCATCCACTTCAAAGAATGCACCACGTAATGTCCCATATGCACAAGAAATGATTTCTCTGGGAATTGGGGTCATTACATCGCTCATATAATCAGCTTTTGAGTATTGAGGCCAGCTACAATATGTAAACCAGTTCTGTAGATGTTTGTAGTATGTAGAAGCATCTATTTCCTGATAGTAGGTTATTGAAAATCTACCAATCGTAGCAGCATCCATTGCCATGATGACGATGTTATCATTATGATCGCTGATATTCTGCCTATAACCGTCAATTGCTTTATTTACACGTTGTGCGTAATCTTCTTCTGTATCTACTTTGTCCGGTAAAGCAGGAAATAAGCTTTCGTCTAATGCGAATGCCGTCATAATGTTATCACAGTGTGCATTCCATACCAAAATCGTTTGTCCATTTTGCTTATATGCCTGTTTTTGTATCAACCATCGCAAAGCATTATGAATTTTCTGAGATGTTTCATATCCAATGGAAATCGCTTCTTTTTTAGAAACAAACCTGCCGCGATATGTAAAACCGTTTGCATCATTAGTAGAAATTAACTTAGCTTTATCTTTTCCTTGACGAAGTTTCGCAGGATGTTTTTCTGTGCAATACATCATTTTACCTGTTATATAGCAGAGATCCTCGTCGGTATGTAGACTGGTATAGAATTTGTGGTAGGTATCGAATAGCATTTTGTCACACCATGGTTCAACAATTCGTTTTTGTATACCTCTGATTTTAAAGCGGACAAAAGCTTCTGTTTGAACAACTGTTTTCTGGATTTTATATTTCTTATCCAATTGTTCTCCATCTAATTTTAAGATATCGCAAGAGATCAAGTCAGAGATGAGTGTACCTTGTTCAAGATATTGATAGATTGGTATAATGCTAGAGTGGGTGTAAGAAGAATCTATCCATTGTTTTAGAAGACTTTGGTGTGCAAGAACATGCGGATCGTTTCGTTTACCAGTATACTCTGCATAATCTTTTGAGATATAAATTAGCTTATCGTGTAAAGGATGAGGCGTAATACCGCTTGATCTACTCGCTGAATCCTCAGTCACAGGAATGACAGTGACGGCATCATCATTAGGAATTTCTATTGCATGGATAAATTTTCCGTTTTCATCCAAAACAACTTCAATCTGTGCTTTTGTAGTTAGATGGCTAAGCGGTAATAACATCCCTGTTTCACTTTCCTTGCCCACTTCACTCTGACATATATCATAGGTTTCTAGTAATTTACTCGCCCAACTCATGCAATTCACCTCCTTCCTCATGTTCAACACTCTTAAAATTGATATCTTTTTCAAATCTCTTGATATCGCCGGTTCCTACAATACGCCTGATTGCACATTGTTCAGGGCGGATGAATGTAATAATACCTTTTTTCATGACTGGTGTCCAAAAAGTCGCAATCAGTTTGCCTTTTTCTTCTTCATGCAACCATTCGTCTGGGTAGATGAATCCATGAACCATAGTACTGAAAGGCACTATGGTATGGTCATCATAAAAACCTTTTCCTTCACCAAATTCACATGGTTCTACATACGCCTGACATTCACGCGTACCAAGAAATACATCCCTTCGTCCACCACGATTAACCATGCGCTTTGCGATTAACCAATGTTTATTCTCATTACGATCTTTTTCTAATTCTTCATGGTGTAGATTCCATTCAAAGTGTGCTTTTACCTGATATTCAACATCTGTTAAATAGGTGTAGTAGGAGAGAGTATTACCTCCGTGGTAATTGATTGGTCGAATACCTTGTGTTGTGAATTGAATCTCATTCATAATGCGAACTTCATCAATAAACCAGCTGATTGTCGGCTTAAAGTAAATACTTTTAACAACTCCCTTTAAAGCTTCATATGTTGGAATTTGATAAGAAAACTTCTCGCCAGATACACGATTGAGAGGATCTGAAAAAAGAGCATATTTACTTTTTACGCAAAATGTGATTTTGTTTTTCTTTTTCATTTTTTCACCTTCTTTCTAATAAATTTATTTTATAATACAATATGATGTTTTAAATACGTCATATTGTATTTAAAATCGAAATTGATTTGAAGAGTGCGTAGATGAGTGCGATGACTAAGCAATATATAATTCTTAAGGTTATATTCATAAAACCTTTATGCAGCAGCACATAGCCATCATCTTTTTCTTCATCTCTTCTTTCAGTAAGCTTTTCCATGAATTAAAGTTCACACCTCCTAACATGTGATAATAAGCAGAATTGAATAATGTGGCCATGTAAGCCCTATCATCAATTACAAGGTAAGCCTATCATATAATTTTTGTTTTTACAAGCTTTATTTAAAAAATAAATTAAAAGGTGACCCAAAACAATATTTTCAATTATACACAAACGAAGTTAAAAAATGAATTTATAATAGAGTAAAAAAGTTTATGGAATTTTCTATATTAAGTTGAAATATATAACAGAAACTTGAAAATTAGTATAATCAAGATACAATTAAATAAACGAAGATTATTTAATGTTGGTAATACGAATGTACTTCTATACCCTTATTTAATGCACTCTTATTGAATCTGTGTTTAAGATATATGTGAATGATTTTAATCCCATAACTTTTTTACTCTATTCGAACTTATTTCTATTTTGACTTAGTCTTGAATTTACCTTATAATATGGTAGTCAGTTAAGGACTGTGGATCTAAATGTTTGTGTATATTGGTAAATATATGTTTTAGGAAAGGCTAAATGCCTTTTTCTTTTTACACAAACATATCCTCCAACTCCTTCCTAACCTCCAACCCTGTATCCTTCTTATAAAATCCATTCCTCAAAACCAGCATGCCGTTAAACTCAAGCTGATAAATCATATCTTCCTTCTCCAGTTCCTTATACTTGTGTTCATAAACATTTACCATAAAGCGCTGTGTCTTATCAAGTAGTGCATACTTTTCTGCATTGCTAATGGAACTATTCAGCTGATCAATTAGTTTCTTGCCATCTCCGTATGGTACCAAAACACCAATACTCTGAGAATCAATCATTTCAAATGCCATTCCCGCACTCTTTAATGCGTGACCCAGACAAGGATGAGAGAGATTGTCAGAATCTTTTATATTTCTTGCTCGCGATAATAGCTCAAATAAGGAAACTTTACGATTATCAATCTTTGTTGAATATTCTGTATCCTGTCTGCGATTAAATAAATAAGAATCATAATACTGTCGTATAAAGGATAGCGTTAAAAGCTCATCTACACGATTTCCTTCCTTTGAAGCATGTAGCTGTGACAGGAGGATATTTGTCTCATCCTGTCCTTTTTTTACATCCTTAAGTTTTTCGATATGCTCTTCATTGGAATTGATGAGATAGACAGTCCCTAACTCTGGATTTTTACCGTTTCTATTGCATCTGCCGGCAGCTTGAAGAATACTATCAAGTCCGCATAGGGAACGTATGACAACATCACAATCTATATCGACTCCTGCTTCGATCAGATTAGTCGCTATACACAACACAGTATCTTTTTGTTCCATATGCTCTTTTAAATCCTCCAATGTACGATGGCGATGCTCCGGACACATGCTCGTGGATAAATGATATAGATAAAGCCTGTCTATCTCATGATGCTGCTCACAGGCGCGATATAAGTTTCGTGCATCTGCTTTTGTATTGACAATCACCAGCATACTGGTGCCCGGCTCCAGCTTTTGATATATAAAATTCGATAAATCAGCAATTGAATAGCCGCCCCTGCGACAGGCATCTTCTATATGGACACGCTTAAATTGTTCCTGCATTTCCTTTGTCTGTTTTACAATTTCAGATTCTGAAGCCAACTTGATAGGATAGGTGGTAGTTTCCAATAATGGCTGTGTTGCCGTACATAATACCACCGTAGTATTACAATTATAAGCAAGAAAGTTCATCATTTCATTAAACATCGATATTGTTTGAACTGGTATTTTCTGAGCTTCATCTATAATGAGTACAGAGTCGGCTAACTGATGAAACCTGCGTACATCCGTTGTTCGATCTTTAAACATCACATCGAACAGACGAACTGCTGTCGTCAAAATTACGGGCTTATTCCAGGAGGAACTGTAGTAATCATAATCTGTATATTGAGATGGGATAATATTGGAATGATGCTCCAAAACAAAATCTTCATTGAAAAATTGCTTCATCACTTCCGCATTTTGTTCCAATATGGTCTTAAAGGGTGCAACATAAATGATATGCTTCTTATGGTATTTTTTCGCATGATGTAGAGCATAACGAAGTGATGCTAGTGTTTTACCTGAGCCAGTTGGACAGGACAAACGATAAATACCAGGAGAATGGCTGCTAAATGCTTTACACTGATTAGAGATACTAGTGCGTAATTCATTGATTGTACTGATAGAGGAATTTGCAGTTATCTCAGCTAAATGACTCTCAAGCTTATCTGTTGCTGCTTGCCATATAGTATCTTCTGTATAAACGATTGTTTGTGTGTGTTCCATGAAATTGCGAGTATCTTCACGATCTCCATGAATTAGTAAAGACATAAGAAGTCGTTGTAAAGCTCCAATATAAAAATAATAATCCTTCGCATCTTGAGCCGTTTTTTGCTTCATGAAATTTGCAAGATAGATCGAAAGTTCCTTATGCGCTGCACGGAAAAGATATTCCAATTCCTCTGTGGAAATAAAGTCATTCATAAAGGCGGTAATGTGTTCCATATCCAATGCTTTTTCCGGATAACACCGGCTGCGCAAGGCATTATCACCATGCACATTTATGAAATCACATAACCCATGATGAGAAACAATTGCATTTGCTAACATGAGTTTTACCAGACACTCACTCATATCACTGTAAGATCTGCACACCTCAAGCAGAATCTGCGCGCCGGCTGAAGAATGATTCACCTTAGGAAGGAATATATTTTCCAATGCTGCTTTGGTTATGTATTTCTGAAATTCCTTGGAAGCCTTCCCGCAGTCATGCAAAAAAGCAGCCAGCTTCATGCAATTTGTAAGACCTCTTGCTGCTGCGTATTCTTCAATCGCCGCAAAGGTATTGATACTATGCTCCTGTAATGACTGCATTTCCTGATTGCTATTTATATGTGCCAATATGTTCATACTCCCACCCCTGTCTATGTAATCATAGCGCTTACATGAAGGCATGTCAATGTCAATGTTTCTTTGAATAAATGGATATTTAAGGTATAATGTAAGAGAATGTTAAAATAGCCTGTAATTTTGGAGGTAATTACATATGTTAATATACGAAGGGACAAAATATGATTTCAGAATGGACATGGACCTTGATAAAATACCTCATCTCTTAGAGGAAAAGCTTTATGAGCATATGCATATCCATACGAGTAAAAAAGAAGTAACCTCGTGGAAAAATTCACTTCAATATATGTATAAGGTATTAAATGATCCGAATATACCCGATACCTGCGGTGTAGCTATTGAATACAATATTCCCAAAACGAACAAGCGTGTGGATTTTATTATGTCCGGATATAATCATGATGGGAAAGCAAGTGCTATTATCATCGAGCTAAAGCAGTGGGAGCGTGTGGAAACGGTATTCGACCGCGAGGATTTGATAAATACCGAGGTGATGACAGCACTGGGAAAAGGAGTGCATCGCGTTGTACATCCCTGTTATCAGGCCTGGTCTTATGTACAGCATATGAATGATTATATTGAAGAAGTAGGAAAAAAAGACATACAGCTGTACCCCTGTGCATATCTGCATAATTATGACTTAAGGAAAGAGCAAAATATCATAAATCCAATTTATAATGCATGTATTGAAAAATCACCATTATTCACACAGGGAGAGATTCCAAGACTGCGGGAGTTTATCAAAAAGCATTTGAAACAAGGGGATCATAAGGAAGTGCTGTTTCTTATAGAGAATGGCAGAATTCGGCCTTCTAAAAGTCTTCAGGACTGCATTTCTTCAATGCTGGATGGAAATCAGGAATTTACAATGCTGGATACACAGAAAGTGGTCTTTGAAGAAATCCTTTATATGGCCAAATTGTGTCAAAAGGATAAAAGGAAACGGGTAATGATTGCAAAAGGCGGCTCAGGAACAGGGAAGTCTGTGATTGCTGTAAATGCGATGGTGAATCTGTTGAAGGAAGACATGTTTGGACAATATATAACAAAGAATGCGGCTCCGCGCAATGTTTATATGGACAGACTTGCTGGTAAAATGAAGAAAAACAAAATCAAATCGCTGTTCGCTGCCCCGGATAAATTTTATCAGCAGCAGCCGGATGATTATGATTTTTTGATTGTGGATGAAGCGCACAGATTAAGAGAAAAATCAGGTATGTTTCAAAAAGGTGAAAACCAGATACAGGAGCTGATAAGATCATCGCTCTTTACTGTTTTCTTTATCGATCCCTATCAGCGTGTTCATTTTCGTGATTTTGGAAGTATCTCCGAGTTTCAAAAACAGGCACAGCTACAAAATGCGGAGGTGATACAATATGAATTGCATTCACAATTTCGCTGTAACGGATCGGATGGATACCTTGCTTGGGTAAGAAATATGCTGCAGCTGGAAGAAACAGCAAATTTCAATTTCAAGGATATCAACTTTGATTTTCGTGTCATTGATGATCCAAATGAATTAAGAGCTATGATTTGTGAAAAAAACGATGGATCAGGGAAAGCCAGAATATTGGCGGGATATTGCTGGGAATGGGAAAAAGCCGGTAGAAATGATCCGAATCACAATGATATTGAGATTGGTGATTTTAAAATGAGCTGGAATCTGGATGCTAGTGATCCATATGCAATCAGTGAAGGGTCCATTCATCAAGTAGGGTGCATTCATACAACACAGGGGCTTGAATTTGATTATGTAGGAGTTATCATAGGAGAAGATCTCCGTTATGAAAACAATGAGCTTGTGACTGACTATAAGCAGAGAGCGAAAACGGATTCTTCTGTAAAGGGACTGAAAAAGCTGTATCGTGAGAATCCGGAGAAGGCAAAACATATGGAGCGACAGATTATACTGAATACGTATTACACGTTAATGACTAGAGGAATGAAGGGGTGCTATATCTATTGCTGTGATTCAAATCTGCAAAAGTACATCAAAATGTCAATAGCTGATGCATAGTAAAAAAGGGTGAAGCAATTTCAAGCATCACCCTTTCTCATACTTTATAATGGTTCCTATTGGCCTGATTCTTTTTCAGTTCTGTTACCGTTTCCTTCAAGCTATACCTGCAATGACCATCTCTGCCGACTACCGTTTCTGCAGCGTCCAGAGAGCTTTGTATCGCTTCCTCGCAGGCTTCGATGGCAGCACGGAAAACCTTGTCAATCTGCTGCTCATGAAGAATAGTTTGCGATATAAATGAGTCAGCAGATGCATGAGGAATTTTATTTGCTGTGGAAAAGGCAATCGCAATATCGCCACTGCCATTTCCCAGATAGGAGCCAAGGTGCGCGAGTGCCACCGGCATACGTTTGCATACGCGTTTCAACTGTCTGTCGGACATTGGTATATCTGTTGCCAGAATTATTATGATACTGCCCTGCTCCACCTGTTCCTTCGCAGTATCACAAAAGGATACATCTTTCATGATATAATCATTCTTTAATCCGAAATTGGACAAGACAAGAAGCCCCACCGTATATTCTTCTCCATTTAGTTCCAGCACTCTTGACGCGGAACCGATACCGCCCTTCATTTCAAAGCAACTCATACCGCGGCCTGCTCCCACAGCACCCAGTGCAAAATCCTTTCTCGCATCTGCAATCGCCTCATATACATTTGACTCCTGAATGCTACATGCCCGTATATCATTCAGATACCCGTCATTGCATTCCCCAATCACTACATTCACAGTGCCGCTCGTCGTACCGATTTCCGGATGATCCTGCAGCATATAGCGCACCAATGCCTGCTGAACAGTCCCCACACTCAGCGTATTTGTCAATGCGATCGGACTTTCCAATACACCAAGCTCCTCCAGCTGTATCAACCCGCTGGTCTTTCCAAATCCATTGATCACGTGGCATGAAGCTGTCAGCTTCTCACGAAAAATATCACCCTTTGTCGGTAGGATCACCGTAACACCGGTCTGCACGTTACCAGCTGCTATTGTTGTATGTCCGACACGGACTCCTTTTACATCCGTTATTTTATTTCTATTACCCTTTTTCATTTCATCACCTCGCAGTATAAGGATATCACATGCAGCATTCTGTTTAACATCTTATTTATAAAAAGAATGATACATACTGTCTTTTGATATCTTCATCCCTTCCATATCTATAGGCGAAGGGTAGAAAATATGCTATGATATAACAATACAGAAAGGGGAGATACCGATGCAGGAAAAGGGTATATTACAGGGAAATCTGACAAAGGCATTGCTGCGCATGGCTGTACCGCTGTTTGTGCTGAATCTGGTAAACTCCCTCTACAATATCATTGACACCTTTTGGGTTGGACAGCTTGGTGAGCTGCAGGTCGGTGCTGTTTCGCTTGTCGGCCCTATTATGTGGTGTGCACAAAGCGTTGCCATGGGGCTGAGTGCAGCTGCGATTGCTTTACTTTCCACACGGCTTGGGGCAAATCAAAAGGGGGACGCCTGCCGTTTCGCAACAGCTCTATTATATTTTGCGATAGGCTTTGCCATTGTGCTGAGTATGGGAACACTGCTTCTGCTGCATCCGATTCTTAGCTGGCTGGATACTCCGAAGGAAATCTATGATGCCAGTTATCAATATCTGTTTGGGATTTCCTTTGACTATATCGGTCTTCTTATGCTGAACCTCTATATGGCAATGCGCCAGAGTGCGGGGGACAGCCAGTCCGGCGTAAAGCTGAATATGTGTGCTTCCCTGTTGAATGCAGTCCTGGATCCGATTTTCATTTTTGTTTTTCACTTTGGTATCCTTGGTGCTGCGATCGCCACGGTTGTATCCAAGCTGGTCATGGTACCGGTTGCATGGCGGCGTCTGCATGATAAAGCCTTTCCGGTACATATCGATTTTCGGGCATATCCGTTTCGTCCTGCGGATGGAAAAATCATACTGAAGCTCTGCATTCCTGCCGCAAGCGGTCAGTTTCTTGAAAACCTGGGCTTTGTCATCATGAATAAATATATTGTCTACTATGGTGCTGTTGCCATATCGGCATACGGTGTCGGTGCAAAAATGGTGACGCTTGCCTATATACCTGTCATGTCAATCGGTGCGGTACTGGCAACCTTTGTCGGTCAGAATCTGGGGGCCGGCAATACAGAGCGTGCCCGCAAAGCATTTCATACAGCGATGAAGCTGTCAACACTGTTCTCCTGTGCTCTGACCATCATCGGAATGCTCGTAATCACACCGTTTATACACTTGTTTGTACCAAATGCTTCTACACAGCTTATGGAGCTAACACAGGAATATGCGTTCTTCGCCTTGCTGTGCGGTGTTTTCATGGGATGGTATATCAACTTGAATGATGGTGTGTTCAATGGCTCCGGTCATACGAATTATACCTTTATCTTATCCATGATGCGTCTTTGGGCATTCCGCATTCCGATGATTCTGCTGTTTCATCGCTTTACAAGCCTTGGCATTACAGGAATATGGCTGGCGATGCTGCTTAGCAATATCTTTGAATGCATACTGGCACAAGCCATTTATCTCAGACATCACTGGGAGCACACCGCAATCCTTACAGAAACGGAAAGCATACAGCCATCAGAAGAGACTGTAAAAGAAATATAAAGGGCACCCATACAACTGCAGGGTGCCTGATCTATCATACACAGCGCGATACTGCTGTGGGAAGTTATCGGATAAAGTTTTCTTCACGATATCCCAGAAACAGGATACATGCGATAGCTTCTGCAATTTCTATGAACTTTTTCATGGTAGCGTCCCTCCTGTCTTACACCTATAGTATACCGGATGGGCCTTGCTTCGTCGTGTGAATTTACTTACACTTTGCTTACAATCCTGTTAGCTGATTGACAGGCTGATAGATTTTCTGGTTCTGTATAGGATGCATACAGACAAAACCATATTCTGATTTTATTGATTAGAGGACACCGATGCCAACGCGGTGTTTTACATCCTATACAAGAGTCTGTGCATTTCATTCAGAATTAGAAAAATAACATGAGAATCGCTGCGCTTCCCCTTTTCCATAGCTGCAGCGGTTGTTATTTCATTTGTGGTGATGGCAGAAAATAGGAAAGCAATAAAAAAGCGCCTTTTGGCGCCTCTTGCAATGAAAAAGGAAAGATGTCAAATCAGATGTTCAGGCATGATATCCAAAGAATGCCAAACAGAGCGCAGTGCCAATCCAGCTCAACAGTTTTTTCATCTCCATCTCCTCCTTCTTTCTATCTGCATTATATCGTATGCACACAGGTTTGTCGTGTGTTTCTGCTTACAGCAAGATTACAGTTTTGTAATATTTCCTGTATCCTGTCTTTGCGTTTCCATACGTTATCCCGTATAATAGGTAGGAAAGCTGAAACATATAGGTGATAAACATGAAATTTGAAGATTATAAGCTGGATGCCTCCATCTGTGAGGCGCTGCATACATTGGGCTATCAAAGTCCGCTGCCGGTACAGGAGGCTGTCATACCGCTCATGCTGGAAAAAAAGGATATTCTGGTGAAATCCAGAACAGGAAGTGGAAAGACCGCATCCTTTGCGATACCTGTTATACAGGATTTGATTTGGGAGGAACGCTCGCCTCAGGCTCTGGTACTGAGTCCGACCAGAGAGCTTGCCCTGCAGATCAAGGGAGAATTTGATAACATCGGTGCCTATAAGCGCATTAAGACGGCAGCTGTATTCGGAAAGCAGCCCTTCCGTTTTCAGGCACAGGATTTAAAGCAGCGGACACACGTTGTCGCAGGAACACCGGGAAGAGTGCTCGACCATCTGGAGCAGGGAACTCTGCGCACCGACAGGATTCGCTATATCATTATCGATGAAGCGGATGAAATGCTGAATATGGGGTTCATTGAAACCGTACAAAAGATATTCTTCCATCTTCCGAAAACCGCGTCTGTCTGCATGTTCTCCGCAACACTGCCACAGGAAATACAGGAGCTTGCCCATGACTTCCTGAAGCAGCCGGCATCTGTGGAAATCGAGTCGCAGACCTCCGTCAGTGAGCAGATGCATCATTATGCATACCGTATGAAGGAACACGAGAAGCCGCAGGCACTGCTGAAGCTGTTATGCAAGGAGCTTCCCGAATCCTGTATCATCTTCGCAAAGACACAGGAGCATGTCCGTGAAATATGCCGTATGCTGTATGATAAGGGAATCAGTGTTGATCAGCTGCACGGCGGTATGCTGCAGGAGGATCGACTGGAAAACATGAAGGATTTCCGTCTGGGAAAGCTGCGTATACTAACCGCAACAGATGTTGCCGCAAGAGGTATTGATATACAGGATGTTACGCATATAATCAATTACGATATGCCAAATAAAAAAGAAACCTACATACATCGTATCGGCCGCTCTGCACGTCTGGATCGCAGCGGAACCGCGATAACCTTTGTTTCACAATATGATGATTTCCGCCTTCAGGAGCTGGAGGAATATCTGGGCAATGCACTGGAATTTCATGACTGCAATGAGCTTGCAGCTGTGATTGCGGACGCTGAGACATTGAGAAAGCTGGGCACTCCGAAATCTCAAAAAGAGGAAAAAGGGAAGGAGCTGCGCAAGGATACGATGAAGCTGTATCTTGGCGGAGGGAAGACCAAGAAAATTCGTCCCGGTGATATCGTTGGGGCCATCTGTGAGATAGAGGGCGTCTGTGGCGATGATATCGGTGTTATTCAGGTACAGGATCATCAGTCTTATGTGGATATCCTGCATGGTAAGGGATTGCAGGTGCTGCATGCACTGCGTCAGAAAACCATCAAGGGGAAAAAGCTGAAGGTAGAGCGCGCGAAGGAGTAGTCATACAGCCGTCACAATTTGTAAAAAATGTAAAAAGGTACTTCCGAATTCAAACCACACAGCGTATACTTGTACTATAAGACACAGGAGGTATGATTATGCTTGATAAAAAAGTATCAGAATTGCTGAATGATCAGATCAATAAGGAGCTGTACTCTGCATATCTGTATCTGGATTTCTCTCTCTATTATCAGGAGCAGGGGCTGGATGGCTTTGCGAACTGGTACAGGATTCAGACGCAGGAGGAACGCGACCATGCGATGCTGCTTCTGCAGTATATGCAGAATAATGGAGAACACATCACACTGGAACAGGTGAACAAACCGGATAAAGTATGTACTGCCTTAAAGGATCCGCTGGAATTTGCATTGGAGCATGAACGCTATGTAACCAGCCTGATCAATACCATCTATGACGCAGCACATCAGGTGAAGGACTATCGCACGATGCAATTTCTCGACTGGTTCGTAAAGGAACAGGGTGAGGAAGAAAAGAATGCGGAGGATATGGTGAAGAAATTTGAATTATTCGGTACAGATCCAAAGAGTCTGTACATGCTGGATAATGAAATGGCTGGCCGTGTGTACAGTGCGCCTTCCTTAGTATTATAAGAGAAATACATCATCGTCTGTAAGAGAATATACTCTTTTACAGGCGGTTTTTTTATATTCGGCTTATACCGCTTCACCTGCTGGTGATAAGGCTGTTTTCCCGCAATCCCGCATCCGGTATTAAATTTGCATAAATTACGCATAAGCTATTGACCGTTCCCCTGGGGACTGCTGTACAATAAGCTCAAACATGAGGTGATATGGTATGAGAATTCAGGAGATTGCGGATATAACCGGATTAAGCAAGAAAGCAATCAATCTGTATGAAAAAAAGGAATGTTACAGGTTTTTCGGGATGACAGCGGCTACCGCTGTTATACACAGGAGCATGTCCGTATTTTAATGCAGATAAAAATATTGCGAAGAATGGATGTCTCCCTTGCGGATATCAGTCACTTGCTGCAGGAGAAAAACCTGCAGCTGCTGGATACGCAAAAGGAACAGCTGGAGAAAAAGCTTGCGCAGTGTGAGCTGCAAAATTTTTATATGCAACGGATTGCGGAGCTGCTGGAGGAGAACGACACAGAGCTGCTTCAGTCTGTGGATCAGGAGATGGAGGAAGCATGGGAAGACGTTCAGGAACCGCAACCCAATAAGCGCAGTGTTTCTTCCTTCATTGTTGTGGAGGTCATGCTTGCGACATTTCTGCTTGATAATGAAAATATGCTCTATGTCGTGATTGGTGTAGTGCTGCTTGTTCATGTATTTTATGTTATTGGAAAGGCTTCTCCCTACCTGGAAAGTCCTCTGGATTATTTGCTTTATATAGGAGGACGGAAGGTGCGCAGCCTATTTGATGAAAGGAGAAAGCATGATGAAACAGATTGTTCTGAATAAGGTTTGTTTTTCCTATGATACAGAATGGATTTTAGAGGATTTGGACCTTACGATTCAGCAGGGAGACGGATGTATTCTGCTGACCGGGAAAAACGGAGCAGGGAAGAGTACCCTGTTAAACGTATTATGTGGGTTTCTGCCACCGGAGTATGGCAGCCTTGTACGGGATGGCATGACGATTGGTTATCTGCCATTTGTTCATCCTTTGTATCGCCATCTGACTGTTTTGGAAAATTTACGGTATTTCTACCGCAGCTTTCATGGTAAGGATCTGGATTTACAGGATGCGGCTGTACAGGAGGTTTTGCAGGCACTGTCCATTGATTATCTAAAACAACGCATGGACCAGTGCAGCTCGGGTCAGCAGCAGAAGGCGGGCATTGCCTGTATACTGCTTAGCAATGCGGATGTGATTATCATGGATGAGCCGTTTGTTGCCATAGATGCGAAAAGCAGTGAATGCTTGTGTGAGCTGATTCGCAGGAAGTGTCAGGATACGGTATTTCTGATTACCAGCCATACCTCAGCCGGCATGCTACCTGTTGTGGATCGACTGCTGGCACTGGATGGACGTCATTTGGTTCTGGATACGAAAGACCATAGGAAAATCATGCAGTATTTTCAGCCGGAGGAGGAAGCTGTATGATTCGCTATGAGCTTCTCCGAATTCTGCGCAGTCGAAAATGGCAGTACCTGATTCCTGCCGCTTTGCTTGCCTATATCTATATCGGCGGCATAAGCAGCATTACGACAACAGGCGACAGCATGTTTGCACCGTCGCAGGATCAGCGGATACAGGCAGCGGCATGCATGGCAGCCTTTCTGTTTCTCAGCATTTTTTATCAAATCGCATGGGAGGAAGAGCCGCCGCTTTCCTGGCAGACACTTCTGGCTTTTCCACTTACCTGCCGTAAAGGCTATCTCTGTAAGCTGTTCGTGCTATTGCTGTTTCAGCTCCCTGCCGCTGCTATTGGGATTGGGGTATATGCAGTCATACAGAAAACGATCACATCATCTTTTCTCAGCTTTCTGCTCTGTATACAGCTGCTGTATCTGACAGGCTTTCTTTACGGCTGCTATAAATCATCACAGGGCTATCTGGCAGCGATGGGAACCATTACGATCGTCAATGCTACAAAGCGGCTTGTTCCAATCTTTCTCGTTTTCTGTATTTTGAATGGGAAAGAGTGGAGTGCGGCATTTGCCAGTCTGTGGCCGATACTACTGCTGTTTTGTCTGAGTGTGATCATCGGATTATGGATCCTCCTTCCAGTATGCATGAGACGTAAGCTGCATCGGGAAATGATTCTGAGTAAGCTGTTTCCCAATCTGAAATTCACACCGGGACAGCTGATGCTGATGCAATACCAGAGGGGGGCAGATCACCTGCTGCAATTCATCTTTCACAGATGTGATACACACAGCAGTACCTATTGGAAAACGTGCGCGGTTATCGAGGTAAGTATAAAGCTGCACGCTTTATCTTTTGCCTTGCTTCTCTTTTTTCTGCTGTGGTTTATTATAAAGCTGAGCTTTCTGGTTCTGATTGCTGCAGTACTTTGTCTGCTTCATATCCTGTACTGTTTTCGCCTGGAAAGCAGGACGATGCATGCAGTCAGGATACAGGATACGGCACTTGTACAGGGAAAGAAAGCAAGACACTAGACGGAATCGTACAAATCGTCGAATCTGGTATTACGTAAGCTCTGTATACAGTCTTTCCTTGGCACGATGAACCCCACACAAACGCAATGACAGTTTATTTCTGATGTTTCGTTTTTATCTACGATACGGCTGTAATCACAGTACAAAGGAATCAAAAGAATCAGCTTCATCATTTTCGTGATGTCCTGATTCTTTTTCCTGCTCACGATTAAATTACTGGCGTATTAGAAATATACATCCGCTTTCCCGTTTATACTGTTTTATGTGCAGACCTCTACTGATGAAATTTAAAGGTAAACACAAGAAAAGAAATACTGTAGAGAAATCGCAAACTGAAAACTCAGGCAGGGAAGCTGTTTTTTCAACAATTTTTACTTCGATTTTGTTCAACTAAGACACTGCGATATAAACACCAGACAGCGGAAGGTACAGAAGCATAGCTTCACATACCTGTATTTCATATTTATAGGGTATCTAAGTTAATATCTGAAAGAGACAGCACAACGATAAGTGGTACTAGCCTGTTTTGCCATAGCTGAACTTCCTCTTACGATAGGGCAGCTTTTTGATTTCCTCTAAGCTGTAGCGATGAATAGGTTCCTCATATGAAGGGTATTGTTATCTATGTTAGGTCGGTGCATTGCACTGCGATAAAGCCGCTTTGTCTTCTTCCTGCTATTTCTGTATTGACAACCTTTGTAATTTTGGCTATGATATACATGAAGTTAGTTAAACGTTTACGTAAAGGAGGTATCGATTTGGAACAGCATAAGTATAATATCATTGATATCGCACGTCTGGCGCAGGTATCGACCGCCACAGTATCGCGCGTACTGCATGAAAAGGGTGGATATTCCAAGGAAACGGAAACACGTGTACGCAGGGTTATTGCGGAATATGGCTTTCAGCTTAATAAAAATGCACAGGGGCTGCGGACGCAGAGAAGCAGAAATATCGGTGTTATCGTACCGGATATCACCAATGAATTTTTTGCGAGGATCATCCGTTATCTGGAGCTGTTCTTCCTCCGGCATCAGTATTCCGTTTTGATATGTGATTCCCATGAGGATATCGAAATCGAGCAGCTGCATATCCGTAATCTTAAGGAGCAACAGGTTGAGGGCATTATTTATATCTCGGGGAAAAATGCAAACCCGATACAGGAATCCGCGTTTTCCATACCGATTGTCTATATTGATCGTAAGCCGGAGGATGTGCACATCTTTGTACATTCGGATAATCGGCAGGGCGGATATCTTGCTGCCAGAGAATTGATAGAAAAACAGTGCCGCAGAATTTTGTTTTTAAGAGATCAGAAGAAGGCATCGACAATTCGGCAGAGAAGAAGCGGTTATCTGGAAGCTTTGGAGGAAGCGGGAATACCGTTTCAGGAATCCTGGGAAATCATGACGAAAAGCGATTATACAAGTGTATTCGATACGGTCACGCAGCTGATTCAGAAGGATGGCTGCTTCTTTGACGGTGTGTTTGCAACCAACGACAATATGGCACTGGCTTGTCTGCACGCATTGCATGCACAGCAGATCCATGTGCCTAAACAGGTGAAAATCGTTGGCTTTGACAATGTTTCTATTTCGCAGTTCTGTCATCCGGCACTGACGACGATTACGCAAAATACAGAGCGGATGGCAGAAGCGGCAGGAGATGCGCTGCTGAAGCGGATTCATCATGAGCTGGAAAAGCAAGAATTTATCATACCGGTTTCTCTTTGTGTAAGAGAATCAACCTGAGCTCACGTAGGTGAGCTTTCAAAAGAGTACATACGTAAACGTTTACGTAAAAGGAGGATATGTTTATGGAGCCTATGTTTAGTCCGTCTCTCATGTGCATGGATTTATTGAAAATCAGAGAGCAGATACAAATCTTAAATATGCATGCCGATTTTTATCACATTGATATTATGGACGGTCATTTTGTTAGAAATATTACATTATCTCCGGATTTTGTCAAAGCAGTAGCCCGCGTCAGCAGTATACCACTGGATTGTCATTTAATGGTGACCCATCCAGATGACTATATCACTATGCTTGCACAGGCAGGTGCTGCCTTTATTTCACCGCATGCAGAAACCATCAACACGGATGCCTTTCGCATCCTACATAAAATTCATGCGCTTGGGTGCAAAGCCGGTATTGTACTGAATCCGGCAACGCCTTTGTCCTATATTCAGCATTACCTGCATTTGATTGATAAAATCACCATTATGAGTGTTGATCCGGGCTTTGCCGGACAGGCTTTTATTCGTGAAATGCTGGATAAGATAAAAGAAGCGAGAGCACTTAAGCTACAGCATGGCTATCGTTATCTCATTGAAGTGGATGGCTCCTGCAATGCAGCAACCTTTCAGGAGCTGCGCGAGGCAGGGGTTGAGGTGTTCATCGTGGGCAATTCCGGTCTGTTCCAGCTGGATGAGAATTTACATACGGCATGGGAAAAAATGCTGGCACAGTTTCAGGGGATTGCGGCTTCCGGAATGCATCCGGCTTTGACGAAGCAGCGACCTAACTAATTCATTGGAAAATCTCTGACTGTTGTAAGCCTGCGCGCAATCATGAAAAAGCAGAGGCTTCCATCATGCGTTGATGATGGATGCTTCTGCTTCTGTAGATTGTTTTAAAGGCACTTTTATAGCCTCGTTGATCATGTGTGTGCTAGCACTGCGTAAACTGTAAGGCCCGGTGATGACCTGTGCATACCATCAGGAGGCAGTCCTCTTATATAGATTTTAAAAAGCATCATCTAATAGGAAGCGTACGCCTTTGTAAAAGCTTCATTTATATTTGCAGATCTGCATGCTATCGCTGTGGAAACTGAAAATCCTGCAATGCTGTATTCATAAAATCATGAAACGGCTTCATTGCCTGAAACAGGGGGCAGGCTAGTGTGAGAAATTTCTTGCGGTCCTCCACCTCATCATCCATGAGTGGATATTCCAGACACCAGCTTTTATGGCAAAGATAGGAAGCCATGGGGTGGTCAGGATCATACCCCTTTGGAACGCGCTTCAGCTTCGTGCCTGTGATGGTAAAGCGCTCCTGAAATGCAGGCGCGTCAATAATGGCGGCAAATTCTTCCGGTTTTGCGGCAATCGCATCCCGCATCATAGCTGTAGCGTCCTTAAATATATCCGCAAACAGGCCTCCTCCCAGAAAGCTTTGATCATCCGGCATCAGATGAACATAATATCCGACCGGGATGGGAAGCTTACCCTTTGCGGAGATATGAGCACGGAAGGCTGGCAGATACGGTGTTTTATCCTTACTGAATCGGGTATCCCGCACCTGTTTGAACGTCAGCTCTTTCGGCGCAAAGCCGGTAATGGAGGAATCGAAGCATGCTATGCGCTCCATCAGCTCCTGTAAAAGCTCCTCAAACTCCGCTTCCGCTGCCTTTCGCAGCTCTTTATGACTCTGAAACCACTCCCGGTTATTGTTTTTTTGAAGCTGTCGCAAATATTTCATCATGATACTCATATCAGGCAACCTCCTTTGCGTTCTGAACCTTTTTCATAAGCTCTGATTCCACCAGCTCCTTTAACAGATGCTTGGCATCCACTGTACAGCGAAAGGCAGGCAGCTGATCGAAGCTGTCCATAATCTCCTCCAGCTCTTCCATATGATCACAGAATTCATTCAGGATACGCTTATCCAATGTTTTCAGTCTGCTGTATTCCAGATTCTGTGGTTGAAGACGCTGTGTCATCACTGCATAGGGAATCCGTTTATCACACTGGCAGAATCCATTGGATACTGCACCGCAATAGGTGCTCAAAAAGGAAGCCATGCGCTTTCTTGCCCGTGATAGCCGCTGCCGGTATGCTTCCGGGGTCATATCCAGAATTTCTGCAGCGCTTTTACTGTCGATATGAAACATTGTCCCGAGAATATAAATGCAGCGATCCTGCGGCTTCAGACATTGCAGCATGACATTGGTACAGGAGAGCTTCAGCTCTCTTGCGGCCTCCTCCTTCGTACAGCCTGTCAGGGCTTCCTCTTCATCCGGCACATAGCTTGCCCGCAGATCATTCGCATAGAAATCAAAATCCAGGGGGTGAGCTGCGAACATGGTGCTTTTTACATCCATCAGATAGTTCACTGCAATGCGATATACCCAGGTTTGAAATTTACTTTCCCTGCGAAAGGTGGAAATACTGGTCATAACCTTAATGAGGATTTCCTGAGCGGCATCCTGTGCATCCACTATGGTTCCCAGCATACGCAGTGACAGATTGAATACCATATCCTGTATTTCTGCCAGAACCTCCTCTAAGGCAAGGCGGTCTCCCTGAACTGCCTGCTCGATTCGTTTGTTTAATTCTTCCTGCTGCATGATATCAGCCTCCTTCACTCTTCATATAATTAGACGGCGGTATGTACGATTTGTGACAGAATTTCTTACCTTTAGTGTAAAAGTATTCCAGAGGATGTCAAGCTTTTCATCTCGTCCTTCCAATCAGCAGCAGACAAAGGAAACATATCACAGATGAGGAGCATTAACAAAGTGCAAGAAGCCGACGCCATAGACAAGGCGCTTATCCGCTTTCAGATATAATAATAAGAAGGGCAATTTTCCAATGATTCTTTCTGCATTTTCTATTGCTAATTCAGCTCATATTCGATAAGCATTCAGATGAAGAAGCGAATGGCAGGAAGGAAGTAATTTCAGGGATTTTGATAAACGAAAAAGAAAAAGCCGTATACAAACGGCTCGTTCCTGTGCAATTTATGCGCTCAGCTTATGCTTTGTCACAAAGCTGATTGTCTGAATGATGACCATCAGGGATATAAAGCTGAATACGGAAATCAATGCATTCTGTGTGATTACACCGGAGGCGATTACAACAGAGCCATCCAGAAAGAACAGAATCACACTGACCTTTAGGAATTTAAAGACGTATTGAATTAAAAGCGCTATGACATCCGTGCCTCCGGTTGCACAGGCGTGGTTTAAGGCAATGCCAATGGCAGCACCGACCAGCAGCCCTCCAAGAACTCCCGCAACCGCCAATTCCAGAAGCGGATGAATATCCAGAAGGAACTGTGTTGTATGAAGGGAGGGAATCAGTTTCATAAACAGCGGTGTTGCCAGAGTGATGTATAACGTTTTGATACCGAAGCTTTTCCCCAGTACGATGGTGGATAAGATCAGCAGCGGTATGGAAATACAAAGGGACATCGTGGAAACCGGAATACCAAATACGGTGGAGCAAACCAGAGAAAGCCCGGTGATTCCACCCGGTGCAAGTCCGGTTGAGGTGAAGAAGAAATTAACCGCAACAGCGGTAATAGCAGCAGCAAACGTGATCCATCCATAATCCTTGACAAGTGTCAGGATGGAGCTTTCTTTAAAAGAACTCTCAGCGGGAGAGTTCTTTGTATTATTCAAGACCGTATGTTTCTGCTGCTGCATCGATTGCGGCTCTGCATTTCTTCACACCAGCTGCTGCTCCATCTGGATCCTTGAAAATTGCACTGGACAGAACGATGACATCCGGATTGCATGCAATCAGCTTGTCCATATTATCGGCACGAAGACCGCCGTCTACTGCCAGCTCACATTTTGGATTCTTTTCATCAATCATCTTGCGTGCACGCTGTACAAGATCAATGGCACTTTTTCTCCATCCCCAGTTGTCTTTTCCATCGGTTTCATCCACACCGTGCGTTACGATGTGCAAACGATCGATATCGTAAATGCTTTCCTCGACAAAGCATAGCGGTGTATAGCATCCCAGTGTCAGACCAACCTTGATGTTGCGTTCACGACACCAGTTGATGATATATGCCAGCTGCGCCCCGATAAAGTGCTCCGCAGGTATAATCAGCATATTAGCTCCTGCTTCGTCAATCTGTTCAATGAACATTCTGTCCATACTAACGGTATAAATGTGGCATTCGATCGGCTTATCTGTTTCCGGGCGTATACCTGCAATAATCTGATGACCACCCATCAGCTTCATGTTTTGTAAATCGTGCATGTCAGCTGCATCGGAATGGATATAGTCAACTCCGGCATCACTGACTTCCTTTACCAAATCGGCAATTCTGCCATAATTAACGTGTGCAAGGCCAGCTGCAATTTTGATATGTTTCATAAGTAAGTTCCTCCTTCTTTTCGCACCCTTATTGTACGCTACTTCGCTAAACTTCCGCAATCGCAGGATGTGGAAACGCCATCCGTATCAATAAGGCAATTTATAAACATTGCTGTAAGAAATTACCACATAGAAAAGGCTACGAAAATAACAGTGAAATGATTGTAATGCACACAGGAAACAGGTAAGATATACTTGTAATAAATATTTCATCAGGAGGTATGACATATGTTCGGCTTTAGAAAAAAAGAAAAAAGCAGGGAAGAGCTCCTTGCTGTTGTGGATGGAACACTGATTCCGATTGAGGATGTAAAGGATCCTGTATTTTCTCAGAAGATGATGGGAGACGGCTTTGCCATTGCATCTACAGGCGATACCATTTATGCATGTGCAGATGCAGATATAACCATGCTGTTCCCCAGCAATCATGCGGTTGGTCTGACGTTGAAAAACGGTATGGAAATTCTGATTCATGTCGGAATTGATACGGTAAATGAAAACGGAAACGGCTTTACCTGTCTGTGCGAGCAGGGCAAGGCTGTGGAGAAGGGCGAGCCGTTATTGAAAATGGATCGTGATTATCTGTTATCAAAGGGATATGATCTGAGTGTTATTGTTATCTTTACAAATAAGGACAGCTATGCGGAATTCCGCAGAGAGGAGCCAGTCGAGGTCAAGGGCGGAGAAAGTGTAGCCGTAACCTACACCCTGCCACAATAACTTGGCGGTCAAACGGCTGGTTCACTTCAGGGGATATAAAAAGGGAAGTATGATTTTATTGTATATCAATAGAATCACAGCTTCCCGATTTTCATTTGCACAAAATAGGCTGTTCCTTACTGTTAGCCCTTGTGCTGTTTTGCATGCAGCGACAGGGCTTATCGCTTGATTGGATATGCACCTGCAAGCAGCGAATATCTGTTCTATGCCTTACTATACAGGATTCCAGCAAGCAAGGGATATAATTTATTCCTGTGCTACCGATTTAAAATTATAGGGATCGTTTTTCACCTTGTAATATTCCCGGATCACATCCTTTAAGCGAAGGATATCGTAATCATGCAACAGAGAATTGACCTGTAGTATGGTAATGTCTGTATGCAGATTGAGCTCCAGCGTGCTGATGATCAAATCGACATTGCTGATATCACACTCATAGATGGAAAAGAACGTTTCCTGGGAAATAATGTCGATTTCCGGTATCTGTGCACTGAGCTTTCTGCGCAGCAGGTTTCCGGCTCCCACACCACCGTGAGCTACCAGTATGGTTCTCAGCGGCTGCTTCATATTTTCCAACGAGGCTGCCAGGTGCAATGCGAGAAAGCCAACCTCATCATCGCTCACCTTACAGTGGAAATGCTCTTCGATGACGGAAACACTGTTTCTGGCTACCTGAAAGGTACGCTCATAAAGAGAATGTATTTCCTGCATCAGCGGATTTTCATTGGGAATACCATGACGAAAACGGATAATGGCAGGACACAGATGGTCGTATACAGACTGGCGCAGCTCTTCATCCCTGTCAAAGGGCAGATGCAGCTGTTCACTCCATGAGGTAAGCAGGGCATCACTCAGCATGCGTGCCTCCTGCTGTTCCTGTTCACTCAGATCGCGGCTGTTTTGCAGGGCAAGAAAATAAACCTGAAGATAGCGTATTTCCACATCCGGAATCTGCAGTCGGTAATGATTTGCCAGTCGGTCGCATAGCTCGCGTGCTTCCTTATAAAATGGCTCCTTTCGCAAATCCTCTATGAAGGAATCCGAAAGGTGCACAATGTGGCGGTCCTGAATGCGCAGATAGGTGACAAACATGCGCAGCAGAACAAGCACCATGGAGGGAAAGGTCAGAGAATTGATATACGGATTGCCGGAGCGTAGAATGCAGTCGGTAAAATCCTTAACCTCGTCATCGGTAACCTCCAAACCCGGGAACACATAGGAGCCGTCACAGCGGTAATCCTCACGTCGTATGATATCAATAAACATCTGGTAGCCGTTGTCCCGCAGCATCAGCTCCAGCAGGAAATTACGGATATTTTTTTCCTTGCCCTCCATGCTGATGCCGTTGTTGTTTTTCCGGTGTAATGCAATTTTAAAGGTTTCCAAATCTTTGGTTAAGGACAGAATATCCTTATGAATGGTGGCACGGGATACAAACAGCTGTTCACTCAGCTCATAAATGCGGCAGCTGTCAAAGGCACTCAGCTGCATACCGATAAAAATTTTACGAGCCTGAGGAGAATAATCCGCAAGCGTTTTGTTTTTCTCCCGCACACTTTCCAGTACATGCAGCTTATCCTTGACCTTACCGTCAATACGGATACCGACGCCGGTTTTTTTAATCAGCTTGAGGTTGTTTTCTTCAAGATACTGATCCACGATCTGAAGGTCGTTGCGAATCGTCTTGTTGGAAACAGCAAGCTCTTCAGAGATTTTATCAATCGTAATATAGGCGTCCTGCTTCAGCAGAACATCCACGATTTTCATGATTCGTTTATTCATAAGCGTGCACCCTCGCTTTCACTTGCAACTATACGTGTGAAACGCTGTTCTGTCAAGAATGACAGCGGGAATTTTATGTGGAATTTATAACCATTGAAGGAGGTACAATACAATGAAATCTAACAAGTATACAACAGAAAGTACCAAGCAGCTGCTGCAGGATTTGAAGCAGCTGGTGGAAATACCGTCCGTGCGTGATATGACCACGGCACGAGCATCCGCTCCCTTTGGCGAAGCAATTCGTCATGCAATGGATGTCTTCCTGCAGCTTGCACAGCGGGAGGGCTTTATCGTCCGTGATTTTGACGGCTATGCTGTAGATGCCCAGCTTGGTGAGGGAGATGATTATATCGGAGTGCTCGCTCATCTGGATGTGGTGGAAGCAGGGGAGCGTGCCTTCTGGCACAGCGATCCCTTTCAAATGCGGGAGGAAAACGGCATGCTGTATGGCCGTGGAGTCAACGATGATAAGGGACCGCTGCTGGCTGCGTTATATGCCATGATGCGGATCAAGCAGGAGGGGCGTACACTGTATCATCCGATTCGCCTTATCGCCGGAGGGGCTGAGGAAACAACATGGGAGTGTATGGAGCATTATTTCAAACACAACCCGCAACCGATTTGCGGCTTTTCTCCGGATGGCAACTTTCCTATCGTAAATGGAGAAAAGGGAATTTTGCAGGTACGCTTTTTGCTGGATGCAGATGCGGATATCCGTCTGCATTGCAAGGAGCGTCTGCATATCGTCTGCGATGATTTGCAGGTAATCGTTCCCAAGGACAGAGATATCAGCTTTATAGAGCGTACCAATCTGATTGAGGTTATGCCGGATGGCATAAAAATCACCTATCGTGGTGTGCGTGCACTTTCCCGCAATCCGCAGCGCGGCGATAATGCCATCTTCAAATTTGTTAAGGATTTCCACGGACACCTTGATAAAACAAGCTCTCTGTATTCGATGGTGAATATGGTGTATGAGCTTTTTCTGGATGATTTCTATGGTAAGAAAAGCGGGCTGTATCATGAGGATGCCGCGATGGGCTGCAGTTCCGTCTGTCTGATGTCCCTGAATACACAGGCGGAAAAACTGGAGCTGTGTGTGGATGTGCGTTATGTACGGACGAGGGATGAGCAAAAGCTTCTCCATGTATTACGTCAGATGGCACTGCATTACGGCTGTGATCTCGAGGTGCTTCGCCATAAGCGTCTGCTGTATGTTGAACCGGACAGCACACTGATTCAGAGTCTGAAAAAGGCATATTACAAGGTTATGAAGGAAGAGGCTGAAGTGTTCACCAAGGGAGGAGCCTCCTATGCCCGCGTTCTGGATCATGGAGTGGCCTTTGGTGCGACCTTCCCAAAGGAGGACCCCCGCCCGCATATGCCGAATGAATGTATGCCTGTGGAATCGCTGTTAAAGGCAAGTGAAATCTACTACGAAGCACTTGTGGAACTGGCATGTACAAAAGGGTGATGAAAAATTACCACAATAATAATGAATTACCGTGACTCATTGCATTCTTTTTCAAATTGGCGGACATGCTAAAATGAAAGCGTAAACAAAGGAGGAACAAGCTATGAAAAACATTCAGGCAAAACTTCAGACATTTGCCGGGGCAATGATGGTTCCAATCATCCTGCTTGTACTCGTTGGTTTCTTCGTAGGTATCGGTAGTGCATTTACAAACTACATTCTGCCAGAAGGAAACATCCTGTACAACCTGTTCACCATGATCACCAATTTGGGATTCATGTTTATGAACAACCTGCAGCTATGGTTCGCCGTGGCGATTGCCTTCACTCTTGCCAAGAAGGAGAAAGGATGGGCAGCATTTGCGGGTCTGATCTTATTCTTCTGCTTTATGAGAGGAATTGAAGGATGGGCTGCACTGGAAGGATGGACCGCTGAAACAACAACCGTCGACGCACTGGTAAAAAGCGGCTATACACAGCAGGCTGCCTTGAACTTCAATGCTTTATGGTCAAGCTCTTTGGGGATTTATTCATACAACATGGGAATCTTCTCCGGTATCGTTACCGGTCTGATTGCCGCAGGATTGCACAACAAATTCGTTGATACAAAGCTGCCGGCAATGTTCGGATTCTTCGCAGGTACAAAATTCGTCATTATTATGGTTGCTCTTGCTTCCATTCCACTGGCAATCGCCTTCTACTATGTATGGCCGTATGTCGCAGGTGCTTTGCAGAGCATCACCGGCTTCATCCGTACAAGCGGTTTGCTGGGAACCTTCGTGTTCGGTACACTGGATAAGATGCTGCTGCCATTTGGTATTCACCATCTGATTGCCTTCCCGATTGAATATACAAAGGTCGGCGGTACGATGATGATCGATGGTGTAATGTACGAAGGTGTTAAAAACATTATCAACGGTCAGGCTGCAAGCGCAAGCGCAACCGGCTATATTACAAGAAACTTCACCAACGGACGTCTGCTGTTCCAGCTGGCTGGTCTGCCCGGTGCCGCATTTGCAATGTATCGCTGTGCAAAACCAGAAAATAAGAAGAAGGTAGCATCACTGCTGGTGCCATCTGTCTTCACACTGGCGATGGTTGGAATTTCAGAGCCAATCGAGTATACCTTCCTGTTCGTTGCACCTGCACTGTACTGGCTGGTATATGCACCATTGTGCGGTCTGTGCTATGTGGCAGCGGAAATTACGAATATTTCCATCAACGGAACAGCATTGTTCTTCATGATTCCAAACCTGTTCCAGCCGCAGAAGGTACATGCCATGAGCGCATTGTGGCTGCTTCCTGTAACCTTTATCGTATATTACTTCGCATTCAAATTCGCAATTACGAAATTCAACCTGAAAACACCTGGTCGTGATGATGAGAGTGAAATCAAGCTGATGAGCAAAAAAGAATACAATGAAATCAAAAACAGCGGCAAGGATGTAGCGAATGCAGCTGCTGCACCTGAGGACGCATTGGAGGTACGCATTATTGAAGCTCTTGGGGGAGCGGACAATATTGAAACTGTAACCTGCTGTGCCAGCCGGCTTCGTGTAACTGTCAAGGATGATTCCCTGATTGCACCGGATGCAAGCTGGAAAAATTATCTGGAGGCTATCGGCGTTGTACGTGGAAAGAACTCTGTTCAGGTAATATATGGCGTTCGTGTTGTAAACATCACAACAAAAGTAAAGGATTATCTGCATTTAGACTAACCATAATAGAGGAGATGAGCATATGGCATCCATTGCAGGAGGAGTCAGTATGAAAAGAAGAGACGTTATCCGACAGAAAAACAAGCTAGCAGTAACAGGCAATTTCCGTTATATCCGCTATGCGAAGTATGCATGTGTTGCCATGGTCGTATTATTTCTGGTATATGTCGCTTCTTTCGCAAGCCTGAGCGGTAAATCCTATGAGGAGCTGATCAGCAAAAGTCCAATCGTTATCACCGGGTTTATGATCTGTACGGCCAATCTGTATGTCTGGTATGTACTCAAGCATTTCCTGAAGGATCTCGAGGTTCCCCAGCATGTGGAAAGTGTACGTGTAAATCTGCTTCTGATGACCGTCGGACAATTCGTCCTGATGAACTTTATCTCAGCGATTCTGATGATCCTGTCATTGAGAAAATATTTCCAGTGGAATACCTTCTCTTTGAAGCGTGCACTGAAGGAAATAAAAAAAGAAGGACAGCTGTCTGTATTGATTGTAACTGCACTCGTTCTGATTCTCTTCATCTCTCTCGTATTTGGTATCTATTTCTCTATTCGTTAGCTTACAGCGGCTCTGATCATGCAAAGGGCCGTTGTTTTTTTAGCGAGGGAGTCTGTCCGCGTCATTCTGAAAAAAGCAAAACGATAGCAATCAGGAAAGCAATTTCACACAATCGGATTTCTGATAAATTCAGAAGCTGATTTTTTGCGGATATACATAAAAAGGTAATAATTTGTTTTTGAATTCCTTGCAATATACGCTATAATGGTATAGGTGAAGGAATATGAGACAGATTGCCAGAAAACAACTTAATGCAATGCTGAAGCATATGGACTCCTATCCGCTGATTTGTATCTACGGACCGGACGGCTTTGGCAAGACAACAGCAATCGCTGCCTTTCTGCATAATCGAAAAGAAAGGTGCTGTTGGATTCATATGCATAAGAAAAATCGTAAACAGCTTGGGGAGATTTTTCAGAAAAGTATAGAGAGCGGCAGGTATGATATTATCATACTGGATCAATATCGCAATCATATACTGGACAGACAAATCATGGAGGTATACGAACGGAGGGAACATAGCTGCAGGCTCATACTGCTTGCGTCAGGAATTCCCTCTTTTTTTAATTCGGAGCTATACAGATGGGCGCTGCTGATTCCCACGACGATGCTGCGGTTTCAGTTTGCCGATGTTCAGAAGCTGGCAGCTGTGAATCAGATATGCATTGATGAACGGGAAGTACGGGATATCCTGAGAGCTACCTGCGGATGGACGGTTGGTGTACATGCGCTGCTGGAGGAATATGGAGCTGTACGCACGCTGCATCCGGATATGCAGCTGTTCCCGTTATTTGATGTATATATTTACCGGCAGCTGAATCAGGCCCAGCGGCAGAGTCTGGCTGTGCTGTCAGTTCCCGAGCATTTCAATACCCAGCTTATTGAGGCCTTGTGTGTGGATACCGGCATCATGAAAATATTGACCTGGATGATGAATTTTCACTGGTTCGTACAGGCGGACAGGGCTACCCGCCATTTCACGTATACGCCGATATTTCGGGATTTTCTTTATGACAAATTTCTTACATATGAGAAAAATCCAAGTCATCTCTATCGCAAGATAGCGGATTATTATGAAAGCAGCGGAGATATTCTGAATTGTCTGCGTCAGCTGTATCTGTTAAAGGATTATAAAAAAATACTGCAGCTGCTGGAATTATATGAAAGCAAAAACTTTGCGGATTATGATGCCGATTTAATGCGGAATATATACCAGATGGTACCGATGGAGCTGTACGTTGATTATCCGTATGCATGGCTGCATGCCATCATGGATAATTTCAATAACCTGCAGGATATATTCTATGGAAAACAGCTGCTGGAGGGCTTTCTTCACGCTTTGCAAAGTGGTTGCCTGCATGGGGATGAAAAGCTGTTACAGGGTGAGGTAGAGCTGATACTGGCATACTCCCGCTATAATAATTTACATGAGATGAGCCGCTATTTTAAACGGTCAAAAACGCTTCTGCGTAATCAAACCTCCCGCATCGGAAATCCGGAAATCATATCAACCTTCGGCAGTCCGCACAATCTGTTTTTATATCATAGAAAACCGGGAGATATCCAGCGAATCATCAATATCATACACAAGGATCTTCACTACTATTATGAAATAACCAATAATTCAAACGGCGGCTTAAAGGAACAGGCAGCCGCTGAACAGCAGTTGGAAAGTGGCCGTTTCACAGAGAGCATACATACCGCGTGGGAAGCGTACTACATTGCCGAGCATTACCGTCAGAAATGGATTTGTGTATCCTCGCTGTTCACGATTGGAAGAGCTGCTTATCATCTGCGAGATCAGACATTGCTGCAATTTGTTCATCAGCAGCTGTCTGCGCTGCGCGAAAAGGTGACCCTGCCACCGCTCCTTTCGGAAATCGATCTTGCGCAGGCCTATTTATATATTCTATCCGATCAATGCGAAAGCGTTGCAGAATGGATACGGGAGGGCAGAGAAGGAGATTTACTGCAGGGAGCAATCTTATATTCATCAGTTGTCTATGGGATGTATTTGATCAAAATCCGAAATTATGCAAAGCTACGTGTTGTCGCATCTCTGCTGGAAAGTCAGTCACATGAAACCAGACAAATGTTTGGAATGATATATGCACTGCTGTTTCACTGTATACTGATGAATGCGGAGAATCAACAGGACATGCTTTTAGAGGATGTCCGGCATATCATCAAAATCTGTCAGCCGGATGGTATCATGACGGTAATTCTGGAAATAGGTAAGGATGTTTTTCTTTCCTGCAGCAACAGCTGGAAATGGAGAAAGCTGAAACGCCTGCTCGAGGAGCATCGCGATTATAACAGCTATGGCCTGACAGAAAGAGAGCTGGAGCTGGTCGATTATGTCTTAAAGGGATATAGCCGTAAGGAGATGGCTGAGGTCAGTGGATTAAGAGAGAATACGATTGCTTCCTATATGAAAAAGCTCTATCGAAAATTAGATATACACAATCGCAGAGAGCTGAAGAAAATGTTTATGAAATGACATGAGAAATCATGTTGTTTTTTTTAACTAAATCTTTTACGAACCCCTTTTTTAAGGGTATTTTTCGATGCTTTTACTTTCTACAAATGTGATATTATACAGACAACGGATGCCATGACACATGAAAAAAAGAAGCGGCCCAGCCGCTTCTTACAGTAACCTACTGTAGTGAATGTTTGTCTGTCTACGTTATATTTATAACACTTTCGTCACATGATGTAAAGGATTTTCAGGCTATTTTATGTCATATTATGTTTAAATCCTTACATTTTGTGCGGATTTGTTTTTCCTTCCAGATCAGCGCGTTGATTCTTTATCTGAATATTATATGGAACAATACGGTGCCCTTTTATAAAAGGTGTTTTCGTCATGGCTTCCATTTTACAGATGGAGGGTCTTTTTTTGTCTATCGAAAGGATGGTTTAACTATGTCAAAACGTATTATCGATCCAGCTGAGCTGGCTGCATTGGAAAGCAATGAGAAACCCTTTTTCTATGATCCGACACTAGAGGAATGGCTGTTGTTCTGGCTGGAGAGCTTTATTTTGCCGCAATGCAGACCCTCTACCTGTATGAATTTCCGCTCTTATATCCTGTCGCATATCTGCCCGCTGCTGGGTGATTATCATTTAAAGGAATTGAGGACGGTAATGATTCAGTATTTCGTAAACCACCAGCTTACCAAAGGAAGACTTGATCAAAATGGTGGGTTATCAAGGAAGACGGTATCTGAGCAGTTTCAGGTTCTCAGCAGAGCCCTGCGAAAAGCTGTGACTATGGGCTATCTGGAATACGATCCGTGTCAGGCTGTTGTCCTGCCGCAGAAAGAGCAAAAGGCGCAAAGGACGCTGACGGTTGAGGAGCAGCAGTCTATAAGCGAGGTCGTTGATCCGACATGGAAGGAAAATTCTCTATTGCCGGTGTTACTTGGAGAATATGCAGGACTGCGAATCGGAGAAATCGCCGGTCTTCAGGTAGGGGATATCGACCTGGAGCATCGAAAAATCCATATTCAGCGATCCTTGAACAGATTTCCGATAACGGATGCACAGGGAAACCTGCATAGCAAGCTTATCTATGGAAAAACAAAAAACGGAAAAGAACGTTTTGTTCCTATGAACGATGATCTGTACAGGGCTTTATATACCTACCTGACCACCATGCCATCCATGCATAAAAGAAAAAAGGCACCACTCTTTATAAATACCAGAGGGAATCCCATGGAACCGAAGATGATTCGTTTTTATTTCAATCGATGTATGAGGGAATTATCGATAACGGATATCCATTTTCACAGTCTGCGGCATACCTTTGCGACGAGAGCCATGGAAGCACAGATGAGTCTGAAGGTGTGCAGTCAGATACTGGGACATTCCTCGACACAGATCACTGCCGATGTTTACACACATGTGAGTGACTTTCAAATGTCGAGAGAAATAAAAAAACTGAATATGGCACAGCTCAGAGAGCTATATGCATAAACAGCCGATTACCTACAGTAGGTTACTGTAGGCGTAGAGATAGTACCATGAAAAGCTAGATTTGACAATATATAAAAA
>ERZ781275.496-NODE-496-length-44635-cov-4.608524_pt1 | contig 44635 bp, 36 predicted proteins | sample MGYA00375853_ERZ781275 | MGnify/ENA primary metagenome ERZ781275 (study PRJEB29790, sample SAMN03653691) | human gut metagenome | host: Homo sapiens | place: USA: Dallas, Texas | collected 2012-07-23 | study: EMG produced TPA metagenomics assembly of the Gut...
CGTTGACAATAACAACCGCTTCCCCGAAGAAAGCGCCATTCTTGGTCCCGCCAAGATAGAATACATCACAGTATGTACACAAATCAGCGAAGGATACATCATTATCCTCTGCTGCAAGAGCAGCACCCATGCGGGCACCATCCATAAACAGATACAAGCCGTATTCCCTGCAAACTGCTGCAATCTGTGTTAATTCCTCCTTGTGATAGATGGTTCCGATTTCCGTCGCATTTGAGATATAGACCATGGCAGGCTTCACCATATGCTCATCCTCATGCAAATGCACCGCTTTGCGAATTCCCTCCGGTGTGATTTTCCCATCCACACTATCCGCTATCAGCACCTTGTGCCCAGTCGCTTCCACAGCACCTGTTTCATGAACATTGATATGCCCGCTATCTACAGCAATCACTGCCTCATACGGACGTAGAGCAGCCGCAATCACCGTCAGATTAGCCTGGGTTCCGCCGACCAGAAAGTGTATATCGCAATCCTCACATTGCAGCTTTTCCTTCAACATTTGCTTTGCATGCTCACAAAGTGCATCCTCACCATACCCGACATTCTGACACTGATTCATATCCAGCAGGCGCTTTAGGATATCAGGATGAGCACCCTCACTATAATCATTACGAAAACTATACATATATTCATTCCTCATTTCTTTTTTACTCTATCATTATAATACAGGCAGAGAGAAAAGGAAACGAAAAGGCGGCCGGAATCTCATCGTCCGTACCGCCAATCGTTTGCCCTGTATTGTCTGTGATTATTACTACTACCATTGAGACTTCTACATGCTAATGCTACTCACTACAAGCTACCTTATCATTCCAACACAATGCTATGCCAGACAATACCAAGGCTGAGTCAGCCAGAGAAGCAATCTCCAAGACCGATGGTCTCCACTGCCTCCCCCGCATGAGCTCTATATCATCACTTTCAACAAGTGTGATAATCTTTAGCCACCTTTATTATATAAAATACAGCAATAATGTAAAGCGTTCTGGAATTTTTGGCAGAAAAATGGAAAAAAAGGGATATTTCATCCCTTTTCTGATTTGATTTATGCCTTTAATCCGATCAATTCATCACGGAACAGACGTTCATCCATGGTTTTCAGGTTATCAGCGACAGCAGGCTTGAACTCCATCTGTCCCAGAACATCCTTATCCAGATCAACGCCCGGTGCGATCTCCGTTAATGTCAGCTTACCATCCAACAGCTCGAATACCGCACGCTCGGTAACGTACAGAACCTTTTGTCCTGTCTCAGTTGCGAAATCTGCTGAGAAGGTAATCTGTTCAACTTCCTGTTTGAACTTTTTGATTCTTCCCTCCTGCAGAATGTGCAGCTTACCGTCTTTGACCTCAACCTTGAGTCCGCCTGCAGTAAAGGTACCGCAGTACACAACGACCGGTGAAGTCTGTGTAATATTGATAAACCCGCCGCAGCCTGCAATTTTCGGTCCGAAACGGCTGACGTTGATGTTACCGGAGCAGTCGCATTCCGCAAGACCGAGGAATGCCTGATCCAGTCCGCCTCCGTCATAGAAGTCAAACTGATATGGCTGATCGATGATTGCATCCGGATTTGTACACGTTCCAAATGCAGTACCTGCATTCGGCACACCGCCGATTCCACCGGCTTCCACCGTCAGCTTCAAGCCTGGAAGCCCCTCTTCATTTGCCACATTGGCGATGCCCTCCGGCATACCGATGCCAAGGTTGATAATCGCAGCGGGATCCAGCTCCATCGCCGCACGACGGCAGATGACCTTACGCTCATTCAGCTTCATTGGTGCAATGGAATTGACCGGAACTTTAACCTCTCCGCTCAATGCAGGATCATACGGGTTCGCATATGTCTGCCAGTGATTTTCCGGGCGTGCAACAACGATGCCATCTACATAAATTCCCGGAATTTTTACTTTTCTTGGATCCAGTGTACCGTTCTGTACCACCTTTTCCACCTGCAGCAATACGATACCGCCGGAATTCTTCGCAGCCTGAGCAATGGAAAGAGAGTCCAGAGTAGCTGCTTCCTTTTCCATGGTCGCATTGCCATCCTCATCACAATACGTAGCACGAATCAGTGCCACATTTAGCGGGAAGGATTTATAACGCAGCCACTCTTCCCCATCGATATGCATCAGCTCGACAAGGTCTTCCTTAGAGCGCTCATTCATCTTCGCTCCCTCAATACGAGGGTCGACAAAGGTTTTCAAGCCAACCTTTGTTATCGTACCGGGACGATGTCCGGCAATATCACGAAACATCAGAGAAATGGTTCCAAGAGGAAGGTTGTAGCCCTCTACCTTGTTTTCAAATACCAGCTTCTGCAGCTTAGGAATTAGCCCCCAGTGACCACCGATGATACGCTTCAGCAGTCCCTCGTGCCCCAGCTTGTTCAAACCGAGACGATCTGTTCCATCTCCGATTCCCGCAGAAAACATGATGGTCAGATCCTTGGGATGTCCGCTCTTGAGAAAGGATTCTTCGATACCTACAGAAAATTCCTGAGGATGTCCGGATCCGATGAAACCGCCAATTCCAATAGCAGCACCATCCGGAATCATGGAAACTGCCTGTTCAATGCTTATTACTTTACTCAAATCGATTACCTCCTTTGTATTATTTCCTGCTTTCAGTGTATCATAAGCGAAAGCGTTTACGGAAATAATAAGCTCAAGAATTTTCTTGCTTATTTGTTAGCGAATTTTTTGTCCTTTGTTTTTTCCAGGAAGCAGGTCATACCATAGGTCTGATCTTCCGTTGCAAAGCAGTTGGAGAATTCTTCTACTTCGATTGCGATTCCGCCATCGATATCCGTCTGCAATCCGTTGTTGATTGCTTTTTTACTGTTTGCTACAGCAATCGGTGCATTCTTAGCGATACCATTTGCCATTTTCATAACAGCTGCCATGAGCTCTTCTGCAGGAACAACGTTATTTACCAGACCGATTGCATATGCACGCTCTGCTTTGATGTTTCTCGCTGTATAAATCATTTCCTTCGCAATTCCAGTACCAACCAGACGTGCCAGACGCTGTGTTCCACCGAAGCCCGGTGTGATTCCCAAGCCTACCTCCGGCTGTCCGAACACTGCATTTTCACTTGCCACACGGATGTCGCAGCTCATTGCCAGCTCACAGCCTCCGCCCAATGCGAAGCCGTTTACAGCAGCAATTACAGGGCAGCGGAATGTCTCAATCTTACGGAATACCTCGTTACCGAATTTTCCGTATGCCGCAGCCTCTTCCACACTCTTATCCTTCATTTCAGCGATATCTGCGCCAGCAACAAAGGATTTCTCTCCTGCTCCGGTAAGTACCAGTGCATATACGTCATTGTTTGCCGCAACTTCATCCAGTGCCTGGTTCAATTCCGTCAAAACTTGTGTGCTTAATGCGTTCAATGCTTTCGGACGGTTGATTGTGATCGTAGCAACATGTCCTTCATAGTTTACTAAAATAGTTTCCATTGTATTCATCTTCCTTTCCGTTTTTAAAAAGTGAATCCACAATTTCAATGGGTTTCATGTGAAATTACAGATTCACTCGTCATGTGTTCTATGCGTGAATTATTTAGAGTAGTCGTAGAATCCGACACCGGACTTCTGACCAAGCTTACCACCGCGAACCATTTTGCGGATCAGCGTACAGCAGCGATACTTAGAGTCTTTTGTTTCATTGTAAAGAACATCCATGATAGCTTCCACGATATCCAGACCAATCAGGTCACCCAGTGCCAGAGGTCCCATAGGGTGATTAGCCCCCAGCTTCATAGCTGTATCGATATCTTCAACAGATGCGATTCCTTCCTGCAGGATGAATGCAGCCTCGTTGATCATAGGAACCAGAATACGGTTTACAACAAATCCAGGGCCCTCAGCTACCTCTACCGGAGTTTTCCCTAAGGATTTGGAGATTTCCAGAATTGCTTCCTTTGTTTCAACAGGCGTGTTGATTCCGGAAATAACCTCAACCAGCTTCATACGGTCAGCAGGATTGAAGAAGTGCATACCAATTACATTGTGTTTGATTCCAGTAGCGATTTCCGTGATGGATAAAGAAGAAGTGTTAGATCCAAAGATACAGGAATCCTTACAGATTTCATCCAGTGTTGTGAACAGCTCTTTCTTAACTTCCATCTTTTCCAGAACAGCTTCCACGATCAGATCGCAGTCAGCCAGATCCTTGTATTCTCCAGCCTTCAGATTGCCCTTTACTTCAGCAGCCTTGTCAGCAGTCATTTTTTCTCTTGAAACCAGTTTGTCCAGCTTTTTAGCGATTTTGTCGATTCCGCCCTGTGCCCATTCGATTTTGATGTCACATACGGTTACATCGTAACCATTGGAAGCAAATGCATTTGCAATACCCTGGCCCATTGTTCCGGCACCAATTACACCAACTTTTTTCATAGATTTATCTCCTTTACTTTTTCTTTTTATATACCAAGAGGGGCAGTTTCCCACCCTCTTGTATATGCGTTATCTTATCCTTTTTTTGCAGCGATGATTTCGTCCTTCAGCAGAGGAAGAACTTCCTTAACATCACCGATGAAGCCCATGTTTGCAATGCTGAAGATTTCAGCCTGCGGGTCACGGTTGATGGCAATGATCATATCGGATTTTTCCATACCGGCAACATGCTGACATGCACCAGAGATACCGCATGCAATGTACAGACTAGGACGTACCGTCTTACCGGTCTGCCCAACCTGAATTGCCTTGTCAGCAAATCCATCATCAACTACGGCACGGGAAGCACACAGCTCTCCGCCCAGCTCTTCAGCAACCGCCTGCACCATATCCAGACAGTCTTCTGCACCACGGCCTGCACCTACCAGGATATCAGCCTTTGTGATGTCAACGCCTTCTACTACTTTAGCGATAACTTCCTTTACGATGACCTTAGGATCTGTATCTGTCCAAGCCGGAGCAAATTCTACAATCTCTCCAGTTCTGGAAGCATCCACAGCGTCCATAGAGAATACATTTGGACGGATGGTTGCCATCTGCGGACGCGTATCCGGACATACGATGGTACCAAACAGGTTTCCACCGAATGTAGGACGGGTAACCAGCAGCAGTGCTTCTCCGTCTTTTGCTTTTTCCTGATCGATTTCGATCTTCGTAGCATCTGCAGTCAGACCGGCATTCAGACGAGCAGCTACACGTGGTGCAAGGTCACGACCAAGTACGGTAGCTCCCGTCAGGAAGCTGTCTGGCTTGAAGTTGTTGATGACCTGTGTCAGGGCATCCGCATAGAACTGTGTAGAGTATCCTTCCAGCAGCGCATCATCCACAACGATCACCTTGTCAGCACCGTGTGCGATTACATCGTTTGCCTTGTCTTTGATGTTGTGTCCAAGCAGTACACCGACAACCTGGAAGTTCATCTGAGGAATGGATGCAACCAGTTTTCTAGCTTCGGAAATCAGTTCGTATCCAACGTTGGCAACTTCGCCGTTTTTCTGTTCTACGAATACGTAAATGTCTTTATATCCTTCAAATTTAGCCATTGTTCCTTCTCCTCCTATTTCGTAATGATCTGCTTGTCTTTCAGTGTCTTTGCAATCAGTTTGGCAGCTTCTGCAGCTGGCAGATCGAATGTTTCTGTTTCAGCAGATACTTCTTTGGTGAATGTAGCGTGAACCTTTGTTGGAGAACCTGCAAGGCCAACGATGCTCTCATCGATTCCCAAATCATCAAATGTCATAACTTTCACTTCTTTAGAGAAGGAGTCAACGATATCGTTACAGTTCATGTAACGTGGCTCGTTCATTCCACTTAATGTTGTCAGAACACAAGGCAGCTTTGCCTCAATGATCTCTTCACTGTCTTCCAGTGATTTTCTAACAGTAACAGCAGTATCGCTAAGTTCAATAATGTCGTCTACGTAGGTAACCTGCGGAATGTTCAGACGTTCAGCTGTCTGTGGACCAACCTGTGCAGTATCCCCATCAATTGCCTGACGTCCTGCAATGATCAGGTCATAGCCTGTCTTGTTCAATGCAGCAGCCAGTGTGCTGGAAGTCGCACATGTATCAGCACCTGCAAACTTGCGGTCAGTGATCAGGATACATTCGTCAACTCCACGAGCGTATAATTCTTTCAGCATTCCCGTAGCCTGAGGAGGTCCCATGGAAATGATAGTAACGCTTGCCCCGTATTTTTCTTTCAGCTGCAATGCAGCTTCCACACCAGCCAGATCATCTGGGTTGATGATACTAGGAACTCCGGCACGAATCAATGTACCAGTAACTTTGTCAACACGGATCTCAGTAGAATCCGGTACCTGTTTTACAAGAACGATAATTTTCATAATCTTCGTATCCTTTCTTTTCTCTCTGTATTACTTCAGCATTGCGCCACTGATAACCATACGCTGTACTTCGGAAGTACCCTCATAGATTTCAGTGATCTTAGCATCACGGAACATTCTTTCAACCGGATAGTCACGTGTATAACCGTATCCACCCATCAGCTGAATTGCCTTGGTCGTAACCTCCATAGCAACCTCTGCTGCGAACAGCTTTGCCTTAGCAGCTTCTACAGAGTAAGGAAGACCTTTTTCTTTCTTCATTGCTGCATCATATACCAGCCATCTAGCTGCATCTGTTTTTACCTGCATATCAGCCAGCTGGAACTGTGTGTTCTGGAATTTCGCAATGGAACGTCCGAACTGCTTACGAGCCTTTACATAAGGTACGGTTTCATCAATTGCGCCCTGTGCAATACCAAGTGCCTGTGCAGCGATACCGATACGTCCGCCATCCAGTGTCATCATGGCAATTTTAAAGCCTTTTCCTTCCTGTCCTAACAGGTGGTCCTTACTTAAACGCACATTGTTGAAAATCAGCTCACTGGTTGCACTACCGCGGATACCCAGCTTCTTTTCATGCTGACCAACAGTGAACCCTGGCATTCCCTTCTCTACGATAAATGCAGAGATACCATGTGTTCCCTTTGTCTTGTCTGTCATTGCGAAGATTACATATACATCTGCTTCACCAGCATTGGTAATAAAGATCTTCGTACCGTTCAGGATGTAATCATCACCGTCTTTTACAGCAGTTGTCTGCTGTCCGGCAGCATCTGTACCGGCATTTGGCTCTGTTAAACCGAATGCAGCCAGCTTCTTCCCTGTACATAAGTCAGGCAGATATTTGTTTTTCTGTTCTTCTGTTCCGAAGTGTTCGATTGGCCATGTTCCAAGAGATGTGTGAGCAGACAATACAACACCTGTTGTACCGCATTTTTTGCTCAGCTCCTCGACTGCCAGAATATAGCTCAGGTAGTCAGCACCTGCTCCGCCGTATTCTCTGCTGAACGGAATCCCCATCATTTTGCAGGCTTTCATTTTTTCAACGTTTTCTCTAGGGAAACGTTCATCTTCGTCTACTTCTGCTGCAAGAGGTTTTACATCTTTTTCAGCAAACTCAGCGAAAAGTTTCTTCATCATCTGTTGTTGTTCTGTTAACATGAAGTCCATAAGTGATCTCCTCTCCTTGATTTACTTGAACTTAGGATTGCTTGCATGCGCCTATATAAATATAGTATAAGCAGCGTATTCATCGCGTTGTCGAGAATACATAATCCATCTACATTTTAGACCTCTTTTTTGCTCCCGTCAATATGTTTGTTAAAGTTTTAACAAGTTTTTGTTACAAGATTAACAAGTTGACATTTGTTCCGATTATATTCCTACATTCGCATTTGTTAATTTTTTAACAAGTTTCTTGACAAACGTTTTTTCTTCCGTTACCATAGCCTTGACAAAGGGTCCTCTTCCCCTTCCCCAAGGAAGACCAACATAGAAAGCGGAGGTTATTACATGAGAAAAGCATATGTCGTAGCAGCAAAGCGAAGCGCCATTGGAAGCTTCATGGGCGGGCTTACCAACATGCCCCTGGTAGATTTGGGAGCTGCTGTTTTAAGCAGAACCATCGAGGAGGCAGGCATTGATCCCGCCAACATTGATGAGGTGATTGTCGGAAACGTGATTGCGGCAGGTCTTGGTCAAAACATCGGACGTCAGGTCAGTATCAAGGCCGGTGTCCCGGTTGAGGTCTGTGCACAGTCCTTGAATATGCTGTGTGGTTCCGGGTTAAAGGCAGTTATGGAAGCAACCATGCGCATTCAGTGCGGATTCGGTGATATCTTTGTAGCCGGTGGAGTGGAATCCATGACCAATGCGCCATATCTGGTGCCCAGCAAGGTGCGAAACGGTGTGAAAATGGGGGATATGAAGATGGTGGATTCCATGCTGCATGATGGATTAACAGATGGTATGTATGGGATACACATGGGCGTTACCGCAGATAATATAGCAAAAAAATACGCCATTACCCGTGAGGATCAGGATGCCTTTGCCTATGCGTCCCAGCAGAAGGCGATCGCTGCCATCGACGCTGGACGATTCAAGGATGAAATCGTTCCGGTAGAGGCGCCGGGCCGTAAGGGCAGTGTAACCGTGTTCGATACAGATGAGCATCCAAACCGCGCATCAACGCCGGAAAAGCTGGCAAAGCTACGTCCTGCATTCACAAAGGATGGAACTGTTACTGCTGGAAATGCCTCCGGTATCAATGACGGTGCCAGCTTTACAATCATCGCCAGTGAGGATGCGGTTAAAAAATACAATCTGACACCGCTTGCGGAAGTCATCGGCATCGGTCAGGGCGGTGTGGATCCGCGCGTCATGGGTCTTGGTCCTACGCCGGCTATTCTGCATGCGCTGAAGTATGCTGACCTAAGCATTGAGGATATGGAGCTGGTAGAATTGAATGAAGCGTTCGCTGCACAGTCTCTGGGTGTAATTCATGAGCTTGCGGAAGCAACCGGCATGGATCGTAGCGCGTTTATGGAAAAAACCAATGTCAATGGCGGAGCTATCGCACTGGGACATCCGGTCGGCGCATCCGGAAACCGAATTCTGGTGAGCCTGCTGCACGAAATGCAGAAGCGTGATTTAAAAATCGGACTGGCTTCCCTATGCATTGGCGGCGGTCAGGGCGCAGCGGTCATCATCAAGCGCGTATAAACAAAAGAGCAAGCTCGCAAGAGCTTGTTTTCCTGCTTTTGTGTTTCTAAATAGAAAAAATAGAAATCCGGACAGACAACTTCACTTATGAATTTTTTCACAAGTTATTGACAAATGCATGAATTTTAGTTACTATGTTGATGTATTGAGTGTCGTAAGCGACACGTTACATTGGAAAGAAAGACAGGTAGAGAAAAATGAGAAAAACTTATGTTGTTAGCGCTAAACGTAGTGCAATCGGTAGTTTCTTAGGATCTTTAACTACCGTAAAACCAGTTGATTTAGGGGCTACAGTAGTAAAGGCACTGCTGGAGGATGGAAAGGTCGCTCCTGAGCAGGTAGACGAGCTGCTGTGCGGAAACGTGCTGAGTGCTGGTCTGGGACAGAACATCGGACGTCAGGTTGCCCTGGCTGCCGGTATTCCGGAAAGCGTATGCTCCCACTCCGTGAACATGGTATGTGGTTCCGGTCTTCGTACCGTTATGGAGGGTGTTATGTCCATTCAGACAGGATTCAATGACATCGTCGTTGCCGGTGGTGTGGAATCCATGTCCGGTGCGCCTTACCTGATTCCTGCAAACACACGTACAGGAAACAAAATGGGTGATTTCAAATGTGTAGACCACATGATCTATGATGCCCTGACCGATGCTATGAACGGTATCCATATGGGTGTTACGGCAGAAAACATTGCCAAGAAATACAATATCACACGTGAAATGCAGGATGCTTTCGGCTATGCTTCCCAGCAGAAGGCAATCGCAGCTGTTGATTCCGGACGTTTCAAGGATGAAATCGTTCCTGTAGAAGTGAAGCTGAGAAAAGAAACAATCGTATTTGATACAGATGAACATCCAAACCGCAAATCCACGCCTGAAAAAATGGCGAAACTGCGTCCGGCATTCGTTAAGGATGGAAGTGTTACAGCTGCAAACGCATCCGGTATCAACGATGGTGCTTCCTTCGTACTGCTGGCTAGTGAAGAGGCTGTAGAAAAATACAACCTGACACCGCTGTGCGAGGTAGTCGGCATCGGTCAGGGTGGTGTGGATCCGTTAACAATGGGTCTGGGACCTACTCCGGCAATCCGCAATGCATTGAAATATGCAGACATGAAGCTGGATGAGGTTGAACTGGTAGAGCTGAATGAAGCATTTGCCGCTCAGTCTTTAGGTGTTGTACACGAGCTGGTGGAAGAGCACGGCATCGATCGTGAAGCATTCCTGGAAAAAACGAATGTAAACGGTGGAGCTATCGCTCTGGGTCACCCGGTTGGTGCATCCGGAAACCGTATTCTGGTTACACTGATTCACGAAATGATCAAGCGTGATGCAAAATCAGGTCTTGCATCTCTGTGTATCGGTGGCGGACAGGGTACAGCAGTTATCGTAAAACGTCCATAATATGTAAGAAAAGAGGAACCCCACACGGCTCCTCTTTTTTTGTAACCATTTATTTGCCGTTACCTTTTGCATAAATTGTGCGCTCTATTTTCAACTCATCATAGTTGGCGGACATCGTTATACCAGCAGAAAGATATGCGCAAGCAGATTGATTCCCATACACAGCAGAATTCCAAGTATGGTCGGCAGCAGAAAGCTGACGGCGGTCCATTTCCAGCTCTGTGTCTCCTTGCGTATGGTGAGCAGTGTGGTAGCACATGGAAAGTGTACCAGAGAGAACATAAGGGTGCAGATGGCGGTTACCCATGTCCAGCCGTTGTTGACGAACAGCTCCTTTAATACGGCAAGATCACCGATATCCGTCATGGATCCATTTGCCAGATATGCCATGATCATAATCGGTACAACGATTTCATTTGCCGGAAAGCCCAGAAGGAACGCCAGCAGAATCACACCATCCAGTCCCATCAAATGGGCGAAGGGATCCAGAAACAGCGATATATGCTGCAGCAGGCTTGCATCCTGTACCTGAATATTGGCCAGCAACCAGATGATTGCCCCGGCAGGAATGGCAACACTCACTGCCCTGCCCAGAACAAACAGCGTACGGTCGAATATGGAACGTATGATCACCTTACCAAACTGCGGGCGACGATACGGAGGAAGCTCCAGTGTGAAGCTGGACGGTACTCCCTTCAGTAGTGTTTTCGACAAAAAGCGTGAGGTCAGAAAGGTCAGGATGACGCCAAATACAATAACACCCGTCAGCAGCAGTGTTGACAGCAGACCATTCCACGGAGCTGCAACAACACCTGCAAAGAACATCGTGATAATGCTGATCAGTGTAGGAAAGCGGCCATTACAAGGCACAAAGGTATTTGTGATAATTGCAATCAGACGCTCTCGCGGACTGTCGATAATGCGTGCACCGCTTACCCCTACTGCATTGCACCCAAACCCCATACACATCGTCAGCGCCTGTTTTCCGCAGGTACAGGCCTTTTGAAAGAAGCCATCCAGATTGAAAGCAATCCGCGGCAGATACCCAAAATCCTCCAGCAGCGTAAACATAGGAAAGAAGATCGCCATCGGTGGCAGCATAACAGAGATAACCCACCCACAGGTCTTCACAACTCCATCTACGATAAAGCTTGTGATATACGGATTCATACTCCAGGAGGCAAACGTATGATGCAGCCATACCTGCAGATCCTCGAACATTCCAGAAAGCATTTCGCTTGGAACATTGGCTCCGGAAATGGTAATCCAAAATATTACAGATAACAATACGACCATCCATACCAGTCCCCAGCCTTTGCTGGTAACAACATGGTCAATACGCATATCTCTGTTCTGGTAGGATGCATTGTTAAATATAATACATTCTTCACTGATTTCCCTTGCTCTTTCATGCAGGGCGTGTACTACGATGTCTTCAAAACGTTCATACAAATCCTTATTCTTTAATCGCTCGATCTGTCTTTCTACCTCCGCTTTTGTTTCCTCCCTGTTTTCGATATCCTCATAAAACAGTGTATTATCAACCTCCGGATCCAGCAGCTTTAAGGCAGCAAAGCGTGTATTGAGCCGGCGCGTTTTCATAACGGCGGCTACTGCTTCAATTGCATGCTCCAGATCATCCGCATAGCGAATTGCTGTACTTTGCGCATCACTAACGCGGTTGCCCACCTCTTCAATGGCCTCCTTCACATCCTCAAAGCCCTCATGATTGCGGGCGCTCATTTCTACGACACGAACCTTTAAAAGCTTAGAAAGCTTTTCCGTATCAATGGTGATGTTCTTCTTTTTGGCTTCATCCATAAGGTTTAAAACAAGTACGACATGATCTGTGATTTCCATCGTCTGCAGAACCAGATTCAAATTACGCTCCAGTACAGTAGCATCACAGATTACCAGACACACATCGCATGGCTCGAAGCACACATAATTTCGTGTAACCTCCTCCTCACTGGAGTGTGCAAGCAGGGAGTATGTTCCCGGTAGATCGATCATCTGATTCTGGCGATACCTGTGTGTATAATGCCCCTTTGCAAGCTCCACCGTTTTCCCCGGCCAGTTACCGGTATGCTGATTCATGCCGGTAAGCTCATTGAACACGGTACTCTTTCCAACATTGGGATTTCCCAACAAAGCAATGGTATATCCCTTGCGCTGCTTCAAATACAGTTCATTGATATTGTCATTTGCCTGCACAAGCTTTTCAAACAGCATATCCATCCTCCTTCCCTTTTATCAGAATCCGCTCACTGTCTTCACTGCGTAAAGCGATTTTACAGCCCTTGATCAGATAGGCACGCATATCCCTGCTCGGACTTTCCAATACCGGTATCACTCCAGTACCCGGTACGAATCCAAGATCCATCAGCCTGCGTTTCATTAAAGCCGTATGCTCAATGTCTTCCACAAAAACCTCTTCGTTGAGAACAGCATCTTTTAAACAGTTCATTTCTACCCTCCTGCACCTATACTATCGTCATGCGGGCAAATGCGCCTCCACAAATGCCTACAAGCGCTATCCCCCCTTGCCTGAAGCAGGCAGAAGCAACAGTGTCTAGGCGTGGATTTACGCAGGAATACGGCTTACAAAAGACCTGTGCAAATACTTAAAAAATTGAGAGCGATACATCTGCACATACGCATAGCAAAGCAGAACAGCGCACGCTGCCCTCCTGCTTTGCTTTATGCAAATGCCATACAGCGTAGCTGCCGAAGAAATTGAAGAATGCATCGATAGAAAGGCTCTACACTAAAAAAAGGAATGCCGCCATGATATCATGGAAACACTCCTGTCTGCATTATTGGTTGCATTTCATGCTTACTCAGCCTTGCTCTTTAGAAGCTCCATATCGCTGCTCATTCGTGCCAGATCCTCACGTATAGCGATATGCTGTGGACAAAGGGCTTCACATTTCCCGCATTTCTTACACTGGCTGCTTCTTTCTTCCTCCTTCATTTCTTCAAAATAACGTTTTCTTGCCACTTCCGTATTTCCATATTTTGCATGCTCATTCCAGATGCGGAAATTCTTTGGAATATCCAGACCGAATGGACATGGCATACAGTAAGCGCAGCCCGTGCAGCCGTTCATCGTTCTCGCCTTGATTTCTTCTGCAATCTCCTTGATCAACCCCTGCTCCGCTACACTCAGCGGTTTAAAATCATCAAAGGTGGACAGGTTATCGAGCACCTGCTCCATGGTGGACATGCCACTGAGCACCACCTTAACATTCGGCTTGCTGGCTACCCAGCGAAGCGCCCAGGAGGAGATACTGCGGTGAGGTGCAGCTTCCTTTAACCGTGAAGCAAGATCCTGTGGCAGCTTGGAAAGCGAACCGCCCTTCACCGGCTCCATGATGACCATCGGAATTCCCAGTTTCTCAGCCAGCGCATAGCCGCGATCTCCCGCCTGCTCCTGTGTATCCACATAATTATACTGTATCTGGCAGAAATCCCATTTGCGATAAGTCAGAATCTCTTCAAATACGTCATATTCATCATGAAAGGAAAAGCCGAAATTCCGGATTTTTCCCTGTGCTTTTAATTCTTCACAGTATGTAAGGATGCCCAGCTGCTTTGCTTTTTCCCATTTCGCCTTATCAACGGCATGAAGCAGATAAAAATCCACATACGTTACATCAAGGCGCTTCAGCTGATTTTCAAACATCGCTTTCGCATCCTCCAGCGTATGCAAATCCCAAAGCGGCAGCTTTGTTGTCAGATAGTAGCTGCTTCTATCGTATTTTTTCAGTACACGGCCTACAAACGGCTCACTATCTCCATGATGATACGGAAATGCTGTATCAATATACTTCACACCATGTGCGATTGCGGTATCCAGCATCCGTTCAGCTTCCGCCTCATCAATATTCCCCTGTGCATCCAGCGGAAAACGCATACATCCAAATCCCAGCAGGGATGGCTGATATTCCTCATTTAGCTCTCTGTATTCCATACTTCAAACTCCTCCTTTAACCAGCATCTTATAATACCTATATTATAAACGCACAGGAAGAAAAAGGAAACAGAGCAGGCAAAAATATCTTACAAAATAGCTATCAGGCATTCCCTATGCCGTTTCAAAATGCAGGGCACAGACCAGAGAAAGCTATCATTTCTTTTGCAAGCCATCCGATCTGAACAATGAAAGCTGCAAATTATGAAAAAATTTCTTGCTATGCTGCCTACGGGTCTTGATCTGTCAGATTTGCAATCACATCCCCTGGTATCAGAAAAATAAAAAACGGATAGAAATCGTCCAGCCAATGCTTGATTTCTACCCATTCGTAAAATACTAGGTGACTGCAGATAAATACGGGAATAACAGGCTGTTTACTTTCATCCGTCGACTTCCTGCATTCTTCAAGAACCGCAGTTCTCTGTGAAGACGGCCTGCATGGCAGGCCTGTTACAACACACAAGGCGCTGCATACTCACATCATTATACACGCCAAGGCAGTATCCCCTATATCATTTCAGGATAATTCTATATATGCTGCTTGTTATGTTCTTGTTTATATGCGCTTAATTCCTGCAGGTCATACGGTGTCATCTGATATACATAATTCAGCCAGTTGCGATACAGCAGATTTGCATGGGAACGCCATGTTAAAACAGGCTCCTGCTGTGGATCATCCTCTGGGAAATAATTAAAGGGAAGCTGAATTACCTTACCCTGTGAAAGATCGCGAAAATATTCCTGCGCCAGTGTTTCCTTGCCATATTCCAGATGCCCCAGAATATAGATTTCCCGAAAATCTCTAGTCGCAACAATATTGCTTCCAGTGATATCCGAGCGGGATAAAATTTCAAGCGTATCCTGTTTTGCCAGAGCCTCTTCATCGATGGCAGTGTGGCGCGAATGTGGGGTATAATGTATTTCATCAAAGCCATTTGTCAGAAAGTTGTATTCATCACATAACATTTGCGGATAAATCCCAAACACCTTCTGCTTCATCAAATGCTTCTGAATATGATAATGATAATACAGTCCGGCTTGTGCACCCCAGCAGATATGCAGCGTAGAGTACACGTGCGTCTTGCTCCATTCCATGATTTCACAAAGCTCCTCCCAGTAGTCAACATCCTCAAACTCCAGATGCTCCACCGGGGCTCCGGTTATGATCAGACAGTCATAACGATTCTTTTTCAGTGTCAAAAAATCATCATAAAACTTCAACAGATGGTCCGCACTTGTATTTTTAGACACATGATTGCTAACCATCATAAAATCGATATCCACCTGCAACGGGGATTTGGAAATCAGACGCAGAATCTGTGTTTCCGTTTCAATTTTTTTTGGCATCAGATTGAGAATCACAATCTTCAGCGGACGGATATCCTGCTTTCTGGCTACGTCCTCCTCCAGTGCAAAGATTTTTTCACTTTCCAGAATCTGCTTGGCAGGCAAGCCATTCGGTATATTGATCGGCATGCTGTTTCATCTCCTATATCTGTGCAAACGCCTGTGTTAAATCTTCCAGAATATCGTCAATATGCTCTATTCCACAGGACAGTCGGATCAATCCCGGAGTAATGCCGCAGTTCACCAGCTGTTCATCCGTAAGCTGTCGGTGTGTAGAGCTTGCCGGATGCAGAATACAGGTGCGGATATCCGCAACATGGACTTCCAGAGATACCATCTTCAAATGATCAATGAAAGCAGCGGCGCGCTCTCTTCCTCCCTTGATGGAGAAGGAAACAACGCCACAGCAGCCCTTGGGCAGATATTTCTGTGCCAGGGCATGATATTTATCCTGCTTCAGCCCTGGATAGTTTACAAATTCCACCGCGTCCTGTGCTTCCAGAAACTCAGCCGCCCTTTGTGCATTCGCACAATGCCGTTCCATGCGGACTGCCAGCGTTTCCAACCCAAGATTCAACAGGAAGGCGGAATGTGCTGCCGGATAGCAGCCCAGATCACGCATTAGCTGAACTCTGGCCTTGGTGATATATGCAGCCTCCTGGAAGGTATCTGTATACACGATACCATGATAGGAAGCATCCGGCGTACTCAGCCCAGGAAATTTGCCGTTTGCCCAGTTAAAGGTTCCCCCATCGACGATGACGCCGCCAACCTGCAATGCATGTCCGTCCATATATTTTGTCGTACTGTGGATGACGATATCCGCTCCGAAACGAAACGGCTGACAAAGAACAGGCGTCGCAAAGGTATTATCGACAAACAACGGAATGTCATGCGCATGTGCGACACTGGCAAATTTTTCAATATCCAGTACATTCATAGCAGGATTTGCCATAATCTCTCCGAATATTGCCTTCGTATTCGGACGAATCAGCCGTTCGATTTCCTTGGCATCCGCATCCGGATCCACATAGGATACTTCAATACCGAATTTCTGGAAGGTGATAGACAGCAGATTGACCGTACCTCCGTATATAGTAGAGGAAGCCACCAGATGATCTCCGCTTTCCAGCACATTCATCAAAGCAAGGAAGGTTGCGGACTGTCCGGACGTTGTACAAAGCGCTCCTACACCGCCCTCCAGCGCTGCAATTTTTTTCTCTACCGCATCCACCGTCGGATTGGAGATGCGGGAATACATGTGTCCCTCCGCCGTTAGATCAAACAGCTGACCGACAAAGTCTGTAGAGTCATATTTATAGGTCGTACTCTTGTAAATCGGCAGAACACGAGGTTCTCCATTTTTCGGTTCATAGCCTGCATGCAGACATTTTGATTCAATTTTCATTACAATTACCTCACCTTTCACTGCGTATTATTTTACTATCTTTATGAAAAACATTCAATCCGTAATGAAAAACTTTCAAAAATATCAAAGGGATTTCACATATTCCAGGACCTTCATGATTTCCATGCTTTGTCGCTCTCCTAAAATCGGACTCTCCAGCAGTCCCTGCTCTATGCATGCCGCCGCGTGCTCCACCTCCCCGGTGAAGTCGGATTTCATTTCAACCTCAATGGGTGTACTGATCCCGTTTTTATTCACAATCGCTCTGGTATTTTTCCAGAAGTTCTCTGTCTCAATACTGCCCTCACTGCCATACAACACCCCGCGATTATCCATCCACTGCTTCCAGCCGCTGCGCACACTGGCTATCATACCGTTATCGTAGGTGAGCAATGCCTGTGTGAACATATCATAGCCTTGAACTGCGCAATCCTTGACCGCCTGTATGCTTGTTATGCGTCCATTGGAAAACCAGTTCGCATAACAGATTGGATACACACCGACATCATAGACACTGCCGCCGGCTTCTTTGGAAAAACACCAGTGGTCCTCCTTCATTTCTGAAACATCGATCGGATAGGAATAGCTGCCCTCCACATACTGCAGCTGTCCGATCACGCCTTCCTCTACCAGCTGCTTGAGCTTTCTGTTCAACGGCGTAAATAATGTCTTTTCCGCTTCCATTAGAAACAGATTGCTGCTGCGTGCCAGCTGAAAGCACTCCTTTAGCTGCTGCGCATTCGCCACCAGCGGCTTTTCACATAAAACATGCTTTCCATGACGCAAAGCATTTTGAATATGCTCGAAATGCAGATGATTGGGTGTACATATGTATACCATCTCCACCTGCGGATCCTGCAGGAGCTTTTCATAGCTGTCATGGATTCTTTTCGCTCCATACAGTCCCTGAAACGCTCTTGCTTTTTCTAAGGAGCGTGAGCCGACCGCATACAGCTCTGCATTTTCTGCATAGCAGATTCCCTTTGCTACACGATGTGCAATCTGCCCCAGCCCCATAATTCCTACACGTATCATCGTATGTCCTCACTTTCTGCTCTAATTTTATCGCACTTTCGCACAATAGAAAAGGTAAATATTTTCCAATTATGATAGAATAAAGATATCATACGATAGGAGGAGATTATCATGAAATATGAAATAATCGGCGGACAACTGCCGGCCGTTGTCTGCAAGCTGGATCGTGGCGAAAAAATGTTTACTGAATCCGGCGCCATGTGCTGGATGGAAGAAGGGTTCTCCATGGATTCCAATACCCGTGGAGGGCTGCTGAAGGGATTGGGACGTGCGATGTCCGGTGAATCTATTTTCCTGACCACGTATACAAGCAGTCACGACCATGCGGAAATTGCCTTCGGCTCCAGCTTTCCAGGTAAAATTCTGCCTGTTACCCTGCAGGATGGGGAGACGCTCATTGTTCAGAAAAATGCTTTTCTTGCTGCAGAGGACGGGGTGAATCTACAGGCTCACTTCCGCAAAAAGCTGGGTACCGGATTTTTTGGCGGTGAGGGCTTTGTCTTACAGAAGCTGACAGGAAACGGTACAGCCTTTCTTGAGATCGATGGAGATATCATTGAAAAAACACTGGCTCCCGGTGAAACCTTGCAGGTGGATCAGGGATATATCGCCGGATTCGAGGAAACTGTACACTTTGATATTACAACGGTAAAGGGATTGAAAAACAAATTCTTCAGTGGTGAAGGAATGTTTCTTGCGACGTTAAGCGGTCCCGGCAAAATCTGGCTGCAGACGATGCCATTCAGTGTTTTGGCAGACCGTGTGATTTCTCTGGTGCCTAAAAATTAACCGGACACCTTCTCATATGCTACATAAAAGTGTATGGGAAGGTTTTTTTGTTATCAAACAATAGGCTGCTATCTTTTCGTGCAGCAGCATACTAAGCAGCTTTTACAGAATTGAAAGGGCTACGTATATGCGTGCTATAGAGCTACACGTCTTCTTCCGGGAAAGGAAACGCCTTGGCCAATATTCATCGATGTGTAGAGAAACGCACAAAACCAAATCGTAAGAAAGTCTATGATAAATCCATACACGATATCTCTTATTGTTTTACAGACTCTCTCAAATGAATAGGAATCTGGTTGTAAAAAAAGTGAAAAAAATTCAAAAAAAGTATTGCATAATCAAAAAAAATGGTGTATATTATTAGAGCAATCAAGAGATGCGGGTGTAGTTCAATGGTAGAACTTCAGCCTTCCAAGCTGACTACGTGAGTTCGATTCTCATCACCCGCTCCATATGTTAAATAAGTCGATAGTTATCGGCTTTTTTTTGTGTTTTTCCGAAATTATGACCAACAAATTGACCAACAGTTTAACGTAAGTTTGCGCGAATTCTTCCCTTTTTCAAACCGCTTATGCTATTCAATTCGCTATCTTATGAAATGGCAGTCCTATAGACACATGGAAAACGCATATGATTCATAATGCGTTTCCATTATATAATGTTGTAACTTATAGAGACTCACAAAAAGGTATTTCACAAAAAGCCTGTAAATTTGTTAGAAAACCGGAGAGGGATACATGGATAGCACGAAATCCAGCATGTATTCCATACATTTTGCAGGTATGGGAAAAAGGTATGTCATCCATACTATGCATGAGGTGATATACAATGGATAACAATGCAATCGTAGAAGAATTAAACCAGCTGCTGAAGGGCACGCACATGGGAATCGGTATATTTGAAGATTTGGAGGCGAAGCTGCAGAGTGAACGACTCAAAAAGGAATTTCATGGACTACTGGATAAGCTGAAAATGCACGCACATTCTCTAAGCGCTTTAATTCAGACATGCGGTGGTGATCCGGTTGAAAGCGCCGGATTGAAAGGCATGGTGACCGACGCTGTCGAAATGCTGAAAAACCTGATGATTAGTAATGATAAGCAGGTTCTGGAGGAAGCAGTCAAAAATATGAAAATGGCGCAGAAGGCTTTGCATGCATTTGATGAGAAGCATCTTGTCTTAAACGATCAGATGAAGAAAACAATGCGGATCATGCAGGAGGATTATGAATCCATGTACCATATGCTGCATAAATATCTGATTGAATTTCAATAATCCTACTGGAGAGTTTGAACGTTTCCGTGTATAATCGTATCTATAGAAAGAAGGGTTAAGCATGAACGTTCAGGAAAGATTTTTACACTATGTATCCTTTGATACGAAATCTGATGAGCATTCCCAGACAACACCAAGCTCTTTGAAGCAGCTGAAGCTGGCAGAGGCGCTTGTGGATGAAATGAAGGCTATCGGCATCGAGGATGCATATGTAGATGAATTCGGTATCGTATATGGTACGATACCGGCAACAACCAAAAAGGATGTAAAATCCATCGGATTTATCGCGCATATGGATACATCACCGGATATGAGCGGCAGGGATGTAAAGCCGAGAATTGTCAAATCCTATGATGGATCCGATATCGTGCTGAATGAAGAGCTGGGTATCAAAATGGGAGTCCATGATTTTGCGTGCCTGCAGGAGAAAATCGGTGAGGATTTGATCGTGACAGATGGAACGACTCTGTTGGGTGCTGATGATAAGGCTGGAATTGCTGAAATTATGACGATGGCAGAAGCTGTGCTACAGGAAAAGCGTGAACATGGAAAAATTTGTCTGGCATTTACGCCAGATGAAGAGGTTGGCCGGGGAACGGATCATTTCCGTGTTCCGGAATTTGGAGCTGATTTTGCATATACGGTTGACGGTGGAGAGGTAGACTGCGTGGATTATGAAAACTTCAATGCCGCAAGTGCAGAAATTCAAATCCAGGGACTGAGCATCCATCCGGGTAGTGCAAAGGATAAAATGATCAATGCTCTGCTGGTAGCGATGGAATTTCACTCCATGCTGCCAGTACAGAAAAATCCTGCTTATACGGAAGGCTATGAAGGCTTTAATCATCTGACAGAGCTCCACGGAGAATGTGAGCATGCCTATATGTCCTACATTATTCGCAATCACAGTGAAGAACTGTTTGAACAGCAGAAGGCAGAGTTTCAAAGAATCGCGGATTATCTGAATCAGAAATATCCGGAAAACACCATTCAGCTGCAGATTCATGACAGCTATGCAAATATGCGTACCATTATTGAAAAGGATATGCAAATCATTGAGCTGGTGAAGACGTCTATGAAGCAGATCGGACTGGAGCCGAAGTCCACAGCAATTCGTGGAGGTACGGATGGTGCCCGCCTGACCTATGACGGTCTTCCTTGTCCTAACCTTGGAACCGGTGGGTATAACTACCATGGAAAGTATGAGTTTGCTTCCATTCAGGAGATGCAGAAAAGTGTTGAGCTGCTGCTTAAAATTGTGGAAAATAACGTGCAGGAAGCATAGGAAGAATATAGTTGTACCGATGATTGTTTTAAAATAAGTGCAAGAAAACAGAAGATTGAAGTCTACTGCATGTGCAGGAAATCATTCTTCTGTTTTTCCTGTTTGTAAAGTGAGGAAGGCTTCCCCCCCCGCTGCTCGTGTATGCGGACGGATAACCAATACGCCTGTCCTTTTTTCACATTATAACGTTTTATGGTATTGGTGTTTCATCATATAGTATATGGACAAGCAATTTCTATAAGGCTTCCCCTACACTGTCCATGTATGCGAACGGATATGCAATGCAGGTGCTTTCTTCGCATAATACGTTTTTATGACATTGGTATTTTATTATATTTTATATGGACAAGAAGTTTCCTTTTATCAGATAGTCTCTTTTATTCAACAATTTTTTCAACAATCATTTCTTTTCAACAGTCAATTTCTTTTCATCAATTATCACTTTTCAAAAACCAGTTTATTCTCAACAAGAAGTTCCTTTTTAACAATCATTTTCTTTTTTTTATCCTTTTTATATAGTAAAGCAGTTCCTTTAAAGGCGGCATTGCTTCAACAATGGGAGCGTTTTTTGCATGCTACATAAGCATCCATTCAGCAATGCGTATTTCCGCAAGCATGACAAACGCCGTTGCAAACGTACACCTTGTTTTATGCGGCTTTTTGTATAAGACAGTATCCTTTCTTTGTAGGCATAGAAAAAGTGTCCTCAGAAAAGACACTGTTCAGATCATATGTTTTTGAAAAAAACCAATGCAAAAGAGCAATTGACAAGGCAGCTTGTTATTCCTTGACGATGATTCCCAGCAGCTGTACCAGACGAAGTGCCTGCTGCTCGTTGACGATGACTCCGCGGATATGATCCATTGTCAGACTGATACCTTCAATGTCGCTGGAGGAAAGATCCATGCCCTTTAAATTCGTATTGTGAAACTCGCTCTCCCGCAAATCACAGCTGTCGTAAACTGTTTTCTGATACTCGCACTGAATGAAGCTCGCATTTGAAAAATTGCTGTTCTCAAAAATAACCTGCCGAAATCTGGAGCCTGACAAATTGGCATAGGCAGCCTTCAGATTAGTGAAAAGGGTATTGTGTATGACACAATCGCTGAAATCGATTCCCATACAGCGACAGTTGCGGAAAACACAGCGGTGAATAGCTCCCTTGTTGAAATGCAGGTTTGACAGCTCGCAATTTTCAAACACGGTATCAATCATATCGATTGCATCAAACTCACAATCCTCAAAAAACACATTACGAAAGACGCAGCCATCCAAATGCAAGGCAGTATACTCCTCATTGCTGATGGTGATACCGTCAAATTCCATTCCTTCCACATAATTGTCCTCATCAATGCAGGCATACAAGCTTTGTGCCTTCGCATATGATGGGCGCAGGCGGGGCTGTACGATTTTCATTATATCCACATCCTTTGGGTTCTATTGTACCGTATTCTCTTCGGTATGAAAAGAAAATCTCCGTAAAAATTTCAGCAACTGTTTTCCACTCATCGCTTTTCCATAGCGGTATTCGTATAAATTCCAAGGAAGCATCACCTTTTGCAGGCTGGAAAACCGCAGCAGACTGCTTGTACATTTTTTTTGTTTAATATGTCTCCTGTAGATCACTACCTGATCAGCGATAGCGATCCCCGGGCGTATGTACAGCAGACTCAGAAATAGAAGTCTTGTATTTCCAGGGAATCCTCTATATAATGAAGACGTTGAAAAAACGATTGCGTATTTATGAAGGATATTGATAGAACGCAGTAGATAAAGGAAGGTACATATTATGGAACATATCATACAGCCAATGGCGGCTTCTTTGCATATCCAGCCGGAACAGATCAAAAATACACTGCAGCTGCTGGAGGAAGGAAACACCGTTCCATTCATTGCCCGTTACCGTAAGGAAGTGACCAAGGGACTGGATGAAGAACAGATTCGTGTTATTCAGGAACAATATGAGTACCAGGTGAATCTGGAAAAGCGCAAGGAGGATGTCAAGCGTCTGATCGAGCAGCAGGGCAAGCTGACAGAAGAAATTATTGCATCAGTCAACGCCTGTGAAAAGCTTTCACAGGTTGAGGATATTTATCGTCCGTACCAGCAGAAGCGGAAAACGCGGGCAAGTGATGCGACGGCGCGTGGCTTGAAGCCGTTTGCGGAGTGGATGCTGAAGCTGCTGCGGGATGCGGATGTGAGTAAAGAAGCGAAGCGATATTTGAATGATAAGGTGCCCGATGTGGAGGCTGCCATACAGGGAGCTCAGGATATCCTTGCGGAAATGGCGAGTGATGATCCGGCTGTACGTCAGAAAATTCGCAGCAGTATGGAGCGCTATGGCAAGTTAACGACGAAGGAAAAGAAAAAGCATACCGATGAGAAAAAGGTATATAAAATGTATTATGACTATAGCGAGCGTGTAACCACACTGGCCAGTCATCGTATCATGGCAATCGACCGTGGGGAAAAGGAAAAGGTGCTTGCTGTAACCATTGAATTTGATAAGGATTACATCATTGACTGGACAACCCGCCGATTTACGAAAAAACGCCAGAGTCCGTGTGCGGCATATATCGAGGAAGCTGTGCGTGACGGGCTGAAGCGGCTTGCCTTCCCGGCGGTGGAGCGTGAAATTCGATCCCAGCTGAGTGAAAAAGCACACGAGCAGTCCATCGAAGTGTTCTCCCTGAATCTGGAACGTCTGTTGATGCAGCCACCGATGAAAAACAAAATGGTGCTTGGCTTTGATCCGGCCTTTCGTACCGGCTGTAAGCTGGCTGTCGTAGATAAAAATGGAAATATGCTGGAGGTCAGTGTGATTTATCCAACGCCGCCCAATGCGAAAATCAAGGAAGCAAAGCAGAAAATGCTGCAGCTGTTACAGACCTATCCTATCGATGTCATCGCCATTGGAAACGGTACGGCCAGCAGAGAGAGTGAAGCCTTTGTCGCTGCGCTGATCCGGGAATATCATTTGCAGGCTGCCTATACCATTGTTTCTGAGGCAGGGGCATCCGTGTATTCCGCAAGCAAGCTGGCACGGGAGGAATTCCCTGATCTGCATGTGGAGCAGCGCTCTGCCATTTCCATTGCACGCAGGATCATTGACCCGCTATCCGAACTGATCAAAATCGATCCCCAGTCAATCGGTGTGGGACAGTATCAGCACGACCTTCCCACAGCCCGCTTAAAGGAACGTCTTGATTTTGTCGTTTCCAAGGCGGTGAACCGTGTCGGTGTCAATGTGAATACAGCGTCTCAGGAGCTGTTGAAAAATATATCCGGCCTCAGTCAGGCTACGGCGAAATCCATTGTGGATTATCGCAGGGAGCACGGCGAGCTGAAAAACAGAAAGGAATTGAAGAAAATTCCGAAGATCGGTGCTAAATCCTATGAGCAGGCAGCAGGCTTTTTGCGTATTGAGGATGGGGATGAGCTGCTGGATCGCACCAGTATTCACCCGGAGAGCTATGCCACCGCCAGAATGGTGTTACAGCAGCTGAAGCTCAGTGAACAGGATATGGGTAGTGAGCAGGCGCAGGAAGTGATTCAGCAGGCGGATGTGGATACATTGATTCGCACTTGTGACAGTGACCGTTATACGATTCAGGATATTCTGGAAGCGATTGCGACTCCGTTAAGAGATTATCGTGAGCGCTATGATGCACCGCTGCTGCGAAGTGATGTGCTGGAGCTTGAGGATTTGCACATCGGGGATCAGCTGGAGGGAGTTGTCCGTAATGTGGTGGATTTTGGAGCTTTTGTGGATATCGGACTGCATGAGGACGGTCTTGTCCATATCTCCAAAATGAGCAGGCACCGTATTGCGCATCCAAGCGATAAGGTATCGGTAGGAGATATCGTGAAGGTCTGGGTATACAATATCGATGAGGAAAAGCAGAAGGTTCAGCTGTCACTGCTGCCGATGCAATAGAAAGAAATTTGCGGTTCTGTTGAACCGATGGATAAGAGTATTCATGAAAGCAGCCGTTAAGAACATTTGTTCAAAAAAACGGCTGCTCTTTTACAATTTCACATAATATTGTATGTGCAATGCAGGGGTTTTATAGTATAATAAACGTGTTCAAAACAAGGAGGACTATAGAATGTACCAATTAGAAGATCTAAAGGGAAAAGCGAATAACATTCGCAAGAACATCGTTAAGACGGTTACAGAAGCAAAATCCGGTCATCCGGGTGGGAGTCTGTCTTCTGTAGAAATCGCAACGGCAATTTACTTTACACAGATGGATATCACCTCAGACAACGTGGCATCAACGAATAGGGATCGTTTTGTCCTGTCAAAGGGTCATGCTTCACCGCTGCTGTATTCCGTACTGGCAGAGAAAGGGCTGATCGAGGAGGAAGAGCTGTCAACGTTCCGTAAAATCAACTCCCGCCTGCAGGGACACCCAAGCATGCGCAAGCTGCCTGGTGTCGATATGTCTACCGGATCACTGGGACAGGGAATCTCCTGTGCAGTCGGTATGGCACTGGCGAACAAATACAACAAGGAAGACCACCGTATTTATACGATTTTAGGCGATGGGGAATGTCAGGAAGGCCAGGTATGGGAAGCTGCGATGGCGGCATCACACTACAAGCTGGATAACCTTTTGGCATTCGTTGACCACAACGGTTTGCAGATTGACGGTAATGTAACCGATGTTATGAATCCAACACCGATTGATGAAAAATTCAAGGCATTCGGATGGAATGTTATCGTTCTGGAAAACGGAAACGATCTGGAAAGCGTAATTGCTGCCTGCGAAGAAGCGAAAACGGTCAAGGGAAAACCAACGGTTGTCGTAGCTCACACAGTTAAGGGTAAGGGCGTATCCTTCATGGAAAACAAAGCTGGCTGGCATGGAACTGCACCGAGTGCAGAACAGTGTGCGGAAGCAATTGCAGAACTTGAAGGAGGATGTAAATAATGGCAAAGATGGCTACTCGTGAAGCGTATGGAAAAGCGCTTGCTGAACTGGCAAAGGAAAATAAAAAAATTCTGGTACTGGATGCTGATTTATCCGGTTCCACAAAAACAGGAGAAGTAAAGAAGGTTGCTCCTGAACAGCATTTCAACTTCGGTATTGCAGAGGGAAATATGATGGCTGCTGCTGCTGGTATGGCAACAAGCGGAAACATCGTATTTGCAAGCACCTTTGCAATGTTTGCAGCCGGACGTGCGTTTGAGCAGGTTCGTAACTCCATCTGTTATCCGCACCTGAATGTAAAGGTATGTGCAACACATGCCGGGCTTACCGTAGGTGAGGATGGCGCAAGCCACCAGAGTGTTGAGGATGTTGCTTTGATGAGAAGCATTCCGGGTATGGTTGTTATTTCACCGGCTGACGGTGTGGAAACAAAGGCGGCTATCCGTGCGGTGGCTGCATATGACGGTCCTTGCTACGTACGTCTTGGTAGAATGGCGGTAGAGGATGTTTATACAGAGGATACCCTGAATTTCCAGATTGGAAAAGGTAATGTTATCCGCAAAGGAAACAAGGTTGCGTTGATTGCAACTGGAATCATGGTGGAGGCTGCCATGAAGGCTGCGGATACCTTGAAGGAAAAAGGTATGGATGTAACGGTTGTTGACATGCACACCATCAAACCGATTGATGAAGAGCTGATCGTTGAGCTGACAAAGGATCACGATTTGTTTGTAACCTGTGAAGAGCACAGTGTCATTGGTGGACTGGGTAGTGCTGTTGCCGAGGTTCTCAGCCAGAAAGCTCCTAAGAAGCTTGCTATGGTCGGAATCAAGGATACATTCGGTGAAAGTGGAACACCTGCTGCTCTGCTTGAGAAATACGGCCTGACTGCAAACGATATCGTTAAGGCAGTCGAAGACAATAAGTAAAGCATAAGAATAGAGAAGCTGTAGGATTTGGTTATCGGATAAAATCTTGCAGCTTTTTTTCTGTACCAGCGCCGTTTTACAGGTGAGTAAAAAAAAGGGCATGATAGAAACGTGCTTATGCAGGTCATGATCAAAAGCCTGCAAACAAGCGAAGATACATCAAGGGGGGAATGAAGCACAAGCATATGCTTGAGAATATGCTCGCTGTGAGAATATAGCGTTTAAAATATGGATAGAAAAGGAAGTATACACTGTGCGAGATTGCTGTTTATGATTTTTTAAGGGTATAGCAAAGTGGATAAAAAAAGCAGAACCGCCAGTGCGCTTCTGCCTTGCTTTAGGGTAGTTGTATAAAAAAAGATTTCATTTCTATTGAAGAATACAATAGAAATGAAATCTCCTCTGGTATTTACCCAAAATCAGTAAGAACCTTTCGTGCATCCTGTCACTTTTCTACTTGTTTTTTTCATCTGCTATTGCTGTGTAAATGGCCTTTGCATCCATGACATTGCCATATTCTGTAGCACTGCCGCCTTCCTCAACAAGCGTTTTTTCTATTTTCTTTGCCTTGGCGCTGATTACCATATACTGTTGGCCATCCTTCATTCTGGCCACACTGATCAGACAATAGCCTGCCTCCGGTGTAAAGCCGCTTTTACCACCGATGATTTCACCGCCGGAAAATTTCAAATCATCATCGTAAAACAGCAGCGTGCTTTCAAGCTTCAATCCGTTTGGATGCTGCTTCGTGGCAGGAATCGTATAACGCAGAGTCGTCATCACCTTGCGGAAGGCGGGGTTTTTCCATGCGTGATCCATCATTTTTTTTATGTCCTGCAATGTCGTGTAATGCTGTTTATCATGCAGTCCGGTCGTATTTGTGAAATGCGTATGCAGCATACCCATACCGGCGGCTTTTTTGTTCATATCCTTCACAAAATTTGGAATACTGCCGTTTAAATGATTAGCTAAAGCGTTTGCGCCATCTGCACCGGAGGGAAGAATCAGTGCGTATAAAAGATCCTCCAGTGTTACCTGTTCTCCTGCCTCCAGTCCTGCGACACTTGCATTTGCCTCCGCTAGACCTTCGATATCCTTTTCGGAAATTGTGATTTTTTTATGCAGATTCTCAATGTTATCCAGAGCAACGATTGCTGTGAGCACCTTGGTCAGGGATGCCGGAAACAGCTTGTCATCGCTGTTTTTTTCATAGAGTATCTGCTGATCCTGTAAATCGATCACCATGGCATAGTGGCTGTTCAGGGAAATGCCCTCCAGCCGTTTCTTTATGTTCTGCTGATTTGCATCAAGTCCTTGTCCTGTGACAGGGGTTGATGCTTCCTCCTGCTTCATGAAATCGGGATAATAGTCCTTGATTTGTATGTACATAGTGACGTCCAGAAACAGCAGAAGCAGGGCTGCTGCTGCCACAAGCCACCATCTTTTTCTTATATTTCGCATTTCTGTCAACTCCTCCATTATCATATCACAGATAGTAAAATAGTCCATGACAAATATAGGAAAACGGCCTCTTAATTTTTTCTTACATTACAAACTTGTCGCGACGGATGCTGCTGGATTTGTTATAATAGAAACATGGAGGGATTTTTCATGCAGACAAAAATACTGGTTTTAGATGATGAAAAGGAAATTGCAGACCTCGTTGCTCTGTATTTGAACAATGAAGGCTATGAAGTACATAAATTTTACGACAGCAAGGATGCGCTGGAATATATGAAAAGCAACCGTGTTGACCTGGCACTGTTGGATGTGATGATGCCGGAAATCAGCGGATTTGAAATATGCAGGATCATACGGGAGAAATATATGTTTCCGGTGATCATGCTGACTGCGAAGGTGGAGGATGTGGATAAAATACAGGGGCTTTCTCTGGGGGCGGATGACTATATTACAAAGCCGTTCAATCCGCTGGAGCTGGTAGCCCGTGTCAAGGCACAGCTGCGCCGCTATAAAAAATATAACCCGTCACAGGAAAATGTGAATGTGATTGACTTTAAAGGGCTGATTATCGACAATGATTCCCATCGATGCACCCTGTATGACGAAGTGCTTAATCTGACACCGATTGAATTTTCAATCCTGTGGTATTTATGCAAGAATCGTGGACGCGTGATCACCAGTGAAGAGCTGTTTGAGGCTGTATGGAAGGAAAAATATTTCGATAGCAACAATACGGTGATGGTGCATATCCGCCGTCTGCGTGAAAAAATGCATGAGCCGCCAAGAAATCCGAAATTCATTAAAACGGTGTGGGGCGTAGGATACCAGATTGAAGAATAGCACCTATCGCAGATTGCGGAAGCATCTTGCATATCTGTATTTGTTTATGACTGCGCTGATTATGGGAATCATCGGCATTATCATTTTTCTGCTGGATCATTATGCACAGGTTTTCAGCAGTCAGGGAACCCTCAGTGATTCCGATTTTCTGCTGTTTTATCTGAAGCATGAGCTGGAATTCAATCTGTTTCTGCTGGCGGCAGGGACAGCACTTCTTCTGTATCTGTTTGTGCTGCTCTTTTTTCAAAATCTGGACGTACTGCTTGATACCGTCCAGGGGAAGCCGGTGGAACGACTGCCCTTCAGCTATCGCTATCTGCCGGAAATAGAACTGGCCAGAGGAAGAATTCAGGATATGCTGGAGAAAAAGCAGCGTACCCGGCAGCTTTCAATTCAGGAAAAGGAGCATAAAAACGAGCTGCTGATGTATCTGGCGCATGACCTGAAAACACCACTGACCTCAATGATCGGTTATATTAACCATATTCTCGACCATAGGGTGGATCAGGAGCAGCTGGATACCTCGATTCGCATCACCTATGAAAAGGCGCAGCGTCTGGATGATCTGATTGATGAATTTTCGGAAATTCTGCGCTATGACGATAAGGTATCCCAGCTGGAAATCACCAGAATCGATTTGAACAGTATGCTGCAGCAGCAGCTGGCAGGCTTTTATCCGCTTATGGAGGAAAAGGGAATCCGTCTGCAGCTGCATCTGGCGGATCATATGGAAATCAGCGGAGACTTTGATAAGCTGCAGCGTGTATTTGATAATCTTATGCGCAATGCCATCAACTACAGTATTCCGCAGACAGAAATACGGATTGCCGGTATGCTGTATGAGGATGGGGTGCGATTGACCTATAGCAATGAAGGTGAGTCTATGGATGCCGCTTCCGTTCAGCATCTGTTTGATAAATTCTATCGGGCAGGCAGTGCTCGAACATCAACCAGCGGAGGTGCAGGATTGGGACTGGCTATCGCCCGAGAAATCATTGAGCTGCATCAGGGAAAAATTACAGCGGATATGGAGGGGACGACCATCACCTTTACCCTGCAGCTTCCGTATGAACAGAAGGTGATGTTATGAAACGGGCGTATTTAAAAGCACTGCGCCGCCGGCTGATTATTAAATATGCATGCATCATCATCGGAATCACGTTGGGAACGATTACACTGATCTATCTGTTCGATGATGTACTCAACGGTGTGGTAATCGACTTTATCCGGCTGTTTATGGAAACCGGAGATCCATTTGCGATGTTTCGCAAAATTTATATCATTGTTCTGCCGCTGCTCATTGTAGCTGCCATTATCCTTATGATTTATTTTCTATGTCGCGATCTTGTCAATTATATGCGCATATTGATGCGTGGGATGGAGGATGTCATGCGAAAGGATCGCTCCCGCTTTGATTTTCCAAAGGAAATGAAGGAGGCAGAGCAGCTAATCATGGCACTGTCGGATGATTATCAGAACTATCTGAAGGCAGCTGCGCAGGATGAAGAGAAGAAGAAGGATTTGATCTATCTGCTAGCACAGGATATCAAAATGCCGCTGTCCAATATTCTGATGTATCTGGAATTTCTGCATAAGGAAACGCGTATTTCCCCGGAAATTCAAAAGGATTTTGTCGTACAGGTACTGCATAAATCACTGGATTTGGAGGATATGATCAATGAGTTCTTTGATATCACCCGATTTAATCTGCAATATGCGAAATGGAATCCCGAGCATATGTATTTGGATCGCATGATGGAACAGGTGGTTGATGAATACTATATGCTGATGGAAGAAAAGCAGATGGAGGTTTCCATGGAAAGCGGCAGCGGACTGGACCTGTATGCGGACAATGAAAAAATAGCACGCGTCATGCGGGATCTTCTGCGTAATCTGGTAGAACTGGGGACGGTGGGGGCCACCATTCATATCCGGATGCAGGATTTCGATATGCGCTATGAGGTGCTCATGGAGGTGGAATCCAGACATCTCTCAGCATATCAGATTGCCCATATCTTTCACAATTATTATCGGCTGGAGGATGTGCATGGCGAGGGCAAGCTGCATGTATTGGGACTGGGCATCGCCAGACAGATTATGGATATGCAGAAGGGAACCCTGCGGGCCAGCTCCATTGACAGGCTGCTGAGCTTTACTGTCCAGATTCCCAAGGCTTTTGTACCGGGACGTAAGGAATCCGTGATATAATACGATAGAAAGAAAAAGCAGGTGAAAAAATGAATGTAGAAATAGGAGAAGTATTTCCTTCCGCAATCGAAGAGGAAGGAACAGTAATGGATGTTGTCGATGGTGAATTTGTATTTATCATCAAGGATGAGAAATGGATGGAGGAGGAGTGTCAGGCGATGAAGCACAATCCGCTGACACTGGATTTCGTTTATAAATATGATATCGCAGTCTTTCTGCTTACACTGGAGGATGCTATTGATACCAGTGACTTCATATTCAATGTACATGATAATGAATATCCGGAAAGTCTGTATCGCAGCTTTGAAAACGGTGAGGGCTACGGTATGACGCTGTATCTGATCGATGGAAGGAATATGGTATGTGCAAAGCGCCGTGTGCGCCTGTCGCAGAGTATGTCCAATACGATTTCCAAATATCTTGCGAAGCAGAAGCAGGCTATGTTTATGGAGGAGGAGTTTACGTGCAATCTGCAGGGGCTGCAGGCTGCCTGGGAACCGTTTGAAATGCAGAAAATGGCATTGGAAAGCGAAACCTTTAAATAAGGAATGTAAGAAAATGAAACTGTCATGTAATTTTTATCATTTTGTGTTGTGATTTTTTCACAATTACAGTATAATGGAAAATAAGCTTGAGAAGGAGGAATTGTATGAGAGCAGTTGTGAGTGTGATTGGAAAGGATATGGTGGGAATCCTCGCCAAAGTCAGTGCAGAATGTGAAAATGCAAATATGAATGTGATTGAGGTGTCCCAGACACTGCTTCAGGATATGTTCGCAATGATCATGCTGATTGATATAACAAAGGGAAATACAACGCTGGCCGATTTTGCGGCTCATATGGAGAATGTGGGAAAACAGAGTGGATTGACCATTCATGTCATGCATGAGGACATTTTCAACTCCATGCATAAGATATAGGATGGTGAAGGTATGATAAACGTACATGATATACTGGAAACCATTAAAATGATCGATGAGGAATATCTCGATGTCCGCACGATTACGATGGGAATTTCTCTGCTGGACTGCTGCGATAGCGATATTGATAAGTCCTGTGAGAAAATTTATAAGAAGATTACACGTCTGGCAAAGGATCTTGTAAAGACGGGAGAGGATATTGAACGGGAATATGGTATCCCTATCATCAACAAGCGAATTTCCGTAACACCGATTGCTATGCTTGTCGCAGTCAGCGGCGGTGATCCGGTAAAATATGCTCATACGCTGGAGCGCTGTGCACAGACGGTAGGTGTCAATTTCATCGGCGGTTATTCTGCACTTGTACAAAAGGGCTGTGCAGCCGGTGATCGGGAGCTGATGGAATCCATTCCAAGAGCTTTAGCGGAAACAGAGCACGTGTGTGCTTCTGTCAACGTCGGTTCTACCAAGGCCGGAATCAATATGAATGCGGTGGAGCTGATGGGACGCATGGTGAAGGAAGCTGCCGAGCTGACCAAGGATGATAATTGTATCGGTGCCGCAAAGCTGGTTGTCTTTTGCAACGCGCCGGAGGATAATCCGTTTATGGCTGGTGCGTTCCACGGTGTTGGAGAAGCTGACTGTGTTATCAATGTCGGTGTCAGTGGGCCGGGGGTTGTTCGTGCCGCATTGGCAAAGGCGGATAAATCCCTGCCGATGAATGAGCTGGCGGATATCATAAAGAAAACAGCATTTAAGGTAACCCGTATGGGACAGCTGGTAGGAACCTTGGCGAGCGAGCGATTGGGCGTACCCTTTGGGATCGTTGATCTGTCGCTGGCACCTACCCCTGCCATCGGGGATTCCGTTGCCTATATTTTAGAGGAAATGGGTCTGGAAAGCTGTGGCGCCTATGGAACGACAGCCTGTCTGGCAATGCTGAATGATGCTGTGAAAAAGGGCGGTGTCATGGCTAGCAGTACGGTCGGCGGTCTTTCCGGAGCCTTTATTCCGGTGAGTGAGGATGCCGGGATGATTGCGGCGACCAGAGCAGGAACCCTGTGTCTGGAAAAGCTGGAGGCTATGACAGCGGTATGCTCGGTTGGTCTGGACATGGTTGTTATTCCGGGGGAAACAACACCGGAGGTTATTTCCGGAATCATTGCGGATGAGGCAGCCATCGGTATGGTCAACTCCAAAACAACTGCAGTTCGTGCCATCCCTGCGATTGGCAAGAAGGTTGGAGAAGAGCTGGAATTCGGCGGCTTGCTGGGAAGTGGTCCTGTCATGAATATCAATCAGACAGACTGTTCTGTCATGATCCACAGAAAGGGCAGAATTCCTGCACCGATTCAGGCCTTGAAAAACTAACCAGTAGGTTGAATTTTCGTATCATAAGGTAGTCGGCTGAATGCACAGATAGTAACAGCAATCATAAAGAAACTCCTGGACATAGGGCGAGGTTGCGCTCTATGTCCTTTTTTGCTGTGGTTATCAACTGCTGATTACGCTTACCTTCTACACCCTGTGTGCTGCTGTAGTTCTATCATCGCAGTCTTACTGTATGACAAGCTATGTACGACGCACCTTATTGAAGCGCATGTCTGCTTCTTTCATGATTGAATATTGCTATATGTATCTTCTTCATCATCTCCCCATATCATTGGAAAGGGATGAAAGCAGTGTTGGACATAGTGAAATACCCCATGCATATGCTTGTGCTGCACATTCCATCTCATACAATCCTTATAGAAGGCAGCTCATGGCAGCATTTAGTAGCCTGCATACGTATTGAAAGTGAGATACAACCGGACAACTGGAGAAGATTCTCCTCTTGTCTGTCATTGCCTGCTGTGCTATGATTTAAAAAAAGAGATGGGAGATCATATGAAAAAGGATATCGTTGAGCTACGGCATCAGCTTCAGAAAATTGAATCGGATAAACAGTATCTGAAGGAATGCAGAAAGCGTCTTCATGAGGTAGAGACTGCATTACAGCAGGCTGAAAAACAGCTGCGAAAAGAAAACCGGGATGTGGAAAAGCTGCATACCGCATCCGTTGCTTCCATCCTTGCATTTTTTGCAAAGGATAAGGAGGAGCGTCTGGTAAAGGAAGAACAGGAGGCGATGCAGGCTGCGTTCCATGTGCGGCAGCTTCAGGAAAATGCAAAGGCACTGCAACAGGATATTGATGACTGTGAGCTGAATATCGTCCGGGAGGAGCTGGTTCGTAAGCGGCTTGCGGAATGTGAGCTAGAGGAAGCAGTACAGCATTCTCTCGATGGAGAAGCGCTGCGTGAACAGAAGCAGCTTATGGATGCACATACACAGCGGCTAAAGGAAATTCAGGAGGCTGTAGAGGCCGGTTATCTGGTGCTGGATCAGCTGAAAAGTGCGCTTCGCAGTCTGGATGGTGCCTCATCCTGGGGCTTTATGGATATCGTAGGAGGCGGCATCCTGTCCACTGCCATGAAGCATTCCTCACTGGATAAGGCTCAGAAAAAAATCGCACTTCTGAAAATCAATCTATATAAATTTCAAAAGGAGGTTCAGGATGTTCAAGGGTTTCAGGTAAAAGCTGTAACGCTTTGTGATGGCACGATTGTTATGGATTACCTGTTTGATAATATATTTACAGACATGTTCGTACAGTCCAAAATACGGGAATCGGAAAAATCTCTACAGCAGGTAAAATGTAAAATTGAACAAATCATGGATTCCTTACTGCAGGAGCGTATGCATACGCAGCAACAGCTGGAAAAGGAACAGGCAGACTACGAGCGCATGTGCAGAAAGACTATAGATTAAAAGCGGTATTTGCTAGCACCGCTCATCCTTCAGCTTAGTGCAATGCAAGAGAAAGAACCACAGTGTTCGCTTTTTAACTGTGGTTTTTGTATGCTGCAGATTTCAAATGCATGCGATCTGTTTCTGTAAAGTCATAACGAATACCGATGCGTAAACATGCTGACGAATGTGCATTTCGCCAGCAAAAAAATCATAAAACTGCAATCTTGTGCAGGGAAAGCGGTCTATGGCAAATCACCGGTTATGGTAGCTCGTCGGGGATCTCTTAGAATTTGCTTGGAAATAGGAATCTGTTTTGCGGTATTTTCTTGATTTCTTATCCAAATCATTATATATTTTACAATATTTGTGATAAAATAGAAAAAGTATTGGAAAAGGAGAGATAACATGCTGGAATTGCGCAATGTATCCTTTGAGGTAGATGGAAAAAAGATTGTAAACAACATCAGTCTGACGATTGAAGACAATAGATTTACTGTAATCACTGGTCCTAACGGCGGAGGAAAATCGACGCTGGCAAAGCTGATTATGGGGATTGAAAAACCAACGGAGGGAACGATTCTGTTCGATGGGGAGGACATTACTGCAATGTCCATAGATGAACGGGCAAAACGACAGATTGGCTATGCATTTCAGCAGCCCCCAAGATTTAAAGGGATGAGTGTGCACAAGCTGCTGTCTCTGGCACATGGCAAGGCTTTGGATGAGGAAATCTGCTGCAGCTATCTGAGGGATGTCGGGCTGTGCTCTAAGGATTATCTGAACAGAGATGTGGATACCTCCCTGTCCGGTGGTGAGGTAAAGCGGATTGAAATCGCAAGTATTCTCGCCCGTGATCTAAAGCTGTCCATATTTGATGAACCTGAGGCAGGAATCGATTTGTGGAGCTTTGCCAAGCTTGTGGAAACCTTTCAGCAGCTGCAAAGGGAATCCAGACAGTCCATTATTCTGATTTCTCATCAGGAGCGTATCATGCAGCTGGCGGATGAAATTATCATTATCGAAAACGGAGCAATCAAAACAAAAGGCGACAGGGATGAAATTCTTCCGACACTGATGCGTGAATTTGATTCCTGTGAATTTAAAAAGTAGGTGAAGCAGATGGAACAGATGGAAAAAAATCTGCTGAAGACAGTTGCGGATATCAGCGGCTTTATGCCGGGCAGTGCCTTCAGCTTAAGAAAAAACGGAGCCGGTGTGGAACGTCATTCCACTGAGCATGTAAAAATTCTGGCTAAAACAGATAAGCCGGGGATTGATATCATCGTGGATGCCAATACGGTTGGGGAAAGTATACATATTCCGGTTATTCTGACAGACAGCGGCGTGCAGGACATGGTATATAACGATTTTTATATCGGAGAAGGTGCGGATGTGGAAATTATAGCCGGCTGCGGTATTCACAATGATGGCTGTGATACCTCACAGCATGATGGAATCCATACCTTTCATATTGGAAAGCATGCCAGCATTACCTATACAGAAAAGCATTACGGTGAAGGCAGTGGCAGCGGTGGCAGGATTTTGAACCCGACAACGGTTATCCATATGGAGGAAGGCTCCTTTGCCAAAATGGATATGAGTCAGATCAAGGGTGTGGATTCCACCTTTCGTAAAACAGAGGCAAATCTGGGCACATCTGCCAAGCTGGTAATCAATGAAAAGCTGATGACCCATGGAGAGCAGAAGGCACACTCGGATGTGACGGTAAATCTGAATGGAGAGGACAGTGTCGTTCAAATCGTATCCCGCTCAGTGGGAAAGGATCATTCCGTGCAGGTATTCCATCCGATTGCAGTGGGAAACAATCGTTCCCGTGCACATATTCAATGTGATTCCATCATTATGGGAAAAGCGAAAATCAGTTCAATACCGGAAATTGCTGCGAACCACGTGGATGCGGAAATCATTCATGAAGCGGCAATCGGAAAAATCAACAATGACCAGCTGATTAAGCTGCAGACCTTTGGATTAAACAGCGAGGAAGCAGAAACGGTCATTGTGGACGGATTCTTAAAGTAATTTGAAAACAGTTTTATACGCAGGAGGTCTGTTCTCCCCGGTGACAGGGAGGACAGATCTCCTTTTTGAAATACAGGAAGAAATTTAAAATATTTTCTTGACCTTCGTCCTGAGCGAAGGTGTACCATATGCATGAGGTGATAGGAATGTACAAAATAAAAGAGCTGGCAGAGCTGTATGGAATCCATACGAATGCTCTTCGATTTTATGAGAAAAAGGGACTGCTGCCGTCACGGCGGTTAGAAAACGGCTATCGGATCTACGGAGAAGAGGAGCGGGCTTTATTGCAGAGAATTTTGCTGTATCGGGCGATGAATTTTTCGATTGCGGATATCAAAGAGCTGTTAAGCAGGGAGCAGGGCAATGCACAGGAGCTGTATTTTCAGCAGCTGCAGCTGTTAAACCGTCATCTGCATGAGCTGTCTGCCATACGGGAGCATATCCTGCACGAGCTGAACGATATGCTGAGCAACACCTATGAGGAACAGCAGGATCAGGAAGAAATGCAGAAGCTGCTGCAGGAATTACATAAAAATCGGGAATGGAAGGATCGCTGGGATTTTGATTCCTTTGCAAGGGTGTATGATGAGGTTGTGCATACCCCTGCAGCACAGGGACTGCCGTTTTACGAAGCATATGATTGCGTGCTGGATGAAACTGCAATGCATGCGCAAAAGCATGGCGGAAGGCTGCTGGATATCGGATGCGGTACCGGCAATCTGAGTGCGCGCTTAGCTTATGCAGGGCTATCGGTTGTCGGGGTGGATCAGTCTCTGGAAATGCTGGTTCAGGCAAAGAAAAAGCTGCCAAAGGTGCTTTTTCATCAGGGAACCTTTCTGTCGCTCCCCTTTGAACAAGCCTCGTTTGATACCATAACAGCCTCCTATGCTTTTCATCACTGTGATGCACAGGAACGACCCCTTGCCGTTCGTGAAATGAAGCGCGTTCTGCGCAGGCAGGGACGTATTGTGCTTGCCGATCTCATGTTTGAGCATGCACTGGAACGCAGGGAGTATGAGCAGCACTGTACAATGCAGCAAAAAGCTGAGCTGGAGGATGAATTCTTTACAACGGTTGAGGAGCTGACTCAGATTTTTTCTCAGGAGGGCTTTATTTGCTCGAAATATAAGGTTTCTGACATCATATGGATTTTTGTGGCAGATTTACCGGAATAAGACAGAGAACAGATAAAAAATAAGTGCTTTGTGTGATATCTACGATTCGTCGATAGGTGATTTTGTGAAATCATGATATGATACATGTATAGAAACGAGGTGCATGTATGCAGCAAAGGGAGATTGGCATGCAGATTTCTGCAGCAAGAAAGAATTTAAAGTATACACAGCGGGAGCTTGCAGATAAGCTTGGGGTGAGTGACAAGACAATCAGTAAGTGGGAGCGTGGAGTTTCCCATAGTTAAAGATACCACACCCAATATCACAAACTCACGCTTAAACAATATTCCTTAGTCAACCACATACAATAGCAAATACAAAAAAGCTGGAAGCAGACTTAATTTTGCTCCCAGCTTTTCTTTATTGTTTTGATGAAGTCGTTCAATGATACTTGTTTTTGCTATCTGCTTACATAATGTGCATACTTGTCACTTGTGTTCTAATATATCTGTCCCTCTTATTGCCTAAACTCATATTAAGGGTGTGATATATCCAAGTGCAATAGCCTTGTTATAGGCTTCGATAGCATTTTTAGCCCCCAGCTTATCATAGATGCTTTGGATATGGTTGTAAAGTGTCCGTTCACTGATATACAGTTCTTGCGCTATTTCATGCTTTGTTTTCCCTGTTCCAATCGCCTTAATAATTTCCGCTTCACGATCTGTCAGGGGATCTAATAAAGGGGGCGTAGTGGATTTGTGACCTTTACTAATAGCTGTGAGTTTTTTTACCAACTCGTCAGCAGAAGCAGACTTATCAATATAACTTACGGCGCCTCTTTTAAGTGCCTCCTGTCTATAAACCGGCATATCATAAGAGGATAGCATAACCACCTTTATTTTTGGCTTTTTACTATATATCGTTTCTATCAGATCAATGCCAGAACTTTTTGACTGCTCTCTTAGGTTGACATCAAGTAATACAATGTCCCATTCGTCTACGGAAAGAATATTCCAAAACTCTGTTTCATTACTTACATAGCGACAGATAGAGATTTCGTCCCAATCTTCCAGAAGTTTGCTTAAACTCTCTCCAAATATCCTGTGATCATCAAATAGTAATATCTTCATTTTTTCTCCCCAAAACTGCCGTTGCAGTTAAAATACCATCTTTCTCTAAATACTGAATGTTACCACCATTCCCATTTATCAACACCGTCAAGAACAGCATACCACCTTTGGAAGAAAGAATATTTTCAATGTCATTTGGTTTCGCTCCATCATTTTGACAGGTAATTACGAGTTTACTTTCTTCATTTAGCGCGATTTCCAAATGGATAAAAGTAGCGGCAGCGTGTTTATAAACATTGTTGACAAGTTCTTTGATTATCTGCATGGTCTGTTCCAAACTGTTATCTTTTTTCAAAGCAATCCTTGCTTCGCTGGCAATCGTGAAATCTACAAGTATATTCTTCTTTGGGTACAGCTTCTTAATCGCGTCAAGCATATATCCGATATGTTCCCATGAAGCATACCCCGAAAAGATATTAGAGGAATAGAAATTCATCATATTTCTTACCCGCAATTCCAAATCAGACAATATCCTTTTTGTTTCATCAACATCTGGTGAGCGAAGCGACAGGAGATTTTTGGCACCTCCAATGTCTTGAAGCACATCGTTATGAAGCAGTCTTGAGAAATCTTCCCTCTCATTTGCAATATAGTTCGTTAATTCATAATACTTTGTCAACTCCTTGTAACGGGCCTCCATGTCGCCAAGATGAATGACAGCAAAGGCCTCAAATAAAAGCATTATAAGCTGAAAAAATACATTGACTTGTAGGGTGGACAAATCAAAGCAATAAAGTACGACTGTAAACAAGGGAATCATAAAAGCGAGGACATATCTTGCTTTCCTCTGGGCAATCGGAAGAATATTAACCTGTTTCAAATTTATATATCTATAATCAAGGAAAATTCCCATGAACATTCCAACTAACATAGTTATGGCAGGGAGAATTTGGAAATTGAAAAACGACAGTATGATAGCCGCAATTCCAAACAGCAAGCGAACCATTTTCCCCCGGCTTGCGTCAGTTCTTACCAGCATTATTCCGATAATCAATGCAAACGCCAGAAATGCACCCGTGTATAAGGTAGAAAATCCATCATACATCAGCGCCGCAATAAAGGAAACAGAAAGCAGGTTCCAGCCACATTCAGATATTGTTGCCTTTCGCCGTGATGTCATTACATGAAGATAGAGCAGATTGAAATAACAAAGCAAGACGGCAATCGACAATAAGTTGATGGCTCCGTCATTCGCAATTCCTTTATGTGTTCTATCCAATATAACCCATAAAATCACAATACCCGCATGAAGAAGCAGATACGGATAGAAGCGTTTATCCTGCATAGGACACCCCTCCTTTCAGCTAAAATTCATTATGTTAGTAATATGATGATACGATCCGTTCTTTGGTCATCAGACATAAACCACACGCAGTCAAAACTATTATACTCACTGGAGAAAATAGTAGCAACACCCACACATTATTCGTTTTCATAAATATCCCACATTTTAAGACAACCAGCAAAATATGAAGCAGTGTTGCAAAGATAGGAATACTCTTAAACCAGTTCATATTTCTAATCCAGAGAATCAAAACATTTATAAATGCCGAATACAATACGCTAAGGATTAGAAAATAGGTGCCTAATAACAAGATAAGGTTTGGCAGACGAATGGAAATCATCAAAAGTAGAGGAAACAAAAGGATCAGCGTTCCAATCCATAGTGATAGCAGATTCTCTTTAACAATACTTGAGATTTTAATACCATTAGCAAGTTTCCATTCTATTCTCTTTGTGATTTTTTCTTGCTGCAACATATCCTTGCTTATTTCTCCGGCAAAAAAGATAAATAAGCACAGGTATCCATCAAGCATAAAATACTTTATATCAACGCCAAATACAATGTTCTCTGAAATATCCCCAAAGTTCATCAGAGAGATCATGCCGAAGATAGCTGCTACCGCACTCATAAATATAAAATTCCAGTTCAATACCCTTTTAAGGTTTAAGGTTATCAAACCCATTCGCCATCCCTCCTGATAACTGCTTCGTTGCTCATGTGCCGAGCCTTAAAGAAACTTAATAGTGCAAACATCATGCAAAGTGCAACATCAACCACAATAATCAAATAGTCAATTCCTATATGATGTTGATTCACAAACTCTGTAATTCGTTCTGCCGACATCGCAATCAAATAAACCAGTGCAAAATTACCAAAGAATAGAACATTTTTGAACAGTTTTACTCGTTTCACATCCAGTACAATGATATTCAAAGCGACAATCTCACAAAAACTAAGTACAAGAATACTAAGATAAACGCATACGATCCGCCCAAAGCTCATTGTCCAGTCGGTAAAGTAATAGCAACTCATAAAAACAAAGAACGGGATAATACCAGAAAAGCGGAAAATCTGTATCGAATACTGTTTTATAATCTCTTTTACCGCAATTCCAGAAGCTGCAAAAAATTCAATTCTCCGGCTTACCTTATCCTTTGCTGTCAAATCTACAATCATAGCACCGGATTGCAGGGAGGTAAGACCAAAAATAACCGCATAGAGCATTAGGACTAAATAATCTTCTCCCTTAGACTGCAAGGCGTCCATCTGCATTGCAAAGCTCATAAAAATCGCCAGAATGGCAACAATCGCAGTATCAATTAGGAGGCTTTTACTTCTGGTAAGATAGTAGCCTGCGCCTTTTCCCATGTTACTCATGCCGATTGCCCTCCTTAATAAAGATTTCTTCCAATGATTGTCCTTGCATTTCTTGAATACCCTTATCAAACAGCAATCTGCCATTTTTAATCATAGATACATCATCAGCGCACTTTTCAATCTCGCTAAGGTCATGTGAAGTGATAATAACCGTTTTTCCGTCAGCTTTTAGAGCCTCTATCAAACTACGGATTTCTACTCTGGATATGGGGTCTACACCCGATGTTGGTTCATCCATGAGCAGAATATCCCGTCCCATCATAATCACAATCAAAAGGGACAGTTTTCTTTTCATTCCTTTAGAATAAGTGCTAACACGCTTTCCTAAATGCTCGGTCAATCCTAATTGCGTACAATAGCCGTCTGAACGATCATTTATTTCAAATCCAAAGTATTTTCCAAAAATTTTCAAATTTTCAAGACCAGTCTTTTCGTCATACAGATAGTCATTTTCAAGCTGCATTGCATATTTCCCTGCAATGTTGATTGTCCCTGCATTTGGCTGGTATACCCCTGTAATCAAGCGCAGCAGTGTGGTCTTTCCAGAACCGTTCGGGCCAATAATCGCATGAATAGTATTTGCTTTTACATTCAGGCTAAAATTCTCAAACAAAACCCTGCCACTAAAAATCTTTGTTAAGTTCCTCACTTCAATCGCATTTTGAATTGCAGACATATTTTTTGCTCCTTTCATCTGGTGATCCAGCGTATAGATATAGTGTATAAAACGAAGAAGCATTTTGCATGAGTAATTACTGCAATTTCGATACTGCCATCAGGCAAATGTCACAGAAACCTCACAACGAGAAAAAATTTAGTATTCAGTCAGTTCCACAATTACATTACTCTGCTGATACAGCCAGTCCGTAAATTCTTTCGGGCTGGCTGTTCCTGTTTTTACAGCCTTTTTTCTCTGCAAGGCTTCTTTCTTAAAGTCGGAAAAGGCAGCCTGTATTTTTTCCAGACGGTCAGCCGGAAAGCCTGTGGTATTTTTTACCCGGTTTATTTTGTTGCGCCAGTTCTGGCATTCATTTTTATAAAGCAGGTCATAGTTATTTTCTCTTGCCCTCTCGTCAAATTCCCGCTTGTTTTGAAGCGCCTGTGCTTTTCGGCAATTGTCGCTGCACAGCTCATACCGCTGGCTCTTTGCCAGAAAATATTTTCCACAAACCTTGCACCGCCGGAAGCAAAGCCCCCAGTCATTCAGCCTGTTCAGATAATAGGTAATCAACGGGTAGAGGGACGCATAGGCAGACACACATTCTTCTGTGCGCCGGTTGTCCGGGAACCAGAGGTCAAGCCGGGTATCTTCTGATGGTGTGCTTTTGAAATAAAGGCTGCCTGCTTGAAAATGTTTCGGTTTTCCTGTTTCCCTATCAAAGCTCATGGTTTCGTTATGGAATACCCCGGTCAGGCTGCTCATTTTATCCATGAAGCGGTCACAGGCAGCGTTACGGTCACGGGGTTCTCTGGCAAGCAGATAGCTGTTCCAGATACGGAACGCCACATACATTTTCAGAGGGTCGTTGCTAAGATATTTCTCCCAAAGAAATTCGCTTGCCGCCTGCTCCAGCTCCGGCTGTTCCCATCGGTTGGAGTGGAGGGCTTGCCGCAGCGGAGAAAGCCCGTATAAGTTCCAGTCTCTGTCCGTGTCACGCTCAAAGTTTATCAAAAAAGTTCCCAGTGGGCGTGTCATATCACAAAGCACCTCTGCGTTTTGGCTCCCGTTCAAACGGAAGCGGATCTGCTGTTCTTCCCCAATCAAAATCCGTTCTTTCATTTTCTTCCTGTCCAGCGTCAGGACAAACAAAATCCTTTCAAAACATGGCTCATGCCGTATAAATTGATTCTCCATCCCTATCCCCTGCCTTTGTTTATGGTAATTATATAATTTAGTTATATCCGTTACACTCATGGTATCGCAGAAGCATTGTTTTGTCAAGGATAGTCCGCTATGATGATTGCAGTTGGTAATTTCGTACCACACAGTACCTTGACAAGTGAATGACCGTCCAAAAGGGATATGACCGGCAGGAG
>ERZ781275.498-NODE-498-length-44583-cov-22.663695_pt1 | contig 44583 bp, 43 predicted proteins | sample MGYA00375853_ERZ781275 | MGnify/ENA primary metagenome ERZ781275 (study PRJEB29790, sample SAMN03653691) | human gut metagenome | host: Homo sapiens | place: USA: Dallas, Texas | collected 2012-07-23 | study: EMG produced TPA metagenomics assembly of the Gut...
CCAGAAAGTCCGCTGCCTCCGTACTTATGGCTTTGAAACGAATCAGCTTTTCCATAGTAATCGGGTCCGGGAATTTTCTTATAGTAACAACCGGACCATCAAGAGCCACCGGCGGAAGCACCACATGGACCCTGGAGCCGTCCTCAAGCCTGGCGTCCACCATGGGAGAGGATACATTCACCACGCGGTTGACCCTGCTGACAATCTGCTGTATGATATCCTCCAGCTGCTCCGGCCTTTCAAAATTCCTGTCCCATAATTCCATCCTTCCGTTCTTCTCCATGAATATCTTTCCTGCTCCATTCACCATGATTTCCGATACGGTGCTGTCGTCAATAAGCTCCTGCAGGATATCCAGGCGGCGGAAGCTGTCAAAGAGGCTGCCACGCAGCCAGATACGTTCCTTTAACGGCAGGAATATTTCCTGCCCCATCTCGCCTATGGACCTGTCAATCATTTCCAGAAGTTCCCCGTCGTCCATATGGTGCCTTTCCTGCAGTTCCTCCATAATGCGTTCCCTTATGATCCACCGCACACCTTCACGGCTCCTCCTTTTACTCTCCCTCTCTTCCATGGCCCACTTTTCCTTCTGTTCCCTTTCCCTGATCTTTACTCCGGCTGCTTCCCGTTTAAAAGCTGCCTCACATAATCCCCCATCTCCCCCCATATCAGCTGCTCCAAGTAACCCTCCCGTTTCACAATCCCTGTATGCCTGGGCAGTCTCAGTTTCTGGATTCTGTCCCTGACCCCGGCATCATCTGCCTCCTCCAGGTACTCCTCGAATTCCTCTATCTTGGCGGTTGAGATATAGTCCTCCCGGACCGGCATGTACACCACATCACACATAGAGAGAATGGGCAGTGCTCCCCTTCCCATCTGGCCCACGTCCACCACCAGCCTGTCATAGCCGCTCTCCCTCGCAATCCTGTCTATAAGCTGCGCCATATCCTCCGGCGCCACCTGGCTTAAGTCCTCCGCATATCTCACCGGAGGTATATAATCCATATTCCCCCAGTTGCTGATCATGGACTTCAGCTTCATCCAGTTATATCCTCCCTGCCTGTACAGGTACAGCACATCTGACAAGTCGGCCTTGTACTCACTGTTAATCAGTCTGGTAAAGCCTGAATATTCCTCCAGATTCAGATACAGCACCGCCTCCCTTTTCGCAACCACCTGCCCTATGGTCAGGGCCAGGGAGGACTTAAAGCACCGGTTCACAGGAGAATATATTCCCATAACCAGGGCCCTGGATCCCAGAAGGGCCAGCGCCGGCTCCACAGGGCGGCTGCAGTAGGATGCCAGCACCTCACGCATGATGCAGTCCCCGGACTGGTACTTGTAGATGGATGCAAATGCATCCAGCCCATCCACCAGTTCCCCGTCACACAGCACCATGACCTGCTCTGCCTTCACATCTCCCACCAGCGCCCGGGAACACTCATCTACCAGCAGAATTTCTATGGGATGCTCTTTTCCATATTCTCTGAGCCTGTCCAGGCTGGAAAATGCCATGGCTGTAAACGGAATCTTTTCCTTCTGATTCACATAATCTGCCAGCCGCTCACCAAAGGCCGGGTCAGCGTCATAGACTGCCAGTATCTTTACCATATATTCACTTCTCACCTCATTTCTTCCTGGTGCATAAACACCTTAACATCCATCACTCATCCCTTTACCAGCGCTGTAATAAGAGTCCCTGCAAAAAAACAGGCTCCCAATGGTATTACGCACTTATAACCATCCCGCTCCGGACAGTAATATGCCTCTATTTCTTTACTCTGAATAAATCGCCTGATGTAGGCAGTTAAATACAAGAATCTCTGACAGACGCTGCCCTCCTGCAGCATCTTTCCAAGAGCCAGAACAGCTCCCAGACACAAACCAATTACAACGGACCAAAATCCCCTCTCCAGGCCAAAACAGCCTGCCACAAGGGCCATAAATTTAATATCCCCGGCCCCCACCATCCGCAGCAGGAAAAATGGGAAACCGGCTGCGGCCGCCAACACCAGCCGCATGATAAATACAGCAGCGCCCTCAGCCGCGGCCGCCCAAAAACCAGTATCCGGCATCCAAAAGCCCATGCCTGCCGCCCATAACCCAATATTCCCTGCTCCGGACACCCAGGCTCCCACCGTAACAGCCAGCCCCGCAGCTGCAGCAGCCGCCAGGGCCCTGTTAGGTATCCGGTAACACCTGATATCCATAAAGGCACAATAAGACATGATGCCGTACAAGGCATATGACATAAAACTATGTAAACTGAATACACTACCCCCTTTCTCTGTTCAATCTGTCACTTTTTCTGAGGAAATTTCTGCCTGAGCCAGGCAATGCAAAACCATTGACGTAAATAATACCATTGAAATAAATCAGACTGTCATGAAATAGAATGTGTTGAATGTTGTTTTATTATGAAGGATTTTCCAGCAAATGTCAAGGGTGAATTTTATGCATTTCACACCCGATTTCCTTGACCTTCCTCCCTATACATGGTAAAATAAAATTGGTTCAAATTTTTAAACCAAAGGAGGAAATGGCAGATGACAACTGCCCAGGAATTACAGAAACGATTTCATGCCTGTATGCCGCTGTTCATTGCCCTGGGCGATGAGATGCGTCTGTCCATCATAGAGGTACTGACAGAGGAAGCCCTTGAAAGCAGGCAGACCCCCGGCCCCGCCCATTTCGAGCAATACGGTCTCAATGTAAATGAAATCACCAGGCGGACCAGCCTTTCCCGCCCGGCCATATCCCATCATCTTAAGATATTAAAGGAAGCGGGCATCGTGGGCGTACGCCAGGAAGGCACGGCCAACTATTATTACCTCACTCTGAGGGAATCCAACCGGCGGCTGATGGAGCTGGGATACAGACTGGAGGAATTCCTGTACTGACAGACTGCATTAAAATTTAATTCCGCCGGCCCCACATGCATAAGATTCCATTTTCCAGATATACTATTTCTATCAATATCTGGGAGATGAAGCATATGTTTGACATCATGAAAGCAGTCAGGGAGACTGCTGCCGCCAGGTCCGCCGTGACCAGGGCGCGGCGTCCCAGACCTGAACTCATCCGCCTGCGCGTGGAAATCGAACGCACAAAATGTGCCATCGAAGCCGCCAGGAACCACTTTGAGCAGGCCGTGGACCCTACCCTGATAGACTGCTATATCTACGAACTGAACGCGGCACAGCTGCGCTACCAGTTCCTGCTGCGTAAATTTAAAAGCCAGGAGGATTAGTACTCACAGTACTATCCCCCTCCGGGCGCTGTAACATATGACTACATAAAGATTGCGAGGAAAACAACATGAGCACCTGGTATGAGCGGGGAGTATTCTATCACATGTATCCCCTGGGGATGACTGGAGCCCCCAAACACAATGATGCAACCGAAGTAACCAACCGTTTTGAAGAATTAGACAAGTGGATTTCCCACATCCGGTCCCTGGGCGCAAACGCCATCTACATAGGCCCGCTTTTTGAATCCACCAGCCATGGATACGATACCAGGGATTATAAACTGGTGGACCGGCGTCTGGGCGATAACGGTTCTTTCAGAAAATTTGTGGACCAATGCCACCAGGAGGGCATAAAGGTTGTTGTGGACGGTGTGTTCAATCACACAGGACGTGAGTTTTTTGCCTTTAAGGATATACAGGAAAAGCGCTGGGATTCCCCTTATAAGGACTGGTATAAGGGAGTGAACTTCGACTGGCAGAGCCCCTGCGGCGATTCCTTTGGATATGAAGCCTGGCAGGGACACTTTGAACTGCCCTGCCTGAACCTCTTTAACCCGGATGTGAGGTCCTATCTCTTTGATGTCATCCGGTTTTGGATTGACGAGTTTGACATTGACGGAATACGCCTGGACTGCGCCAATGTGCTGGACTTTAACTTCATGAAGGAAATGCGCAGCCAGACAGAGGCCATGAAGGAAGATTTCTGGCTTATGGGTGAGGTGATACACGGGGACTACAGCCGCTGGGTTAACAATGAGATGCTTCACTCCGTCACTAATTACGAACTTCACAAAAGCCTTTACTCCGGCTTCAATGACCACAACTTCTTTGAAATTGCCCACAACGTAAGACGGCTGGAGGCCATCGGACGCCAGCTTTACACCTTTGTGGACAATCATGACGAGGACAGGATTGCCACAAAGCTTAAGCTCAGGGAGCACCTGTTCCCCATATACATCTGCCTCTTCACACTGCCCGGCATTCCCTCCATCTATTACGGCGGCGAATGGGGCATTGAGGGAAAACGCACCAACACCAGCGATGAAGCGCTGCGTCCCGCCATCTCCATAGAGCAGGAAGGTGAACTTCACTGCGAACTTACAGACCTGATTGCACAGCTGGGACAGATTCACAGCCAGCAGGAGCCGCTTCACACGGGCCGTTACCAGGAACTGCTGCTGACCAACCGCCAGTATGCATTTGCCAGGCACGGTGAGGACTCTGTCATCATCACCGCGGTAAACAATGACGATGAACCGGCCGAACTGACCATCCCTGTTCCGCTTCAGGCCGGTGAGGCAGTCAATCTTCTGGAACCCGCAGACCGCCTCCCCATTTCAGACGGGAAGGTCCACATAAAACTAAAGGGCAACTGGGGAGCTGTCCTGAAACTCAAGGGAGAGAACTGATATGGTAGCTAAAAAACGCACTGCAGCATCTTCAAAGAAAAAGGCTTCTGCCACAGGTTTCATATCTGATCTGGACTGCTATCTGTTCGGAGCAGGCACACATTATGATATTTACCAGAAATTAGGGGCACATCCCAAGACGTACAAGGGAAAAGACGGCATCTATTTCGCCGTCTGGGCTCCCCATGCAAAAGAGGTCCATCTGGTAGGCGATTTTAATAACTGGAATCCGGAGGCCAGCCCCATGGAACGTATCTCCGAATCCGGCATCTGGGAGATTTTTAATCCGGGCATGAAGCTGGGAGAGCTCTATAAATTTGCCATTACCACCCAGTCCGGCAAGATTCTCTACAAGGCGGATCCCTTTGCTTTCAGCGCGGAATACCGCCCCGGCACAGCCTCAGTCACAGCCGATATCCAGGGCTTTTCCTGGACTGACAGCACATGGATTGAGAAGCGGACCCAGGCAGATGCGCAAAAGCTGCCCATGAGCATTTACGAAGTGCATCTGGGTTCCTGGCGCAAACGGGACAGGCCTGAAAGGGACGGCTTTTATACATACACAGAGGCTGCCCATGAGCTGGCAGCTTATGTAAAGGAGATGGGCTATACCCATGTGGAGCTGATGGGCATTGCGGAACACCCATTTGACGGCTCCTGGGGATATCAGGTGACGGGATACTTTGCCCCCACCTCCCGCTACGGCACGCCGGAACAGTTCATGTATTTCGTAAACTACCTGCATAAAAACGGCATAGGCGTCATACTGGACTGGGTTCCGGCCCACTTCCCCAAGGACGCCCATGGCCTGGCTGACTTTGACGGCGAACCCCTTTTTGAATATGGGGATCCCAGGAAGGGGGAGCACCCGGACTGGGGCACCAAGGTATTTGATTACGGTAAAAATGAGGTCAAAGACTTCCTCATCAGTAATGCGCTCTATTGGGTGGAGCAGTACCACGTAGACGGCCTCAGGGTGGACGCGGTGGCATCCATGCTGTACCTGGACTACGGACGCCAGGAAGGCCAGTGGGTCCCCAACAAAGACGGAGGCAACCAGAACCTGGAAGCCATCGAGTTCTTTAAGCACCTGAACACAGTTGTCCAGGGACGCAACCACGGAGCCCTTGTCATTGCCGAGGAATCCACCGCGTGGCCAAAGGTGACGGAGCATCCCGAACAGGACGGACTGGGCTTTACCTTCAAGTGGAACATGGGATGGATGCATGACTTCCTGGAGTACATGAAGTTAGACCCCTATTTCCGCAAATATAACCACCACCGCATGACCTTCGGACTCACCTACTTTACAAGCGAGAACTATATCCTGGTCCTTTCCCACGATGAGGTGGTTCATCTGAAATGCTCCATGATTAACAAGATGCCCGGCCTTGGCAGGGACAAGTTCTCCAATCTGAAAGCCGGCTATACTTTCATGATGGGCCATCCCGGCAAGAAGCTCCTGTTCATGGGACAGGATTTCGGCCAGCTCCATGAATGGGATGAAAAGGTTTCTCTGGACTGGTATCTCACGGACGAGGATGACCACAGGGAACTTCAGAACTATGTGAAGGATCTGCTCCATCTGTACAAAAAGTATCCTTCCCTTTACCGCCAGGACAATGACTGGAACGGTTTCCAGTGGATTAATGCCAATGACGGCGACAGAAGTATCTTCAGCTTCATCCGCCGGGATGAGACGGGTAAGAAAAACCTGATGTTCATTATAAACTTTACTCCGGTGGAGAGACCGGATTACCGTGTAGGTGTTCCCAAACGCGGCAGGTACACCCTGCTCCTGGACAGCCACGGCGCTTACAAGGCAGCAGAAGCCCCCTGCTTCTCATCCTCAAAAAGCGAATGCGACGGACAGCCCTACTCCTTCTCTTATCCTCTTCCTGCATACGGAACAGCCATCTTCCGTTTTTAAAAATATTTTTAAGAAATATTATCCTTTTAGGGCCTAAAAGTACGTTAAAAATTTATCAAATTGGGTATGTACTTTTCAGCCATGTTGTAGTAGAATAAAGGCAGTGCGATGGATTACCTGTCGCAGCACCGTTTATAATGTGTGGAAGGAGAGTATAATTATGGCAAAACAATTAATTTCCAGTAGCGAAACAAAATCCGTTTACCGTGACGGAAGCACTGCCATCAAGGAATTCTGCGAAGGCTTCCCAAAAGCCGAGGTCCTGAATGAAGCACTGTGCAACGCACGTGTGGAAACCATTGAAGCCCTGAATGTTCCTAAGGTTCTGGGGGTGTCTGTAATTGATGGCAAATGGTCTATTACCAGGGAATTTGTGGAGGGCAAGACCCTTCAGCAGCTGATGGAAGAAAATCCTGACAAGACAGGGGAGTACCTGGAGCAGATGGTTGATTTACACCTGTTGATTTTTGCCCAGGCCTGCCCACTGTTAAACAAGCTGAAGGAAAAGACCATCCGTGCCCTTAAATCCGAGGAACAGCTGGATGAAAACCTGCGCTACGAGCTGCTTACAAGGCTGGACGGCATGCCAAAGCACACCAAGCTGTGCCACGGCGATTTCTGCCCGTCCAATATTATCGTAGGCGACGACGGCAAGTGGTATCTGGTTGACTGGGTACATGCATCCCAGGGCAACGCAAGTGCCGACGTAGCCAGAACTTATCTGCTTCTGAGCCTGAAGGATAAGAAGATAGCTGATATGTACATGGATCTGTTCTGTGATAAAACGGGCACAGAAAAGCGCTATGTACAGGGCTGGCTTCCCATTGTGGCAGCTGCCCAGTTAGCTTACAAACGTCCTGAGGAAAAGGAACTGCTGGAAAGCTGGATTAACGTATTTGATTATCAGTAACATCCGCCTGCACATGGAAAAAGAGGCGCCGGAAGATATCTTCCGGCGCCTTTTTTCAAAAATCCCCATAGTCACAATGACCAATAAACAGGGGTTATATCACAATAATTTCAAGTATTTTACAAATTGCTCGTGAAATATTTATCAGTTTTTTCCGGAATCCCAATTCACCTCAACACTATATTTCTTCTTCAAGACCAACATCCTGAGACAAGTCTCCTGGTTCTCCAATGGTTTTTTCCGCTTTCAGCTCAGCTCTTTTTACCGGGAAGGACACAACCGCCTTAAACAGATCCCCGTCTATAACCACCTGGAACTCACCGCCCTGAAGCTGGGTCAAATCCTTGGATATGGATAATCCCAGACCGCTGCCTTCTGTAGCTCTGGACACATCCCCTCTGACAAAGCGCTCGGTCAGCTCTTCCGGACTGATATTCAGTGATGATTCGGAAACATTCTTGATTGTAAATATGGCCCTGCCGTCCTCGTCCAGCACATCCACATAGACCCGGCTGTGCTCCATGGCATACTTTACTGCATTGGTATAGAGATTTTCCAGGACACGCCACAGGCGGCGTCCGTCAGCCTGGATGATAAGCACCTCATCCGGGATATTGGAAACCAGCTCCAGCCTGCGCAGGGCAAACCGCTCCTCAAATTCGCCGTTGGTCTGCTGTACCAGCTCCACCAGGTCAATATCTGATATATCTAACTTCATATTGCCGGAACTGGCCTTGGATGCCTCCACCAAATCCTCTGTCAGAGTCTTAAGGCGCTGAGACTTCTGGTCCAGCACTTCCAGGTATGCGGCAATCTTGGGATCCTGTATTTTCTCCCGCTTCAGCAGGTCCACATAATTGATAATGGACGTAAGAGGGGTCTTGATGTCATGGGATACATTTGTTATCAGGCTTGCCTTCAGACGCTCGCTCTTAACCTGCTCCTGGATGGCTGAATCCAGGCCGCTGCTGATATTGTTGAGATGCTCTGCCATCTCCCGCTCCTTGCCCGACAGGCGGGAGGTATCAATCTGATAGCTGGTATCGCCCCGGGATATGGTGCTGACAGCCATGTCCAGCACATCCCTCTGCACTGACTTTTTAAACAGCTGATGGTATATCCACCCATCCAGTCCCAGGTACAGCACCACGAATACATAGAACATAATCTGGTAGCTTATCCTGTTCTCCTTATAGAAAAAGAGGAAAATCAGTCCCCACAGCATGCCGGCGTTAAATCCCAAAAACAGCAGATAGCAGAACCCGGTACCCACTGCATAGCTGACTCTTCCCACATATTCCTTTGAGGCTTCCAGAGCTCTTTTTGCAAGGCTGTTGGTCCATAAGGTCCTGGCCTTATACCTGCGCAGCAAATCAAAGCCGCACAATACAACGCTCCCGTACACAATGACCAGTTTAATCATCTTATTCCAGTAATTCCATTGTTCATTGGGAGCAAACAGGCTGAACAGCCGGATACCCACATACCTTCCTATGTAGATAAACACCGCTGTCGCCGCAGCCCAGAGAATCAGGCATAGTTCCGTGTGAATCTCGTCAATAGGGAACAGGCGTATTTCCGCGCTTCCATCCGTGGTGTGGCCAGACATAAGCATCAGCATGGCCAGTGTAATTACACATCCAAGGCCGCCCAGGATAACGCTTCCCATGCCCAGAATAAATTCGTTTCTGGCTTCCTTATATGCCTTTGCCTCTATGGAATACGCATCCGTATTTGGGTAGCTGGTGTCCACGGACAGGACCATGTAATTCTTATCGTTTTTATAGGGATTCCATATCTCCAGGAGCGTGGCCGCATTGGCAGGAACCGTGGCCATGTTGGTCTCCATACGGATGGTATTTCCCGGCACAAAGAGGTATTTCCCGGTGCCTATTATGTCCTCCATGGTCTTATCCGGCACATTGGTAGATACCTTTGTAACCCCCTTGTTACTTGTATACTGAATACGGAAATTCAGGTTGGTGTCGTTCTCTATGTAATTATAATATATGGTGTAATATTCACTCAGATGGACCAGTATATCAAGGGCCAGATCTTCCATGGTCATCCTTGGAGCATCTCCTGCATCCGCATCCACAAAATCCGGATTATAGCTCTGGAAATCCACCGTTATCTCTTCCTCGTCATCGTCCATGGAAATAGGCGAGCCGGCCAATTGGAAATTCTCATCCAGATAATATCCCCTGGTCTTGATGTAGCGCACAATCCGGTCCAGAGTCCACTCCGTCCCCTGCTCCCCCGGTCCATTGCTGACCCTTACAATGACCTTGTGCATATCCAGCTTTCCGTCAGTCTCAAACATATCCTTATAACCCACATAGGTAAATATGCGGTCGATATCCTCTGTCAGCTGTTTATCAAACTGGGGAGAATCCTCATATGCATCCTCGTATATCCACTTCACACCTTTTCCGTAATTGGAATTAAGGTACATGGCGCTGATCCCGAATACGGACATGGCCACAAAGATAATGTGGAACAGGGTCAGAAACAGTTTCCTCCGTCTGAATTTCCTCTTCTCATCTGTCATACAACCACCTACTGCTTTTCTATCTTATAGCCTACGCCCCATACCACCTTCAGGTACTTTGGCTCCCTTGGGTTAATCTCTATCTTTTCACGGATATGGCGGATGTGCACGGCCACTGTATTGTCCGCGCCGATGGCCTCTTCATTCCATATCTGCTCATAAATCTCATCAATGGAAAATACCTTTCCCGCATTCTTCACCAGAAGCAGCAGGATATTGTACTCGATGGGCGTCAGCTTGATGGCATCGCCGTCCACAGTCACCTCTTTGTTGTCATCATTAATCTGAAGTCCGCCGCACTTATAAATCTGTCCGTCCGCCTGCTGGTTTAAGTTCCCCAGCTGGGTATAACGGCGCATCTGTGACTTGACCCTGGCCACCAGCTCCAGGGGGTTAAAGGGCTTTGTGATGTAATCGTCAGCCCCGATGTTAAGTCCCAGAATCTTATCTGCATCCTCGGACTTGGCGGAGAGAATGATGATGGGTATGCTGCTGTTCTCCCTGACCTTCAGGGTGGTGCGGATGCCGTCCAGTCCCGGCATCATCACATCCACAATCAATAAATCCACTTCATTTTTATCCAAATACTCCAGCGCCTCATAGCCGTCATAAGCTTTGATTACCTTAAACCCTTCTCCTGTCAAATAGATATCAATGGCCTCCACAATCTGCTTGTCATCATCACATACCAGTATGGTCTGCATCACCAAACGCCCTCCTTTTCATATTCCAGTGCCTTTATGTTAGTTAGAAAATCCTCCATGCACAGATAAAGTTGTTGGCCCACCACTGGCTCAGGCTTCTGTGCACCACCCGTCCGTTACTGGAAGAAGCGTCAATCACCGTGCCTCCTCCTGCCGCGATACCTACATGGCCCCTTACCACCACGATATCACCGGCCTGGATGTCATTAAAGTTTGTAATCTTGGTGTAGCGGCCCACATTCCTCCAGCCGGAAGAAGTCAGGTAGCTCTGATTTACACCCACCTGGTTAAGACACCAGTATATGAAACCGGAACAGTCAAAGGAGTTCGGTCCTTTTGCTCCCCATACATACGGTGACCCGAGTTTGGATGAGGCAACCGATATAAGTGCGGATGCGCCTCCGCTTGCCGGTATGCTCACAGGCGGCGTGGTATTGCCGGAAGGCTTGCCCGTATTGCCGGAACCGCCGTTATTTCCTGTATTGCCGCTGTTTCCTGAATTGTTAGGTCTTGTGGTGGTGCCGGAACCGCTGGAATTAGCCGCCGGACGCCTTACATTGTCGCCGGTCAGCTTGGCCATGGTCTGGACGCCTACCAGACCGTCAGAGGTCAGTCCGTTGCGTGACTGGAAGTTCCTGACAGCGTTCTCCGTGGCTTCACCGTAATATCCGGTCACGTTGCCGGAAACCAGATAACCGTGTTTGTTAAGAAGCTGCTGCACCTTGGTAACCGCGTCGCCGCGCTCACCCAGCATCAGGCCGTTGGCCCTGGCGTCCGGGCTGTTTAAAGCAATCCTGGTGGATGGTCCCAGATAGCCGTCCACCACCTGGTCGTTTCTGGCCTGGAACTGCTTCACAGCCACTACCGTGTCCTCACCGTAAGCCCCGTCCGGGGTAGTGGTCAGATATCCCAATTCCTTAAGACGCTCCTGGCAGGCCAGGACCACATCGCTCTTCTCACCGTAAGAAAGGAAATTAGGTTTAATTTCATCGCTGTACAGCAGGTTGATGGTCCTCTGTCCCACCTTTCCATCCTGCTCCAGTCCATTGACCTCCTGGAGCTTTAACACGGCTGCCTCCGTGGAATCACCGAAGTTGCCTGTGACCAAATCAGCGGTTGCCAGGTATCCCAGCTCATAAAGACGCTGCTGGATGCGCTCAATATCATCACCCTGGGTTCCCTTGGAAACCGCATAATACTTGGCATCCGGAGACATAATGGCATCCCATGTAACATTGCCCACAATACCGTCTGTGGGCAGCTCATTCTGCCTCTGGAAATGCTTGACTGCCTGCTGGGTCATCTCTCCGAAATAATCCGTAGGCTCATCATTGTCCATGAACCCCAGGTCCATGAGACGCTGCTGCAGTCTCTTGATGATCTCATGGCGCACCCCAATCCTCAGGTACTCAGGAGCCGGCTCCGCGTCCGGCAGGTTAATATCGTTCAGTCCGGGCAGCACCTGCCCGTTCAGGCCCAGCTGGGCAATGGTCTCAGGCACAGCCTGTATGACATTGACCTCCGAGGGTGTGGCATCACCCGCCTCTGAGGAGGACTCCTTAGTGCAGCCGCCCAGGACAGAGCTGAGGGTCAGCACGCCTACGGCTGCCGTATATGTAATATATTTTCTGTATTTTGAATTCATGAAGAACTTATCCTTCCTGCTTCTTCTTATGTCAAAAAGCTCAAATCAAATTCATTCTAACACATTTCTTAAGGAATAGCGATACAAAAATTAAGGTCGTAAGAAAATTGAAAGTACTATAAAATAACCATTCCCGGTTTATAAAAAAATGGAAAAACTAAAGAAAAAGACACCTGCACCATGGTGTTAATCCACTGGTGCAGGCGCCGTCTCCTGCTGTATCTGTAATTACTTTCCGTCCCTGAGCTTTTTTCCGCTTCGCCCAAATCTGCGCCGCTTAAAAAAGGGAACCTTGGCCGCTGCCGCCTCTGCCTGTCCGCCCTTCTGATAACTTCTGAGCGTTTCATCCAGCTGGCGGAACCGTTCCTCCTCCTTCTGGTCCGAAGCCTGGAACAAAAACTCCAGTTCCTTGCCCATCTTCTCATTGACCAGACAGCTGATATCCTGGCTCAGCTTCTCATTGTTCACTTCCAGGGCACGTCCGATAATCAGGTTCATGATCTGCTGAAACTGTTCCATCTTCTCTTCCATGGCGACCACGGACACGCCATCGCCCTTCACAGTGCTGAGGGTCGTTGTATTGTCTTCCTCCTTAAATTCCTTAAGCGCCGCATTCATGTCACGCTCCAGGATTTCGTCGGACAGCTCTCCCTGAGCCTTACCGTCCTTTTTCAGGACCTGGTTCAGCGCATGCTTGATTGCCTTCAGCTGATACCCCTTCTCCTTCAGGTTCTTGACCTGCTTGAACAGGCGGATATGTAAATCCGTATAGTACCGGTGCCCCATCTCGTTACGGGGAATATCAAGTTCCAGCTCCTCTTCCCAGTACCTTAATACATGGGCCTCCACATCGACCTTTTTGGACGCATCCGATATCAGATAATGTACTTCATCCATAGCCATTCTCTCCTTCACAAGTTAACAGGCATGTCCTGCCTTACTATTAGTGTATGCATTGAGAATGGATATTATGACATCCTAGAAAAATTTTTATGCGTCCTGTCCGCCGCCCTGAGGTCTGGCAGCATTCACAAACTTGGTGTACTCCGGTTTCCATATCAATGTAACGGTTCCAATGGGGCCGTTACGCTGTTTGGCTATGATTACCTCTGCCTCGTTGGGATGCTCCGTATCCTTATTATAATAATCATCACGGTACAGGAACATAACCACGTCCGCATCCTGCTCAATGGCCCCTGACTCACGAAGATCAGAGAGCATGGGCCTGTGGTCCTGTCTGGTCTCACAGGCGCGGGACAGCTGTGACAGGGCAATAACAGGGGCATGAAGTTCCCTGGCAAGGGCCTTCAGGGAACGGGAGATATCGGAAATCTCCTGCTGGCGGTTATCGCCTCCGCCCTTCTTGCTGCCGCTCATGAGCTGCAGGTAGTCGATAATCACAACGCTGAGTCCATACTCCAGCTTCATCTTCCTGCACTTGGATCGCAGCTCTGATATGGATATACCGGGGGTGTCATCAATTATCAGCTTGGAATTTCCTATGACGCCGATGCCCTCCACCACCGCATCCCAGTCAGAATCCGTCAGGGAGCCGGTACGCAGCTTCTGGGAATCCACATTGGACTCCATGGAAAGCATACGGTTCACCAGCTGCTCCTTGGACATCTCCAGACTGAACACCATGCAGGGCAGGCTCTTGCGCACCGCCACATAGTCCACCACGTTGAGGACAAAGGCCGTCTTACCCATGGAAGGACGGGCTGCTATCAGAATGAAATCCGAAGGCTGGAAACCGGAAAGCTTATAATCCAGGTCAATAAAGCCGGATGGTATACCCGTGACTGTTCCCTGGTTCTTATAGGCATCCTCAATCTTCTCCAGCACGTTGATGGCCACCTGCTTGATGGGCACAAAATCCTGTCCCCCGCGGTTTTGCAGCAGGTTAAAAACGGATTTCTCCGTGTCTGCCAGTATGTTCTCCAGGGGCTCCTTTCCGGCATAACAGGTATTGGCAATCTCCTCCGTGGTCTTAATCAGCCTGCGCAGCACTGCCTTCTCACCAACAATGGTGGCATAGGACCTTACATTGGCAGACGTAGGCACCATGGTCACGATATCCCGCACAAAATCCAGGCTGCTCACCTCAGGAGGCACATCCTTTTCCTTCAGACGGTCCTGGAGGGTTACCAGGTCCACGGGCTTGCCTTCATTGAACAGCTCTACCATGGCGTCAAACATGATTCCGTACTGCTGCTGGTAAAAATCACTTCCCGTCACAATCTCCGATGCGGCAATCACTGCCTCCCTGTCCATGAGCATGGAACCGATGACCGACTGTTCCGCCTCCAGACTGTGGGGAAGCACCCGCTTAATCAGGGCTTCTTCCATATTACTCGTCTCCTGTATCTGAATCTATGAGACCCGCCTGTTGAGGCGGGTCCTGTGTCTGCGCTATGATTTTATGCTTCCACTACCTTGACAGCCAGTCTGGCAGTCACATCCTTATGGAGCTTAACAGGCACCTCGAAGCTGCCAATTGACTTGATGGGATCGCTCAGCATAATCTTTTTCTTGTCAATATCAATTCCCAGCTGGTCCCCAATGGCCTTGGCGATTTCCTTGGAGGACACGGAGCCGAAGGCTCTTCCGCCTTCTCCCGCCTTGATGGTCAGAGTCACGGAGGACTCATCCAGCTTTGCTCCCAGCTCCCTGGCCGCTGCCAGCTGCTCTGCCGCAATCCTGTCGTCATTGGCCTTCTTAAGCTTTAAATCATTCAGATTCTTAGAATTGGCTTCCACCCCAAGCTTCTTGGGCAGAATGAAATTTCTGGCATAGCCGTCATTTACATTCACAATCTGACCCTTTTTTCCTAATGCCTTCACATCTTCCAGTAATACTACCTGCATGTCTCATACTTCCTTTCTGATTCTGTGTCTATATGCATCCCTTATCAGGATACCTCGCCTTCCTCCATCATCTGGCGGATGACGTCTTTTAACCGTTCCTTTGCCTCTTCCACGGTTACACCCTGCATCTGGGCGCCTGCTATGGTACGGTGTCCGCCGCCTCCCAGCTTCTCCATCATGACCTGGACATTAACCTCGTCAATGGATCTGGCGCTGAAATAAATGGTTCCGTTATAATCCGTAAGCACCACCGAAGCCTTCATGCCGCGGATTTCCAGAAGCTCGTTGGCTGCCTGGGCACCGATGATGGTGGGACTCTCCAGCCCTTCGGCTGAGCACTCACTGATGGCAAAGGCATCCATGAACACCTCCGCCTTCCTGACCGCGTCCGCCTTTGCCTGGTAGTCCTTCATATTCTCCCTGAAAAGCTTGCGCACCCTGGTGATGTCCGCGCCGCTTCTTCTTAAAAATGCCGCTGCCTCAAATGTCCTGACGCCGGTCTGATTGGTAAAGTTCTGGGTGTCGATGACAATGCCCGCGTACATGGCATCCGCCTCGGCGGATTTAATTTTAATGCCGTCTGCAATATACTGCAATACCTCCGCCACCATCTCACAGGTAGACGAGGCATACGGCTCCACGTAGGAAAGCACTGCGTTGTCTATGATTTCGCTGCTGGTCCTGTGATGGTCTAAAACCACAACCGTCTTCACCATCTCCAAAAGAGCCGGTTCATCCGTAATACTGGGCCGGTTCACATCCACGATAACCAGCATGGTCCCCTGATCCACCAGCTCGGCCGCCTTCGGGCCCGTGAGCAGCATATCCTCAGGATATTCGGCATTTCCCGTAAATCGCTCCATCATAGGACGCACCGAAGAAGTCACCTCGTTGACCACGATATTGGCCTTCTTGTTCATGGACATGGCAATGCGGTATATGCCCACTGCCGCGCCAAAGGAATCAATGTCCGCCAGACGGTGTCCCATAATAAGGAGCCGGTCCTTGTTCTCCATCAGCTCCCTGAGGGCATGGGCCTTTACCCTGGCCTTCACCCTGGTGGTCTTTTCCATCTGCTGGGCCTTGCCGCCATAATACTGAATCTTGTCGGAGTCCTTGACCACTGCCTGGTCGCCGCCCCGTCCCAGGGCCATGTCAATGGAGGTCCTGGCATATTCATAATTCTGGCTGTAGCTGTCGCCGTTCATACCGATACCGATACTTAAGGTTACAGCCATATCATTGCCTATGTTCACTGTCTTTACATCCTCCAGGATGGAAAAACGCTCTTCCTGTATCCTGGCCATGTACTGCTGCTTGATAGCGAAGAAATATTTATCCTTCTCAATCTTTTTTACAATACCGTTCATGCCGGAGATATATTTGCTTATCTTACGGTCTATGAGGGCAGTCAAAAGGGAGCGCCGGACTTCCTCCACGCTTTCCAGGGCCTCGTCATAGTTATCCAGGTAAATCAGGCCCGCCACCAGCTTCTGGTCATTAATCTGCTGCATGTACTTAAGAGTCTGCGTCTCATCCAGCAGATAGACGGCCGTAACAGATGAGCCCTGGCCTTCAAGCCCTCCCGCGGCCACAGCCGCGTCAAGACTGTCCACCATGACCTGCTTTAAGTCAATACGGAACTTCCTGTCTCCCAGGCAGCTGTGAATACTCACAACCTCCCCGCCGGTAGCCAGCATTTCCTTTGTAATCTCAGGAAACACGGCTGTTATGTTCTTATATGAATTCTTGTCTTCTTCCAGGATTGCCGTAAATTCCCGGTTCATCCACAACAGATGTCCGGAGCCGTCTGTTACCGCATAGGGCATCAGCATCTCTTCCAGCAGGTTCTGCCTGCTCTGGTCATAAGCGGACGAAAACGCGATGAGCCCGGCCAGTATGCCTCTTTTTCTTGAAAAATACAGCCAAAGGGCAATCCCTATATAGACAATGGTAAAGACCGATACTATAATGCCGGCTTTTATGGATACCGCTGCCACAACCGCAGTCAGTACGATTAAAAGGACCGACAAAAAGAGCGGCCACTGCAGGTAGACCTTGAAAATCCCCCGCGTCCTTCCTTTATCTCTCATAGTCTGCCTCCATTCGTATCCGAAAATCAGAATACGCCTATCTTAGTTAGTATAGCATATCCGGCCCCATTCGTCCATAAAAATGAGATTTTGCCAGCAACGTACCAGTACTATGCCAGCAATTTCCCCGGAGCCCAAGACGTAATCTGTGTAAAAAGGAAGTAAAAAGAGAACAAAAAGATGAACATTGTAACGCTTTTTGTTGATAAACAGTTATGTCTATGATAGAATCTATGCTGTATTGCACGAACATACCATACCAAGGAGGATATACGTATGAAACAGCGCAACATCGTAGTATGTATCCTGCTGAGCCTGGTTACATGCGGAATTTACGGCATCTATTGGATGATCGTACTGAACGACGAAACCAACGCGCTCTCCGGCAGGCAGGGTACAAGCGGAGGACTGGTTTTCCTGTTCTCATTGATTACATGCGGGATTTATGCCCTGTACTGGATGTACCAGATGGGCAATGCCGTTGAGATGCTCCATGACCAGCACGGCGAGCCAAGGGGAAGCGCACCGGTGGTCTATCTGCTTCTCAGCCTGTTCGGACTGGGCATCGTAGCTTACGCCCTGCTGCAGAATGAGCTGAACAAGTACCTCCCTAATGCATAAACGTCTTCGGACACTATGCATAAAAACAGGCGGGCTCCTGGGAGCCGGCCTGTTTTATGCATTTATCTGTATTCTGGCGGGACGTCCCCTGATTCCCTGCCTGTTTCATACGGTCACCGGGCTGTACTGCCCGGGCTGCGGCGTAAGCCGGATGTGTCTGTCCCTTCTCCGTCTGGATTTTGCATCTGCCTTTAAGGCAAATGCAGCCATCTTTCTCCTGCTGCCCCCGGGACTGTTCATGGCCGGATGGATGGCCGTGCGGTATGTAAGGACCGGAAGCACACGCCTTACACGGGTTCAGGCCTGTGTTTTCTATGTAATGATTGGGGTGCTGCTTGTGTTTGGGGTGCTGCGGAATCTGCCTGGGTTTGGGTGGCTGCGGCCTTGAACTCTTACAATCATCCCTTTACAGCCCCCATGGCAATGCCGTCCACCAGTTGTCTCTGGAATATAATAAATATAATTACCGGAGGTATGATTGTCATTGTTATGACCGCACCCAGTACTCCAAAATTCCAGCTGTCACCCTTTAACAGCGTCAAAGCTACCGCAATGGGCATGGCGCTGTCCTGAGTAGCCAGTGTCTTTCCCATGGTATATTCCCCCCATATATTATAAAAAGAAAATACCAGCACAATTATCATCCCATTCTTAGCCAAAGGCGCCATAACATCTTTCCACGTCCGGAATACGCTGCATCCATCCATTCTTGCCGCCTCCTCTAATTCAATAGGAAGCCCCAGAAAAATCCCACGCATAATAAAAATCGAAAACGGAAGCACATTCATTACATTTGGAAGTACTAAACCCATAGTTGTGTTTAAAAGTCCAACATTATATTCCATAATATAAATTGGAATCAAAAGTGCTGCCAAAGGAAAGGTTATGACGAATAGAATAAATGCCATCACTGCGCCGCTCCCTTTAAAAGGAAGCCTTGCAAAGGCATATCCGCTCATTGCACTCAGAATAACGGTTAATATTACCCCAATAAATGTAATCTTCAAGCTATTTACGTAATACCCCAAATACTGTGAGCCATGCTGGAACACATATAAATAATTTTCCAGGGATGGACTGTTGGGGAAAAATGTCATGGTTGTAGATAAAATTTCTTTCTGGAAAGCGGTTTGTCAAGGGGAGATTACCCCAATTATATCTTTTTTGAGTGTGTGAACTATCCGCTCTCTATATGTTCAGACGGTAGACAGTAAGTGCATACCGAACAATTCTTGACAAAACATCGTAGTTAGCATATACTAACTATCGGATAGATAATTTACCTGTATTAGTGGGAATTAAAATTGCTCCGGCGGACGAAGGACAGGAGGGATACAAGAATGGGGCAATGATATTTTGGAGCCTACTCACCCCATTTTTCGGTACCGCCCTGGGCGCTGCCTGTGTATTCTTCTTGAAAAAGGGTCTGGGGGATCGGGTGCAGCGCGGACTGACCGGTTTTGCCTCCGGCGTTATGGTTGCTGCGTCCATCTGGAGCCTTCTGATCCCCGCCATGGAGCAGTCCGCCGGGGTGGGAGGATGGGCATTCCTGCCGGCGGTCACCGGCTTTTGGGCTGGTATCCTATTTCTTTTGGGACTGGATCATCTGATCCCCCACCTCCACCAGCGAAGCCAGCAGGCGGAGGGCCCCCGCACCCAACTGCAACGCTCCACCATGATGGTGCTGGCGGTCACCCTCCACAACATCCCCGAGGGAATGGCGGTGGGAGTGGTCTATGCGGGCCTTCTGTCCGGGGAGGGACAGATCACCATGATGGCCGCCCTGGCCTTATCCTTGGGCATCGCCATCCAGAACTTCCCCGAGGGAGCCATCATCTCCATGCCCCTGCGCTCGGAGGGGATGGGCAAGGCCAAAGCTTTTGCCGGAGGCGTGCTCTCCGGTGTGGTGGAGCCGGTGGGGGCGCTGCTGACCATCCTGGCCGCCGGGCTGGTGGTCCCGGCCCTGCCCTATCTGCTGAGCTTTGCCGCCGGCGCTATGCTCTATGTAGTGGTGGAGGAGCTGATCCCGGAGATGTCCCAGGGGGAGCACTCCAATGTGGGGACGCTGGCCTTCGCCCTGGGCTTCACTTTGATGATGGCATTGGACGTGGCGCTGGGTTGAGCAGGACAGCCAGAATAGTTGCGCTTTTTTATATTCGTGAGTTAGCTTTCTCTAACTTTTTTAGACAGACAGGAGGGACATACAATGTGGAAATACACAGTTCAGGTCAACGGAATGATGTGCGGCATGTGTGAAAGCCATGTGAACGACGCGGTGCGGAAGGCGTTTCCGGTGAAGAAGGTCAGCTCATCCCGGAGCAAAAAGGAGACCACGGTGATCACGGAGACGGAACTGGACGAGGATGCCCTGCGGGCGGCCATTTCCGCCACCGGCTATGAGGTAGGGGAGATCCGGAAGGAGCCCTGGGAAAAGAAGGGGCTGTTCGGCCGGTAAGCGGCGAGGCATGGAGAGGAGGCGGACGAATGCTGGCGGAATTTCTGGAGGGCCGGGGGGACTGGGCACAGGTGATGCCCGGCGCTCGGGCCTGTTTGTTCTCCCTGCACGATGAGCCGGTTTCCTTGCCCCTCCGGTTGGAGCCCCTCCACTTCGAGGCCCTGTTCTGCCTGGCCGGGTCAATTACCCTGACTCGGAGGGACAACACAATACTGACGGCATCCGTTCGGCAGGTACTCCTCCTCACTGACCTCTCCGATTTGTCTGGAGCCAGCGTGGACGCCCCTCTGGCGGGCATTCTGGTGGCGGTGGATGCCCGGGGCGCCCGGGAGAGCCTGCAAACCATCTGCGATCTGCTGGGCGGCCTGACCTTGGACACAGGGCGGGTGCGGCACTGGATGGCCAGCCGGGGCGGCTGTGCCGTGGAGGGGCCAACCGACTGGAGCCGGGCGGCCTTTGCCAACCTGGGATGTCTCCCCCAGAGTGAGCGTGCGCGCTGGTGCGTGTGGAAATCGGTGGAGCTGCTCTATCTGCTCTGCAATCCGAAAGAACAGGAGGACGCAACTCTGGCGTTGGAACGTGAGACGGCGCGGAGGTTGGCTGAGATCCGCCGGTATATGGAGGAGCACTTGGACGAGCCCCTGACCATTCCGTTCCTGAGCCGCCGGGCCTGTCTCTCCACCACCACATTCAAGGAGGGCTTCCGCCGCCTGTACGGTCTCCCTGTTCACACTTGGCTGCGCCAGCGGCGGATGGAACGGGCGGCGGAGCTGCTGCGGGACTCCTCCCTCAGCGTGCTGGGGGTAGCCCAATCGGTAGGATATGGCAGCGCCAGCCAGTTCTCCGCCGCCTTTCACCGGCAGTACGGTATGACACCGGCCATGTATCGAAAAATGTCCGGACCGGCATAACCTTGTCCGATTTGGTGATACAAGGAGTTCTTCCTCTGCTATAATATCTTAATATGCGAAGGGACGAGTTTGTTTCCGGACAGGAGGAAATTGGAATGAAACAACATCGCTTCTGGGCCTGGGGTGCCGTGATCTGCATGGTCATGGTGATGATCACGGGCTACAAGCGCAAATAAGTACATAGCAGAAAGGAAGAATCTCTCATGATGAAGCACTATGTCAAACTGGCCTGCTTCGTGGGCGGCGCTCTGTTCGGCTCCGCCGGCGTGAAGCTGCTTGCCAGCAAGGACGCCAAGAAGGCCTATACCCACATTACCGCCGCCGGCCTGCGGATGAAGGACAGCGTAATGGAGACCGTTACCTCTGTCCAGGAGAACGCCGCCGACATCCTGGCCGCCGCCAAGGACATCAACGAGGCCCGGGCCGCCAAGGAAGCCGAGGCTCAGGTAGAGGGCCAGGAGGCCTGAAAAACCGCGGAAGGGAGCCGGTAAGCGGCTCCCTTTTTCCATGAGGAGAGATCGATTATGAGAGCGACCATCGTACATGAGAGCCGGGGCCGGATGCGCCTGCGGCTCCGGCAGAAAAATATGACCCTCCGGCAGGCAGACCTGCTGGAGACCTGGCTGAAGGGCCAACCTTGGACGAGAGAGGCCGTGGTCCATGAGCGCACCGGCTGCGTCATCGTGACCTACGCGGGAGATCGGGAGACGGTGCTATCCGCTATCGGCGGCTTCACCTGGGCCGGGGCGGAGGAAGCGGTTACCCTTCCCAGCCACAGCACCCGGGAACTGAACCGGGAGTTTCAAGAAAAACTGGTGGGCAAGGTGCTGATGAAGGGGGCCGCCGCCCTGTTTTTGCCTGCCCCGCTGCGGATCGCCCGGGTGGTCTGGCATATGGTACCATTCCTTCACAAAGGCATTCGATGCCTGGGGCGGCGAAAAATCAAGGTGGAACTGCTGGACGCCCTGTCCATCGGCATCTCCGCATGCCGCCGGGACTTTGGAACCGCCGGCACCGTCATGTTCCTGCTGGAGATCGGCGAGTTGCTGGAGGATTGGACGCGGAAGAAGTCCGTGGCCGACCTGGCGGAAAGCCTGTCCCTCCATGTGGATCGGGTGTGGCTGAAAACTGAGGCCGGCGAGGTGCTTACCCCAATCGGACAGATCAGGCCCGGCGACCGGGTGGTGGTCCGGGCCGGGGGCGTTATCCCCCTGGACAGCGTGGTGGCGGAAGGGGAGGTCACCGTCAACCAGGCATCCCTCACCGGCGAGTCCGTCCCTGTGGCCAAGCATTCCGGCGGCGCGGTGTACGCCGGAACCGTGGTGGAGGAGGGCGAGTGCGTCCTGGAGGTAAAACAGGTCTCCGGCCAGGGTCGCTACGACCAGATCGTGGAGATGATCCAGCGGTCCGAGCAGATGAAGTCCGCCGCCGAGGCCAAGGCATCCGGCTTGGCGGACAAGCTGGTGCCCTACACCTTCGCCGGGAGCCTGCTGAGCCTGGCCCTCACCCGGAACGTGACCCGGGCCCTGTCGGTGCTCATGGTGGACTTCTCCTGCGCCCTGAAGCTGGCCATGCCCCTGGCGGTGCTCTCCGCCATGCGGGAGGCGGGACGGGAGCACATCACTGTCAAGGGCGGTAAATTCCTGGAGGCGGTGGCAAAAGCGGATACTATCGTCTTTGACAAGACCGGCACCCTCACCCACGCCTGCCCCCGGGTGGCCCGGGTCATTCCCTTCAATGGCATGGAGGAGGCGGAGATGCTCCGTCTGGCCGCCTGCCTGGAGGAGCACTTCCCCCACTCCATGGCCAACGCCGTGGTGGAGGAGGCCCGCCGCCGCGGCCTGAACCATGGGGAACGCCATGCGAAGGTGGAATACCTGGTGGCTCACGGCATCGCTAGTTCGGTGGATGGGGAGCAGGTACGCATCGGCAGCGCCCACTTCATCTTTGAAGATGAAAAGGTGACCATCCCGGAGGGAGAGCAGGAGAAGTTCGACGCACTGCCCCCGGAGTTCTCTCAGTTGTATCTGGCCATTGACGGGGTGCTCTCCGCCGTGCTCTGCATCTCCGACCCCGTGCGGGAGGAGGCGAAGGACGTGCTCTCCGCCCTGCGGGGCCTGGGCGTGAAAAACGCCGTCATGCTCACCGGGGACAGCCCCCGCACCGCCACCGCTATTGCCAAGGAATTGGGGGTAGACGACTTTCGGGCCGGAGTGCTCCCTGCGGACAAAGCGGACTATGTGTCCGCCCTGCGGCGTGAGGGCCATACCGTCCTCATGGTGGGAGACGGCATCAACGACTCCCCGGCTCTCTCCGAGGCGGACGCCGGCATCGCCATCAGCGACGGGGCGGCCATCGCTCGGGAGATCGCCGACATTACCATCGCCGCCGACAGCCTGTGGGAGCTGGTGCGCCTGCGGCAGCTGGCCATGGCCCTGATGAACCGCATCCAGAACAACTACCGCTTCGTTATCGGCTTCAATGGGGCGCTCATCGGCCTTGGCGTAGCGGGTATCCTGCCCCCCGCCACCTCCGCCATGCTCCATAACCTGTCCACCCTTGGAGTGAGCCTCCACAGCATGAGCACCCTACCGGTAGCCAGGCAAGAGACAAAGGTACCGAATGATCTGTAAAGTTCGGAAGATCCCGCATGAGTTTATTTCGATCATCGACTGTAGGGAGGGCGGAATATGAATATGAAGAAGAATGCATTCTATCTGATTGGTGCTGTGGTCGGCGCACTGCTGGTGCTGCTGGCAGTACCGCTGGGGAACGCCTATATTGGAAATTATCTTTCGATTTATGGCGGGATGGACACCCAGAGCTATGTGTTGCTCATGCAGAGCGCGGTAACTGGCTTTCAGATCCTGGGCGGTGTTCTTCTGGGCCTCTTCGGCGCGGCGTATCTTTTCCGGCGCAAACCGTAAGCGATGATTTTATACTCGAATGCCCCGGCGTGCAGTTGTACGCCGGGGCATTTTTTATCATGCGCCGTGGGAAAATTTTCTTCCACCTCTTGACAAATGGATCCGACAGCTATACTATAGCATTGTTATATAACACTGCTATAAGGAGACTGTCAAAATGGAAGAGACCACCGCTACCACATTGGAAAAAATCCAGGATGCGGCTATGGAAGAGTTTCTGGACAAAGGGTTTCTGGGGGCCTCCCTGCGGCAGATCGTAAAGAGCGCCGGGGTGACCACTGGGGCCTTCTACGGCTACTTCTCCAGCAAGGAGGCTCTATTTGCCTCCATCGTGGAGCCTCACGCCAAGGCGCTGATGGGCCGGTTCATGGAAGCCCAGACCACCTTTGCCGAACTGCCCGAGGAGCAGCAGCCCGATCATATGGGGCTGGAGTCCAGTCAGTGTGTCCATTGGATGGTAGACTATATCTGCGACCACCGGGAGCCGGTGAAGTTGCTCCTCACCCGCGCAGAGGGTACCAGCTACGAGCACTTCGTCCACAACATGGTGGAGGTGGAGGTAGAATACACCCTCCAATACATGGAGGTTCTCCGCCGCCTGGGAAAGGACATTCCCGAGCTGGACAAATCCCTATGTCACATCATCGCCAGCGGGATGTTCAATGGTATCTTCGAGATTGTGGTCCACGATATGCCCCGGGAGCAGGCCTTGCGGGATGTGGATCAACTCCGCGATTTCTACACTGCCGGATGGCTGAAATTGATGGGGGCTTGACCCCTATCTTTTTTGGATATTGGTTAGTCAATGCTAACTATTTTGATAAGGAGGGATTACTTTGAAACAAAAGAAACCAAGCAGCCTGACTCGCATCTTGGGCTATGCGGGCGGGCACAAAAACCTGACGATCCTGGGCTGTATCCTGTCCGCCCTGTCGGCGGTACTGGGGCTGGCGCCGTACCTGTGCGTCTGGCTGGTGGCCAGGAGCGTACTGTCCGCCTGGCCCAGCCTGGACGGGGCCGGGGACCTGGGCCGCTGGGGCTGGATGGCGGTGTGGTTTGCCATTGGCAGCATCCTGCTGTACTTTGCCGCCCTTATGTCCACCCATATCGCGGCCTTCCGCACCGCCCGGAACATCCGGCGCGCCGCCATGACCCATGTGCTGAGGCTCCCCCTGGGCTTTTTTTCCGGGAATCAGTCGGGGCGGCTGCGCAAGCTCATCGACGACAACGCCGGGCTCACCGAGGACCTGCTGGCCCACAAGCTCCCCGACCTGGCAGCCACGGCAGTGACGCCCATCGCCGCCATCGTCGTGCTGTTCCTCTTTGACTGGCGGATGGGCCTGCTGTGCCTGCTCACCATGGTGCTGGCCCTGCTGTCCATGTGCATGATGATGGGCGGCAAGAACGCCGGCTTCTTCCACCGCTATCAGCAGGAGATCGAGCGCATGAGCGGCGAGGCGGTGGAATATGTCCGGGGCATCCCGGTGGTGAAGATGTTCCAGCAGACGGTCTACTCCTTCAAGGCCTTCTACGCCGCCATCCAGGATTACAGCGATCTGGCCAGCCAGTACGCCATGAGCTGCCGGACGGGTCAGACCTGTTTTCTCACCTTCATCAACGGAGCCTTTGCCCTACTGATCCCGGCGGCGCTGCTCATTGCCTCCGGTGGGGATGTGCGAACCGCGCTGGTGAATTTTATCTTCTATGCCCTGTTCGCCCCCGCCTGCGGCCAGATGATCAACCGCATCATGTATATGAGCGAGGCGGTGATGGAGGCCGACGAGGCCATCGGCCGTCTGGACGAGATCCTGAGCCAGCAGCCCATGGAGGAACCGAAGGTCCAAAAAAGGCCAGCCAGTGACGCCGTGGCCTTTGACCATGTGACCTTCACCTACCCCGGTGCGGACCGGCCCGCGCTGGAGGATGTGAGTTTTTCTGTCCGGCCCGGTGAAGTGGTGGCTCTGGTGGGACCCTCCGGCGGGGGCAAGACCACCGCCGCCAGCCTGATCCCCCGGTTCTGGGATGTGGACAGCGGCAGCGTCACCGTGGGCGGCGCGGATGTGCGGGAGCTGGACGGCGCCGCCCTCATGGGACAGGTGGCCTTTGTGTTTCAGGATACCCGGCTGTTCAAGGAGAGCTTGCTGGAAAATATCCGGGCCGCCCGGCCGGACGCCTCCCGGGAGGAGGTGCTTGCCGCCGCCCATGCAGCCCAGTGCGATGACATCCTGGAAAAACTGCCCCATGGGCTGGACACGGTGGTGGGAGCCAGGGGCGTTTACCTCTCCGGTGGGGAACAGCAGCGCATCGCCTTGGCCCGGGCCATTTTGAAGGACGCCCCTATCGTGGTGCTGGACGAGGCCACCGCCTTTGCCGACCCGGAGAATGAGCATCAGATCCAAAAGGCCTTTGAGACGCTGACCCGAAACAAAACAGTGCTGATGATCGCCCACCGGCTGTCCACGGTGCAGAACGCGGATAGCATCATCGTCTTAAACGAAGGAAAGATTGCGGAACAGGGCAGCCACAGTGCCCTATTGGAGAAAAACGGCGTCTACGCCGCCATGTGGGCGGACTATCAGCGCAGCGCCCAGTGGAAGGTGGGAAAGGAGGCAACGGTATGATAAAGAAATTACAACACATCTTCGCCCTCAGCGAGAAGGGAGCCAAAGACCTGGTGAAGGCCGTGATTTGGTGCTTCGTGTGCAATCTGGCTCTTATGTTCCCCATCGGGGCAGTCCTGTTTACAGTTCAACACCTGCTTGGCTGTCTGGAGGGCGGCGGCAGTCCCACGGACGGGTTCTGGCTCTATGTGGGCTTTGCCCTGGCGGTGCTGGTCCTACTGTTCGTCCTACACTGGTTCCAGTACGCCTCCCTCTACATCGCCACCTACCGGGAGAGCGCCAACCGCCGGGTGAGCTTGGCAGAGACGCTGCGCAGGCTTCCCCTGTCCTTTTTCGGGAACCGTGATCTCAGCGACCTGACCTCCACCATGATCGCCGACTGCTCCAGCCTGGACCAGATGTTCTCCCACTATGTGCCCCAGCTATTCGCCTCCGTCGGCTCCACGTTGGTGATCGGGGCGTGTATGTTTGCCTGCGACTGGCGCATGGCCCTGGCGGTGCTGTGGGTGGTGCCTGTGGCGGTGGCGCTGACGGCGGGCTCCAAAAAGATTCAGGACGCCTTCGGAACGAAAAACATCCTGAATAAGCGGGCGGTGGCCGACTGCATCCAGGAGGGGCTGGAGACCATCCGGGACATCAAGGCCTGCCACCGGCAGGAGCGGTATCTTGGCGACCTGGAGGCAAAGCTATCTGCTATGGAAGGCAGTTCCATCCGGTCCGAGCTGGCCACCGGCGTGTTTGTGTGCTCCGCTCAGGCATTCCTGCGCCTGGGGCTTGCCACCACGGTGCTCACCGGCGGGGCGCTGCTGCTGGCCGGGGAGCTCTCTTTCCTCTATTTCCTGGGCTTCTTGTTCGCCGCTGCCCGGCTGTATGATCCTCTGGGGGTGGTACTCCAGAATATCGCCGCCACCTTCAACACCAAGCTGCAAATTGAACGGATGCGCTCTATTCTGGAACAGCCGGTGCAGACAGGAACAGAGAACTTCCACCCCGACCGATACGACATCACCTTTGACCATGTCTCCTTTGCCTACCGGGAGGGAGCAGGGGTGTTGGAAGATGTGAGCTTCACCGCCCGCCAGGGGGAGGTCACCGCCCTCATTGGTCCCTCCGGGGGCGGGAAGTCCACCGCCTGCAAGCTGGCTGCCCGATTCTGGGACGTCACCGGCGGGAAGGTGCTTTTAGGTGGGACGGATGTGTCCACGGTAGACCCGGAGACCCTCCTGCGCTCCTACTCCATGGTGTTCCAGGATGTGGTGCTGTTCCGGGACACGGTGATGGAGAACATCCGTCTGGGCCGCCGGGGTGCCACTGACGAGGAGGTGCTGGAGGCCGCCAGGGCCGCCCAATGCGACGAATTTATCCGCAAACTGCCCCAGGGCTACCAGACGGTGATCGGGGAGAACGGCTCCACCCTTTCCGGCGGGGAGCGGCAGCGGATCTCCATCGCCCGGGCACTTCTAAAGGACGCGCCGGTGGTGCTGCTGGACGAGGCCACCGCCAGCCTGGACGTGGAGAACGAGAGTGCCGTCCAGACCGCCCTCTCCCGCCTGCTCCGGGGCAAGACGGTATTGGTCATCGCCCATCGGATGCGCACCGTGGCGGGAGCCGACCACATCGTGGTGCTGGAGGACGGCCATGTGGCCCAGCAGGGCACCCCAGCAGAACTGATGGAGCAGGGCGGCCTCTACCGCCGCATGGTGGAGCTCCAGAGCGAGAGCGCCCGGTGGCGGCTGTCGGGTAAGGAATAAAGCAGAACGACTGACAGGCGGCTCCCAACCATGAGCGTCGCCCGCCGGTCGGTTTATTCTTAACAACTTGCCCTATACATAACTTTTCCATGTGACCGGTGACTGCACCGGGGGCATAGTTGTCTTGTCGCCTTTCGCGTTACCGCTCCTGTTCGTGATTCCGTTTGCGGACAGGCTGTGAGATAGATTTATACTTCTGCTTTGCCTGCTGGCGTGCGGCATATTCCTCCAAGGAATCATTGGTCAGCCGTATCTGCGCCTGTTTGGCGTCCATCCACCGCAGCAACGAATATTTACTGCCAAACACCTGCTCCAGCTTTTCATTGGCGGCCGCTTCCTGTCCGAGCCTGATGGCCTGCCGGGCTTCGTACAATTCCACCGGGTCGAGGCCAGCGGCCTGCGATTTTACCTCGGCGTATTCATGCAGTGCGGCATCCAGTGCGGCGGAATATTTCTGCTCCTGCTCGTCCAATTTTTCCAGGTTAGATTCCAGTGCGGCGATGTCTTTGCGGAAGGTTTCAGCCCCGGCGTCCTCGGCGTACTCAAACTGCTGCAACAGCAGCGCCTTCTCGGAGCGCAGTTCCTCCAAATCCTCGGTCAGCTCCGCAATCCTGGCCGCCAGCTCCTTATGCTTGAAAATCTTCCGGGCAGGCAGGGCCTTCTTCTCAGCCAGCAGGGCTTTGCGCTCTCTGCTCTTGTCCTTGATCTGCCGCACCAGCCCGTTGTACCGCGCCATCTGTGGGCGATACACATGGAGGGCATCCTGATACCGCTCCCGACCCGCACGGATGTGGGAGAGCTGATAGCAGAAAATCAACACCCTGCCGCGCAGCTTCTCCAGCCGCTCCGCCACGGCGGACACGGTGTGGACAACCAAATCGGACAGCTTTTTAAGCTCCGCTTTCAGCTCCCGCAGCAGGGCGTTGTCCGCCTTGATTTGCCGGTTCAGCTCGCAGCGGTCGGAGAGGATGCCGCGCCGCTCCAGCGCCTGAGCCGCCACGCCCTCGTGGACGGTGGGCCGTTCCTCCAGCCCCCGCGCCGCATGGCTGCGGTGGTCGATGCGCTCCGCATGACCGGCCAGCTCCAGGCAGCGGTTCGCCGCTGTGGCCCACGCCTCCCGCCAAACAAGCAGATGTTCCTCGCTGTTCCATCGCGCAGAGATGGGATTCTGCCTCCCATACTTTGTACTTTTCGGATACTTGCTGACCCGTTCGTATCCGCACTTCTCGGCCTGGGACGGGGCCATGTAGACTTTCTTTTTGTCCACCTTATACTGGTACTGCTTCTCCCAGCCCTCGGCCTGCGCCGACTTAAACTCAGCGGCGGTGAAGCCCCGTTCCTCGCCGCCCTTCACACAGAGATACTCTTTCTCTGTCTTGTACTGCCACGCGCCCGTCTCCGTCAACGGGCGTACCGTCAGCAGGATGTGGGCATGGGGATTGTGGCCGTCGGTGTCGTGGACTGCAACGTCGGCGCACATCCCCTCCGCCACGAACTGCTCCCGGACAAACTTTTGCAGGAGTGCAATCTGCTGCTGGCGTGACAGCTCGATGGGCAGCGCGGCGACGAACTCCCGCGCCAAGCGGCTGTCCTTCGTTTTCTCTGTCTCCTCCACGGCGTTCCAGAGCTTCTCCCGGTCCTGCCATTCCACCGGGGCCATGTCCGGCAGAAACACCGCCTGCCAGACAAGCCCCTGCTTTCGTGTGTAGTCGTGCTGCACCCCATCATACTCGTTGAGCATCCGGGAACAGCTCAGGTAGGCGGAAGCGGCCACAGCGGAGCGCCCCGCGCCCCGGCTGACCATCTTCGCCTCCAGATGATAGATCGCCATTCGTTCTCCTTTCCGCCTGCGCACAGGCTTGTTTTTGTTTCTTTTTACAAAAAGAAAATGGGCGCGCCCCAGCCCAGGGACGCGCCCATCCCTGCGGCAAAGCGGCCGGTGGCAGGTTTGCGCAGGCAGACGGCGGCTGTGTGAGATGGCATCTTGCCACCCCATCACAGGGCCGGCTGCATGGACGATGACAGCAGCGCCGGCCGGGCTGTGGCATCGTTCAGCGGCTCCCGCAGGAGCCGCAATCCCCCTCGGAGAGCGCACGGTGGCCGAAGGCCATACCACCGCCCGCTTGCGGGTGGTGAGTAAGTGCGCCCTTCGGGATAAAAAAGAGGAAGGCCCCCGGTTTCCCGGAGACCTCCCCGCCGTTTTCAATCGTGCCCTGCCAGCTTCCGCCGCAGGTATTCTTCCAGATTGTCAAGCCCTACCGCCTGTACTTCCGGCAACACTTTTTCCAGCACAGCGCCCTCCTGAATGAGCCGCCTTGTCCGGGCTTTTCGCTCCTTCACCCGGTCCCGTGCCTGGGCTTCCTCCAAGCGGTGCTTCGCCTGCAACAGTTTCTTTTCTTCATCTGTCATGGATTTACCTCCGCTTCTGCCAGATCAGGTCATAGCCCAGCACATCGGCCAGCTCCACAACTTCCTTATAGCGGATAGATTCCCGCTGGAGCTTGGCCGACAGGTTGGAAACGCTGTCCGACCAGCCGTATTCCTCATGGAGCCGGTCAACTACCTCCTGCATGGTATATCCGGCCCGGACGATCTGTGCCTTGATTTCGTTGCGTACCGTCATCACCAATAATCCTCCTAAATTTACTTGATAAAAAAGCGAAGCTGGCACGCCCTCTGGCATAACCGCTTCGCTGTGTCGTTAAAAATCCCCTTGTCACCCAATCCGTTCAGAATCGCTGGTGTGATGTCCTGTCCATAGGTCGCACTTTCCGACTTTTCCGTTTCGTGTGACTTGGCTTGAAACCGTGCATTTCCCCATAATTCCATGCACCCGGTTCACCGGGGCGAGAAGCGCGGTTTCGCAAAATGATTTCTTCCAACCGTCAAATACTTTTCGATTCCCATTTGCCTTGATTTTGCATGGGGATTTGACGGGTGATTCTGACTGCCATAGCCGCCGAATTGCTATATGCTATAAAAGGGAGAACAACGGTCAATCAAAGCGTACGTACGTACACGGTTCAGCGCCGCCATTCTTCCGACACATCTTCCGGTACGTACGTACGCATCGAATCACCGGAAAACACCGACATATTACTTCTCACCAGCACCTCAATCCCCAAAAAGCCACGTACGCGCCGTCCGGCTGCATTGGTCACGTTGTTGCAGTATTCCAGATTGTAGCGGCTCTGGCAGGCAATCAGGGCTTCGCTGAAGCTGCGGGGTTTCAGGACAGGCAGATTATTTTCGGCGCAGTAAATCTGGTATGCCTCATACAGCTCTTTGGAGCTGGCAGACATATCGGCTTTCCGGCGAACATATCCGTCAGAATCCAGAAAATCATAGACATTGTTATTTTCCCGTTTGACTGCCTCCCGGTTTTCTCTGGTGCGGTCACTTTCGGTAAATTTGAAGTTGTTAGCGGCCAGCCGCTGCAATCCCTCAAAAACCCACAGCAGAATACCTTCCACCTCGGCTTTCATCTTCTCGGCCAGGTCGGGATCATCCACACGGCCAGCCGGTTTTTCTTTTGTGGTCAGCACCAGCTGGCGGCGGTAAAATCCGTCACTCCGGTCAAACAGGGCCTGCAAATCTCCGTTGGAGAAGGCCAGCAACCGGGCGCACATCCACCCCTGATAGCTTTGCTTGCCCTTGCGCTCCAAATCCATCTTGCCCTGGGCGGTGACAATGGATTTCACATAGTTGGTCTGGCGCAGGGCCTCCATCCGCATATCGTCGTCCACGCACAGGAGGATATGTTCCAGGTCAGCACGGGCAAAACGGTTCTCGGATATTTTTCCGATGCTGCCATCCTTCATGTTGGAGCCGAACAAAGTTCCCAGCACAGCGCCGATCTGCGACTTGCCCTCGCCGCCGCTGCCTTTTATGACCATCATCCGTTGTCCCTTATTGCTGGGAATCAGGCAGTAACCGATATATTCCTGCAAGGTGGGGATGTCCTCCGGGTAGAGCAGACCGTCCAGAAATTGCAGCCAGAGGACAGGTTGTGGAGCATTAGGATTATAGGCCACAGGGAAACGGTTGCGGACGATTTTCGGCTTTCCTTTCGCAAAAGTTCCGTCCAGAAAAAGTGTGCCGTTGGAAAGGTGAATCCGATCCGGCTCCGGGGGAAAATCCTCCACCAGTGCCGCCAGCTTCATCAGCTCCACAATGTTGCTGATTTTGCGGGGAATGTTGCTGACCGCACAGCATTTCAGTTCCTCAAAAATCTCTCCCCGCAGGGGTAGTTCGTCTGTCACACGGCCTTCGGGCGTGAAAAAAGCCCCGTTTGTGAAGATGATCTTGTGCGTCTGCAAGAACTCCTCACAAAACAGGGCTTCGTTGATGCTTTTTCCATCAAACCAGACGGGCATCCCGTCAAGCTGCGCTTTGTTTTTCATGGGCATCGTCCTCCTTTTTCAGCCTGTCCAGCCGTTCCTCCAAACCGGCAATCAGGCCATCCTTGTTCAGCATTTCTACGATTTTTACCCGCTGTTCCAGCTCGGCGGCAATGAGCAAATCCGCCAGATACTCCACATAGTCCAGCATCTGGCAGGCTTCCACAAACCGGTCATCTAAACTGTCATCTGGATTGGATGGGGCGTAGTTCTGTTTCCAACCTTCCAGAAGATACAGATAATCACACAGCACCCGCAGACAGCGCACTTCTTCCTGCCGGTATGCTTTCAGCAGAGGACGCTCCGGTTTGGGCAGGGCAGCTACCGCAGGGGGCTTGTCCGGGTCAATCCCGAAATCCTGTGCCAGTTTCTGCGCTGCTTCGTAACTGTTCAGGTCAAACAGCCTCGCCACAAGGTCGATCACATCGCCGGTGGCCCCGCAGCCGAAGCAGTAAAAATACCGTTCGTTCAGCTTCATGCTGGGGTGCCGGTCCTCATGGAACGGACAGCTGCACATCCCGTTTCGGTTGACTTGCAGCCCATAGTGTTTCGCTGCATCCGGCACACAAATATTCTGTTTTACCAGTTCAAAGAGTGTCATAAAAATCCCTCCGTTTCAGGGCATAAAAAAAGCGGCCTGCCCGGTTTGTTGGGGCAGGCCGCAGTCTTTATGCAGTTTGTGATGTTTCCGTTTCTTTGGCTTTCCGCTTCTCCTGCCGGTAGAACTTCTCCCGGCAGGCGGGTTTGCAGAATTTAGCGTTGGGGCGGACAGACTGGAACGGCTCCCCGCAGCACTGGCACACCAGCTGGTACGGTTCACCCGGAACGATCAGCCCCTCGGCAATCTTCTGTTTGCGCTCCTTCTGGCGCAGATACTTTTCATGGTCACGGATGCGCTTCTGGCGGCGCTTTTCCTCCGCAGCCAGTTCTTCCTCGGTGGGTTCGGGCATGGGCACTTCAAACTTCCCGATGAAATTCAGGTAAATTTCAATTTCCTGCACCCGTTCCCCGGTGCTTCTGTCCGGGGCATGGACCAGAATTTTCTCCACAAATTCATGGATCATAGGGGCGGTCAGCTCGGTGAAATCCGTATATTTCTGTGCCAGCGCCAGAAAGTGGCTGGCACGGTCGGTGTCCTCGTGAAACTGGTCCAGCTGTGCCTGCTCGGAGGCAAGCAGCTGTTCCAGTTCCGCCTGTTCCTTTTCATATTCGGCACACAGCAGCTCGAACCGTTTTTCCTCCAACTTGCCCATGGCATAGGTTTCGTATAGCTTTTTAATCAGCACATCCAGCTCGGCGCTGCGCTTGCGCTCCTTGGCGACCTTGCGTTTCAGCTCCTTGGCCGCTTCCTGCTGGCGAACCTGTGATATGCTGCGAACTTTCTGAATAAATTCCTCCTTGTTCTGGATGGCATAGCTGGCAGTGGTGCGGATGGTTTCCAGAATTAGAGCATTCAGAGCCTTAGTGCTGACCGTGTGAGAAGAACACATCTGGATTTCACGCTCAAAAGTCAGGGTATAGGTGGAGCAGTTATAGAAGTCGGTTCCATACTCCCGCCCGTCCTTTTTGCGCTTGCCCCGGTGGTTATACATCTTGGCTCCGCAGTCGGCACAGAACACAAGGCCGGTCAGGGGATTGGCGACGCCGGTGGTATCTGTCCGGCGCACCGTCCGCTTCACCTGCTGGGCCAGCTGCCAGGTTTCCGGGTCAATGATGGCCTCGTGCGTATTCTCAAAGATCAGCCAGTCGGATGGGTCATTTTTTACCCGCTTATCCCGATAGGACTTCTTGGAAGAACGGAAATTGACGGTGTGCCCCATATACTCCGGCTTGGTCAGCATGGAACTGACCGTGAAGCCGTACCAGTCATAGGGGCGGCTGGTGTCCACGGTGTTCTTCCGGCTGCCTCTGCCGTTGCGGGCCAGATAATAGGCGGGGCACTCCACCTTTTCCTGTGTGAGTATCTTGGAAATCTCATAGGGGCCGTGCCCCTCCACCGCAAGCCGGAAGATCCGTCGCACCACAGCGGCGGCTTCCTCGTCCACCAGCCAGTGGTCCTTGTCCTCCGGGTCTTTTTTGTAGCCATAGATGGCATTGTTGGTGGTAGGCTTGCCTGCCTTTCCCTTGACGCGGTATGCTGCTGAAACCTTTTTGGACTGGTCACGCAGATACCATTCGTTCATGATATTGAGAAAGGGAGCAAACTCGCCGCTGTCCTGTTCCTCGCTGTCAATGTTATTGGCGACAGCAACAAAATGAACCCCATTCTGCCGGAACATTACCTCGGTATAAAAGCCGGTTTGCAGGTAGTTTCTGCCGATCCGACTTAGGTCCTTACACAGCAGGTGGGCCACCTTTCCCGCCTCGATGTCCGCCACAAGGCGCTTCCATGCGGGACGGTCAAAGTTGCCGCCGGACCACCCATCGTCTGTGTAGTGGACGATATTGGTGTAGCCCCGCTGTGCTGCATAGCTTTCGAGATAACGTTTCTGGTTCAGAATGGAGTTCGAGTCACCCGTGAGGTCATCGTCACGGGACAGGCGCTCATAGAGCGCAGTAATTTTTTCTTCCGTCTGTCTGTTTGCCATATCAGGCGCTCCTTTCAGACGGACGGCTCATTTGTGGCAGTTCCATTATACCACATTCCGGCTGGTTTGCCAGAGCGTCATTGCGGATCAGCCGCAGAATTTTATCTTCCATCGTTTCCTCGGCGGTTTCGCTGAGGTAGACACGAACTTTATAGGTGGTGTTGCCAATGTGCCGGGTCAGAAACACGGCGTTTTTATCTGCCATAGAACCTCTCTTTCTTGCGCTTTCAGCGCATCCGGTGTATACTGTTGTTATAGTTCCGTTGTTTGTAACCTGCGATTGTGTTACTTCTTTTTTGTATCAAGCCTGAACATGGTGAAAGCCCCCTTTCTCCTGCGTGAACGAGCCGATGTAATCCAAGTAACTTATTTTCAGATTACTCTTTCACTAATAGGAGAAATCCGGGGTGCAAAACGGAACCATTTTTGAAAAATCGCAAAATTTTTTTGAAAAGAGGTGGGGTCATGGCGTATCTGTCTGATGATGAGCTTCTGGATACCGAGGGTGGCTTCACCGGATGGGACGATGGGATAGGCGCTGGTGCGGCGGGGGAAACGCTGGAGCAGGCGCTTGCGGAAGAACGTCTGGCCGAGCTGGAAAGCGAGCTGGAGCAGGACGAGCATCCCATCGACTATGAAGCAGAGCTGGAGGACGAGGAGGAAGAAGCTGCCCCGGTCAGTGATAAACGGCTCAAACGGGAGATGCGGGCCGAGGCCATACGGCGGCTGGAGGAAGCCGCCCGCACGGAGAAGGATTTCCGGGCCGTGGTGGAGGAATGGAACAAGCTGGACCGGAACCGGGAGCGCCGGGAACGGGACCATGAAAACCTTCGTGGTGATGTGCCGCTGGAATATCAGGCGGTGCCGGAACCGAAGCTCATTCCCCGCTGGATGAACAACCCCGCATACCGGCAGCTGATGGCCGGGAACTTTCTGGACATCCTGTTTGACTGCCCCTATGAGATGCACAACCTGACCGCTGATCCCTTTATTTCCCGCATGGTGGAGGAACTAAGCGAGGAACACAAGGAAGTTTTGTATTTTCTCTCTTTGCGGTTGTACAGCACCACCCGGCTTGCCGCTGTCCGTGGGCAGTCTGACCGCAATATCCGCAAGCTGCGAAAGACCATCCACAAAAAATTGCAGAGCCAGATGTATGACCATCTGTGTGGCAAGCAGGAGCATGGCAGTAGCTTGACCTTGCGGGAACGCCAGTTTTTGGAGGAATACTCGAAAATTGCAAGGAAACGGGGCAAGGACGCCGTGATCCGGCGGGAGAATAAGACCAAACGCAGAAAAAAGAAAAACCGCCCCTGATAATTGGGACGATTAAGGAGAAAGGGCGTGTATGATGAAAAATTTATTTGAACAGTCCCGTTCCCATTGGGTGCGGTACGATCACTATGAGCTGAAAACAGCGGAAGATGGCAAGCGGTATATCACCCCCGGCAAGAGCGCAAAGCCGGATGTCTACAATCCGCTGAAAGAGGTCCCTGGCATTGTGCTGGATGCCCTGAATGTGGGGATGCTGATGATGGGACGCAAGCCGGAAGCAGAAGTGGAAAAGGCGGTGATGGAGTTCGTTACCCGGTACGGCCTGCTGGGGCTGATGACCGCCCTGCCCACCACGCCGTCCTTTATGGACTATGAGGCGGTGTACCTGCCCAAAAACCACTTCATTAAGGAAGAATCCATGGCGACAGACAAATACCTGTCCCTGTTTTATCCTTTTGACCAGCTGGACTTGGTGAAGAAAGGCATAGAATCCACGTGGAATGTGTCCGGTGACCGGACCATGATTGCACTGACCATGACCTTTATGGACGAGCCAATGGCGAAGAACATGAGCTTTCAGCGGGAATATGCGGAACCCTATGGCTGGGTTGCCCAGCAGCTTAAGGACTGGGCTTTTACGCTGACCACGGCCATTTTGTACTACAATGACTATGATTCCATCGACGAGGACGCACGGGGGCTGTATCGCAAGGCCATGGCTGCGTTCGGCGGGATCGCCCCCAGCTACCACATTGAGCTGCTGGATAAGCCCACCATCTATTGGGATTTCCATTCGCTGCTGCTGGGTATTCAGATGATGTTCAGCTTCATGCTGGTGGACGGCGACCAGCCCCTGCGCCTGTGTAAGCACTGCCAGAAGGTGTTCCTGGGCAGCCGATCCAACGCTGCCTTTTGCAGCCCACGGTGCAAGAACCAGTATAATGTCTACAAGAGCCGGGGAAAGAACCGGACGGATGGAGGTGACGAGGAATGAGCGAGGAACAGGGGCTGACCCCGTATGAAACCAGAGAAATCCTCTTTTACAAGGCCGAAAACGGAGAGGTGCGGGTGGAAATCCTGCTCTTTCAGGAAAATCTCTGGCTGACGCAGGCAAAAATGGCAGAGCTGTTCGAGGTGCAGAAAGCGGCCATTTCCAAGCATCTGAAAAAAATCTTTGAATCCGGCGAACTGAGCGAGGATTCAGTTGTTTCCAAAATGGAAACAACTGCGGCGGACGGGAAACGGTATCAGACCAATTATTATAATCTGGACGCCATCATCGCTGTGGGGTATCGAGTGAACTCCAAAAAGGCGACCATGTTCCGCATTTGGGCGAACCGGGTGTTGAAAGAGTTCATCATCAAGGGTTATGTGATGGATGACGCACGGCTGCGGGAGCCGGAAAACTTTTTCGGCAAGGATTATTTCGAGGAACAACTGGAGCGTATCCGGGACATCCGGGCCAGCGAGAGAAGGTTCTACCAGAAAATCACGGACATCTATTCCCAGTGCAGCGCTGACTACGATGTGGAAAGCCCCATCACAAAGGAGTTTTTCGCAACGGTGCAGAATAAGCTCCACTATGCGGTCACCCATCATACCGCCGCTGAGATCGTATACGGCCGTGCCGACAGCACCAAGTCCAACATGGGGCTGACCACATGGAAAAACGCCCCCAAAGGCCGCATCCGCAAATCGGATGTCACCGTTGCTAAAAACTATCTGAACGAAACGGAAATGCGTAACCTGAACGAGATTGTCACCATGTACCTGGACTATGCGGAACGGCAGGCCCGCCGTGGAAATGTCATGTATATGGCCGATTGGGTCAAGCGGCTTGACGCATTTTTACAGTTCAACGAGGAAGATATTCTGCATGATAAGGGCAAGGTGACCGCCGCCATTGCCAAAGCCTTTGCCGAGAAAGAGTTTGAAAAGTTCCGGGTTTTGCAGGATCGGACCTATCAGAGCGACTTTGACCGGCTGGTTGCGGAAACTTCGGATGCCCTGACAGAATAACCATATACACAGAAAGCCCACGCCTCCGGTTCTCTTTCCGGCTGCGTGGGCTTTTTCGGCCATCGCCTATTTCTTGTTTTGCAGCTGTTCATGGGCTTCCTGCTGGACGATCAGCCCCGCTGAAAAGCCATACTTGAAATGGCTCTCACTTTCCTCACACTGGGCGATAGCGTTCTGCGCCCGAAGCTCCTCCACCAGAGCATAGTCCTCTTTACTGAGCCAATGGGATAGCTGCTCCATCAACGCCGCACAGGTTTGGATCGCCTTGCGGTATTCCGGGGACGTGGGCACTACCGTTTCACAGGGATAAAACTCCCCGTTATACATGGCTTCCAAAATCATTGCGTTCCCTCCCTCAGCAGTAGACCAGCTCAGCCAGGACAATTTCCTCGGCTCTGTTGTGGATAGAGTTCATGGAGCGCACCCATGCCATCTGGTCGGCATCTTTCAGGGCTTCTGTGACGCCCTCTTGCTGCATCATGGCTTTTTCGATAATTTCCAGCCGCTTCCGACAGGCGGTGTCGATTTCCTCCAAATGGGGAAACAATTTTTCAGTGACAATGAGATCGGTATACAGAATGGGCCGGTGTTCTTTTAAGTAGGCACGGCGCAACCGGCCATATTTCCCGATATGGTACTCTTTGGTGTCCAATAACACAAGGTCAGGAATGAGATAATCGCCGCATTTGGTGTAAGTCAGTTCCATACAAGACTCCTTTCGTGGGAATGTGGTTGACAGTTACGGTAGGTTTGAGGGCATCCCTCCTTTATCATAACTGTCTTTTCATTCGCCACAAATGAGCCGTCAGTCATGATGTAATGTTTTTTGGTGTATTCCACCCTCTATACATTACATCATGGCTTTTAAAAGAATTAAATACACTATAAAAAATAGGAATAACAAAAACTACTGCAATCAGGGTCAGCACTGCGAGCATTATCAATCTGGGGATATTTTTCATTACCTTCATTCATTTTCTCCTTTCGAAACCATCAAATTAATCAGTGAAAACAGGAGAATCAATCCACTGAGTACAAAAGCCATGGCTGACGCATAACCCATATCAAAATATTTAAATGCGGTGTTATATATATACATATACAATGTCCTGGTGGCGTTGCCCGGACCGCCTCCGGTCATAACCATAGGTTCCACAAAGACCTTCAAAGCGGTGACGATTCCCCATATACCAGTAATGACAAAGCTTTCCCTTAAATTCGGCAGAACAATATAAAAAATCTTCTTTATTCCTGTTGCGCCGTCAACTACCGCCGCCTCCAGAATATCTGCAGATATAGATTGAAGCCCGGCTAAAAACAGAATGGTTATAAATCCTATATTGTACCATAGATTGGCCGCAATAGTGGTTCCCATGGCCGTATTCCTGGAGGTCAGCCAGGCACGGGTAAACTGCGGAAGTCCAATTTTTACCAGAAAATAATTGATATATCCGAAATTTTCACTGAACAACCAGCCAAATATGATACATGCCAGCGATGCAGGGACTACAATAGGAGTAAATACTGCTGTCCTGAAAATACCTGTTCCCTTTTTACAGAAGAAAATAAGCAATGCTATAATCAGTGACAATACCATCAGCAACAGGAAATCTAAAGAAGCAAATACTGCTGTATTCTTCATTGATACAAGGAAATCAGGGTCAGAAAACAGTGACACATAATTCTTTATTCCTACAAAAGAGGGAGTCAAATCATACATAAAGTCATATTCAGACATACTTAGGTACGCTGTATAGCACAGGGGATATGCCACAAATACAGCTATAATCAAAAAACTGGGCAAGACAAATAGTATCCCCCAAAATGCCTTCTGTTTCTTTGCGTTCCACGTCCTCTTCATTTTCTGCCTCCTTGCCAAGAAAGGTGCTACACATGATTTGCATAGCACCTTTGCAAATTACTTATCCAACTTATTTACCATATTTTGAAGCTCCTCAGCTGTGGTATTAACATCCGTTCCGTCCACGAGGCTGGCTTGGAAGATCTCCTGACACTTTATTACAAATTCTCCCAAATCTTTATAAGGAGGATAGGTGACTGCCTTTTCGATGGAGCCCTTAATATTCTGCCAATTAGGTGATTCTGTCTTATTGTAATACTCTGTAATTACAGGAATTTTACCATACTGGTTCACTGTACTGGTCTGTGTATATTCACCTAAAAGCTGTTCCTGAACAAACTGTACTGCCAGGTCAGAGCTTGGAGAACACTTGGGAATGATGACGCCATTTACATATCCAACTGATCCATTCTCTTCTCCCCCTGGGATGGGTACAACAGATGCATTTTCCTCTCCAATCGTTGGAATCGCTTCCACCCAGTTGGAGCCTGACTGAAGAAGCATGGCAACCTTACCAGCTTTATAACTGTTCTTACCTGCATCGTAGTCAGCAAATGTCTCGGTGGAGAACACCCCCTCCTTAACCCCTTTCTGCCAGATTGCCAGTATATCCTTAAATTCTTGGGACTGGAAGTTAACCGTGATTCCATCCTCCTGATACAGTCCGCCACAGGATGCCTGAAGAATACCTAATACAGTTCCATGTATATCCTTGCTCCACTGAATGGTACATCCCTGCTGCGTAACGACACCATTCTCCGTCTTTGTCAGTTTCTTAGCAAATTCATATACATCATCCCATGTCTTTGGAACCAGTGCATCCCCGTTTTCATCCACAAGGCCTGCATCTTTAAACATCGCTTTATTTATATTAATAGCCGTCACTTCCTGTATGACAGGGATTACATACTGTTTATCGTGAAGTTTCGCCATCTCCAATGCCGCAGGGATGAACTTATCCTTGGAATATGTATCAAAAAACTTTAGATCCTGGTCAAAGTCATATATAAGGTCCTTTGTAACAAACTGTTCTGCAAAGGAGGCTCCATCTATAACCACCAGATCGCAAGGGGTATCTCCTTTTTGCCAGTTAATACTGTAATTGGACACAACCGTAGGATCCGCATAGGTCTGTACCTCAACCGTAACATCCGGATGGTCCTTCATGAATGCTTCAGCTGCTTCATTCAAAAATAGCTTTGTGACCTGCCACGACTCGCCTGCTATACGCAAAGTACGCTTTCCACCACTTTCCTGGGCCGTGGTTCCTGCCGGAGCAGCAGATTCTGCCTCTTTAGATGCCTTTGACGCTGCCGAAGAACACGCACCTAGATTAACAGCCAGAACACCTGCCAACAAAACAGATATCATTTTCCTCATTTTAATTCTCCTCCCTTTACACTAACTGTCAATAAGCGATGATGATTCTTTATCCAAGAACAAATGCCAATCCTTATGTGTCTTAAGCAAGGTAGCCGGAACCATGTTAGTAACTTCATCCGACTTTAATGTATTCCTGACAGCCTCCGCCTTTCTTTCCCCCGGTACACTGGATACAATTGTCTCACACTGCATGATTTGATAAGGAGTCATTGAAACGGCTTTGAACGGGACATCATCAAGTGTTGGGAACCAGCCTTCATTCAGCTGCTGCTTTCTGCAGCGTTCCTCCAATTCCACGATTCTGTATGCTTCCCGCGTCTCAAAATCAGCTGGGGGGTCATTAAAAGCAATATGTCCGTTTTCGCCAATACCTATAACACCTATATCTATGATATCTTTACGAATCTCACTGGTCAGCTCCTTCAGATTCTCCTCCACATCTCCTTCCGTGTTTACAAAATGCACCTTAACCGGTACTTTGCTGGTAAAACGCTCTTTCAGATAACGCCTGAAACTTGCCTTGTGGGTTTCCGGCAGTTCCAGGTATTCATCCAAATGAAACATAGTAACCTTTTCCCAATCAACGTTCTTCTCAACCAGATACTTAATTGTCTCAAACTGTGATGCCCCTGTGGATAAAATGATTCTTGCCTTCCCTTTTTTTTCTATGGCTTCATTTAACTTTTGAGCAATTAATTCAGCTGCCTTCTCTCCCAATTCTTCGGAATTGTCAAGAATATATACCGCCATCTCTCCTTACCTCCTGATTTTACTATGAACCTTCCTTACAGAATTTCTTTCAACCAAAGTGGGCTGCATTGTGATATTAACTATATTCCTGGACTTACCCTCAATTTTATCAATAAGATATTTAGCGGACCGTTTACCCATCTCTTCTGCCGGTTCATGAATTGTAGTGAGTCTTGGCGTCACCATCTTACTGACAAAAATATCATCCATTCCAACAATGGAAATATCATTGGGAACATGGATTCCGCGATTATGTAATTCATTTATCATCTTAATTGCCAGTGAATCATTAATCGCAACAATACCTTCCGGAAGATATTCCTCCTCAAACATTTTGTCTATAATCTGGATGGCTCCCTGATCATCTCCAATATTATAAATATCATATTTGGAATCATAATTCACAATTCGGCGCTTATTAAAAACAATATCATAATCCAGCAGCGCCTGCTTAAAACCCCTCAGTATCTCTCTTCTGTTATGTCTTGTAATTGGTCCTGACGCCAATGCCAGGTCTTTATGTCCGCATTCAATCAGATACTCTGCCGCCATATAACCAGCCTTAAAGAAATTAAACAGCACACGATCTCCTGTATAATTCTCAATTCCCTGGTCCACCAGAAGGACAGGCATGTTGAGCCGTTCAATCCGTTTGACAAAAGTCTCCTCATTCTGGATTGTTGTCAGCAATATACCTGCTGCCTGCCTTTCCTCCAGCATTTCCAGATACCAGCTTTCCAATCCTGGATTGGAATTGGAGTTACAGATTATAGGAATGAAATTACGGGACAAACATTCCTCCTCTGACGCTGCCACTTGTGCTGCATAAAACGGATTATTAATTGACGGAACAATAATACCGATCTCAATGCTGGCATCCCCGCGCAGCATCCTGCCGAACAAATTGGGCTTGTATTCCAGCTCGTCCGCAGCGTCAAAAACACGTTTTTTTACGTCCTGGCTGACAGGGTAATCCGTACGCCTCAATACCCTGGACACAGTAGCAATTGATACGTTTGCCTTTTTAGCAATATCCTTAATCGTTGTTTTCTTATTCATTGGGGCCCCTCAAATATTATATAGAAAACGTTATCTATGAGCTCATATTAGCATGGACGTATTTTACTGTCAATGGGGGGTCTTTTTCTTATTCTTCATATTTTTCTATGGATTTTTCTACCTTTTTATGTTATTAATTCGTTTTTATAGTTCTTTTCAGACTTTTATAGAAAGTTTTTCTATCTGACAGCAACCAACAGCAAAAAAACTTTTTTTATTTACTGTAAAGAAAATGATCGCCTGCTAATACTTCCAATCATACCAGCCACAAATCTGTGACAATTATGGCTGATAAATGTTCACAAAATGCTTGATTTTTTCCGTAGTCTGTGGTATTATAATCACTGCTTATTAAAGCAAACTCTGGGCGAATTCCCGAGTGGCCAAAGGGGACAGACTGTAAATCTGCTGCTAATAGCTTCGGTGGTTCGAATCCACCTTCGCCCACTAGCGTGCCTAAAATATGGCTTAAGGACATCAGTGCAGTGCATGTAAAGGTCCTGGTTTTCAGCTGAGGCACGTGTTGAAAAGTACCTGCGGGTAACTTATGCGGGTGTGGTGGAATAGGCAGACACAAGGGACTTAAAATCCCTCGGTAGCGAT